>Ga0213823_1000116_pt1 | contig 83670 bp, 80 predicted proteins | sample MC6MC0907MG_FD_179887 | JGI IMG/M metagenome (GOLD analysis project Ga0213823, IMG submission 179887) | Enriched soil aggregate microbial communities from Iowa State University, Ames, United States - MC6-MC0907-MG | ecosystem: Environmental > Terrestrial > Soil > Unclassified | place: USA: Iowa... | reverse complement strand
AACCCCGAGCCCCAGCGAGCGGGCCGCACGTAGGAGCAAGCCTTTTTGGTTACTTTTTCGGCGTCTGGAAAAAGTGACCCGCCGTAAGGGCGGAACCCTAAGCCGCCATCACCGCAGCAACGGATATTCACAAAGAACACCCCGAGCATGGTCGGCCCAAAGGCCGCCAAGCTCAAAAAACAGCCAAAAAAAAGCCCCACAACCACATAAGGGCGCGAGGCAAAAAATTGGTTGGTTGCGGCCAACCAAAGGAGCTCAGTCAAATACGTACAAAAGCCAAAATCAGATGCAATCCTGCGCCGCCCGCTCAAAACTCGACGGCAAAAGATTCGAAGCCAACAAATGCCGCTCGTAGATAAACACCTTGCCGCCATTACCCGCCTTGTACGCCTCAAGCACGTTGTCAGCCGAAATCTTGCTCGGCACCACAATCCGGTAACTACGCTGAGTCTGCGAAACCGTCGGCTTCAGCGCACTGCCCTGCAACTTCGGCACCACACAATCAGCGTACTGCGCAGGGGTCTTGCTGGTCTGCAACGTCAGGCTCGGATTGTTCGGCGCCGAAGCGCAACCAGCGAGCAACAAAGAAGCGACAGCCATGGCAGGCACGAATAAAAGACGCATCGGTAAAATCCTGAAAATAAAGGTTCGGTTCAACCGGCAACGGTTCAGCCTCACGGAGCCGCCGTCGCCATTTATGTTTTAAGTGTTCAGCTCGACGCCACCAGCGCCTTGAGCGACACATCAAATTGCTTCAAAGCGTTGAGTTGCAAGTCGCGCTGCCTGTCGATCTGTGCAGCAATGGCCGGCGCCGCCTGGTTATGCACCCACACCGAAGGCAGCTGTTTCTCGACGGCGCCTTCAGCCTTGCCGATGTATTGCAGGTCGGCGTCGTAGAAGCGTGCGGTGAACCGCGCTTCAACCAGGCTGTTCTGCTGCGTCAGCAAGCGGTTGAAGGTGTCGAGTTTCACCACCACGTCAGGATGCGCCTGCACCAAGTCATCAAGGTTGTCGTATACGGTCACCGACAAGAACTGCTGCTGCAATGAACTCACCAGCCAGTCGATGGCCAGTTCCGGATCGGAGCTGCCGACAAAGGCTTCACGAATCCGCGAATCGAGCGCATCTTTCGCGCCGTTGACCGCCATGTCGTGGTAACGCTCAAGGTATTGCAGGTTGTCCAGAGTGTTCTCACTGAGCAACACACCGACGGTTTGCGAATGCTGCAACGTGGCACTGCTGCCCGTGATGGTCTGGAAATGACACGACCCGGCGTCGGCTGCGTAAGTCGGAGCTGTGAACAGTGCGCCGCCTGCCAGCAGGGCGACCAAAGCCAGTCGTGTCATTGTCTTCATCGCGCAGATTCCTTGAGCGGCGTGTTCGATGGGGGCGATTTTCCGCCGATTGCCGACAAAGCAGAACTTGCGTTTCTTGATGGTCACTATTACTTCTAGCAATAGTTGCGCGACGTGCAGACTGATACACACTCAACAACAACGAGAAAAACACTAAATGAGGAGTTCGCCTTGAGAACGTTTGACCTGATCCGTGACGCCGTTCTGCCCGATTTCCGCGAGCGTGTGGCCGAATATCTGGTTCAGTACGAAAGCGTATTGCTGGACAAGGGCATCAACGACCCACAGCTCATCACCGACACCGCCAATCAGTTGCGCGGCTACCTGCGCGGGCTCAACACCACGCGCGTGCTGGGTATGGCTTATTGGGAAGAACTGGATCGTCGAGTCGTCGACACTTGGCTCACGCCCGAGCAATGACCGATCGGCACGGTGATCAGGGCGGCGGCCAGCAACCGCGCCCTCCCCGCTGCCAGTGGTCTGCGCGGCAACACGACCGCTGCGAAAAAACCGCCCGAACGCTTACAATCGCCGGTCTAACCGCCAATCAGACAGGCTCATCAAGAAATGCCGCTCGACCCACCTACGATGTTGACCATCTCCATCGCCCTCGCAGCCGCCGCCGCGCTGTATCTGGCGATCGAATGGCGCAGCATTCGTGAGCCTTCGCTACTGTTCTGGAGCGCCGGTTTCGCCACCATCACCGTCGGTTCCACCCTGGCCCTGTTGCGCAGCAGCGGCTTTTTGCTGATCGGCATCTGGTTCGCCAACGGCTTGCTGGTGACCGCACACTTCCTGTTCCTGCTTGGCGTGGCACGCTTCACCCAGATACGCCTGTCGCCGGCCTGGTATCTGATCTTCGCCACTTGGCTGGTCATGCTGCTGTTGCCGGACGGGCCGCTGTGGTCCAAGGTCATGCTCGCTGCCAATTCGCTGCTGGTGGCGCTGTCGACGCTCAAGGCGAGTTCACTGCTGCGTCCCCACGGCAAGTCGCTGAGCGTCGGCGCGGTGCAGTTGCGTTACGTGCTGCTCGGTCACGGGATCTTCTATGTGGCCAAAGCCCTGACCGTGATGATCCCCGGCACGCTGATCGATCTGGCGGCGTTTCGTGGTGAAATCATTCAGATTTCCCTGGTCGAAGGCGCGATGGCGATCATGTTGATCGCACTGTCGATGACCGGCACCGAACGTTACCGCCGGGAAAAACAGATCGCCCGCCTCGCCGAGCGTGACCCGCTGACCGCCCTGTACAACCGCCGCGCCCTGGAAAAACGTGCGCCGCGCCTGCTCGAACACGTTTCTCCGGAGCATCCCGGCGCCCTGCTGCTGATCGACATCGACAATTTCAAACTGGTCAACGACCAGTACGGCCACACCGCCGGTGATCGTTTGCTGATCGCCTTGAGCGAGATGATCCGCTCGGTGCTGCCGCGCAATGCACTGACGGCGCGCCTGGGTGGCGACGAGTTTGTCATCCTGCTCAACAGCGCATCGAGTGAGCGCGTCATGGAACTGGGCAACGCATTGCGCGAGCAGTTTCTGCGCACCACCTCACAGTCGTTCCCCACCACCGCTGCCGTGACCCTGAGCATCGGCGCCAGCCTGTTCGACCACCCGCCCGCCAACCTGACGGCACTGATCGAGCAAGGCGATGCGGCGCTCTACGAATCGAAACGCGGCGGGCGCAATCGCCTGCGCCTGACCGGACTCACCACACCAGGATAATAAAAACCATGTCCAGCCTCGATACTCCCCTGCAAGACCTCGCCGCCCCCGAAGGCGTTTGTTACGGCTGTGGCGGCCGCAACCCGCACGGTCTGCACGTCAAAAGCCATTGGCATGAAGATGGCGTGCACGTGATCGCCGAGCATCTGCCGGAGGCCAAATACTGCGGCTGGCCGGATCTGGTCTACGGCGGGTTGATCGCGATGCTGGTCGACTGCCACTCCAACTGGACCGCAATGGCCTACCACTACCGCGCAGAAAACCGCGAACCCGGCAGCCTGCCGCGTATCGACTGCGTCACCGGCAACCTCGGCATCAAATTCATCAAACCGACACCGATGGGCGTGACGCTGGTTTTGCGGGCGAAGGTCGAGGGTGACGTCGGGCGCAAGACTCGGGTGATCTGTGAGGTCTATGCGGGGGAAGTACTGACAGCGGTGGGCGATTCGGTGTTTGTGCGTGTCGATACAGGGTTGTTGGCGGATGCGGCGCATGGGCGTTAGGTCCTGGCTACGCTGGCGCAGGACAGTCAGTCGATAGCCGTATCGACAACTGCTTGCGCCTGCAACGCTTCGCAGACCTCCACGTTCAGAGCCACAAAACGATCCCAGCTGTAAGCCTGACGGTAATGCAGTTGATACTGCCGATCGACGCGGCAAATATCCGGACGTTCGTTGTAGATACCACAGCCCTTGTGGGTCGCATTGTAGTGCCGGCAGGTGCCGTCGCCGCGATCAAGGGCGCGGGTTTGCTCCGCCATATCGACCTTTTGGCAACATAGGCCGCACTGCGTGCAGGGAAAAGCAAGGGAACTCGAAGTCATGGCAACGCCACAAAATTGCTGAAACAGGCCCGTGCGCAAGGCACGGGCCTGATCATCAGGCAGGGATTGGATCAAGCTGGGTTTTTTGACCATTCGCCACAGCGGCGACATCCTGAAGGCGTTTCTCAGTCGACAGCACCAGATTGCCGTCCTGGTCGAGAATCGCGGTATCGATCATGGCTTTGAGCAACTGGGCAAATTTGACGGAGCGGAATACCACGTTTTTGCTGTCGTCCGGGTACGTGCGGAAGTCCACACCGTCATTGTCGAGGACTTTTTTCAGCTCAGCCACGGCGCGACGCAGTTGCGAGCTGACCTTGGAGAACGTGGTGTTGGCCAGCGAGGTGACTTTTTCGATCGCCTTGAGCTTGTTCGCCATCAACTCGGCTTGCTCGCGAATGGTGCGAGCCTGCTCGAGGTTGCTGCGGGCGGTGTTCAGGGCTTCTTCGCCCTTGTTGCCCATCACGTGACCAAAAATGGCCAGCGCCGGACCTGCAACGATCCCGCCCAACACCATCATGCCACCGGCCATGCCGTAACCACCGGCGGCCAGCGAGCCGCCACCTAGCCAAGCCAGTGTAGCGTTGGTCGCCGCCACACCACCCAGCGAAGAAATGGCCGTACCGGTGCTCGCGGTGGCCAGCAGCATGGTGCCGTTGTAGGCGCCGAAAGCCAACGCTGCGCCACCACCCAGGCCTGCGCCCAGGCCCAGCCCGGCGTCTTTGAGTGCCTGATAGTCCTGACGCAGACCCGCCAGCGTCTTGTTGGAGAAATCACCCGCCGTCAACTTGTCCAGCTCCGGGCTTTCGCCGAGTTCGACGTTCTTCACCCGCTCGAACGTCTCGATGAACTCAGCGATGACGCCGTTGAACGCGCGCAGCTTGCGCTGGCCGTAATCTTCCAGCGTGCTGTTGGTCGACTGACGCTGGTCTTCGACCTTGCGGTTGGCCGACTCCACCATCGAGCTGGCGTCGTTGTTGATGTCCTTGGCGTTGCTGTGGTCGACAGCGCCGCTGATGCCTTTGACGGCGCCGTAAATACCGGCAATGGCCGCCGCACCGATAATCAATGGAAGAGGCATGATCTGTTCCTTATTCGAGAATGATGGAAATGGTTTTGCTGACTTCCTGGTTCAGCGTTTCAGCACGCTCCAGCAGGTCATCGAAGATGAAGTCTTCCAATTGATGGTGACGCTGATATTCCTTGAGCAATGCCCACTCGATGCTGGAGATATGCCCGTCGCGCAACGCCACCAGCAACAGTTCGAACAGGATCACCTTGGGTGCACTCGGCAACTCGAACGTCTTGCCCTTGAGCAATTCCTTGAGCACCGTCGTCGCAGCCTGGACCCGCGTTTCCGGTTTCTCCACTTTTGGAATCGGATAGGTCTTGAGCACCTCGATCAAACGTTCGCGAACGTCAGAGGTCAGCGTAAAGGCTGCGAAGGGCAGGCCGAAGGTATTCGTCCGGGCGACACCGGCAGAGTGCTCAAGCTCGGCAATCAACTCGCGCTCCTGATCATCCTCACGGATGGTCAAGGCATTGAGGTCGGTGCTTGAGCTGAACTCGTCGGAGGTCTTGCCGTCCCACAGCAACGGCTTGTCGGCCATCGCCAACAGTCGCGACAGCTCCAGCAAATGTTTTTTGTCCACATCGGACAGCAGCTTGATCAGCATTGAAGGGTCGTCCTTTTTCCACGGTGGTCTGTGAGTACAGAGGCGGTTACAACACCAGCGGACTGTCGGAGTTCATGAAGTCATCGAACTCGGACATCGTCTGGAATTGCAGTTGTTTACCTAACAGGGTTGCGTATTGATTGATGCTGGCGGCGAAGACGTCAGCATGGGTGTCAGTGCAACTGATGGCGACGAGCAACTGACGGGTTTCCATTTGCAGTTGTGGCAATTCACGCCCCATGAAGGCATCCAGCTGCGCTTGCTCCAGCGCGATGCGCTCACGCGCGGCGCTCTCGATGAGTCGCACTCGCTTGAGTTGTTCACGAGAAAGCTCAACACCGCGCGCGGCATCAAGGACGCTCTGATAGAACATCGAGGACAGCGTGTAGCCGATCATTCCGCCAATGGCGGCACCCACGAACGGAATCGGGATTGCCACCTGGCCGAGTGCGGCCATCATGCCGCTGGAGAGCATTCCGGCGCCCTTCTCGCCCACTTCGGTGAGCAGTTGCGCCTCGCTGATTTCACCGGTGACGTAGCGCTTGACCGAGCTGCCCAGTGACAGGCAAATGTTGATCGCCAGCGTCGGCGCGCTGGTGTTGGCCAACTGCCGCGCAAACTGGCTGCCCGACTGTTGCATGCCACCCTTGAGGGCCGATCCGGCAAACGCTGTGGCATAACCCAGAGCGCCGGCTTTTACGGTGTCTATGCCGGCATCCCGGAGGGCGTCAGTGACGTCCTTTTCGCCTTGCGCCGCCGCAAAAAGGTTTTGCAGCAGGGAAATGCTGCCGCCAATCACGGCGCCATATTTGGCACCTTCCAGGCCTGCCCGGTGCGCCGTGCTGCCGATATCCATCAACGTCGCCAGCTCGGGATGCTCGCGATAGAAAATGGCGTCTTCGGTGGTCAGGCCGCTGTCACGGGTGTCTTGCGCCAGGTTGTCGTAATTGTCGGCTTCGCGGCGTAGCTTGTCCGCCGCGTCGTGGTTGCCGCTCGCCTCTGCCTTATCGGCGTTCAGTCGGCGCTGACGGGCCTGCTTCTGGCAGTAATCGGCGGCAGTTTCGGGCTGAAAATCAGCCGAGGCGACACGCTGCTCATATTCCTCAGCCTGCTTTTGCCATTTGCTGACCAGTTCAGGCTTTTGCGGGTTGGCACCGGCCTGCTCGACACGCGCGCGCAGCTTTTTGGCTTCTTCAGCAAAGTACTGCTTGTCGCCCTCGAACTGCTCTGTCGGCAGCTCCAGCTTCGTACCGCGATAACGGGCGAACTCGCCGTTTTCCTGAGCGATCTTATCGAGCAGGAGATCGCGGTTGCCGACGAACTTCATCTGCGATTGCGACCCTTCGATTACTACGCCGTCGAGCAGTTGAACCCGATCGACGACATTGTGGTTCTTGCCGAACTGCGCCAGATCGTCAGTGCGTGAGGAGCGCACCTTGGAGCCGCTGATGATCGCCTCGGCATTGTCGCGGCTTGTGGCGGCGACCTCAGCGCTGAACCCAGCCTGCTGCTTGATGTTCTGCGCGGCGTACCCAGGGTCTTCATTGACTTTGTGTTTGGCGATATCGGCCAGGCCTTTGGCAAGTTTCTCGCCGGTTTCATGATCGAAGCCGCGAAAGCCCTTGATGTATTCCGCATGGGCGCTGCCATATCGCTGCACGGTCTCGCGGGACGCCAGTGCTACCGTCGCACCGAAAATATCCTTGGCGATTTCTTCCCGGTGGCTGTCCGGCGCAGCATTGTCAGCATCAGTATCGTGAGTACTCATTAAGCCTCCTGGCAGGCATTTGATGGTTTCGCAGGGATGGGGGATGCATACAACGCAGCCATGCTGTCGAGTCTGGCCTTGATGCGGTGAATCCAGCTTTGGGGTTCAAGCAACCGAATGTGTTCGCCCAACCCGAAAACCCACCACAGGGTTTCCTGATCGTTCGGCACTTGCGCGCGCAAACTCAGCCAGTCACTGCCAGGCAGCGGCTGCAAGGTCTGTTCAGGTGCGATGGGGGTTTCGCGCAGCAGCCAGGCCACCTGAGGCGAAACTTCCGCCAGCAGTGTGTGCAACTGCACCGGGCTGGGGTTGTTGAAACCGCCGCTGAGGATGTACTGGTCAACTTCGAACTGCGGCGTCTCACGCGCCGGCAACTCAAGGCACTCGGCTTGTTCGATTCGATGCAGGGCGAACTGTCGCTGGTCGCTGTAGCCGTCGACGGTACCGATCAGATAGCTCACCGAGTGCCGGGAAACCATCCCGGCCGGATGGATGAGCAACGACTTGTGCTCACCCTTGCTGCGGCTCAAGTAGCGGATCTGCAACTGCCGCGTTTCCAGCAGCGCTGTAGCCACTTCGGCCCAGATCAGCGGATCGACTTCTGCAGGCAGCAGTGCCTTGCCGTTGGGCAAGGCGCGCACACGCTTGGGCCAGTTCGCGAGGTTATTGTGGGCGAGCCCTTCAATCTGCCGATGGGCGAGATCGAAATGCGGCGCCAGCAACTGATGCACGCTCGGCGGCAGCAATTTGCCCAGATGACTTTCCGCGAGCACAAAGGCCAGCGCCGTTGGCGTGTCCAGAGCCGGGAAGTCGAATGGCGGCGTGTCCCTGGAAAAGCTCCAGCGAAAGGGACGCTGGCTCTCATCACATTGCAGCGGAAAGTCCAGCGACAGACGCCCGACAAGATCGCGCTGCAAACTGCGCAAATCGATATCGAACTGTTCGGCTTTGAGCTTATCCAGCAACTCGGTGGTGGAAATGCTTTTCGGTGCGCGCGGAATCAGTCGCAACAGGGCCAAGTGCCTGAACAACCGATCTTTTGGATCTGACATGGGGTATCGACCTTGATCGTCCAGCAGCGTCATTTCGCTGCCTGACATTCCTTTTGGTGGCTTTTTAACACTATTGCTTGATGTCAGACAAGGCGAATAGCCATCACCGATCATGATGCGGACTCACTGGCCGCCCGAAAACGGTTTTGCGCCTTCTCGCGCTCCAGTTCTTTGCGCAGCTCGTCGACCGCCTGACTGCGCTTCATGATCACCACACCCACCACCACGCCGATGGCAAAGGAAATCAACTCTTTCATAAACAAACCTCACGAATGATTGGTGTCGTCAGGTGCAATCATTCAACGAGCCAGCGACATTCTGTGTCGCGTGCTTTCAAGGTGAGTTTTTTCTGTTGCCTTTTCCCCGGTCGAAAAAAAAGCACCCCGAGGGTGCTTTTTGTTTAACGCTGATCAGCGCGTCAGGTTCGTCACCTTCGCCCGCGCCGTATGCAACTTCTTATAACTTTCAATCAAGCGCAAATGCCGGTCCAGCCCTTCCAGCTTCATGCTCGTCGGCGTCAAACCATAGAAGCGCACACTGCCATTGACCGAGCCAATCGCCGCATCCATACGCTCGTCACCAAACATCCGGCGGAAGTTGGCTTCGTAGTCTTCCAGCTGCAGATCCTCGTCGAGCTCCATCTCCAGCACCACGTTGACCGCTTGATAGAACAAACCGCGTTCAACGGTGTTGTCGTTGTATTGCAGGAACGCTTCGACCAGATCCTTGGCCTGCTCGTACTTCTGCAGGGCCAGGTAGATCAGCAGGCGCAGTTCGAGAATCGTCAGCTTGCCCCACGGCGTGTTGTCGTCGAACTCAATGCCGATCAGTGTGGTGATCTCGGTGTAATCGTCCTGCTCGCTGTTTTCCAGGCCTTGGGCGAGGTTGCGCAAGCCGACTTTGCTCAAGTTGTGCAGGTTGAGAATGTCGGCGCGAAATTGCAGGGCTTTGTTGGTGTTGTCCCAGATCAGGTCTTCGACCGGGTAGATCTCCGAGTAGCCCGGCACCAGGATGCGGCAAGCCTTGGCACCGATGTGCTCGTAGACCGCCATGTAGACTTCTTTGCCCATGTCTTCGAGGATGCCGAACAGCGTCGCGGCTTCTTCGGCGTTGGAGTTTTCGCCTTGGCCTGAGAAGTCCCACTCGACGAATTCGAAGTCTGGCTTAGCGCTGAAGAAACGCCACGACACCACACCGCTGGAATCGATGAAGTGCTCGACGAAGTTGTTCGGTTCAGTGACGGCCTGACCGGAGAACGTTGGTTGCGGCAAGTCATTGAGGCCTTCGAAACTGCGGCCCTGCAACAGTTCGGTGAGGCTGCGCTCCAGCGCCACTTCCAGGCTCGGGTGCGCGCCGAACGAGGCGAACACGCCGCCGGTGCGTGGGTTCATCAACGTCACGCACATCACCGGGAATTCACCGCCCAGCGACGCGTCCTTGACCAGCACCGGAAAGCCCTGCTCTTCCAGGCCTTTGATGCCGGCGAGGATGCTCGGGTATTTCTCCAGCACTTCCTGTGGCACGTCTGGCAGGGCCATTTCACCTTCGAGAATTTCGCGTTTCACCGCACGCTCGAAGATCTCCGACAGGCACTGCACCTGCGCTTCGGCGAGGGTGTTGCCGGCGCTCATGCCGTTGCTGAGGTAGAGGTTTTCGATCAGGTTGGACGGGAAGTACACCACCTCATTGTCCGACTGGCGCACGAACGGCAAGGAGCAAATGCCGCGCTGGGTGTTGCCGGAGTTGGTGTCGAACAGGTTCGAGCCGCGCAGCTCGCCGTCGCGGTTGTAAATCTTCAGAGTGTAATCGTCGAGGATCTCGCTCGGCAACTCGTCTTTCGGGCCCGGCTTGAACCATTGTTCGTCCGGGTAGTGGACGAATTCGGCGTTGGCGATTTCTTCGCCCCAGAACTGGTCGTTGTAGAAGAAGTTGCAGTTCAGGCGCTCAATGAATTCGCCCAGCGCCGAGGCCAATGCGCCCTCTTTGGTCGCGCCCTTGCCGTTGGTGAAGCACATCGGCGAATGCGCGTCGCGGATGTGCAGCGACCAGACGTTGGGCACGATGTTGCGCCACGAAGCGATTTCAATCTTCATCCCGAGGTCGGCGAGAATGCCCGACATGTTGGCGATGGTCTGTTCCAGCGGCAGGTCCTTGCCAGCGATGAAAGTACCTGCGTCCGAGCCGCCAACCGGCATCAACAAGGCCTGAGCATCGGCATCGAGGTTCTCGACTTCTTCGATGATGAATTCCGGGCCGGTCTGCACGACCTTCTTCACCGTGCAGCGATCGATGGAACGCAGGATGCCCAGGCGATCTTTCTCGGAGATGTCCGCCGGCAACTCGACCTGGATCTTGAAGATCTGGTTGTAGCGGTTTTCCGGGTCGACGATGTTGTTCTGCGACAGTCGAATGTTTTCCGTGGGGATGTTGCGCGTGTCGCAGTACAACTTCACAAAGTACGCCGCACACAACGCCGACGACGCCAGAAAGTAATCGAACGGCCCCGGTGCCGAGCCATCGCCCTTGTAGCGGATGGGCTGATCGGCGATCACCGTGAAGTCGTCGAACTTGGCTTCAAGTCGAAGGTTGTCGAGAAAATTGACCTTGATTTCCATGCGGGATTACCAGAATACGGCTAAACGAATGGCGGCCATTATCCGGTTTTTGCGCGGGAAGTCTTGCCCTTTCGGGATTGGCCGCTGATCGGCGTCCTGCACTTGGGGAGGCAAAACACGCGGGGTTCACTACGCTTTCAGTGCAGTCGCCGAGAACAATCTGAACATTGCGCCTGCGTCGTGGTTCTAGATTCAGAAGACAGCGGATCAAGGACGAACACATGGACCTTTCCAGCTATACAGCCCCGCTTCCACCGCGCCAAAGCGCCGTCACCCGCCGCTTGGCCTTCGCGGTCGGGGCGCTGTTTGTCAGCGGCGTGATTGCGGCGGCGGTCGCTTTGCTGGGTATCGCCGAGCGCCTGGACAGCGAAGAGGTCAACAAAACCCGCTTTTACTCGGCTCGCGCGCTGGAAAACCGCATCACTGCCTCGAAAAACTACATCACCAGCTACGCCTACTGGACCACCGCCTACGAGCATTTGAGCGGTCAGGTCGATACCGATTGGGCCTACACCGAGCAGAACCTCGGCAAAACCCTGTTCACCAGTGACGGCTATGACGGGGTGTTCGTGCTGAGCCGCGAAGGCACTCGCTATGCGGTGGTGCGCGGGCAAATGGTCGATGCCGAGCTGTCCGCGTTCGTTCAGGTGAGCGCCACTGAGTTACTGGATCAAGTGTTGGGCCAGGGTGATCTGACCAAGCCGGTCAGTCGCTATTCACTTTTCGAAGGCTGGCCGGCGCTGGTGTCGGCGGCGGCGATCATTCCCAACGATGAGCGGCCACTGGGCGATCCGCAGACCTCTTCGGTGCTGGTGTTCGTCGACAAACTCACCCCAACCAAATTGCGTCTGATCGGCAGCGGCTATGGCTTGAGCAACCTGACCCTGGCGCTGGATGAAACCCTTGAACATGACCGCCCGCGAGTGCCGCTGGACAGCACCGGTTACAGCCTGATCGCTGATCTGGAACGACCCGGGCAACATCTATTGTGGTCATTGCTGCCGCCACTCGGCGCGACGATTGTGGTGCTGATGCTGCTGACCGCGTACTTCTTCCGTCACGCCTTGCGTTCATCGCAATACGTCGACCAGAGTTTTGCCGTCATGCAAACCTCAAATCAAGCGCTGGAAAACGCCAACCGGGAGCTGGAAGCCAGCGAAGAGCGCTTTCGCGCCGTGGCCGAGGCGGCTTCGGACTGGATCTGGGAAGTCGACCGTCAGCTCGCGCTGACGTACCTCTCGGCGCGCTTCAGCGAAGTGACCGGCTACCCGCAAACCCTGTGGCTGGGGCAAGACATCGGCCACCTGTTGAGTTGCGATACCACGCCGCTGGGACTCTGGCTGAGAAACCTGACCGAGGAAAACAGCACCAGCGACCTGCGTTGCACCTACCGCGATCACTCCGGCCAGCAACGCCACTGTCGGTTGTCCGCGCGGCCGATCTTCGACAAGCACACGGTCATCGGTTATCGCGGCACCGCCAGCGACATCACCGACGAAGTCGCCGCCCATGCGCAGATCCAGCATCTGTCGATGCACGATGCCCTCACCGGCCTGCCCAATCGCAACAAACTCGCGCGTTATCTGGATGAAGCGTTGTTGCTCAAGGAGCACGCGCCGCCGCTGTCGCTGCTGATGATCGACCTCGACAACTTCAAACCGATCAACGATTCACTCGGCCATCCGGCCGGTGACGCGGTACTGCAGGAAGTCGCTGTGCGCCTGCATGAATGCACCCGCGAACATGACATCGTCGCGCGTCTGGGCGGCGACGAGTTCATCGTGGTACTCAACGGCATGGACAGCCCACACGAAATCGACAAGTTCTGCACCCGCCTGATCGCCAGCCTGCATCAACCGGTGGTCTTCGAACACCATCCGCTGCACATCGGCGCCAGCATCGGCATTGCGCTTAGCCGGCGCCACGGTTATGTGCCCAGCGATCTGATCCGTTATGCCGACATCGCCTTGTATCAGGCCAAATCCGAGGGCAAAAACACCTGGTGTTATTTCGAAGCGCACATGAGCGATCAGATCCAGACGCGCCGGCAAATGGAAGATGACCTGCGCCATGCGCTCAAGCACAACGAGTTCATCCTGCACTATCAGCCGCGCTACAAAGTTGATGGCAAGCACATCGTTTCGGTCGAAGCGCTGGTGCGCTGGCAACATCCGACCAAGGGCTTGCTGGGGCCGGACCTGTTCATTCCATTGGCCGAGCAGACCGACCTGATCGTCCCGCTCGGTCGCTGGGTGTTGCGCGAAGCCTGCGAAACCGCGCTGGGCTGGCCCGAAGACATTCTGCTCTCGGTGAATCTGTCGCCCGCGCAGTTTGCCGTCAGCGATGTGGTCGAGGATGTTCGTGAAGTGCTGGTGCAAACCCGCTTCCCGGCCAGCCGCCTGGAACTGGAGATCACCGAAAACGTGATGCTCAACGACACCGACGGCGCGTTGACCACCATGAATGCCCTGAAAGAGCTCGGCGTGCGCCTGAACATGGATGACTTCGGCACCGGTTACTCATCGCTGGGTTACCTGCGCGCTTATCCTTTTGACGGAATCAAGATCGACAAACGCTTCATCGCCTCGATCAGCAGCGGCACCAATGATCGCGCGGTGGTGCAGGCGATCATTGGCCTGGGCAAAGCCATGGGCCTGACTGTCACCGCCGAAGGAGTCGAGACTGAAGAGCAACTGGATATTCTCGGGGCCGATCAATGCAATGAGGTGCAGGGTTATTTCATGAGTCGGCCGATCGACAAAATCGCGTTCGCGCGGTTGCTGCAAGATTCCAGGGGTGCACATTTGAAAGCGAAGAAAGGTCGTGTGACTTGAACGGCTACACGGCGGAGCGACCGCTGTAGCCGTTCGCGGCACCTTCAACCGCGTGTTGAACCTGAGTCATTGGTAAACACATTGCCCGCATCCCGCACCAACTGCCGCCACTCGGCACTGGTGATCAACCCCTCCTCCTCCATTTCGTCGGCTGCCTTGAGCAGTTCATCGTACTGCTGCTCCGGGTCCAAACGCATTTGCGATTGCGTCGCCAGTTTTCGCCATGCCGCCAGTTTTTCTTGTTTGCGCTGATCGAACATCGGGCATCTCTCGTGAAGGACTCTCTCGATAGAAAGAAACGAGATCCCGGTGGTTCAGCGCAGTCGACGGATGGACTTTTTGCTTCTAAAGCGCTTTGCCGATCAACAATGATGGATACACCACCGAATACTGTGGGAGCGAGCCTGCTCGCGAAAGCGGTTTGTCTGCACCGAAGATATTGGCTGACCCACCGCTATCGCTTGCAGGCAAGCTCCCACAGGATTTGCGCTGATCAGCAATGATGGATACACCACCGAACCCTGTAGGAGTGAGCCTGCTCGCGATAGCGGATTGTCTGTGGCGGATGTGTTGGCTGACACTCCGCTATCGCGAGCAGGCTCACTCCCACAGGGATTGGGGCAGTTTGTCAGAACTTCTCGGCCACGCGCCGGTATGGATAATCCGGATCGCGGTACTTGCCCGGCTTCTGCCGCTTGGGCAACTCGACCTTGTCGCGCTTCACATCCTCATACGGAATGCGGCTGAGCACATCGGAGATGATGTTCAGCCGTGCGCGGCGTTTGTCATTGGAGTCGGCCACCAGCCACGGCGCGTGTTCGGTGTCGGAGTGTTTGAACATTTCATCCCGCGCCCGTGAGTAGTCGTACCAGCGGCTGTAGGATTTCAGGTCCATCGATGTCAGCTTCCAGGTCTTGCGACCATCGTTGATGCGCGCCTCCAGCCGGCGGGTCTGTTCTTCGGGGCTGACTTCCAGCCAGTACTTGAGCAGGATCACTCCTGATTGGACGATAGCGTGCTCGACCCACGGAATCGATTTGAGGAATTTGTCAGCCTGCTCATCGGTGCAAAAACCCATGACCCGCTCGACGCCGGCGCGGTTGTACCAACTGCGATCGAAGATCACCACTTCACCTGCCGCCGGCAGATAAGGCAGATAACGCTGCACATGCATCTGGCTTTTCTCGCGATCGGTCGGCGCCGGCAACGCCACCACGCGGAAGACACGCGGGCTGACGCGCTCGGTCAATGCTTTGATCGTGCCGCCCTTGCCAGCGCCGTCGCGGCCTTCAAACACAATGCAGACCTTGACCCCCTTGGCAATCACCCACTCCTGCAACTTGACCAGCTCGACGTGCAGCTTGCGCAACTGGTCGAGGTAATCCTTGTTTTTCAGCTTCGGACTTTCAGGCGCCGTAACGGCCTTCTTTTTGTCTTTTGCCATGACCAAGCCCTCTCCAATGAATGCAGCAACACAATGTTGATTGACGGGAAAACCCAGACACGTGAGGTTAGTTCAGGACCTGCCGTTTGCCATTGCCGGCCGAAAAGCAAAATTGCCATGTGTTTCCTTCGTTCTTTATGGCGTCGCACTGTTCATTGCCCTGCCCTTGTCTGCCTGGAGTTTTCTCGATGCCCGCGTCCAAATCCCTGCCCACTGCCCTCCTTGGACTGGCCCTCGCCTGCCCGGCGATGGCCGAGACTCAAGGTCTGGAACTGGGGCAAGTGCTGATTTCGGCCGACGAGCAAAGCACTTCAGACGCGAGCGTCGAAGAAGCGACAACACGCCTCGAACAGGTCCCCGGCGGCACCAACGTGGTCGACATGCGTCAGCCATTGCAGGGTCGCGTGGCGAGCAATCAGGATGTGCTGGCTTATCAGCCCGGGGTTTATGCGCAGTCAGCGGGCAACGAAGGCGTGAAAATCTCGGTGCGTGGCTCGGGCATCAACCGCGCACCGGGCGCCCATGCGTCGGGGCTGTACACCATGCTCGACGGCCTGCCGCTGACCGGCCCGGGTGGCACGCCGTATGAATTGCTCGAGCCGCTGTGGGTTGATCACGTTGAAGTGCTGCGCGGCGCCAACGGCTTTGATCGCGGCTCGCTGGCGCTGGGTGGCGCCATCGATTACGTCAGCCACACCGGTTACAACGCGCCGAAACTGCAAGTGCGCTACGCCACCGGCAGCCACGGTTATCAGCAGCGTCAGGTCAGTTCGGGGCAAGTGCTCGGCGATTTCGATTACTACGTGTCGCTCACCGATTCCAACGCCGACGGTTATCAGGATCACACCGCCAGCGAGAGCAAAGGCGTGATCGCCAACTTCGGTTTTCGCTTCAACCCGAACCTGGAAACCCGCTTCTATTTCCGCTACCGCGAGACCGACAACGACCTCGCCGGCCGCGTGACCAAGCACTCCATCGAACACTCGCCCCGGGCGGCCAATCCGTCCTATGTGGCGCGCGACGACAGCCGCAAACAGCCGGGCAGCACCTTCATCGGCAACAAGACCACCTACTACATCGACGACGATTCGAGCATCCAGACCGGCCTCGTCTATCACGACTATCCGATGGACCTGCGCGAAGGCCCGAACCGCTTGAAGGTTGCCTACACCGACGTCAGCGGCACGTTCGACTACAAACGCCGCGACACGATTTTCGGCATGGAAAGCCGCAGCAACGTCGGCCTGCGCGTGACCAAACACCTGCCCAACGACGGCGCCAGCGAGTTCGTGCGCATCCCCTCCGGCAACACCGCCAGCTACGTGCCCGGCACGCGCATGCGCAATTTCACCTATCAGGGTTCGGACACCGTTCTACATTTCGGCAACGACCTGGAAATCGCCGACGACCTCTGGCTGACCACCGGCCTCGCCGCCATCTACACCCGCCGCGAAAGCGCCGTGACCTACCCGCAGAGCGGCGGCAAAACCAGCATGAACGACTGGGACTACGCACCGCGCCTCGGCCTGCGCTACCAGATCACCCCGGACCTGCAAGTGTTCGGCAACCTCAGCCGCTCGGTTGAAGCGCCGCATCCGTGGTCGCTGATCTACAGCTCCAACGTGCGCTTCCCGGCCGGCAGCGGCGCGGCAACCGGCACGCAGAAAGACCCGATCAAACTGCAGAACCAGACCGCGACCACGCTGGAATTGGGTGGTCGTGGTGACAGCGCAGTCGGCGAATGGAGTCTGGCGTGGTATTACGCGCAGGTGCGGCATGAATTGTTGTCGGTGTTGCCGGATGCCAATGCGGTGACACCGTATGAACTGAACGCCAGCCCCACAGTGCACCAAGGCATCGAAGCCAGCCTCAACAGCAAACTCTGGTCGGCGGCCGATGGCCGTCAGTTGAGTTTGCGTCAGGCGTATACCTTCAGTGATTTCCACTATCGCAATGACGATCGCTTCGGTGACAACCGCTTGCCCGGTCTGCCGATGCATTACTACCAGGGCGAATTGCGTTACGACTGGCCGCAGGGTTTCTTCGCGGCGGTGAATACGCAACTGGTGTCCAAAGTGGCCGTGGATTACGCCAACAGCTATTACGCCGACCCGTACGCGCTGTTCGGCGCGACGCTGGGTTATAACGCGCCGAAGGGTGACTGGCAGGGTTGGGTGGATATGCGCAACTTGACCAACAAGCGCTACGCCGCCACGGTCACGCCGGGGTATGACGACAAGGGACTGGATGCGGCGCGGTCTACGCCGGGTGAAGGGATGGGGGTTTATGTCGGGGTTTCGTGGAGTTTGCTCTGACCCCTACCCCAGTGGGAACCAGCCTGCTGGCGATGGCGGCGTATCTGTTGCGAAGAAGCCAACTGACCTACCGCCATCGCTTGCAGGCAAGCTCCCACAGTGATTGCGCTGTACTGCGATTTTGCGGGCAACACTTAAACCTGTGGGAGCGGGCTTGCCCGCGAAGACGGTAGCCCATTCACCAGTGAAGCAACTGAAAGAACACTGAGAACCCGTTACCTTCGGTGCCTCAACCCAGCCGCATCGACAACTCAATATCACCCGCAAACGGCACAGACAGATAACCGTTCTGCGGCGCGCGCACGTAAGCCAGGTACTTAGGGCAATAGTCGGTGTTATCCGCTACCACCAGTGCGCCCGGTTTCAGGTGTTTTTCGACCAGCCCCAACACATCGCCATACAACGCCTTGGCCCCATCGAGCAGGAGCAGATCCACCGTTTCCGGCAGATCCGTTGCCAGCGTCACCAGCGCATCACCTTGGCGAATCTCCACCAGATCACTGACGCCACCCTCAACAAAATGATGCCGCGCCATTTCAACTTTCGACAGTTCGAACTCACTGCCGATCAGCACACCGCCACCGTTATCCCGCAGCGCCGCCGCCAGATGCAGCGTCGAAAGGCCGAATGAGGTGCCGAACTCGACAATCGCTTTGGCCTTGGTGTTACGCGCCAGCATGTACAGTAATTTACCGGTGTCCCGGGAGACCGGCAGCCACAGGTCTTTAAGCATTTCATAGAGTTTCAGGTATTCGGTCTTGCTGTGCATCAGGCGTTCGCGCTCTTCGCCGGACACCGTTTCCAGCATCGGGCTGGTAGCGGCGCTGGCCTGGGTGTAGAGGCGTTCGATCAGGCTCGCGAGGGGTTCAGTGGTCAAGGTCGTCATGATTGCTTTCCGTTAGTTGGGGACTAAAATGCGAGCAATTCGTCGCGTTTAAATGATGCGAGCGATTCGCTTCTTGCGCTATTCGCATTCCCACGGACGCCAGAGTTGCCGATGACCAAGCCCCAGACTGCCCGTATTTCCTCACGCAAACAGCCGCAACAAGCACGCTCCAGCGAACTGGTGGCGGCGATTCTGCAAGCGGCTATTCAGGTTTTGAGCGAGCACGGCGCCACTCGCTTTACCACCGCACGGGTCGCGGAAAAGGCTGGCGTGAGCATCGGCTCGCTGTATCAGTACTTCCCCAACAAAGCGGCGATCCTGTTCCGCTTGCAGAGCGATGAGTGGCTGCACACCACGCAGATGTTGCAGCGGATTTTGCAGGATTTTAAGCAGCCGCCACTCGTACGCCTGCGCACCCTGGTGCAGGCATTCATTCGTTCAGAGTGCGACGAAGCGCAGATGCGCGGCGCGCTGAACGACGCCGCCCCGCTCTACCGCGACGCCCCCGAGGCCCACGCAGTGCGCGCGGCCGGGCGGCAGATTTTCGCGACATTCATGGAAGAGTTGCTGCCCGACGTCGATGAACAGATCCGCACCGTAGCATGCGATTTGATCCTGACGACGCTCAGTTCGGTCGGCAAAGACTTTTCCGGCAGCCCGCGTACCGAGGAGGAAATCTCGGTATGCGCCGACGGGCTGGCGGATATGTTCAGTGCTTATGTGCTGGCGCTGAATGAGCGGCGAGCGCCCCTCACGCGCGCTTCGGAAGCTTCCAGTTCGGCCGAATGAAATGGCAGGTGTAGCCATTCGGAATACGCTCAAGGTAATCCTGATGCTCCGGCTCGGCTTCCCAGAACGGCCCCGCCGGTTCGATCTCGGTGACTACTCGGCCCGGCCACAGTTTTGAGGCGTCGACATCGGCAGCCGTGTCTTCAGCGACATCGCGCTGTTCTTCGCTGAGGTAGTAAATCGCCGAGCGATAGCTGCGTCCAAGGTCGTTGCCCTGCCGGTTTGGCGTGCTCGGGTCGTGGATCTGGAAGAAAAACTCAAGGATCTGTCGGTAGCTGATCACGGCAGGATCGAAGGTGATTTCGATGGCCTCAGCGTGGTCGCCATGGTTGCGATAAGTAGCGTTCGGCACATCACCGCCGGTGTAACCGACGCGGGTCTGCAACACACCGGGATACCGCCGCAGCAAATCCTGCATGCCCCAGAAGCAGCCGCCGGCGAGGATGGCGGTTTCGGTTTGAGTGGTCATGGCGTGTCGTTCCTCTTCGGGGTGTTGGGTATAGCTATGGTTATGAGGGCGGGTTGGCGGATTCCAAGGGGCTGAGCCAATAGAACTACTGACGCGCTGAAACCTGATTGGCTTCATCGAGCAACACACCCGTAATCCTTCGGCCGCTGTAATCACTGACAAAGTAATTGATTCGGTTAGCCAGATGCTGAATCGATAGCCAGCCCAAACCGTGGTAGTTACGCATTTCCTCGGCGTTGAGCTTGATCATGGACTGGTACCCCACAAATGACGCTTCACATTCAACGAGGATGTAGACAGAACCATCCGCGACCTTGAAAAGTCGCCAGTAGCTGTCGTTGGTGTGATACTCCGCGGGGGTGAGTCGAACCAGTTCCATGATTGAATTCCGTGGGCTTTCTTTTGGTTTCGAGACCATAACATGGCTGCAAAGCCACGGTTTTAGATGAGACGCTTCTGGCCGGTTACCGACGTTGACGACATTCAGATTCAGGTCAAAAGCGCTAAACGTGCCATGGTCGCCCTCGAGGCTCACGCAGTGCGCGCATCCGGGCATCAGTGCCCGGCAACCCCAACCGCTCCAGCAACACGCGGCCCCGATCTGAACCCATGCACCCGCGCGCCGAAGGCAATGGCAAGCCCTACGCTCACCAGCACCACCATGGCCCAGGGAAACGAGGCGACGCCCCAGCGGTCGAGCAACACCCCGCCGACCACCCCGCTGCCAGCAATCGCGCTGTTCCAAGCCACCACATTCAACGACAGCGCGACATCGGCGCCGTCACCGGCAGCATCCGCCAGTGCCGTCTGCAACAAAGTCGCCGCACCGCCAAAACTCAATCCCCACACCGCCACGCCGATGTAAATCACCTGCGGCACATGCCCCATAAATCCCAGCACCACGCAAACACCAGCGAAGGTAGCGAGGCTCACCAACACCGTTTTGCGCAACAGCGACTCAACCAACTTGGCCGTCAGCCAGATCCCCGCCAACGCCGCGAGACCAAACACCAACAACACCAGATCCACGCGATCCGCCAACCCCGCCGGCGCCACAAACGGGGCGATGTAGGTGTAGAGAATGTTGTGCGCCAGCATCCAGCTGATCACCACCGCCAGCACCGGCCGCACACCCGGCGTGGTCAACACGCGGCGCAATGACAGACGCTGATGCGCAGGCTGCGGCGGATAGTCCGGCACTTTCACCAACACCCAGACGATCAGCATCAATGTCAGGGCCGACATCAACCCGAACGTCGTGCGCCACCCGACGAGGCCACCCAGCCAAGTGCCGAGCGGCACGCCCAAAGACAGGGCAATCGGCGTGCCGACCATGGCCAGCGCCAACGCCTTACCCTGCTGATCCGGCTCGACCATCCGCCGCGCATAACCAGCCAACAGACTCCACGCCAACCCTGCCGCCACCCCCGCAAAGAACCGCGCCACCAGCGTCACGCCATAGTGAGACGACAGCGCCGTGATCGAGTTGAACAGCAGAAAACCCACGATGGTCAGCAACAACACATTGCGCCGCCGCCAGCCGCGCGTGGCGATGGTCATCGGGATCACCGCCAGCACCGAGCCCAGCGCGTAAGCGGTGACCATCTGCCCGGCCATCGAAGGCGAAATCGCCAAGCCTTCGCTGATCAGCGGCAGCAGCCCGGCGGGCAGGGTTTCGGTGACGATGCAGATGAATCCGGTCATGGCCAGCGCCAGCAGCGCGCCGATGGGCAGGCGTTTGGGCGCCGCCGTTAGAGTCAATGAAGGTGTCACGGGAAACTCCTTGAGTTTGGAAATTCAGACTTGCGTACCGATCGATATAAAATACTGGCGGCAGCCGAGGCACGTTGTCAACGACTTATGTATCGACTAGTATCCAAATCACTTTCCGAGGAGTTTCAGCTATGGCCAGAACCGGCCGCCCCCGCGCATTCGATCGCGACGACGCCGTCGACCAGGCCATGCAATTGTTCTGGCAACACGGCTACGACTCGACATCCCTTTCACTGTTGAAGGCTGAACTGGGCGGCGGCATTTCCGCACCGAGTTTCTACGCCGCGTTCGGCTCCAAAGAAGCCCTGTTCGACGAATGCGTGCAGCGTTACCTGGCGACCTTCGCCCAAGTCACCGAATGCCTGTGGGACGAAACCCTGCCACCACGCCAAGCCATCGAAACCGCCCTGCGCCAATCAGCACGCATGCAATGCGACGACGGCCACCCGAAAGGCTGCATGGTCACCCTCGGCGTCATGAGCGCCCCGAGCCAGGAAAACGCCCACGTCGCTCAAGCCCTCACCCACTCCCGCGCACGAACCCGCGCGGGGATTGTGGCGTGTGTCGAGCGTGGTGTGAGTGAAGGATTGTTAGCGGAGGACACGAACGCCGCCGCCATGGCGACCGTGTTCGACAGTTTCCTGCAGGGGATTTCCATCCTTGCTCGGGATGACATGCCGATTGAGAGTATTGATGCGGCGATTACGCAGGTGATGCGGACTTGGGATGTAGCGGCGGTGAGCGAGGCATCGGTGGAATTGCAGTGATTGCGGGCTCGCGTAGCTAAAAACCAGTCGGCTACGCGACCACTTCAACATAACTCGACTCCCCGCCACCCTCGGCCCCCGACAACCACCCCCACACAAACCGCAACGTCGTCCGCCCCGCCCCATCAACCCCCACCACGCCCCGCGACCAACCCGCGCGAATCTCGCCATCCGTGGTGATGCACTGATAAAGCAGCTCGATACTGTCCGGCCCGGTCACCCGGCCAACCTGGTTGCCCATGCGAATATGCCCACCCGCATAAGTCCCCCAAACCGCCGCGCCTTCGACGAAGTATTCAAACACCGTGCGCGCATCGGATAAGCCCTGAGCGTTGTTCGCCACGCAGAAGCGGCGGTTGTTCAAACGCTCGGTGACTTGCGAAAAAGCAGATTCCATAAACCACACATCCTTAGTCGAGAAGATCCATTCCAGCCTGCGGGCATCCTAATCCATTACCTCCGCGCAGCAAGGCTCTACAGCCGTTTTCTGCCAACCCAACCGCACAGCCACGTTTGACGGTCCTACCCGCCCCACCTAGTCTGCCCAAAACACCCTTACAGCCAGAACCGAGTTCACGAGAGGCAAGATGAGCAACTTCCCGATCGTCGCCACCGTCCTCTCAATGATCCTCGGGCTCTCCGTCACCCGCCTCCTGCTCGGTGCATTAACGGTGTTCCGCATCCGCCGCGTCGCCAAGCCAGATTGGGTGGCACTGGTCTGGGCGGTGATGCTGTTTACCATGCAGCTGCAATTCTGGTGGGCCGTCAACGCACTGTCGGCGGTAAAACAGACCTTCTCGTTTCTCGAGTTTCTACTGCTGGTGATGCTGACGCTGTCGCTGTTCGTCACGGCAGCGTTGCTGCTGCCGAGTCGCAGTGAGGATGAACAGAACGGGTTGCGCGTGTATTTCGAACAGGATGGGCGCTATGCATTGCTGTCGCTGTCCACGTATCTGTGCCTGGGGCTGATCGTAAATGTCACGTTGTTTGAGGCTTCGCCGGTGGCGCTTTGGGGTTTGCTGGATGTGATCATGATTGCGTTGCCGATTGGCGCGTTTGTGGCTCGGTCGCGTAAAGCGTATGCGGGGGTTACGCTGATTTATGTGCCGATTAATGTGATCGATACGCTGATTTCGCTGGCGAATTAAATCTCCCTGTAGCGACGGGACGTGCCCCGATGAATCGCGAAACGGCTCTTGCTCCTTCAGTCCACAAAGACATTGCAAAAACAGTTCGAACTGCCCTGTTGAAGCAATTCCTGGACTTTGTTTAAAGACACCCCAAGTTACGTCATCCCAACCTACAACGCCTTGCGCCGTTGCCTACGACTACGCCAGAATCCGCCGGCTTGTGCGCCTTGGATGCGGATTCTATTGTGGGTCGGTCACTGAATAGCAGTGATCGGGTTTGGTAGCCCGACTTTCCCAGGCGCATTGCGCACCTTTCGCAGAGATCGTTTTTTTGATCTCCGCTTTATGGTGGCCATGCGTAGGGCGTCCTCGGACGCGCCGGACTCCTGGGCCGGTCTACCAACCTGTGCATGGCCGCCACCCCTCGTTTGGTAGCGAAGTGTGATGGCTCCTTAATCGTTTCCCAGGAGTTTCATCTATGTTCAAAATTACGCCGAATCCGCCAGAAACCGATCCGATCGCGGGCGACGAATCCCCCGACGCCAAGAAATTCAACGAAGCCGTCGACCGCGCCCTCTCCCATTACCTCGGCCCCGCCCCGGAAATCATGCTCACCCCGTACCAAACCAACACGATGTTTATCGCCAACCCGAACACCAAGACTGAGGAATTGCTGGTGAATGCCAGTGAATCACTCGGCTCGGCATCGGTGATGCTTGGGGATGTGATCGGGCTGGTTCACGGACCGGCACGCAAGACACTGCAAGGCATTGCGCAGGTGGTGATGCTTGGGGAGTTGGCGGTGAATCGGGCGTTGGATAACGTGGTGCCGGTGGAATAAGCGGCGCTCTAACCATGGCGGCGGTTAGGCTGCCGCCATGCCGAAATGAACCTGAAAAACATGAGCAAAACGGCAGGTTTCGGCCAATAGCGGACGCTTGAGAGCGGCACCTTCCGGCCAAGCAGGCATCAAAGTGAGCATCGAAAATCAGTGAGTGACCACACAAACACCGGTGCAGCGTGGCGAAATACCCCACAGCGAAGCTGGGGCCTTAGATTGCCCTACCGATTAGGCTTGGCATTCTTGCCAGGAGGATAAGTTTCTAGGCCAGAGGCTTTTTCTTTCTGATAGAACTGTCGCCGTCTTTAGTGATGGCTGACGCCAAGAAATTCAGGCCGGCATTGAGATATTCCTCTCGTGCCAGCTTATCCATGCCAGGGAATGTTGAAGCCATGAGAGGCAGCAGCCAGTGTTCGCACTGCCAATAGATCATGGTCGGCAAAAAATAAGCTAATTGCTTCATTTAACTGCCGACAAGCTTCTTCTAATTTAGTGCAGTGACTTGCATAGAGCCTAACCCGTGGATGAGTATTAGCCTGCACCAATAGGCGCGTTGCAAACAGGGCAGTGGCGAAACCGAGTGTTCACTCGAGTGGTTGACGACTTCTTACGCTTGGAGTCCCAACATGCCGGACAGTAGAGGACACTATCCCCCTCGAATTGATAGCATCCCCATTTTCTTCCTACAGGCTTTTCATCAGAAGGCGGAGACGTCTGCTTTAACAGAGCGTTCTCTTCCTGTAGCGCTGCAATACGTTCCTTAAGAGCCGCGGCCTCTAGTTTGAGGTCGGCGAGTTCACTAGATAGGTCTGCAAGCAAGTTTTTGAACTCGGCGTCGTCGATATTCTTGGAGATCTCTCGTAGCCGTTTGGCTAACGTTATCGATGTGCTGATCGTCGTAATGATATCCATGAACTTCCCTGATGCACTAAAGTTAATTAAACAGCGCCTGAGCGCGGATGCTTAAAGAATAGCTTCTTGGCATCCACTTGGCTGAAAAATAAAAATGGGACAGATTCATTTCCAAAAAAACCATCCCCACTCTTTCAATCTTTTCCCTCATGACTGGAATTTCGCCTAGCGACATTGCTCTTGGTACGACTGCAGCACGGTGTATCGATTAAGCAAGAAATCGTCTACCCATGCCTGAGTTTCATTTCCTGTTCTTTGGTTCACAAGCGACTGCATGCCGTACGCCATCATGTTCCCGGTAAGCGTATCGCCCTCCATAGGGTCATCCCCTCCGTACCATTCCAAAAGAGAAAAACCTTGATTCGTCGAGACGATGTAGTAGTCACAACCGGATTTATAGAAAACTACGACGCCTGACTCAGCCAATGACGGCTCAGTGAAAGCAAGAGCGATAGATCCGAGTAGCGCAAATGATATGTTTCGTGCCATAAGAAGTTTTCCTATTTTCCTGTCCGCTCCCAGCGTAGTCTGCTGATTGCTTTGAATTGGCTAATACCTACCGATCCACGCTCATTCCTAGCTTTTGATCCAGGCCTAGTCAGTAACGCCACAACCGCAGGCCTAGCCGCCTCAAAAATTTGGAACGCGTCGTAATCAGCATCAAGTAGCACTAGGAGAACGGTATCAAAGGACTGCTTCAAATCGATCGATCCAACCCGCCCCCCTCGCATCCGAGGATTGGAAAAATACCGACCTTTGATTTGAATTTTGATAGTCGATCCGTCCTTAAACTCCGTAGCGTCATAGCCGGCTTGCCTGGCAAACTCCAATTTGAGATCGAGAATCCGAGCAGCCTCATACTCTGCGACCTCTCCAGTAACACCTAGAGGCTTTTTAGTAAGATGGTAATAGCGCTTAGCTAGAACCTTCGCGTCTCTTAGGATCTGATAGACCTCATCGGTTTCCATGCTTCCTTTCCTCGAAGTTTCTCTCATCCAAGCCAGTGGAACGGCTCGAGCAAAGTGCCGAGTAAAACAAAAACGCCTTCACGGTTAGAGTCTAAGAATTTAATTCAACTGCAATGCATTCAAATTTATTGTTAAGGCCTACGTTTTTACTTTCCTTCTTTATCAACATCTCTTTCGTGCTTGGATATATAGATTCTGGGGATAAGCCCATGACTCGTGACTAATTTGTGCCAAGACTCCACAGCCAAAAGGAATTGAATGGAGTTAACGTCGGTGATTTTTGTAATATCATCTTCAAATACAAACCATAGCCCGGCGCTATGTAGTTTTTCATCAAATATTATTGTTTTGTTTTTTATCAGCGTGATGGCATCTCTGGACTGCTCGATATTGTAAATTAGCTCCGGTTTCTTCTTTGAGATTTTTACCGATATAATTTCTCCATCTTTATAGATATCGGCAACTTCCACTTGATAGCTACGTCTTTTTTGTTCGAGTGATTTAATATCTGTCAGAACCCGATCTAAAAGCAGACAACCTCGTTCGACGCATATTTTCTGATTAAAATACGCCTCTCGATAGTCAACTTTGTCATCGTCAGGTTTCGCATTTTCCCTTTTCTCTTTTTGCCAAGCAATGAATGCGGATTCAACCAATGGCTCTTCCAGCTTGATCTCAATACTGCCTAAAGATCGCCTCAGGTACTCCATGAACGTTTGATTAAAGAGAAACCATTCTCCATTTTTTAGGAAATATTGTTGCTCTTCGTATTCGATTGGGCAATCAAGAATTTCCTTCAGGGATCGCGTAAAACGTCCTGAATCTTCGTTTTTGAATTGAACAGTAACGTTGTTAATGTCAGTAATATCGGGATGTTCTCCCAAGAAGTCCGAGATAGACTGAACATCAATGCTATTACCCAAAGTCTTGCGATAGTTACCATTTTCTCCCTTCGCCTTGATTTCATAATCGTAATCATGAAAGCTAAAGCAAATGGCTATGCCATGTACCTGAAACTCTTCAATTAGAACTTCACCGCTTGCATTGTTGAGGTGTTCGAGCAATAGCTCGTCAAGCTCACTTGTTGCCTCGGCTCCGACTGATTCAAGCTTCGGTAAATGTATAATCTTTTCACCGCAAAAACTTTCATCAATCAGCTGAAAAATTGCGGACAACTCCAAAGGTTGTTTATCCATATCCATCTGAATGGAATCGGCAAAAATTATATTGCGCTCACCCCATATTTCCTTGTTAGCTGCCTTGAGCTTTAAGTGGTCGACCGATTCGCCTGCCTCATAGCTATCTTTCTGAAAATGTTGATAAGAGGACACGTCTTGTCTTTTTGTACCCGTGAAGTAGCGGCTTTTTTTCAGCAATATTGAGCTCTCATCTGCAACATGAATCGCAAGATCGATCCCAAAATCGAGGTGAATAAATTTGGAGAGATAAAAGTGTGACTTCCCTAAGCTCACAGCATAAATTTTCTCTTCGCTCTCTAGATTTTGGCACAGCAGAACGCCAAAATTAAAAGTATTTTTTGGCTCCTTTATATTATCGTTAAAAAACTCTTTATAGGTTTCCCACCACCAAACATCATTCCCTTTAATGTTTTCTGAGAAATAAAAAGTATTAGAGTAATTAAAAGCCTGAAGGGTCTTTTGCTCAACTAGCCCTACGGACTTAAGCTTTTCTTTTAGTTCTTTAATCTTATGATGCTTAATTTTATAAATATTATAAGTGTTTGGCATGTCGTTTCCATTCGAAGATGGCCGGATCCGAATGAGAAATTGCCATTTGCCAGCATGGACTGCAACACCTTATTTTTTGCAAGGATATTCTTAAATAAAATCAGTGGTTTAGAAGTTTTCAGCACACCACTTACTCCGAGCCGTCGCACCCACTGCGACACCTCTACCAGCGAGGCGATATGCGGAAGTGCCGGATATCGAACTGACAAACTGAAGCTGGCCGCGTGCCTTTATCCGTTAAATTCAGCGGAAGCCTCGTCAACGTGGTGGAATTGAATCTTGTGTTGAAAGAACCAGAGACGATGCAGTTCGGCATGGTCGCTGACCACGATGACGATGCTGGGGCCCATGAAAGAAATCGCAAATATCTGCTTCTGGCCGGTAACGGTCGCTTGCAAATTTCCTCTTCTGGCCGAAAGCTGATCCAGCACTAGCTGCTCACCACCCAGGCCAAAAAACGGCTGCTTCCCTGATTACTCAGCCTCTTCATCCCTTCTTCTTAAACATTTTATTCAAGTAATACCCCAAACTCCACCGATCCTTCGGCCGCGGCTTATAGTGCGTTTTATTCCTCTGCCCCGGCTCCCCACCCACCCCACTCGCAGTGTAGTAATAAAGCGCAATCGACCGCCGAGTAATGTGCTCCGGCGTAGTCAACGGCTCCGGATGCCCATGGTTGCTGTCCTTATCCGTATTAAAAATCACACACCGGTTATAAACCGGCAGCACCTTCTTCAGGCACTTATTCATCCCCACATCCCAAAGCTCCAGGTTGCCGCCGTACGCCTCCTGCCAGTCCTCGGTCAGGTAAATGATCACGTTCAGGCGCCGCTCAACGTTTAGCTTTTTGTTCAACCGAAAATCCGAGTGCACGCCGAGGAAGCCGCCGGTTTTGGTTTCGTGTAATCCGCCGCCTGCAAAATAAGGGTCAGGAATCAGCCCTTGAATGCCGGTGAGTTTTTCGAGGAATTCCAGCATGGGTGCGGAGTTGAAGGTGTTGAAGACGTTCTTCAGGTATGGGCTGCAGGCGTTGGGGCTGATTTGGCGTTTGAGTTGGCCTTTGTAGCCGCGCTCGTAGGTCTGTTCGTTGTTGGTCGGTTCGACCGGGAAGTGTTCGCGGATGCTGGCGATGACGTCTGCTTGCAGGAAGTTGTCGATGACGATGTGCGGGAATGGTGTGGCTTGGGTGTATTCGTGGGTCAGCGATTCGCCGAAAGCGCTGGCGGCATTTTGGTCGAAGTCGAGTTCCGGGGTCAGGGTGATGGGGAGTGTTTGTGTGTTGGCTTGCATTGCCGCTCCGATGATTTTGGGCTTTCAGGGCTGGGCAAACAGGGGCTGGGGTTTGGCGCGGTGCCTGTGTTTGCTTGCTGAGTACAGTGGCGAGCAGGTTGCCATGTCGGCGATTGGCTGCCGAGTGTCCTTTGCTTAAACGTGGCGCGGCGGTGTTACGGCATGTTTCCGGCTGTCACAAACCGGTCATATTTCCTCTGCTAACCTCCTCGGCGCCCTACCCTTCACCCCTGTCCTAGAGCCCCCAACCGAAGGTGCCGCCAAGGTGTTTCCGACTCCTGTTCGCCAGCAAATTATCCTGCGCTCCGACAATCTCCGTTCGGACGACTTCGGTGCACTGTTTTCCAGATTGTTTGGTAATCGCTACGCCGACAATCCGCCGCTGCCGTCGAACATCATTATTGGCGGCGTTTACGGTCGGCACGATGGCGTGAGTTTTCGGCGGATGCATTATCACGGTGATTTCACCGTCGCTTTCCCTGATCCACAGGATGAGATCACGTTCGTCATTCCTACTGCCGGCAAGATCGTTTTCAACCATGCCACCGAGTCTATCGGGGTGTCGCACGTTGGGCTGGCGATTGATAAGGCGGATATCCGTTCGATGCGTTTCTTTGATGATCACGCGCATCACGGGATGTCGATCAATCGGCATCAGCTCACTGAGCGGTTGTCGGCGTTGTTGGATAAACCGATTCTGCAGAAGATCGTTTTTGAACCCAGCGTGAATCTGAATTCGGCGGCGTTTCAGGGGATCAAGGCGTTGATTGATCTGGCGACGGGGACGGAGTTTGATTTGCTGATTAATAGCGGGACGTTGATGCCGTCGCGGTTGCGCGAGATGTTGGTTGATGCGGTGCTGGAGGCGTGGCCGCATAACTTTTCCGAGGCGTTGCGGCGGCCGACGGCGATGGTTGCGCCGCGGCATGTGAAGTTGGCGGTGGAGTTTATTCAGGCGCATCCGGAGCAGTTGGTCAGTGGTGTGGATCTGGCGCGGTTGAGTAATGTCAGTCTGCGCGCGTTGCAGGAGGGGTTTCGGCAGTTTGTCGGGATGTCGATTGTGGCGTATCAGCGGCAGGTGCGGCTGGAGCGGGCTTATGAGGTTTTGAAACGGCGGGGTTCGGGGTCGGTGACGGAGGTGGCGTTGCGGTTTGGGTTTAGCAATGTGGGGCGGTTTTGTCGGTATTTTCAGGGGGCTTATGGGGTGAGTCCGGCGGAGTTTCGGGCTCGGGGGTGATTGGGTAACAGGTTTGCAAGGTAACGTGTGGTGAGAAGATTTAGCTAAACGTCGCACCGCGCCGATGGGACGCTAAGCGTGGGGATGGCACGCCGGCGCGGTTGCTCGAGCAGTGGGCGCGGAGGCGTTTGACCGAGTTGGCCAGTTGATTTTGCGGTAACTGCTTTCCCCTCACCCTAGCCCTCTCCCCAAGGAGAGGGAACCGAGCCGGGGATATTGAAGATCTACACCGACCTGAGAGTTTTGCTTTGAATCCATAATCGCTTCGATCTTTCAGGTCGATGCATGACGCAAGACACCTCGGTCAGTCCCCTCTCCCACAACTTCATATACAAGCGCAAGGGACACTCGCAGGTTTTGTGGTGGGGCTGCCCCTCAGCGGAACGCCGCCCGCCCAACCCTCTCCCGAGGGAGAGGAGCCGATTGGTGGGCTTTTCAAAATTTGAGCTCGACTCGGTATGCCACGTCGGTGTAACTCTTCCAATCCACGCGGTCAGTCCCCTCTCCCTTCGGGAGAGGGTTAGGGTGAGGGGCTTTTGATTGGCTGCTTTTGGATGGAATCAAATTTGTGGGAGCGAGCTTGCTCGCGAAGGCGTTGGGTCAGTCGATGTTGATGTTGACTGATCTGGCGCTTTCGCGAGCAGGCTCGCTCCCACATTGGGTTTTGGGGTGTTTGTTGGATTGGGGGTCATCCTTGATCCCGTGTGTCTTTTAGAAGGCGTAGCTGGCCTTGAGGCCGCCGTTGAAACCGTGGCTGTCGCCGCCGCCGTTGGCGCCGATTTCTGCGCCCAGGCTCAGGGCGCCGAGGCTGGCCATGACGTTGACGCCGCCGCTGAATTGGTCGCGGTTGTCGAAGGCGGCGCGTTGTTCGATGTCGAGGCCAAGCAGGTGGCTTTGGCTGTTGACCTGGTTGTCGCCCAGTGTGCGTTCGTAACCGACTTGTACGCCGGGCACCAGTTGCCATGCGCCCATCGTCACCGGGGCGAAACCTACGTTGAGGTTGGCGACGGCGCTGCGGCGGGTGGCGCTGTTGTCGTCGACATCAAGGGAGAGTTCGCTGCCCTTCTCTTTGAAGCCGTTGAGGTCGAGGTGGCTGACTCGGAAACCGAGGCTTGGTTCGAAGGTCATGCCATTGATTGGGGCGCGGTAGCCGAGGGCGACGGTGGCGCCGGTGAGGTTGCCGTGGGTATCGCCCTTGGCGGTGCCGAGGCCGCCGCCGAGGTCGCGTTTGCTGTCGTAGTCGATGTAGCCGGCGCTGGCGTTGGCGTCGACGAACATGCCTTGTTCAAGGCTGGTGAAGCCGTAGCGAGCGCCGACGTTGACGAAGGTGAAGTCGGTGTCAGCTTCGCCACCCGCGCCGCCGACCGAGCCTTTGCTGTAGCCGAAACCGCCGCGTGCACTGAGTTGTTCGCTGAAGCGTTGGGTGATGCCGACCATCAGGCCTTGGCTGTGTTCGTTGCTGCTCTCAGCGTGGGCCGAGCCGTCGGTGCCAAGGTAGCCGGCGAGCGCGGTGGTCCAGAGGCGGTACTGGCCGACCTTGAGGTCGCTGCCGCTGGCGAACGGCGCGGCGGCTTGTTCGATCATCGCGTTTTGGCGCAGCAGGTAGCTGGCGGCGTCAGCGTGCACCTGGCCGCCGACCTGGGATTCGACACCGCCGAGGGTGCCAGCGTCGATGGCCGATTGCAGGTAGTAGTTGTAGGCGCTGTAGGTGCCGGACAGGTTGGTGTTCTGCAACTCGCGGAGCAATTCGGCGCCGGCAGCGGCGTTGCCGATCAGCCCAGCTTGGCCTGGGAGGCTGTTGTATTCGACGAGTTTGCCGCGCAGGACGTAAATGGTTTCTTGCGACAGGCCGAGGCCTTGTTTGAGGTAGTTGTCCATGCTGCCGTACTGCGCGGTGACTTCGTCGAGGCCGGCCTGAAGGTAGCTGGCCTGCACACCGAGCAGCGGCTCGTAGATGGCAGCCATGTTCGGCGGCAGCGCTTTGAGCGTGGCAGCGACGCGGGCGGCGGTGTAGTCGTTGGTCGCCAGGTAGTTGGCCATGATGGTCGCATCGTCGACGCCGGCAATGCTCTGCAACACGGCGGCGGTCCAGCCGGTGCGATCCTTGCCGGCGGTGCAGTGGAACAGTTGCGCGGCATCCACACTGGCCAGTTCATTGAACAGTACGCCGAACTGGCCGCGCATGCCGGCGTCGCTGACGAAGGCGCGGTTGGTTTGCTCCATCATCGCGATGGCGTCGGCAGCGCTTTTGAAGGAGATGTTGGTGATGTTCGCGCCGGAGGTGGTGCTGCCGATGATGTCGATGTTCTGGTAGGTGGCGCCGCTGATCATTGTGTCTGGGGTCGCGGCGATTTCGCTGGGGGTGCGCAAGTCGTAGACGGCTTTGATGCCGAGGCTGTTGAGGGTCGCGAGATCGGAGGCCGTCGGGGTTACCGCGTTGGCCCGATAAAACACGCCAGCGCGCATGGTGCCGTCGTGAGCGGTGGAATACGCGGTGGTGGTGCCGGCGACATCACGGAAATTGTCCATGCCTTGCAGGCGCGGCGTGTCGAGCAGCACAGGCTCGGCAGCATGGGCGGCGGCGATGGACAGGCTCAGTACGGACAGCGAACACAGAAGACGTTGAAACACAGTGCAGCCTCATTTCGGTTAGCGTTGGGCTGCCTACTATCTGCACTGAACTGACACGAAATATGACAAATTCGCGTAGAGCGAAAATGCCTGCGTGAATGGGCCGTGGGGTGCGTGAATTGTCCATCGGGTCGGATGGTGGAGTTTGAGCGGCGACACTGTGGGAGCGAGCTTGCTCGCGAATGCGGTAGGTCAGCTAAGGTGATGTTGGCTGACAGGGCCCCTTCGCGAGCAAGCTCGCTCCCACAGGGTTCTTCGGGATGCTGGATATCTCGGTTTTCACACAAAAACTGTAGGAGCTCGGGATTGCTGGATATCCTGGATTTGACACAAATTTTGTAGGAGTGAGCCTGCTCGCGATAGCGGTGGGTCATTTAGCAATGACGTGGCTGATAGACCGCGATCGCGAGCAGGCTCACTCCTACAGGGTTCTTTGGTCTATTGGAGATCTGTGGTTTGCCACAAACCTATGGGAGCAAGCCAGCTCCCATAGGGATTGAAGGCCGGCAGTGGAATCGTTGATCTACAACAATATTTGCCCCACACAGCGGCGTTATTCTGCAATGGCTGAAAACAGCCGTGCTGTGCGCACGTCACAGGCCTTGAGGCCAAGGTGGCGCTAAATGAACAAAAAACGCATTGTCTGGGGGAGCATTCTCCTGGGCCTTCCGTGTGTCTTGCTTCCGGTCCTTTTGATGGGTTACGTCGCCTGGATGTTGAATCTGGCAGCGGCTCAACAACGTCTGGAAATCCTCGCATCCGTCGCCTCCAGTCGTGCCCATGGCACCTTCACAGAAGCGGCAGGCGCGCTGAAATCCATCGCCGGCTCGCGTCTCGCACCGTGCACGCCGGAAAGCATCGACGAGATGCGTCTGTTGACCATCAACACGCTCTCGGTAAAGTCGATCGGTTACGTCGAAGAAGAGATTTACGCCTGCGGCTCCTGGGGCCCGGTCGGGCAGCATGCGACGCCGTGGCGCGAGGACTTCACCACCGCGGATGGCGTGCGTGTGTCGCTCGGTGTGCAGTCGCGCATCGTTGCGGCCAAGCCGATGATGGCGCTGCAGTATGCGGCGTTCAACGTACTGGTCGATCCCGAGCAGTTTTTGCAGGTGATGCTTGATGAGGATCTGCACCTGACGGTCGGCACTGCTGCCGGGCAATTGGTCAGTGCCTCGCGTCCGGGCGCAGAACACTTTCTTGCTCGCGTGCATTCCGGCCCGCACTCGGGCCTTGCCGACGGCTACCTCTACACCCTCGTGCACAGCGGCGACTGGGTCGCCATCGCCGCGCTGTCGCGCCATGAGCTGATGCAAGGGCTGATCCGCCGGGAATTACTGCTGTTGCCCATCGGTGGCTTGCTCGCGGGTGTGCTGGTGTTGCTGATCGTGCGCCGCACTCGCCAACGCCTGTCGCCGCTGGCCGAATTGCAATTGGCGGTGCGCAACCGTGAGTTCGTCGTTCACTATCAACCGATCATCCGCCTCAGCGACGGTGCCTGTGTCGGCGCGGAGGCACTGGTGCGTTGGCAGCACCCGGACGGTACGCGGGTCTGCCCCGATGCGTTTATCCCACTGGCCGAGCACAGCGGTTTGATTCTGCCGATCACCGATCAAGTGATCGACCATGTGATGCATGATCTCGGCCCGTTACTGATCAAGGAACGCAGCCTGCATGTGGCGATCAACCTGGCGGCGAAGGACGTCAGCAGTGGGCGCTTTCTGCCGAAACTGGAAGCCGCATTGCGTCGCGCTGATGTGCAGCAGAAGCAGATCTGGCTGGAAGCGACTGAACGCGGTTTCGTCGAGATCGACGCTGCCCGCGCCACCGTCAATCGCGCCCGCGAGCTGGGTTATCTGGCGGCCATTGACGATTTCGGCACGGGTTTTTCGAGTCTTCAGCATTTGCAGCAATTGCCGCTGGATGTGCTGAAAATCGACAAATCGTTCGTCGACAACATCGATCAGGATGCAGCCACCGGATCAGTGACTGGCCACATTATCGAAATGGCCAAGAGCCTGCGTCTGCAGATCGTTGCTGAAGGCATTGAGACCGAAGCGCAGCGCGATTATCTGCGCGGTCAAGGTGTGCAGTTTGGGCAGGGTTGGCTGTTTGGCAAGGCGATGCCGGCGGGTGAGTTTTTACAGTTCTATCAAGACCGGACAACCGTGCTTGTCGACCACCCAGCGCTAGAGAGCGTGTAACTATCGACGAGTCCCGGACAAGCCACCACTCAGCCGATCAAGTATCTGCTCAAGCTCGGGTCGCGTCCATTTTTCCCACGGCACGACCTCCTTGTTATCACCGGTGTGCCAATGCTCTCCGGAATCAAACGCGAGGTAGATGGAAAAAGCCGGCTCGGGCATTTCGGCATCCATGCCGAGGTTGACGATATCGCCGAACAACAGATTCATCACCTCGTCGCATGCGTGAAAGTCGCGTACACCGCTAAGGAACTGATCGGCCATCGCAATAGCGACTTGATTCAACAGGTCGCGAGAATTCATCTGCACAGTCTGACAAATAAGGCTCAAGTCGTGAATCGTGTCTTGCTCGAGGATTTGCAGAACGTAAGCAAGATCAGCGCGGCTCAGGGTCGGCACAGCGTGTCCTCCGGGCGTACAGTAAAGTGTGCGCGCAGCATGCGATGGATCGCCGCCGTTGCCAACGTCTGCATCACGCTTCAGTTGGTCTGGCTGACCACCTTGATGTCCGTGATCCCTACCCGCTCGGCCTGTTCGAGAATCTGCTCGGGGGTCGAATCGGCGGTGGGCATGAGCAGGCCGTTTTCCGCGTCGCCCAGATGTAACTCCAGCAGATGCATCGCGGCTTCGTGGACGGCCAACTGCTGTTCCTTGAGCTCAAGCAGAAAAGTACGAGGCTCGCCGTTGAATCGATATTCGATGTGATAGGTGTACATGATGTCATCCGCGTCAGTAGGAAAAGGCAACTGACTATCCTGACGCAGTGGTCAGTTTTTAGTTCAAATTGAATCACTCCTCAGACCATTCTGGAATTCATGGCAAACTTTTCGCGCGCCGGGGCGTCCCTTTCTTAAACCCCTTACCGGCTGATTTCAGCCAAGGATCGGCGATGACCTTCTTCATTTTTCTTCTGGCCTGCGCAGCAGCGGCAACCACCGGCGTGATGTTCAAACCGGGGCCGTGGTACGAAGGGCTGAACAAACCCGGTTTCACCCCGCCCAATTGGGCGTTCCCCGTGGCATGGACGCTTATCTATCTGCTGCTGGCCTGGGCCGGTTATCGCTTGAGCCTGATCCCCGGCAGCCAGACCGTGCTGGCGTTGTGGGCGGCGCAGATTGCGCTGAACACGCTGTGGACGCCGGTGTTTTTTGGCGCACATCAGGTACTGGCGGCGATGGTGATTCTCACCGTGTTGTGGCTGGTGGTCGCGGCGATGGTGGTGCTGGCGATACAACTGGACCTGATCACTGGCTTGATCCTGTTTCCGTATCTGGCGTGGCTGTGCGTTGCCGCGGCGTTGAATTTTTCCATCCTGATCAAGAACCGCTGATGAGCAATGCCAATTGGGGTACTGCAACACCGTGGCCGCAAGGCGAGCGTGAATTGGCGCAGGTGCGTGCTTTCAACAGGAAGCTTGCCTGGCTGCCGCGCTTCAAGATCCGCAATCGCCTGACGCCGCGTTTGATTCAGGCGCTGTTGCGCGTCAGTCAGATGGGCGGCTCCGGCGTGTTGCGCAAGTTTTGTCTGACGGCCGAGCGCAAGCTGATTGATAACGTGCCCGTACGGATAATCCGTCCCAAGGGCCCGGCGAAAGGCGTGGTGCTGGACTTTCACGGTGGCGGCTGGGTGATCGGCAATGCGCAGATGGACGACAACTTCAACGCGGCCATCGTCGACAGCTGCCAAGTGACCGTGGTCTCGGTGGACTATCGACTGGCCGTGTCCACGCCCATCGAAGGCCTGCTGGAGGATTGCCTCAACGCCACTCGTTGGTTGTTACAAGAGGCTGAGTTCGCCGGCCTGCCCGTCGTCGTGGTTGGTGAATCCGCGGGCGGTCATCTGGCGGCGGCAACCTTGTTGGCACTGAAACAATCGCCCGATCTGCTGCAACGAATCAGCGGCGCATTGCTGTATTACGGCGTCTACGACCTTACCGGCACGCCAAGCGTGCGCAACGCGCCAGCAGACACGCTGGTGCTGGACGGCCCCGGCATGGTCGAGGCGTTGCGCTTGCTCACGCCGGAGCTGACCGACGAACAGCGCCGTCAGCCGCCGCTCTCTCCGCTGTACGGCGACTTCAGCGGCTTCCCGCCAGCGCTGCTGTTTGCCGGCGAACTCGATCCGCTGCGCGACGACACGCTCGACATCGCCAGGCGCTGGGCGCAATCGGCACCGGTCGAGATGTACGTGCTGCCCTCCTCGCCCCACGGCTTTATCCACTTTCCCACGGCCATCGCCAAGGGCGTGCTGGCGTACAGTCGAAAGTGGATTTCGGCACGCGTCGCGGCTGGCACGCCACGAGGTTGAAAACCGGCAGTCCCGGCCAGCAGCTGAAACGTTGTCCCACACTGTTCTGCGCTACCGGAGCATCAACAGCAAAAGGCCCACGGCTATCGCAATCCAACCGACAACTCTCGCTGCGCCTGCCCATTGGTAATACCGAAGCTCACTTCTCTGCTCCTTTGTGAGTTCCTCAGCGGACATCAGCCGAGACCGCTCGGCCTTTACAGACTTTGAATAGCCGAACATATCGGACACATACACAATCAGCCCCAGGCCTAGCACCAACAGTGCGCAAGCGAAACTCACCATATCGTCTCCTCTATCCAAACGTGCCTGATTTAGGCGAGGTAAAAGAAATACAGCGCCAAACCCAGCAACTGCATGATCAGCAGGATCGCAAGCAAATGATTACACCCCTTCCAGACACTGCTCACCGGTTTGTTTCTGGCAACGCGGTAACGAAGGTAACTGTCGAGTGAAAGCGACGCCGTGGGAATCAGCACGAACAAAAACGCCAAAAAGAAATTAAACATTTTCTTTGTCCATCGACTCCCAACATGGATCCCGGTGTGTTCGCTGCATCTTGCGCGGCTCGAGTCATTTGAGCAGGAAGCTTAGCTGATCGGCACACGCCCGGAATCCGTGGGATTGCGCACGACGGTGATGCGAGCAATAACGCTTTGTGGGGACAAGTCAGTGACATGCAAACCCGCAACACCGCCATTCAATGGCAGAATCCCCAGACCCTGATCATTTCGGAGACCACAATGCTTCGCGTGTTTGAACAACGACTCGACCCCTTCCCGCCCGACGAAGCACCACCCCCGCCCGTCGGCCTGATGCGGTTCCTGTGGGCCTGCACCCGTGGCGCACGCGGTTATATCCTCGCGCTGGCGCTGCTCAGTGCCGGTGTGTCGATCTATGAAGCCTGGCTGTTTTCCTTTCTCGGTCAGGTCGTGGATCTGCTCTCGACGTGGCAGGCCGGTGGCGGTGTCAACGCGCAGGAAAGTCGCGTGCTGTGGGGCATCGGCATTGTGTTGTTCATCAGCATCGGCCTGGTGGCGCTGCGGACCATGGTCCAGCACCAGATATTGGCGATCAACTTGCCGTTGCGGCTGCGCTGGGATTTCCACCGACTGATGCTGCGGCAAAGCCTTTCCTTCTTCTCTGATGAGTTCTCCGGGCGGGTCACAACCAAGGTCATGCAGACCGCGCTGGCCGTGCGCGAAGTCTTGTTCACGCTCATCGAGATCGCACCGGGCATCGGCGTTTATTTCATTGCGATCATCGCCCTCGCCGGCGGCTTTGCCCTGAAACTCATGTTGCCGTTCATTGCCTGGCTCGCGTTGTTCGGGCTGGCCATGGTTTATTTTGTGCCCCGTTTGGGGAAAGTCGGCCAGGAACAGGCCGATGCACGATCGTCAATGACCGGGCGGATTGCCGACGCCTACACCAATATCACCACGGTGAAGCTGTTCTCGCACTCCAAGCGTGAAGCGCACTTCGCCCGCGCGGCGATGGAAGATTTCAAGCTCACCGGTTTTCGCCAGATGCGTCTGGTCAGCCAGTTCGAAATCGTCAATCAGGCATTGGTGGTCGGGCTGATTCTGGGGGCCGGCGGCTATGCCCTGTGGCTGTGGCATCTGGGCCAAGTCGGCACCGGTGCGGTGGCGGCGATTACCGCCATGGCGTTGCGCATCAACGGCATGTCGCACTGGATCATGTGGCAGATGACGTCGCTGTTCGAAAACATTGGCACCGTGCAGGACGGCATGGCCACCCTCACCCGTGGCCCCAAGGTGCAGGATGCGCCGAACGCCGCCGTCCTGGTGCCGGATGGCGGCGCGGTGACGTTCGACAAGGTGAATTTCAACTACAACGGCGAACGCCAGGTCCTCGACAACCTGAGCCTGAACATCCGCGCCGGCGAAAAAATCGGCCTGGTCGGCCGCTCCGGTGCGGGCAAATCGACGCTGATCAATCTGCTGCTGCGTTTCTATGATGTCGACAGCGGTGAGATTCGCATCGACGGCCAGAACATCGCGAAGGTGAGCCAGGACAGTCTGCGCAGCGCCATCGGCATGGTCACGCAAGACACGTCGCTGCTGCACCGCTCGATTCGCGACAACATCGCCTACGGCCGCCCGGACGCCACCGACGAAGATATCCGCCGCGCCGCCGCGAATGCCCAGGCCGACGGTTTCATCAGCCAGCTCAGCGACAAGCAAGGCCACAGCGGCTACGACACACTGGTCGGTGAGCGCGGCATCAAGCTGTCCGGCGGTCAGCGTCAACGCATCGCCATCGCCCGCGTGATGCTGAAGAACGCACCGATCCTGCTGCTCGACGAAGCCACCAGTGCTTTGGACTCTGAAGTCGAAGTGGCCATTCAGGAAAGCCTCGATGAAATGATGCAGGGCAAAACCGTCATCGCCATCGCCCATCGGCTGTCGACGATTGCCGCCATGGATCGACTGATTGTCATGGATGAGGGGCGGATTATCGAGCAAGGGACGCACGCTGAATTGCTCAGCAGAAATGGGATTTATGCGCGGCTCTGGCAGCATCAGAGTGGCGGGTTTCTCGGGGAAGATCAGGGCGTGGCGGCGGCGATGGATCAGGCTTGAGGGGACGGGATTGGAAGCAGCCGCTGATGAGCGACTGCTTTCGGCCAGATCCGGTCAGGTGTTCACGAGCAAGCCGGCAGTCAGACAGCGCCGGGGCGGCCCCGGCGCAAACGGCTCTTCAACTCGAAGCTGACTTTCTTCGCGAGAAAATGCCATTCCGGCAGAGCCAATAGCAGGCCGCCCTCGCACCCCACGCCACACTCGCGGGAATCTTTGCGTGTCAGCTTGAAAAACCGGTGTGGCAACCTCACACGGTTTCGAATGCATCCCTTGATCGTCCAGGTGACACCTCGCCTCATATAAGCCGTTGCTACCTGACGCTTGCGGTTAAAGAGATGAAGATGAGGCTTGAGCGCAGCCAGGGTGTCCCGGTAAGCGTCGTAGCTTGTCAGGACATGGTGCTCGTCTTTGACGCTATTGGTCAGCGACCCTTGACGCACCCTTTGGAAATATCGGTCGGCCTGCGTTGCGTAGCAGAGCTTGCTATGAAGATAGATGTTCATGCTGAACAACTGATCCTCGTGCGCACGCCCCTTGAAAGTCACGTCGAAGCGTTCAGTCACGGTTTTTTTGAAAATGTACTGCCACGTCGTGGCCTTGTATTTATTACTGAGCATCAGATCTTCGAACAGATCCACGCCTTTACTGAACCAACCCTCGCGGGAAGGTGCGGTATCGCGTCTCAAGTAATTACGCTCGCCATTCGAATCAACAAAAGAACGTTTCGAGAAGTAATAAAGTTCTAAATCACTGTTTTCATTTACTGCTTTATTGAAGCCTGCAAAAAGATCGAGGCTGACCACATCATCCGGGTCGCAAAAAAACAAGTAATCCCCTGTAGCGGCATTGAATCCAGTCACGCGGGCCCCGCCGACGCCCATGTTTTCCTGGGTGATGATTCTTATCCTGCTGTCATCGCCATACTTCGAATTGATTAACTCCAGCGTTCCATCTGTCGATCCATCGTTAATAATCACGATTTCCGATGGTTGAACAGTTTGCCCCAGGAGCGACTCCATCGTCTCGACTATATAATTTTCTACATTATATGCAGCAACAATAACGGAGACCTTTAAATCCAACATTAAATATGCTCTTTAAAACCAATAAAATAAAAGCAGGACAATAACTCGCAAATCATAGCATGGTGATACATGGATTACACTTGGGCAGCGCCTCTCCTGCCGCTGTGGTCAAGGCCTGCAAGCCGAAGACAGTCATGCAAAGCGACTCGGCAACATCCACCCGCTGAGCATCAAAATGCGCTCTACTCCACGCTGCGCAACGCACCTGTCAACTCATTGGCACCGCAAACACCGCACTGGCCCGCGCAACCGTACGCTCACCCACTTGCAAACTAACCGCGGCAAACGCCAGTTGACGTCCTTTTTTTGAGTACTCCAGTCGCACTTCCAGCCACTCGTTCATGTGTACGGCGCCGAGATAATCCAGGGTCATGCTTGCCGTGATCAATGGCAGCGGAGGGTCGCTGGAAAAGGCCATGGCGTAACCCATACCGACATCGGCCAATGTCGCCAATACACCGCCATGCAAGGTGCCCCGGCCATTGGCATGGCGTGAGTCAGTCAATAAGCCCAGTTCCAATTGCAGCCCGCTGCCACGCGCGTAGATCGGGCCCAGCAAATCCAGTAACGGACTGCTGCGGCTGAATGGGGTGAATCCCTCGGGAATTGCGTTGACGTCCATGGTCCCTCCGTGTGCCGGCGACTCACCGGCGTCATTGACCTGAATACTTCGATTCAGTTGGAAGGTTTATGGGGAATCATGTAACGGGGGAAGCACTATACGGATGCGGAATCTGCACTGATAAACCGTGCGCCCTGAATGGGCGGTACTGACACCCGGGGAGCTATCTTGATACCTTGCCGAATCCGAAACAGGCTTTTATTCAAGGAGGAAAATTGCGTATCTACATTACAGGCGCGTCGTGTGCAGGCGTAACGACATTGGGGCAGACCCTCGCCCTTTTGCTCGATCTGCAACACGTCGATGTCGATGATTATTACTGGCTGCCCACCAATCCTCCGTTCACGACTAAACGACGGCCCGATGAGCGCGTTTCATTGATGCAGCGAGAACTCGGCGACGACGATTGGGTGCTGACCGGCTCGTGTATCAATTGGGGAGATGCGCTGATTGCCCATGCCGATCTGATTGTGTTCGTTGTCACACCGACACCCATTCGCCTTGAGCGACTGGCAGCACGGGAAAAGCAACGCTTTGGAGAGCGGATTGCACCCGGTGGCGATATGCATGAGATACATGTGGCCTTTCGAGAATGGGCCTCGCAGTACGACAATCCAGGCTTTTCAGGACGCAATCGCGCGTGGCACGAGGCATGGTTATCGGCGCAAACGGCCCCGGTCTTGCGAGTCGACGGGACGAGCAGTACCGGAAAAATGGTTGGAGATGTCCTTCAGGCTTTATCGCGATAGCGGGCAACGGCAATGATTATCCCGTGGACGCAAGATCCGCCCCCTCCATCATCCGAACACTGGCAAACGTCGATTCGTTGCGAGCCTGATCGAACGTTGTCAGCGGTTTGATCGTTGACGGCTGCGTTACGGGTTTACGGCTTGTCTCAGAACCTGATCGTTCGTCACTCGGCGGCACGCCAAAGTGCTCGCGATAGCATTTGGAGAAATGCGGCGTGGAGACGAAACCGCAGACATACGCCAGCTCGACAATCGACAAGTTGGTTTGCTTGAGCAGTTGGCGCGCTCGAATCAGCCGCAACCTCAAGTAGTAGCGTGACGGCGTGCATTGCAGGTATTTCTGAAACAGTCGCTCCAGCTGTCGCCGTGACAGGTCGACGTATTCGGCCAGGTTATCCAGGTCGATCGGCTCTTCGAGATTGGCCTCCATCAAAGCAACGACTTCTTGCAGCTTGGGCTGATGCGTACCGACTACATGCTTGAGCGGCACACGCTGATGGTCCTGCTCGTTGCGGATGCGCTCATAGACAAACATCTCGGAAATGGCGGCGGATAACTCACGGCCATGATCGCGGGCAATCAGGTGCAGCATCATGTCCAGCGGCGCAGTGCCGCCAGAGCTGGTGAAGCGGTTTCGGTCGAGGGTAAACAGACTGGTACTGACGCTGACACGCGGGAAAGCTTCCTGCATCGCCGCCAGAAATTCCCAGTGCACGCTGCACTCGTAGCCGTCGAGCAATCCGGCCTTGGCGAGCGCCCAACTGCCGGTGCAGACCCCGCCCAAGCGCTTCGATTGGCGCGCCAGGGCTTGCAGCCAGATCGTGTGCTCGCGGGTAATCACGCTCTGGATACCGACGCCACCGCATACAATGACCGTGTCCGCCACAGCGGGATTGCTCCACGATCCATCCGGCGTGATCGGCACACCGTCGCTGGCCCAGACCGGTGCGCCACCGGGGCTGAATGTATGCCAGCGATACAGCGTTCGTCCCGTCAGTTGATTGGCCATGCGCAATGGCTCGACGGCGGACGCCAGGGACATAAGCGTGAATTTGTCCAACAGCAGAAAACCAACGGATTGGGTGGTAGCGTCGGCCACGGTAGGGGTCGATGACATCATGTCCTCATAAGGATCGGTGTGCGGCACAGGCGTCTGGCAATCTCCCCGCGCTTTTCGTGAGGGGACTATGAGGTTCGGCGCAAACGCCTACCCCACCGACGAGACCCTCGCCGCCGGCGCAGGATGGCGCGACGTCACCAGGCCGATAAAGGAAATCGCCAGCGCCAGGCCGATCGTTGTGGTGACCTCGGTGCGGTGCTCCGGGGTGATCATCATCACCGCCAGCGCAGCACAGATAAACACGATCACCAGCCACGTCAGCCAAGGAAACAGCCACATACGAAAGGTCAGCTCAACGTTGCGCTGTTGCAAAATCCGCCGCATGCGCAACTGCGACACGGCAATGGCGAGGTACACCAGCAAGGCAATCGCCCCGGAGCTGGCCAGCAGGAACTGAAACAACCCGGCAGGCATGAAATAGCTCCATACGGTGATTGACGCACCGATTACGGTGCTGGCGATGACCGCGGCGCGCGGCACACCTTCCGAGGAGGTCGCCTTCAGCATCTTCGGCGCATCGCCACGCCGGCCCAGCGAGTACAGCATCCGCGAGGCAATGTAGATCGAGGAGTTCATGCAACTGGCGACGGCGATCAGCACGACGATGTCGACCATGAACTTGGCGTGGGGAATGTTCATGATTTCCAGGGCGCGCTGATAAGACCCGACCGAAGCCAGCAACGGATCATTCCAAGGCACTACGGAGATGACGACGAAGATCGACAGCAGGTAAAACACGCCGATGCGCCAGATCACCGAGCGTGTGGCCTTGGCGATGTTGCGCGACGGATCATTCGATTCGGCGGCGGCGATGGTCACCGCTTCGGTACCGATGAAACTGAACATGATGGTGATGAAAGCGCCGACCACCGCTGACAAACCGTTGGGTGCAAATCCGCCGTGCTCGGCCATCAACCCGCTCAACCCGCTGACTTCCCTGTCCGGAATCCAGCCCATCAACACGGCAAAACCGACACCGATAAACCCGATGATCGCCACGACCTTGGCCATGGCGAACCAGAATTCGAATTCGCCGTACTTGGACACGCTGAACAGGTTGGTCACCACCAGCGCAATGATCGAGCCCAACGCGAACAGCCAGGCATCGACCTGCGGAAACCATTGGTTCAACACATGCCCGGCGGCGAGCGCTTCGATAGGAATGACCAGAACCCAGAACCACCAGTACAGCCAGCCGATGGTGAAGCCGGCCCAGCGTCCGATAGCCTGATCGGCATAGGTCGAGAACGATCCGGTGTCCGGATTGGCCACCGCCATCTCACCGAGCATGCGCATGACCAGCACGACGAGCAAACCCGAAAACAGATAAGCCAGCAGCACCGCCGGCCCCGCCGCCGCAATGGCATGTCCTGAACCTACGAACAATCCGGCGCCGATAATCCCGGCGATGGACAGCATGGTGACGTGACGAGGCTTAAAGCCCTGCGCCAATTGGCTACTCGAATCCATGGAGTTCGGGCTGATCATTGGTTTTTTTATTCTCTGCTGAACGACATTTAAGCAAGTTGACTGAGCAAACGAGCACGATCGTTGCCTGCTGAACCTCCCGAAAGAAGTCCGTTCAACCGCTGCAGTTCTTATCAACCCCATGATCTGGATGGGATTATTTTGATGTGAAGACGCGTCACCTTACCCGGCCTGTCAGATGATTCAGTAGCCTGATTGCGCCATGGTTGTGTCTGATATCGACATACCGAAACCAATAGGTCGCAATGAACACCGATAAGTCACAACGTATCTGACGACGGATTCCCCATCTCGCCCTCACCTTCCCGCACACCCCGGCAACGTAAAAACTACCCGCGCCCCACGCGGCGTGTTCACCTCCGCCCACAAACGTCCGCCATGGGCTTCGATGATCGACCGACAGATCGACAGCCCCATGCCCAGCCCGGTGGGTTTGGTGGTGTAGAACGCGGTGAAGACCTCCTCCACCCGTTCGCAGGCGAATCCCGGCCCGGAGTCGCTGACCACAATTTGCACGTCTTCACCGACGAATTCACTGGAGATAAACAGCCGACGCTCGCCCTCCGCCATTACTGCCATGGCTTCCAGAGCGTTGATGATCAGGTTGAGCATGACCTGCTGCAGCTCGACGCGGTCGGCCACCACTGCGGGCAAGTCGCTGGCAAGTTGTGTGCTGACGAGCGCCGCGGATCGGGCCGCTTCACCACGCGTGAACCCGACCATCTCGCCCACCAGCGCATTGAGGTCCACCGCATGACGTTGCGGTGGCGTCTTGCGGATCAGCGCGCGGATGCGCCCGAGCACGTCGGCCGCGCGGTTGCCATCGTTGATGATGCGCCTGAGGCCCTGTTCGACTTCATCGGTGTTCGGCGGTTGCGCGCCGAGCCAGCGCAGCGCCGCGTTGGCATTGGTCACGGTAGCCGCGATGGGCTGATTGACTTCGTGGGCGATGGACGCCGCTAACTGGCCCATGGTCGCCACGCGGTTGGCGTGGGCCAGTTCCGTCTGGACCTGCCGATAGCGGAGTTCGCCCTCGCGCACTTGTTCTTCAGCGTGTTTGCGTTCGCTCAGGTCGAGCACGAACGCTACACCCTGTTGCTGACTGGCCTCAAACGCGGCCAGACCGACAATCACCGGCAGGCGACTGCCGTCCTTGCGGATGTATTCCTTTTCGAACGGCTGGGCGCGCCCAGTGCGAATCGCAGTCGCCAGCGCCGTTTCGCTTTGCGTGCGCAGTGGCGCCGGTGTCATGTCGCGCCAGTGCACGCTGCCCGACAGCAGATCATCGCGCTCGTAACCGACCATGCGTAGAAACGCATCATTGGCCTCGATGATTTCACCTTCAATACTCCAGACGATGATGCCGATGATGTTGGCGTCGACCAGACGGCGAATCTTTGCCTCGCGCTCGGCGACGTCGCGATACAGCCGCGCGTTATCCAGCGAAATCGCGGCCTGCGAAGCCACCAGTCGCAGCACGGCGATGCGCGCCGGGCTGAACACACCGGCAGACAGGTTATTTTCCAGGTACAGCGCTCCCGCCACCCGCGCCTGATTCATCAACGGCAGACAGAGGATCGAGCGGGCACCACGCTGGTGAATGTACGAATCCGCGGCAAATGCCGGATCGGCGACGGCATCGTCCAGGCACAGATTTTCGCCCGTGCGCAGGGTCTGGTAGAGCACCGATTCGGCCAGCACCGCCGCACTCACTGGCTCATTGCACAACAACGTGCAGTCGTCGTCGACACTGCTTCGTGCGGCGATACAGGCCGCCTCACCTTGCGTCAGAATCAGCAGGCCGTGCTCGGCGCCGGCCTGTTCGATGGCGGTGCGCATGATCATTTCGATCAGTCGATCCAGAACGATTTCGCCTGAGACCGCTTGAGAAACCTTGAGCACCGTGGCCAGATCCAGATGCTCGACCGGGGTGGTCATGGTCGCAGTCAGGCCGGGGACCGTTTCTTCATTGCGCAAATTGCGGTGGCGTCGTTCCAGTTGCCGCACCTTGCCATCGGCGCCCCAGCGCAGGTAACCGTAACGCGCATCCTGCAGATACATGCGAGCGATTTTGCCGAGGCCGCGGCCGCTGTAGAACTGCGCGGCGAGTTCATTGGCCAAGGCTTCGACATGCACGAAGCTGTTGTCCCGGGCCAGTTGAATCGCTTGCTCGTACAGCGACTCGGCTTCGATCAACTGCCCGGCGACCCGAGCGATTTCAGCTGCGACCAGCGCCGTCTGACTGGCAAAGGTTTCCGCACACTGTTGCGCCCAGGTTTGCAGTTGCTCGTGGTGTTCACTCAGGCGTTGCAACTGATCAGCATCCGCCTCGGTGCGGGCGGCCAGGGTTAACGCCGCGTAGAAGTGATATTCGGCCTCCTCGAAAAACGACGAAATCACCCACAACAATTCCTTGGCCTGAGCCGCGCAGTCAGCGGCCGCCGGGTAATCCCCCGCAAGGTAGCGCGCCTGCAATTTGCGCACCCAATACTTGCCGCGAGCCAGCGCCAGATCCGGGGCGGCAAGGTTCGCCTCGAAGCTTGCCTCAGAAAAATGTTCATCGTTGAAGCTGCCGAACACCGGTGTCTGCCCACGCAGCATGCGGATCAGCGCCCGTTGGCAACTCATGAAACTCACCACCAGGCCGAAACGGATTTTTTCCGCGTAGGCCAGCCCCGCTTCAGTCTGAACCTGCACTTGCGCCAGCGGCTCGCCAATAAACAGCAAGTCGGAAATCAGGCTGTTGCCGGCATACGCCGCATAGGGCAAATCGCCGAGGCGGTTGCCGGCGCTGAGCGCACGCCGCAGCCATTCGCGGCACTCGCGCACCGGGCGCATCCAGCGCACCACAAAAATCGAGAAGCACAGGTAGGTGCGTGCTTCGTATCGCGTCAGGCCACGGCGGTCGACCAGATCACAGCCCAGACGGCCAAAGCGGTAACCGGCGGCATAGTCGCCGAAACGTCGGCCGGCGACGCGCACAACGTTGGCGTAGAGCATGCAAGAGGCGTCGCAGTTGCCATGCTGCAAACTCAAGCTGACGGCTTTGCAAATCGTCAGGCAGGCGAGGTTCGCATCGGACTGCAACGCTGGGGCGAAGAGTTTGCTCAACGCATCCAGCGTGGCCAGTGAAGCGCGATCCTGCATCAGTGGCAGGTCGATCAACTGTTCGATGCTGCGCTCACCCAGTTGCGTCCAGATCTGCTCGTACTCTTGACGCACTTGCTGATCGTCCGGATGCGCAGTCCAGTCGATGCCGACCTGACGCAAATACGTCAGGCACACACTGACTGCGCGATCACTGCGATCAAGCAGCAGAAAAACGTCCATCTGCAAACACGTGACCGCCGCCCGCTCCACCGTGGTCGTGGCGCGCTCGGCCAATGTGATCAGACGCGCGTCGGCCAGTGCCAGTTGCCCGGTAAGGAATTCGCACTCGGCGCGGTTCAGCTCCAGGGCAAAGCCCAGTTCATGGCGACTGTCATAGCCTTGCTCGCCGAGCACCGCCGCGCCCGCGCCCAAGTAGCTCAGCGCCGAGGTGTAGGCGGTGGATGCCTTGGCGCGCTGGCCGGCGAGCAGGTTGAACTCGGCCAGTTGTTCACGCTCGGCACGGGCGCTGATCAGGCTGGCGCCGCGATTGAGCTGGCCGACGATTTCAAAAATCGCGTCTTCGCGCCCTTCCACCGACGTTTGCAGCGCGAGCAAACGCCCGATGCGCAGGTGAGTCTGCGCACGCACGCTCTCGGCGATCAGCGAATAGGCCGCTTCATGAATGCGGTCGTGGGCAAACGCACAGGCGCCCTCGTGCAATTCCACCATTTCCTGGCGCACCGCCGGCCACAGCGCCGCGTGCACGCGCGCTGTCGACAGGTCGAGCACGGTGGCCAGCGTGTCGAGCCGCGCCACGTTGCCCAGGCAGGCCAATTGTTGCAGGGCCTGGCGCGTGTCGAGCGGCAGCCGCGCCAGTTTGTCGACCATCAGATCGACGACGTTGTCGGTGTAGCCTTTGGCGTTGATCAATTGCAGATCCCAGCGCCAGCGGCTGGACTGATGCTCGTAAACCAGCAGCTCTTCTTCGGCCAGAGCGTGCAGAAACTGAATGACGAAAAACGGATTGCCGCCGGTCTTGTCCAGCACCAGCCGTGCCAGCGCCACGATGCTCGCGGGTGGGCAGCGCAGGGATTCGGCGATCAGTTGTTCGATGTGCACGCCGGCGAGCGAGGTCAGGCGAATTTCGTCGATGTGTACGCCGGCATTGCGAATGGCTTTGAGTTTGCCGCTGAGCGGGTGGTCGCCATCGACCTCGTTGTTACGGTACGCCCCCACCAGCAACAGCTGCCCCAGCTCGGCGCGGGTCAACAGATCTTCGAGCAGATCGAGGGTCGCCGCATCGAGCCACTGCAGGTCATCGAGGAACAGCGCCAACGGGTGCTCGGGCCGGGCAAACACGCCGATAAACCCCTGCAACACCTGCATGAAGCGCTGCTGCGCTTGTTGCGGTTCCAGCTCCGGCACCGGCGGCGGCTCACCAATAATCAGCTTGAGTTCCGGGATCAGCTCGGTCATCAACCGTGCATTTGGCGACAGTGCCTGCAACAGCGCGGCGCGCCAGTCAGCGAGCACCTCACGGCGCTTGCCCAGCAGCGTGCGCACCAGTCCCTGAAATGCCTGGACCAGCGTCGCATAGGGAATGTCGCGCTTGTACTGATCGAACTTGCCGGCGGCGAACAATCCCCGCGACGGCACCAACACTTTGTGCAGCTCACTGACCACCGAGGACTTGCCAATGCCGGAATAACCGGACACCAGCACCAGTTTCGGCTTAGGGGTCTGCACCACTTGGGCGAAGGCGTCGATCAGCGTTTGCACTTCGCGCTCACGACCGTAGAGTTTTTCCGGGATCAGCAATCGATCGATCGCGCCTTGCTCGTTCAACGTGAACACGTTGATCTGCCGCGTTCGCTGCCAATCGTCGAGACAACGGCGCAGATCATGTTCGACACCGGCTGCGCTTTGGTAGCGCTCTTCGGCGGTCTTGGCCAACAGCTTCATGACCACGCGCGAGAGCATCACCGGAACGGTGGCCACCCTTTCGCAGGCTGGCATCGGCAAACGCGCGATGTGGCAATGCACCCACTCCATCGGGTCGCTGGCACTGAACGGCAGTGAGCCGGTGAGCATCTGATACAGCGTCACGCCGAAGGCATACAAGTCGCTGCGCGAATCGATCGAGCGGTTCATCCGCCCGGTTTGTTCGGGGGCCATGTAGGCCAGAGTGCCGGCGATGGTTTCCGGCGGCGTGGGCGCCTGACGTTCGCGCGGCAGACGCGAGGCCAGACCGAAACCGGTCAGCCGCGCCTGGCCGTCATCGCAACGGACGAGAATGTGCTGCGGTTTGAGATCCTTGTGCACCAATCCGCACTGGTGCAGACGGCCGAGCGCCACGGCAATGTTGATGGCGTGCAACAGGCAGGTTTCAGTGTCCAGCGGCGCGACCAGCAAGCGCGACAGCGGCTCGCCTCCAGGATCGTCGAACAGCAGGCGCGTGGTCCCGCCCACACGGTCCAGGGCTTGCGGTTGCAGTGCCCATTCACGGTGCAGATCGTCTTTGAGGCCGTATTCGTGTACCAGTCGATCAAGCGTTGCCGGCAGCGGCTGAGCCAGTGCCGGACGCACCATCAGCTTGCTGACACTGCCCTCCCCCGGATCTCGTTCGCGGGTGAACACCCGCTCGCCGTCGTCCCACAAAATCTGCTTTTTGCTGGCCATCTGAGTCGACACCGTCAAAGGTTTTTTTGCTACGCGGTGAAAATCAGCTCAACGGGTCCGCCGCGCAGGCTCAATACCGAGCGCTTCGGCAATACGCACCAGATCGGCGACCGAACGGGCCGCCAGTTTCCTCATGACCTGCCCGCGATGGACTTTCACCGTCACTTCGCTGAGGTTGAGTTGCGCAGCGATCTGCTTGTTCATCAGCCCGCCGATGACGAACCCGAGCACCTCGCGCTCACGCCCAGTCAGCGTTTCGTAAGCCAGGCGCAGGGCCGCGCCGGACTGTTCGGCGAGCAGTCGCGCACTGTCGCGAGCCAAGGCACTGGCCACCGCGTCGAGCATGTCCTGATCACGAAAAGGCTTGGCCAGAAAATCCACCGCGCCGGCCTTCATCGCCTTGACGGTCATGGCGATATCGCCATGCCCGGTCATGAACACGATCGGCGTGCGCAAGCCGGTTTTTTCCATTTTCTCCTGAAGGGTCAGGCCGCTTTCACCGCGCAGGCGCACATCGAGCACCAGGCAACCGGGCACGTCACGTTTGGCTGAAGCGAGGAAGTCCTGAGAGGTTTCGAACGTCTGCACCTGCAGCCCGATCGAGCGCAGCAAACCGTCGAGGGCTTGACGCATGGAGGCGTCGTCGTCGACCACATAAACCACCGGTTCCCTCAACACGGGCGGGGTTGCGCTGGGGCTGGAATGCGACCACAGGGTCATCGTGTGTCCTCGGCGAGATCGCAACGCGTGCGATGTGCAGGTGATTAAATCTAGTCCATGATGGCCAACGCAGCCAGATGTCGGCCAAACGGCCGCGCAGCAGGCTAGCAGTCAGTGTGCATTGCCGACAGGCCAGAAACCCCTGAAAATCGGCCATGCCGCCACCGCCCCTCTGCAGCCGCTTGAACAGGCACGATTTCGATGTCCAGCGTATCCGCCGTACCTCGCACTTTTCCCTCAAAACCACGTGACGTGGTGTTCATCGCCTACCCGCGAATGAGTCTGCTCGACCTCAGCGGCGCGCAAACGGTGTTCTGGGCAGCGAGCAAAGCCCTGGCCGAGCGTGGCCAACCCGGTTACCAACTGCACACCGCCAGCCTTGAAGGCGGCTTGGTCAACAGCGTTGAAGGTTTGGCCGTGGACACCCGCGCGCTGCGTGAACTGGACATCACCGCACTGGACACCCTCGTCGTGCCCGGTGCACCGGACATCTGCCAGACGCTCGGCGAGCATGTCCGGCTCACCGATTGGCTCCATCACCGAGCCCCAAGCGCCCGACGCGTGGTGTCGGTGTGCAGCGGCGCTTTCCTGCTGGCCCAGGCCGGTTTGCTCGACGGCTGCCGTGCGGCGACGCATTGGGCCATGTGCGACACGTTGCGCGAGCGCTTTCCGGCGATCGAAGTGGATGGCGACGCAATCTTCATCCAGCAGGGCGCAGTCTGGACATCGGCAGGTGTCACCGCCGGTATCGATCTGGCGCTGGCGCTGGTCGAGGCCGATGGCGGCCGCGAGGTTGCGTTGCAGGTCGCCCGCGAACTGGTGGTGTACCTCAAACGTCCCGGTGGTCAGGCGCAATACAGCACGCTGTTGCAATCACAGGTGCAGGACAGCCCGCAGTTCGAGCCGTTGCACCTTTGGCTGATCGATCACCTCGACGATCCGAAGCTGACCGTGGAGCGCCTCGCCGAACAGGCAAGAATGAGCCTGCGCAATTTCACCCGCGTCTACAAACAGAGCACCGGCCGCACGCCTTCCAAAGCCATCGAAGTGTTCCGCCTCGAAGCGGCCAGGCGTTTGCTGGAGAACTCGGCGCACAACATCGACAAGGTCGCGCGCCTCTGCGGTTTCGGTGATGAAGAGCGTCTGCGCGCCTGCTTCCAGCGTCACCTGTCGATTTCACCGCGTGACTATCGCAGCCGTTTCAGCCGCGCAGGCTGATCCCCTGATCGCCGACCACCAATGGGTCTCGGCAGGCTATACCTAGGTATAGTTTTGCGCCGCTGCCGACGGCGTATGGTGCAAGAACGACAGGAGTCGCCATGCATGCCCATCCGGCCAGGGAGTCCTATGCAGCATAAGGTTGTCATTGCCGTGGTTGACGACGACGAGGCCATTCGCAGTGCGCTGGAAAGCTTGTTGCGCGCCAATGGTTATCGGGTGCTCAGCTATCCGGGCGCGCAGGCGTTCCTTGAGTCAGACGGTCCGGCGCAGACGCATTGCCTGATCTCCGACATCCAGATGCCCGGCATCAGCGGCCCGCAACTGCACCTAGCCTTACGCGCGCAAGGCTGGCGTATTCCGCTGATATTCGTCACCGCGCATGCCGATGAAATACATACCCGCGCGCCCGGCGTGATCGCTTGCCTGCGCAAACCCTTCGCGCCCGACATCCTCCTCAGCCAAATCGACATTGCCCTGAACCGGACACTTCCTCTGTAGGTGCTGCCGAAGGCTGCGATCTTTTGATCTTGCTTTTAAAAGATCGCAGCCTTCGGCAGCTCCTACAGTTCGGCGCACCGGCCCGATACCTTCGTATACCTCCCTTCGACCCATGCGTAATCCGCGCACACCGATGGACAACTGCGCCCGCGCCTCCCACGCCATAGCATTGCTTTCGACAGCAGGCGATTCAGCGCCAGACAGTTCGGCAAGCGGTTTTGCGGCGGCCAGTGATCGTCACGCCAGAGTCGAAATCGACTCGGGTATATCCATCCATCAGCGTCAGGGAGCACATTATGAAACAGCAATTATTGGTGATCGGTGCAGGGTTCGGCGGGCTGTGGAGCACGTTGAGCGCCGCGCGTTTGCTGGACATGCATGACCGCCACGATGTGGAGATCACACTGCTCGCCCCGCAAGCCGAACTGCGCATCCGTCCGCGTTTCTACGAACCCGAAGTCCACAACATGTACGCGCCGCTCGATGCGCTGTTCGCTGCGGTGGGTGTGCGCTTCGTCAAAGGCACCGCTGAAAGCATCGACGGCCAGGCGCGGCGTGTCGCTTATCGCGATGAGGCCGGCCGCCCCGGTGAGCTGACCTACGATCGTCTGGTGTTGGCCAGCGGCAGTCAACTGGCGCGTCCGCCGGTACCCGGTCTTAAAGAACATGCGTTCGATGTCGACCAGATCGAATCCTCGGCACGCCTTGAGCGTCACCTCCACTCGCTGGCCAGCCAACCCGTCAGCGCTGCCCGCAACACCGTGGTCATCGCCGGTGGTGGCTTCACCGGAATCGAAACCGCGACCGAAATGCCCAGCCGTCTGCGCGCCATTCTCGGCGAGGAGCAAGACGTCCGGGTGATCATCGTTGATCGCAGCAAAGACATCGCCGCGACCATGGGCGACGGCATCCGTCCGTCCATCATCGAAGCGTCAAAAGAACTGGGTATCGAATGGATCGTCGACGCCACGGTCGCCGGCGTGGATGCCCACGGCGTGACCCTCGCCGACGGCCGCCACATCGAGAGCAACACGGTGATCTGGACCGTCGGTTTCCGCGCCAGCCCACTGACTGAACAGCTCAACGCCGAGCGCGATGCTCAGGGTCGTCTGCACGTCGACGGCAACCTCAAAGTGCAAGGTCTCGAGCACGTGTTCGCCGCCGGCGATGTCGCCCGCGCCGCCACCGACGACGTCGGCAATTTCTCGGTGATGTCCTGCCAGCACGCGATCAGCCTTGGTCGTCATGCCGGCAACAACGCGATTGCCGATCTGCTTGGCGTGGCGCCGACCACCTACCGTCAGCCGAAGTACGTGACCTGCCTCGACCTGGGCGCCTGGGGCGCGGTGTACACCGAGGGCTGGGATCGTCAGCTGAAACTGGTGAAAGACGAAGCCAAGGAACTGAAGACGCAAATCAACAGCGTGTGGATCTACCCGCCGGTCGCCGAGCGTAGCGCCGCTCTGGCCGCTGCCGACCCGGCGATTCCGGTGGCCTGATCTGCCCCGCGCGCCCAAGAACCGATGTCTCGCCTGATAAAAAGGAGAACACCATGACCATGCACCTGGATTCCTTCACCGCCAACAGCGCCACCCTGCAAACCCCGACCGAAGAGCTGGTGCCGTCGCGCTACGCGCTGCGCCTGGGTGACATCGACGTAATGGTGATCAGCGACGGCGTCCTGCCGCTGCCGACCCAGACCATGTCGACCAACGCCGATCCCGCCGCTCGCGCTGCGTGGTTCAAAGAGATGTATCTGGGCCCGGATGCGTTCGACTGGGCACTCAATGTGCTGGTAGTGCGCAGCGGCGCGCAGGTCATCCTCGTCGACGCCGGCCTCGGCGGCCAGTTCCCCGGTTTCCCCCGTGCCGGGCAGTTTCCCAAACGTCTCGCGGCCGCCGGGATCGACCTCGCGGACGTCACCGATATCGTCATCACCCACATGCACATGGACCACATCGGCGGCTTGCTCGTCGACACGGTGAGAAACCGTCTGCGCGACGACGTGCGCATCCACGTCACCGCTACCGAAGTCGACTTCTGGACCTCGCCGGACTTCACCTGCACCGACATGCCGGCACCGGTACCGGACGTACTGCGCTCCACCGCCAATGCGTTCATTCAACAGTACCAAAACAAGCTGCGCATCTTCGAAGATGAGTTCGAAGTCGCGCCCGGCGTGGTTGCCAGACTCACCGGCGGCCACACCCCGGGCCACTGCGTGGTCTACGTAACCTCCGGCGACGAACGCCTGACCTTCGCCGGTGATGCCCTGTTCCCAGTGGCCTTCGACCACCCGGACTGGCACAACGGCTTCGAGCACGACCCCGAGGAAGCGGTGCGTGTGCGCGTGCGCCTGCTACAGGAGGCCGCCGCCAGTGGCGAACTGTTTGTTGCCACGCACCTGCCCTTCCCTTCGGTCGGCCGTGTATCCGTCAATGGCGAGGCGTTTCGCTGGATTCCGGCGATCTGGGATTACTGATCGCGATTGCGGTGTACACCTTCGCCCGGCCTTTGTCGGGCGAAGTTGCGAATACACAGATGTAGGGTTACCGGGTGGAATGCACGCGTGAGGCCGAGTAATCTACGACCGTTTCGAAAAAATCTCCCCTCAGCATTTGGAATGCCTAATGGCACTGCACGACGCAATCGCCCTTGAAATCCACGCCGGCGCACTCCCGCGACATTTCCGCGCCGCAGACCTTAAAACCACTGAACGCAGGGTTTACCTAAGCCCCACCGACGCCAACCATCGCTACCGCGTGGGTCTGGATTTCTTCGCCGCCAACACGATCAATACGCAGCCGGCAAATCTTTGCGAACACACCGGTTTCTTTACGCGCAACGGTCAAGCAGCGCGTTACCGGCGGGTAGCCAAGGGCGTGTATGAGTTGCTTGGCCTCGATGAGACGCAAGAGCTGACGGCGGAAGTAGAACCAGATTGCGAAATACCTGTCTCCCCGAGCTGCCGAAGTCTGACATCTTTGGAAGCGCGGTTTGCCTGTTACCTTGAACATAAACCCTTTCAAATTTACGATCGCCGCCGACGGAAACTCTATCCAGCCGAGGCGGTCGTTGGGCTGGAAGCGCGATTGAACAGCTACTTCTGGCCCTCGCCAGGCGTGAGTTTTACAGACACCGAGCAAGAGCTGCAGGGTTATATTGAGCGGGCGCAGAAACTCGTTCCTCATCTAGCCAGTAACGCCGACTCGGTGCTTGAGTTGTTCACGTCCATTTGCAAGTGGGGCGGAGTGCGTGTGCCCACGCAAGATGCCAATGCAGTCGTCGCCAACCTGCAGCGCGCTGCAAACCGCAACCCTCGGCAGCCAGCCGCGATGAACAGTGCATGGACGAAGCTTTACGCCATGTTTTATCCGGATGCCTTCGTGATCTACGACTCACGCGTAGCCACTGCATTGGTGGGCATTGCCGAGGCGGTGCTCGACGATGCCGAGCTCGATAGCTTCAAGGCGCAATATCCTGATTTGGGTCTTATCGCCGGGCGTGGCGGTAGCCGCCCACGAGCGACCCGTGCCGGTTGGCACAATGCCTACATGTCCTGGCCGGCGCAGCTCGACGCAAACCGCCTTGTTGCGGCCATCTTGCGCGCGCTGCATGCGCGGTCAGGCTTGGCGTATAGCGCCCGACAACTGGAAGCGGTGTTGTTTATGGAAGGTTATTGAGCTGGAAAAATACAAGTGGCGCGGGCCAGGTTTCCAATTTGGTCATTCAATTTTCTGCGGGACTTGTCTTTACACCCATTTTTGTATTCATCTTTTACCTCATCGCTTACATGGCAGCATTGTTCTTTCTATCAAAGACATGGCAATGCCTACACAGGCTTCTAGCCCCCAAACCACTACCAATCGAAAAAATAGTCGTCACTCATGAGGTAACGTTTGAGGAGCTTGAAAAAATCAACTCGCTCCTGGCGGAGATGAGGTCGCTAGAAAAGTAAGGTTTTTTTGCCCTCCGGCGCCAGTCGCGTAGGCTGGCGCTTTTGCGCAAACAATTTGCCCCCGCAAGGACGCACAGGACTGCCCCATGAACACCACACAAGACTGGCTGACCCGGTTGGCACGCAAGCAAGGACAGGCTGCCACTTATGAGGACTATCGGCGCAACGAGGCGCTGGAGATACTCGCGCACTTCGGCAACACCGGCACATGGGCGGACGTGAGCAATCACGCCAACGGTTTTGTTCGGGAAGTCGCTGTGCGAGAACTGTGCAGGCAGCCGTCTGCCGAAGCATTGGCGGTGCTGATCGAACGTCTGAACGATTGGGTCCCGCAGGTTCGCGACCTGGCAGCGGCAGGCTTGCAACACTACCTGTCGCCCGCCCACATCCAGGCTTGGTTGTCCGCACTCGAACCGTTGATGGCATTGGCAGCGCAACGCCGGGTCGACCACAGCCAGACGCTGTCGGCGATACGCGCAATGCTGCAATCGGCGGGATGCCGGGATGAGGTGTACGCCGACTTCTTGAATCGCCAGGGCAAATCCGCGCGTTATCTGTTTACGCTGTTGCTGGAAAATCCTCAGAACTCCGAAACCCTGCTCCGCAGCGCTCTGAGGCATCGCGAGTTGACCGTAAGGCTGATGGCGGTGTCGGCGAGTGAGACGTTGCCAACTGAGCAAAGTCTGCCGTTGCTTGTTGAAGCCATGTCATACCCGGGCGGCAAAATCCGCGTGCGCGTTTTGTATGCGCTGCTGCCACTACTTGCCGATCCGAAACCTGTCCTGCACGAAGCCCTGTTGGATGTGTCACCAGCCGTGCGCAATCTGGCGCTGTGGGCCGCGCCTCGCAACGATGTTGACGCGCACGCCGTTCTCGCCGAGCGCCTGAGTCAACTTTTGCCCACTTCAAAACAACACTGGTTGGGCGTGATCGGCCTGACCAGTGAACTCGATAGCACGTTGCCAGAGCACTGGCATGCCACCGCATTACGCTCGGCTTTTGTGACCGTGCGACAGGCAGCAGCGCGCCTGCTTCGCGATGATCAACAGCCTGAACTGTTGGCGGCGCTCGATGATCCGTCGGACAAGGTTTTTTCGGTGGTGGTGGCGCAACTGGACAAGGTTTCCTGGCCGTTGTTGCGTCACGGATTAATAGCCAGACTCGATCGAGACTGGCATGAACTCACGCTGACGCGGCGTCGCGCCATTTTTCGCCTGCTGCCGACATGGCAACAAATCGGCTACTTGCTGGGACGCCTCGACACGGGCCACGCCGGACAAACCTACTGGCTCGGCCAAATCGAATCGTGGTGCGACAGGCAGTATCTGATTGTCGATCCGGTAACGCCCAAGGCCGAGCGCGAAGCATTGCGAGAAAAGATCCGGCAATTGACGGTAAAGGGCCTGATTCGCTCAGGTGTGCGTTTGCTCTCCTGAGTGATCCGGGTTGATGATTCAGACAACAACTACCTTTCCTCTTTTACATGGAACGACGGTCGATCCTTGTTCTCTACCGCTGAACCTACAACGGAGGGATTGACCATGATTGCCCCTGAAACCGGTATGAAACCGGGCGAGCGTTATCGCATTGAAAGCGTCGAGCGCGCGCCGCAATTTCCAGGATTTTTTCTCGACGGCAAATATTATCTGGGCCCCGAATTGCAAACGGCCGTCGGCTGGCTCGAAGGGCAAAAATTCGTGTATGACCAACTCGATCCCAATGGCGATCCGGTTTACCCAGACAGAATCGTCGGGACCATCGTCGGACTGACCCTGGAGCTGGGCGATGGTCTGCGTCTGAGCATCGAAGAGTTGCCCTACCAGGCAGAAATGGATACGCCATCCGCACCGCTGGACTATGTGACCTCTCTCACCCCTTCCACGGCGAAACCTCTGCGCCGTAAAAGCATGGGCCAGCCGATACAGCCTTCTGCGCTACTGGTCGCAGGTGCGGCATTGCTGGTGGGGGTTTGCCTGTTGGCGCTCAATCGTGCTCGCGGTCGAGCCAGGTAATCTTGCACGACGCGCGGCAGTGACCGTCCCAGGCTCACTGCCCGCGATGAGCGACAGAACACGGCAAACAAGCACGAACTATTTGTTTTCGTCCGTTTTGCCTTGCTGCATCTGCAACGAGGCCTTGCTCTTGTCACCGTCCTTGTTGGGGGCGTCGTGGGAGCTTTCAAAACAGCCCTGCAACAGCAACATCGAGCACAATCCCAGACAGGCGCACAGCGTTTTCATGACGTTCTCCTTTTGCTTTCAAAAAAGTACGGCACCGGCATCGCGCATGAAGATTTCCACGGTTTTCGGACCGATGCCGTCAAACTCTGCCAGACGTTGCTCGAAGGCTCGGCGATCGGTGCTGGCCTCGACCATATGGCTGACCTTGCCGGCGTAATCGTCATTGAGTTTGCGTGCCAGCGCCCGCAGACGCTCGGCGGTGGTCTCGTCATAGCGCACGTAATGCGCTTGCCCGAGCATCGTGACCAATTCACGGTGGGTGCAATGAGCGAGCTTGCGAGGTGTATCGCGGCCGTGGGTGTCGACGATCACCCGATAGGCTTGCGCGGCGATCTCGGCCTGGATGCGCTTGCCCATCAGGAAACTGGCGAGCAACCATTTGAACAGTGCACCGTCATCATTGCGCTCAAGACGGATGTTGAGGTCCGTTGCGCTGATCGTCTTGTTCACCGCGCCGCTCCCGCACTAAGTGGTTGGCGTTGGTCTGGGCTATTCGTCGGGCAAAACAAGCCCCGAATCAACATCGGGGCTTGTTGAGACCAATGAGCATCAAGATTTACGCTGCCCACCGCCGCTATGCTCGCCACCTTTGCGACCGGCTTCGGAGGCTTTCTCCCGATCATCGGCAAAGTTGCCACCCTTGCCGCTTCCCTGCCCGCCCATCGACTGACTGGCATCATTCGACTGACGTCCGCCAGACGCCTGGCCGCCCTTTTGTCCAGTGTTGGAATCCTGTTCTTCATCGTCAGCAAATTCACCGCCTCGGTTGGCTTGTCCACCTCCTGACATCCGATCGGAACCTTGCGACTGTTGCCCACCTGAAGCCTGTCCACCTTTCTGGCCAGCCTCGGCAGCACGTTGTGGATCATTGGCAAAATTGCCGCCAGAGGCTTCTCCGCCCTTCTTGCCGGCTTCAGATGCCTTTTCCCGGTCATTACTGAAGTTGCCGGGATTTTTATTTCCTGTATTGGCCATTTCTGTTCACCTCTACATGGTTTGCACGAGCATTGGCTCGTTTAATTCGGAGGGCGGCCAGACCTGGAAAGTTTGAACGAAATGCCTGGCTCGCGACGAGCGGAACCGGGCTATTGGTTCCAAATAAAAGGCGCATAGATGACTGACGGCAAAGCCCGGCCAGTCAGTGCGTTTCAGCCATTTTCTTTAAGAAAGCAGGATCCTTGCCTAGACTCTTAATCTCACCTCAAGGCTAGCGGGCACTGGACAGGCGAGGCCAGTCGATGACCGAACACATCATCCATTTTCACTGCCAGATTGATCAGGCCACCACTGAACGCTTCAGGGATTGCTGCCTGGAAGCTATCGATGAAGGCGCCACGTCACTGCTGTTGAATCTCTCGACCAGCGGCGGCAGCACCAATTTCGGCTTTACGCTGTATACCTTTCTCAAGGCGTTGCCGGTGCCACTGTGCGCGATCAATGCCGGTAACATCGAGTCGATGGGCATCATCATGTTTCTCGCTGCAGGCAGGCGTATCACCTCGCCCCATTCCAGATTTCTGATTCACCCGATGAACTGGTACTTCAGCCAGAAATCGGTCGACCATCAGCGCTTGCGAGAGTACCTGTCGAGCCTCGATAACGACCTCGCCCGTTATGTGCAGATCTATGCGCTGGAAACCGCAGCGGCGCCTACCCAACTGGATATTTTTCACTGCCTGTCTGCAGAGGAAAAAGTCATCGCTGCGCACGAATCGATCGCCTATGGAATTGCCCACGAGATGAAGCAAATGATGTTTGCCGATGACGTGAAGCACTGGAAGGTCAGGGGCAGTTGAGCCTGCCAGGTGACCGGCGCCAAGGCAGCTCTATCCCAACGCAGTGTCGAGAAACATCATGACCCCGAACCCCAGCATCAGGCCCAGGGTGGCGGGCGTTTCATGGCCGTTGCGATGTGTTTCGGGAATGACCTCGTGGGACACCACAAAGATCATCGCGCCGGCAGCAAGGCCCAGGGCAATGGGATAACCCAACGCGAAAGCGCTGGAAATCCCCAGGCCGACCAGCGCACCAAACGGCTCCATCAAACCGGAGCCAACGGCAATCAGTGCCGCGCGCATTGCCGAAATACCGGTTACTCGCAACGCCAACGCAACGGCCAGCCCCTCGGGTATGTCCTGGATGGCAATCGCTGTGGTCAGCGGTATGCCGACCTGCATATCGCCTGTCGCAAAGCTGACCCCGATGGCCATCCCTTCCGGCAGGTTATGCAGGGTTATCGCCAGCACGAACAGCCATACCCGATTGATGCGTTTGGCTTCCGGCCCGCGCCGGCCGCTCTTCTCATGTTCATGCGGAACGAAACGATCAAGGCCGATCATCAATGCCACGCCCAGCGCCAGGCCCAGCACCACGATGCCGGCCGCCAGCACGCTGCTGCCGCTCAGCGCCCGCGCCGCTTCGATACCGGGCAGGATCAGCGAAAACGAACTGGCAGCCAGCATCATCCCGGCGGCAAAACCGAGCATGATGTCTTGCGTGCGCGCCGCAATGTTGCGCAGCACAATGGCCGCCAGCGCCCCCACCGCTGTCGCGGCAAAACCAGCCAAACCGCCGAGCATCGCCAGGCGCAGGTTGTCCTTGTTGTCGCCGACGAAAGCGCCATAGCCGCTCACCATCAGCAATGCCGTCACGCACACCAAAACCAGCCAAAACACCCGAGCGCCCCATCCGGAACGAGTCATTTGCACAAGCCAGGCACGCAAGGGTGCGGTCATTGACGTTGAAGGTAGTGACATAAGGGCCTCTTATCGACTCGGCGAACGGTTGATCGTTAGGCTCACGAGCGCTCTGAGTGTTCAAAACAAAACAACTGCGCGAGGCCTGAAACCCACTGCGAAAATCCTTTGAATTTTTTTCGTCGGCAAAACTCATTTGCGTATGAGCGTAAGGAGGAACGCATGAGCAACGTCGACATCTTCGTCATCGAATACAAACTTCACGGCCAGCCAAAATCATTCGTCATTCGCGCAAAAAGCATGCGCAACGTCGACGCATGGCATTGGGCGAGCTGCGATGCCGGAATTGCACCCATTCCCAAACCCGGCAAACCACCGTTGAAAGTCATCTCCAAACCCCAGGCCGAACGGTTCGGCATCACCGAGGTGAAATGGCGCGAAACGGCAACGGTGGACTGGATGGAAGCTTAGTCATGCTCAAACAGATCGGCACCACACCCATCCGCCGCGATCATCGCGCCAGCTGCCATTGCGGCGCCGTGATCCTCGAAATCCACTTGCCCGACGGCCTGCCCTCGCCGCACCGCTGCGACTGCTCCTTCTGCAAACGCCGAGGCGCGATCGTTGCGGCGGTACCGGCGGCTGATCTGAAAGTGATCCGTGGTAAGTCTGCGTTATTGAAATACAGCTTCGGTCAGCAAGTGGCCGAGCACTTTTTCTGCGGCAACTGCGGGATCTACACCCATCACCGACGCAGCACCAATCCGCAGGAGTTCGGCTTCAATGTTGGCTGCCTTGAAGGGGTCAACCCATATGATTTGGGCGAGGTGCCTGTGGCGGATGGTGGGCCTTGGCACTCGCCGTGAAGCAAATGTCCGCTGGCGAGCAGATCAAGGCTCGCCAGCGGTTCAATGAGCAAAACCGGCATTAGCGAAAGAACCTGCCTTATTGCGCTTTGAGCTCAAGCAACTCACCGCCCTCTTTGCTTAGACGCTCCAGATACGTACCGGCATCGAGCAACTGATAAGGGAAGTAAAGACCGGCCGGCGTCGGCGCTCGACCGTCGAGCCCGAGCAATCGCTCCAACAACATGGCGACGCTCAGGCCCGTAAGCGCTGCGGCGCCCGCCGGATGCACGAGGGCATGCCGAGTGTGCAACGGTCGTCCCTGATGATCCTCGCCAAGCATCTCGATAAGGATTTCGGTCGACATCGGCCGGCCCGCGCGCCGCGAAGAGCTGACCCCGCTGGCAAGATTGAACTGAACATTCCGCGCATCGGTGGCGGCCGCCAGCCCAGTGACGTCGATGGATGAAAACCCGGTGGCTTGCATCGGCGTACCGTCCAGCGCGCGGAAGCTGACGTTTTTATCCTCGCCTTCGCGCCAGATGTAATCCCCGTCGCGCCGAGTCAGGGCGGCGGGCAGCATTCTGTTCAGGTGTTCGAAATCCTTGGCCACGGTGGGACCACCGCCGTCCTGCTCGTCGACCAGCGCATCGATACGAATATCGCGCACCCGGGCAAAGGCCTCGGCAAGATGCAACGTCGCCACAGTTGTCGCGCCCACCATCCATTCGTAACCCAACACGATCGGCGCCGCGTCAGGGCGATGGATGAAACTGGCGATCTGCGGCGCGATCTCGAACACGCCGGAAGAAATGCTCAGGTGCGGCACCTTGCGCTGCTGCGCGAAACGCAGCCCGGCAAGGGAATGGTCCATATAGAAAACCGCCACGGCACTGACCGGGCGATCGCCCAGCCCCAGGTCATCGGCAGCAGAATCAATGACCACGCCCTGCGCCCCGCCCATTTCCTCGGCGGCTTGTTGCGCCTTGGCCAGGTCGCGGCCACCGATCAATAAAGGTACGTCGGGATGGGCGGCGCGTAGGGCTTTAGCAGAACGGTGGCCGATAGCGCCGGAACCACCCAGAAATAGAATCGGATGAACTGACATCGGTATCCCTCCTCGTCTTTTTGGGTTGCAACTTAGTGTTGGTGCGCCCTCGGGCGCGAGGGTTCCAGACCATTGCCTGGGATGTAAGACGGGCCGACGAGCGTCATTTTGAACGGCGTGTTGATTAGGTATGTTTAGGAGTTTTTCGCGGTTGTTTAAAAGACACGTCGCGTTACCTGCTTAAGGCTACAACACCTTGCGCCGTTGCCTACGACTACGCCAGAATCCGCCGGCTTGTGCGCCTCAAGGGCCACCGGTAACTTGGTTCGCGTCACTGATTCCCAGTGATCGGGTTTAGTAGCCCGTGGTAAATGAAAGTGCACAAGCGTCCATCACAAGGTATTTGCGTACCTGCACTCGATGGCGGCTGTGCGTAGGGCGCCCTCGGGCGCGCCGGCTTTCTTCTTTTCCCCGGTCTACTAACCTGCGTACAGCTGCCACCCCCTGTTTAGTAGCTCGGTGCGGCGGCCACCCAACAGGAAAAAGAAGATATGTTCAAGATCACGCCAAACCCGCCGGAAACAGATCCGGTATCCCCGTATGAATCACCCGACTCAAAGAAATTCCACGAAGCCGCAGAACGCGCCCTCGATCACTACCTCAAACCGGCCGACCAGATAATGGCCACGCCGTACCGACCCAGTACCATGTTTCAGGCCAACCCGAAAACCGCGACAGAGGAATTACTGGTCAACGCCAGTGAATCGCTGGGCTCTGCTGCGGTGATGCTGGGCAATGTGATCGGAACGGTGGAAGGCCCGGCGCGCAAGACCCTTCAGGGCATCGCGCAAGTGGTGATGCTGGGGGAATTGGCGGTGAATCAAGCGCTGGATAATGTTGTGCCGGTGGATTGAGGGGTGATCCCTTTGTGGCGGTGGTCAGGTATCCGTCACAGAGGGATTAAGATCACCTAACGCGTCTGGTAACGGCCAGATGTGGACTCTTGTTCAGTTAATTCCAGACACCCATCGATAGTGCGCCGCAGTACATAGCGGTGGTGCACACGATAACCTGGGCAATCATGAAACCGAAGCCGGCTCCCAGAAACGCAAAGCCCGCGACAATCCATGGCAACCTCGCATTTACACGGAACCTCAACAACCAAGCCGAAATACTTGTACCGACGACCATCCCCGGGACAGAAAATAAATGACCCAACCCAACTAGACCACCATCACGACCCGAGCTGGATACGATCGCCATGTAAACCAGAAGAGTGACAACCGCTGCAGCTGTTGTTCCCGTTAGAAACAGGGCCCGAGAACGTAGAATCAAGCCTGGAAGCAACATTACCACTGGCACTCCGATGAGATACCAAAAGCCTAAGTAAAGCGTGTTGCCACCAGTGGATGCGTAACCGAGAACGAGAATAATCAAAACCATTGAACAGCTTAGATCATCCCTAAACCCCTTTCATTCCCTTGCCTCGCTTTCAACGTCGCTATTGCTGAAATAGTTTAGCTGACGGCGAGGTCTTCGTTCCGTTGCCGCAAGGGGTCGTAAACAGCCGCTCCCGAACGTCTGCCGTTGGCCGATAGCGGTTACCAGTGAGCGGCAGCAATCGGCCAGAAGCGGACGCATTCGGCCAACAGCGGTCGTTCTGAATTGGTGGGAAGCGGCTGATTGCGCCCAACGAGACAGCTATATCCAAACCAATATCCAACTGTTTGCGAACCCGTGTATTGCTGGCGATCAGTGAATCCGATCGGCTGCTCCATCAAAAGGAGCTAGCTTATCGGTAGTGGCGAAAAGCTACACATCAACTATCTTCTCGAACGGCACCTCGACCGTTACGGAGAGCAGGGATGGCTGATCTAGCGAATGAAGCAATCGGGATCAACGACTTTGAGAAGTGGTTGAATGAACGGAGTGGTTGGCTTCAGGCAGCCGCCAAGCAGCTTATCGACAACAAGCGTTTGCCGAATGAGGTCGAACTTGCAGAGCTGGTTCGGCTCGCCAAACTGGAGGCTGCGAAGCAAGGTGACCCTGGGTTCCTGAAGGTGGCTCCTGGTGCATTTTCGGCAGGGGCGGTTCAACGGGTGGTGCGGGTCGAAGAGTTAACCCAAGTTTTCGGGGTTAATGCGATTAAGCCTGGTGCATCTCTGCCATTCGGAACGGGTAGTTTGACTGTCATCTACGGGCAAAATGGTTCGGGGAAAAGCGGTTTTGCTCGTCTGCTCAAACAGCTTTGTGGATCTCGTTCACGGGACGAAATCCGGCCGAACGTATTCAGCGATGAAGAGCATGCTTGCAGTGCTCAATGCCGAATCACGATTGATGGCAATTCACGAGATATCTATTGGCATCCTGGCGCCGAGCCCCATGCGATGCTCAAGTACGCCCAAGTATTTGATTCGAGAACCGCAACTCAGTACATGGGGCGCACTGAGTCAAGCTATGAGCCTAGCAGCATGCGGTTCATCTCCATGCTCATTCAGATTTCGGGCATGGTTTCTGATGAGCTGGGGCGGGAGAAGGGAAACCTCGTTAGTGCCCTTCCACAGTTCCCAGATGATCTCTCAGATACCGCTGAGAAGGCCTGGTTCTCCTCTCTCAAAGTTTCTGCTTCTGCTGAGAAGGTCGAGGCGTATTGCCGGTATGGAAAAGATTTGGACGACGAGCGGGTCAAGGCTGAGGCTCTGCTCGCGGAAAAAGACATCGCGGGTCGCTTGGCTACGATTGGCAAGGAAAGTGTTGCCACCGAAAGCATCAAGCAGGCAATGAAACTGTTGAAAGAAGGCCTCACCGACGAGAAGGCTGATGAGCTGTCGAAGGCAAAAGTATCGGCGGTTGCGGCGAGAAAGGCGGCCAACGAAGTTGCGCAGCAGGCATTCGCGAATGCTCCTCTCCAAGGCGTTGGTGAGTCGTCCTGGAAACTTATGTGGGAGCAGGCGCGCGCCTATTCCGTTGCTCATGCATACCATGGTCACGAATTTCCCGTTACTTCAGAAGGTGCGCACTGCGTGCTCTGTCAACAAGAGCTTACGGCTGAGGGCGCCGCTCGCCTCAAAAGCTTCGAGGCTTTCGTCACCGCGGGTCTCGAGACTGCGGCGAAAACTGCAGAGGCCACCAGTGCGGCACTGATCGCCAAGGTAATTCAGGTGCCTTCGATTGAAGACTGGATTGCGCGCCTAGCTCAGTTGCAGTTCGACGAATCCACGGCCCGTGCCTGGTATGAGTCGTTGAAGTCTAGGCGAGCACATTTTATGGAATGTGCTGCCGTGGGAGATATCTCTGTGTTCGATTGGGCTCCTATCGATCAGTCACTGGAAAAACGAGCTGCCGACTTGCTTGCTGAGAAGACCAGCCTCGCCCAGCTGCAGCAGGATGGGCAGCGGCAGCAGGTCGAGAAGCGAGTGAAGCAACTCAAGGCGCTTCAGTGGCTGTCACAGAACAAGCCGGCGATTCTCGCAGAACGTGAGCGACTAGTAGCTGTAGATCTGCTAGATAGAACAACAAAGTTAACGGCCACCAATTCGTTGACAAGCAAGCGTACCGAGCTTGGACGTACGGAGCTTGATGCTGGATATCAGGCTCGCTTTGATGAGGAGTTGAAATCCCTTGGTGGGCGACGTTTGCCAGTTGTGCCGCAGAGCAGGGCTCAAGGAAAAGGAGTTATCACATTTGGGCTCGCCCTTGTCGGTGCTCGGGCTGGCTTCACTCCTGATGTCGTACTCAGTGAAGGCGAAACCCGTATTGTTGCACTGGCAGCATTCCTGGCCGACACGACCGGTTCAAACCAGCTTGCCCCTTTCATTTTTGATGACCCGATTTCGTCGTTAGATCAGGATTTCGAGGAAAGGGTTGTTACCCGGCTTGTCGAGTTGGCGAAGACTCGACAGGTCATCATCTTCACTCACCGCCTCTCCTTGATTGCACTTGTCGAGGCTGTAATAAAAAAACACGGTGAGAATCCGGCTAACGAGAAAATCACCCACACCGTGCAGTCGCTTCGACGGCTGGATAAGGTTTCGGGAATTCTGGCGCAACACAATCTGCGGGATGCCAAGCCCGACAAGGCGCTGAATGCGATTAGAGATCACGTCATCCCCAGGCTCAAAAAGCATCAGGCCGATGCCGACGCAGACGGTTATGACCTCACCGTGAAGAGCGCCTGCAGTGATTTTCGGATTATCTTGGAACGAACAGTGGAACTCATCCTCTTGAATGACGTAGTTATTCGTTTCAGACGGGACGTAATGACTAAAGGAAAGCTAAGAGGCGTTGCTAAGGTGATGGCAGAGGACTGCGATTTTATCGACCGGTTAATGACCAGGTATTCAGTGTACGAACACTCGCAGTCAGATGAGCTGCCTCAGGTCCCGGTCGAACTCGATGAGTTCGAGCGAGATGTCTTGGAACTCATTGCATGGATGGACGAATTCAAAGTTCGAGCCAATTGATTTCAAATGGCGAGCAGCCTTTAGTGAATGGGTCGCTTGCGAGGGCTCGTGCAGTTACTAGTGTGAATCGCCCCTACTTTCGTAGAAGCCTTAGAGTGGCCGCTTTTGGCCGGAAGCAGACGCTTATGAATGACCGCTTTCGGCCAAAAGCGGACATAAATGAGGCATGCATATAGCAAAGGTGGTCACCGCTGCGGGCTTGCCCATGTGGGTCTTTCGTTCAAGGCGTGCTGGGCGTGTCGGCACCGGCCAGCTGAGGATTCATAGATACAAGGTGGGCAACCATGGGGGGAATGTACGTAATCAAGGGCCCGAGTTGATCGCGTCAATCGAGGTAAAGTTAGCGCAAGAAAAAATAAGAGGCCGAGCGCACGATCCGCCCCGAATACATGTCTACACGACCTCTTCGCGTTTCTATGCCCTACCGCAAGGTATACCCACCATCTACCACAATATCTTGGCCGTAAATGCCACGTGCTCGCTCTGATAGAAGGAACAGAATCACATCTGCCACCGCTTCCGGCTCAAGGAACTTACCCTCTAGTAAGCGCTGATTGACCGTTTCCGCGACTGAGGACAACGTCGCATTATCCAACCCTAGTGATCGCCAGATCGGCGTAGCTGTTGGCCCTGGCGATACGACGTTCACTCTAATTCCGGCCTCAGCCTGTTCGACGGCTAAGGTTCGAGCATGCGCTGTCAGTGCTGTTTTCGACGCAATGTAGCCAGCCAAGCCTGGGAAGGCCAAAGCGGAAAGAAAAGTCCCCACAAATACTACCGAAGCGGGTCTCGCCAATTGGGCTCGCAAAGCTGAAAGCGTGTTAAGCGCACCTGCTCCGTTGATGGCCCAATTTCGCTCGAATCCCTTACTCGCCAAGCTGTCTTCAAGTACAGCGACTCCTGCATTCGGTACTAGAAAATCTACAGGCCCGATTCTGGAGACGCAGTGTGCAAGCTTCTCAAGATCCGAACTTACCGTAACATCGCCACTGACAATATGGAGGCGATCACCATGAACGTCTTTGAGTGCAGCCAGGCCGCCCCGGCCACGGGACATCGCCACTACCGTCGCTTCATAGCTTAGTAATCGTTGAACGACTGCCAGTCCGATGCCTGAACTTGCTCCGGTTACCACAGCGACACGATTGTCGAACTCACTTTTCATGTTTCAGCTCCTTGGGTATTAAACCATTTACCCATCACTGACACATTTCATGCCAACCTAAAACGTCATAAAAATCAGGGTGCAGAAGCTATACCGAGTCAATTTGACCATTATTCGTTTTAGTCGAAATGACGACAAATAGGTTTTTTTGACACGCACCAATGGCTGTGTTCTCAAGTGCGTTATAGGACTGAAAATCCGGTCGCATCGAATTTCTTTGAGAGGAAAATACCACTCCACTCTTCGTAAACACGCCCGAGTTGCTCCGCGAACTGCGGATTGACCGCCCACCGCCCCACTCTCTTGCGATCTGTTTCGGCTTTGTCGACCGGCGAGAGGAATCAGTCTTCACAAAGGCGCTGCACCTGTTATCCACCCCAGAACTATCGCGCATCGCAACTCAGTTGCCGCTTACTGTGCCAGTTTATACACCGGCTTTGGGTCGCCTTCCGCCGGGTTCACGGACAACCGGCTTGGCAACATCGGCGAACGGCAAATCGCGAATCAGAACAGCATGGCTTAGTTGAAAGGTCTTTTCTTGGCCCTGTCTGACTAGACCACGCGTGGCTACAGTGGGCTCCAACAACCCTAAACCCGCTGCGAGTGACCGCCATGAACAACCGTATTGATTACTTCAAACAGTCGCCTCAGGCTTCCAATAAGCTGGTGGAGCTGACGATGCAACTGAGTAAGAAGCCGCTACTGGCTGACCTGGCCCACCTCATAATGCTGCGGGCGTCTCAATTGAATGGCTGCGCGTTCTGCGTGGATATGCACGTGAAGGAAGCCAAGATCCATGGCGAGCGCGAATTGCGCCTCCATCACATTGCGGTCTGGCGTGAATCGCAACTGTTCTCGCCAATAGAGCGCGCGGCGCTCGCCTGGACAGAAGCCCTGACCCAACTGCCATCCCATGGTGTACCTGAAAGCCTCTACGCGGATGTGCGTGAGCAGTTTTCCGAACAGGATCTGTCGGATTTGTCGTTCCTGATTGTCGCCATCAACGGTTGGAATCGCCTCAATGTGGCCTTTCAGGCAGTCCCTGGTTCGTCGGATGAGGTGTTCGGCCTGACCAAAGCCAACCTCAACTGAGCGCACGGTTTATCAACGCGCCAAGCTGCTCGCCCTGAGCAGCGCAGGCGCAGTTGGTGAAGCTCAGCAGCAGCCCAGATTGACGCCGCGACGAAACACTCCATCGCGACAAGGGTTGCACGGCGATGCCTTTGGCCAGCAGTTGCTCAGTCAGGGCAGTGTCGACTACTCCCTCCGGCAAACGGAGTACCAAGTGCATCCCCCCTGGCGAGCGCTCCACCAGCAGTCCATTGGGTAAACTCCGCTCCAACGCTTCAATAGTCAAAGCGCGTCGTTCGCTGTAGAGCCTTCGCATGCGCTGAATGTGCCGAGTGAAATGCCCCTCGACAATGAACTCTGCGACCAGCGCTTGAGTAATCGCTGGCGAGCCTGCGGAGAATAACGCCCGACTTACACGCTCAAACGCTGCCACTTGCCCCTGAGGCACCACTAGGTAGGCAAGGCGGATACCGGGGAAAAGCACCTTGCTGAAAGTTCCGGCGTACAGCACGCGCCCGTTGCGATCCAGGCTCGCCAACGCCGGGAAGGGGCGACTGACATAGCGATACTCGCCGTCGTAATCATCCTCGACAACCCAGGCATCGCTCCGGGCCACCCAATCGAGTAACAACTGTCTCCGAGGCAAAGACAGCGCCATACACAGTGGGCTTTGATGCCCCGGCGTCACCATGACGACCTGTGCAGCCTGATGCCTGGCAATGGCCTGCTCCACATCCATACCTTCGGCATCAACTGGCACTGCCTCAAGCTCAATACCGAATTGACGAAGCACTTGGCGCGTGGTTGGGTAGCCAGGATCTTCGACCCAGGCTCGCTCCCCTGCGCGCAGCAAAGTATGTGCGATCAGCGACAGGCTACTGCGCCAGCCGCTGGTGATAAACACCTGATGGGCGCCGCAATCGATACCTCGAGACACCTGCAGATATGAGGCGATGGCGCTGCGTAAGGCAGGCAGGCCGTGCGGCGGCGGATAGTCCAGATCGCCTGAACGCATGCCTCGCAGATAACGGGCACCCAAGCGCGCCCAGATCTTGCGTGGGAACTCATCCATTGCAGGCACTCCCATCTGAAACGGCAAAAGTTGCGGTGGACGCCATAGTGCGTCTGGGGAGTTTTCAATCACCTCGCTGCTGACGGATAAAGCGGGGGCAGACAGTAGCGGCTTCTGCAATTCGGGATTGACCACGGTGCCCTTCTGCCCCAGGGCCAAGAGGTAGCCCTCGCTCGTGAGCAGCGAATAGGCCAGTTCGATGGTGCCACGAGCAACGCCGAGATCCTTGGCGAGAGCTCGCACCGAAGGCAATCGGTCACCAGGGGAAAGCGTGCCAGCGGCGATGGCGGCGAGTACTCGGTCATATAACTGACGGTACAGAGGCGAACCGGGTTGCCCATCCAAGGAGGCGAAAGGGTGCGAACAGGAAGTCATCATGGCCTAGTTCATATCTCACTTCTTGGTTCAATAAATTGAGGCAATGTTAGTTCAAGATTTGACCATCACAACCCACTAAGGCCTCTCCCATGACGTTCAATCTTCAAGACTACGTGCCCAGCGTGCTCGACTTGGCCGACACTGCCCTGCGTCCTCTAGACAGCCGCCATGACTTGAAAATCGCTTTCCCGGTAATGCAGCAATTGCGCCCCCACCTAACAAGCGAGGCCGATTTTATGAGTCGTATCGAACGAATGCGAGCCGGCGGCTATCGCCTGGTTGGAGCCTTCGAGTCATCGGCTCTCGTGGCGCTTGCAGGTTACCGCCTTCAGGAGAATCTGATTTATGGCCCATTCTTGTATGTCGATGACCTCATCACCGATGAAGCCCAGCGCGGCGGCCAGTGGGGCTCCCGGTTATTGCGAGCTCTGGAACGACTGGCTCGTGCCAGCGGTTGTGCTCGCCTTGTGCTTGACACGGGTTTGGCCAACGCGCGCGCCCAACGCTTCTACTTCCGCGAAGGCCTTTATACCGGCGCGCTGCGTTTTCAAAAACAGTTCGATACCCCATGACCGCATCACCCGTACAGGAGGCAATATCATGAACCCGTCTCAGAAGCCCCTCGCTCCTTTGCGAATCCTTCGCCTGATTGCCAGTCCCAACGGTAATGCATCTGAAAGCTTGAAACTGTCTGAGCGGATTCTGCACGCTCTGACAGTACGCGCTGGCATACGCGGGATTGAACTGACGGATATAGACCTGAACACGTTATCGCCAGTCGATGCGACTTATGCCCATGCCTTGGCCCATCCGAGCGAAATAGCTACCGAGGATCAGAAAGGTACATTGAGTCGCTCCGACCAAATGATCATCCTGTTGAATGCCTGCGATGTGCTGCTTATCGCTACTCCCATGCACAACTACAGCGTGCCCTCGCCGCTCAAGGCCTGGATTGACCACGTCGTACGCGTCGGAAAAACTTTCCTCAGCACATCAAAAGGTAAGGTTGGAACGTTATTGGATCGCCCCGTCTACGTTGCCGTAGCCACCGGCGGCTACATTAGCGGTGAGAGGGCACGGCAACCCGACTTTCTTCGTCCCTACCTATCCGCAGTGCTGAAAACCATCGGTCTCAATCAGGTGCATTACTTCACCGTTGAAGGCACAGCAAAAGGGACGGACGCGCTAAAAACGGCGCAGAAAATAGGGTACGACGATGTGCATACGTTCTTTCATGAGGAAATCGAAACTAGGACTCATGAAACAGTTGCCTGAAGCCGGTGCCCCAGACGGCCGAAGTACAAAGGTCGGCAGCGATGCCTGAAGCTGAGCCTAGCTTTTTGATTTTCGGGAGAGCTGTTCGCCCGGGTCGGCAGCCATGGGCCGCATGTCCCCCTCTTAATACCGCCTACAGAGAGGAATTGATCATGAGTCGCCTCAGTTGGTTTCAAACTTCACATGGTGCAGCCAAGTCGCTTGAAATTAATGACCCCGCCATGATCTACATACGGGAGATGCTGGAGCATGCCGACCGCCCCTACGACTTGCTTCCACCTCACCTCAAAACACCAGCGTTCTTCTACAGCTACAGGTAACAACCAAGTCTACTTTGGGGGCTATAGCATTTGAGACTGGCGGGATACTGATTGATCGGGGCCTGGCGGGATGGAGCGAGGGACGGGCGTAAGGGCAGCTGCTGGTGGCAGATGACGAAGCAGGTGGATGCTTTTCCATCAACGGCGGCGGCTTGGGTGATGATGTGGGAGCGGTGTACTACTAGGCGCCCGATATTCTGCAGTGGGAGCCATTGGGCATCGATTATACCGCCTTCTTGGAATGAGCTGTGAGCAATCGTACGGCGGCCTACTAAGAGAGCCTACGTTGGTAATCCTGGCGCAACGACATTCAGTGAGTGGGCGGAGATCAATGCGTGTCTTTCTACCCATTCCTATGGACACGAGGGGCTGAGTGGCAATAAGCGCGCAGGTTGTCAGCATGGCTGAATAGTATGATTTGAATTGCACATTAGCCGGCCAGTTGTACGCCCCGCCATCACTCCTAATTAAATTAAGCAGGCCGGCAGCGAGTCAAAGTGCGCTGGTTACGCACAGACATTTCAAAGTTGAAGCATTCACTGGACTCTTACTGAGACACTGACCACCTGCTTACGTCAGACTGACACTCCGGATAGTACGTTTGAACAATACAACACCGAGCCTTCGTTCGAGGTTTCTCTCTACCTAGCTTACAGCAGGGGGAGCCCCCCCCAATGGTGGGATGCCCAAGTGCAGCTGCGCTGCTTTGCTACCTCTAAGAATTTAACCAAGACCATCAAGCTGATCTTGGCGCATAAGTCCTCCGACCTTTTGTAATTTTGTTGGCAGCAATTGTTACGAAATTGCTCTACCTGCCTAGGAACACCGCAACGCAGATCATGGGTTGATTAGTACAAAGATCCACTCGGGAGAGAAGGCGGACAAGCGAGGAAAAGGACCACTGGATTTCGTTTTTATCAATAAAGTCGCGAGCACTGGTCTAACACAGACTGCCCCTCGGATTTTGCTGCAAAATTGAAACAAAAAATTTTGGTTCGCGGGCACGGGAATCGCACTTAGCTCGTTTTGCTGATGACTTCAGCCTGTCATTAGATGCGAAGGTTAAAGAGCGACAAGAAGTGGCGTGCCGCTTTGCACATCGGACATAGCTTGGAGGGGAGAGCTCTCTGAGTCCTAATGCTTCGCTAAGGGAAATACGTGACGTACTCCCCACGCCAATTTGAGCTACACGCACCCGATCCATTTCCGGTCAAATGTAAAGAGATTGAATAAGGCGTATTCAAAGTCTAGTTGCAGCAGAAACACGGTGTTCTGCCGCGTAGCTGCTTTACTTGAAAATTATGCTGCCTGCGAGGGCCTAGGAATGAATCGAAACGACTTGCGTCGCGTGGACATGAATCTTCTGGTTATTTTCGAAACCTTAATGTTCGAAAGGAACTTGACTCGGGCTGGGGAGAAACTGTTCTTAGGCCAACCCGCCGTCAGTGCCGCTTTAGCGCGGTTGCGCGACTTGTTCGACGATCCCTTGCTAGTACGCAACGGTCGTACCTTAGAGCCGACCCAGCGAGCGCTGGCAATTCTTAAAGAGTTGCAACCAGCCATGGACACCATCTCCGGAGCTGTCAGCCGAGCTAAGGATTTTGACCCATCCACCAGCCGGGACGTATTCCGAATCGGCCTTTCCGACGATGCCGAATTCGGCCTATTTCCACCATTGATCAATCAACTTCGCGAAGAGGCGCAAAAGGTTATCGTAGTGGTACGGCGGGTTAACTTTCTGCTGATGTCGACCATGCTTGCCTCCGGAGAGATTTCCGTCGGAGTCAGTTACACCACCGAGTTGCCGGCCAACGCCAAGCGCAAGAAGCTGCGGGATCTGCGCGTCAAGATACTGCGCGGCGATAATCGTCCTGGCCCCCTGACCTTGGATGAGTATTGCGAACGACCTCACGCCCTGGTGTCGTTTTCCGGGGATTTGACCGGTGCCATCGATACCGACCTGGCACGCATCGGCCGCTCGCGGCGAGTGATGCTGGCGGTACCCCAGTTCTCAGGACTGCGTGCCTTATTAGCGGGCACGGAAATGCTAGCCGCAGTGCCGGACTACGCGGCGTGCGCGCTGATCGATGGCAGCAGCCAGTTGCGTGCTGATGACCCGCCCTTTGACATCGTGCCGTCGGAGTTGTCGATGGTCTGGAGCGGGGTCAACGATAACGATCCGGCAGAGCGTTGGTTGCGCTCATTAATTGCCCAACACATGGCGACCCCTCTGCCGGTGTATTGAGCGAATTGAAATTTGGATCGGTCTCGCGCAGGAATATCGGCATGTCTGTCATTGGCGGAATGGCCGGAATGTCGAAATACATCTGGATAACCCACCCACGGTGATAGCTGGCGTGGTTGACCACATGCATCAGCATTGCTCCGGCACTCATGGTGCCGCGTTCCCCAGACACAAACGTGAACTCGACGAGTCTATCCAGCGATGCCTCGCTCTGCCGGGCGCTCCAGTCGCTGTACCAGTGATCGATCTCCTTTTGTGCCAAGCGCAAATCAGCGAGTTCGGGATGCAGCAGATCATGTGAAGTTTCGAAGCCGTGCCCCCGGCCTTCGAGGTGAGCCTGCCAAATGCAGTCCACGACGTAAATGTGATTCAAAGTGCCGATTACGTTTTTGAACACCGACACTCGCTCTTTGCTGACTTCGCCAGGAGGCAGTGCGGCCAGGCTGTCAAAGAGGCGCTGATCGGCCCAGCATTTGTAATCGGCAAGCATGCGGGCTGTGCGTACGTTGATCATGAGATTTCCCCAATTTAAATGGGCGTAATGCCAAGCATAGCCCTCACAACGAGCGGCATCGAAGACGCTGATTATCGGTCGGCAAGCGCCAGGGAGCCAATTGGGCTAGGAGACTCGAAGCCGGAAAGCGTAAAGGCGCTGCCTGCCCCCCTCAGTCTTTGCTGATCAGGGAGCCTACCAGAGTTATACGACGAAGCTGGATCAGTTGTGGAGGGTGAGCGCCAGGTAGCGGCGACGGGATGGGCCTCTGCCGCCTGAAAAACGAGCCGTCTTGAACGGCTGCTTATGGCCGTTTTCTGCCCGTCACGAGAGGCAGAAAACGACCCAAAAAAGGGACATTCGGCGACACCTATAAGGCTATGAGTGATCCATCCACACACGAGTGCTGGCTGACATCAACTTCAACGAGGATGTCGCGGCTAAGAAAGTACAGATGCTGCGCTTGGGCGTTTCCTTCGAGTCAGTCCACGCAAAGCTAGCTCTTTTGTGCCAATATTGCGCACTACAGTGGTATCTAAGAAAAGTGGGGGCGTTATGGAAGATTATTTTTTAGACTTGGAGGTTGTTGCTCCGGGTTGCTTTATGAATATTATGAAAGGAGGACTCCTTCCAAACAATGGCATGGTTTGGGAGCTTACAAATGAAATGAAGCCCGTAGATCTATATTGTTATTTTTATGCAAAGTATGGAAGCCCGAACGGACTGCTGACCTTACTCAAAAAAGACACTTCTGATAATTTAATACATTGGGATTGGAACTTTGCCACCAGCGACGGATTAATATCTGTTATGGGAATGAACTTTCGTACAGAAATAGCTTTCAAAGGCGATTTTAAAGACAAGGGTCTTACGAAGGACATGTTTATCAGCCAAATTAAGACTGATATGGGGAAGTACGGGAAGAAAATTACAGAGTTTCGAAAGGAAATCGAAACATGGACGCAGTTCACAAATCCCTATCATCGAATTAAAAGGGCAGTAGATCAAAATTTTAAGCAATTGGATTCATTAGATGTGGATCCAGAACGTGATAGATTAAAACATCCCCGAAATAGCGTTGACGCCCATGAATTAGAAGGGGCATGGCGTGCCCTGAGCACCAAGTACAGTGCCGCGACAGGTCTCGTATTTGGGTTGCGAGCGATGCTGCCTGTGCTAGCAGAGTCTTTTGTGAATTTGGTATTTTTTGTGCTAGCCCGACCAGAGATAAAATCGAACGATAGGTTGTTTAAAAGTTTGATTCGGCAAAATATCGACATAAGGGTTCAGACACTTCACTTGCACTGCGTGGGGTTTAAGAGTCCAGTTGAATATTCTTCTAGTGAGTGCAAGGCGTTCCACTCATTAATGAATGAAAGAAATGATCTTCTTCACGGGAACGTTGAAATAAGTAAGCTTGCGGTCGGAGATATTTATTTTCACGGCAACACTCCTCTTTTCAAGCAGTACGATGACTTCTGGAGTATTACTATAGGTGCGTCAATGGAGTCCGTACGCTTCTCCATGATTTACTCAGACTACGCTGCTGTTGAAGGTTTTATCGAGTATGTCATTCAGCAGCTCGATGACAAGGTTTCTGAGCACATTCGTTTTATACTTGAGCAAGGCCTTATGGGAATAAATGCTAAAACGGGAAGACTGGGTTTTCTAATTCCCGAAGGTATAGCTGATATTAGAGCCAGCGCTACAGATCCGAAAAAATCAGCGCATGGCGAAGATCTAACCGAAAAGGGAGAGCCAGGGAAACCCATACCAGGCGGCACGCCGGTTGAGTAAGTAGCCGAAATTGAAACTTTCTGCACAATTAAGAGAGACCCGGGCGCCCTTTTATTTCTGGGGTTTTATTCTGATTTTTCTAGGAAAGATGGCGCCGCCACGGGCGCGTGTAGGCGCAGCACCGATGGCAAATGCCGCTCAATACAAAACTAGCGATCGGCCTCTCTTAGCCTTTAAGCTTTTTCTGAAGTTCGACAGTGCTCGCAAGCAACAGTGAAAAAGTCATGTTTCTTGACCCCAGTTGAGCTTGATTAATCGTCATCGAACGAGAATTTTTCAGAAATTACAACACTGTCTATATACTCCGCCAGAACCGGATCGCCGTCTTTTACGCCCTTCTGTTTAATATGATTTCTTATGGCGTAGAAGTGTTTTCTAAAGGCTATATAGTCGCAAACGCCCTCATATCCTGATCTGCCCAATCTAGTACGGTCATTATTGTTATATGCTTCTGACGAATTCAGTGGGTCCTCGTAATTCTCAGGAAAGCTTATGAAGTCGTACACAACCTTGATAATTCTTACCGGAATCCAGTGGCTACCGTCATGGGGATGATTAGGTGAAATTACTGTTTCGCCAATGGATTGGTCCAACGTTCCACCACAGAAAAATGCACCATTGAGATCATCACCGTCCGGTCGCAATAGCTCTCGGAATTTGTGGCGTTGAAAATCATGTTCCGCCTCAAAAATCAGCTTATGTGTATTAGTAGCAAGCTGATGTTTTATACCCTCAACTCTAGAAATAAGTCGAGCGCAAGTAACCCAGGCGACCCGGTCATTCGTTAATTTTCCGTCAACAACTATAACTTCTGCGGCTCGTTCTAGCAGTGAAAGTGCGCTAGATAAGTTCAAGGAAGATTGCGAATGTTTTTTGTCGTAGCTATGGGATGCGAACCCAACAGCCATTGTCCCTGCGATAAACAGCATTATAACAATCTGGATGCAGTCAGCTACTGTCAGCTTCTGAGCTGCATTAGAACCTCCCCACAGCAGTAATAAGCACAAGATCGAAAAAACAATTCCTAGTAATGTCTCAGAAAGCGGCTTTATATTTCGGAAATACTCAGCCAACCAAAGTAAATTTTTATTTCTCAAATATCACCTCTTCAATTACATTCAGAACAAGAAAGGCTTTTTTGCTAATGTTTCTGTGGAAAACCATTTAAGTCAATAGCTCACAATCGAGCAAATTTCAACCATTGTTATCTAAAGTGCTCAAAAACGCCATTACAGGATAGGCTCAGTGGCTGCATATGCTGTTTAAGACTTGAGGGGGTGTCAAATATTTACTTGTGAAATATGCCTGTGTATCAGCTTTAGGGCCTTTCACAAGTGTCTTTTCTAGAGTCGATACTCTCAGATTCCACCGTCCGCTATTGGCCGGTTAGCGACGGTCAGGGCTCGACCGTCGCTATGCATATTCAAACCTCGGTCTGTTCCGCCATCTCTAGGGCGTCGTCGACTTCAATTCCCAGATATCGAACGGTGCTCTCCAGCTTCGTATGGCCAAGCAGCAGTTGAACCGCTCGCAGATTCTTCGTCCTGCGATAGATCAGCGATGCCTTCGTACGCCTCATTGTGTGAGTGCCATACATAGCTGGATCAAGGCCAATTGCTTCCACCCAGCCTTTGACGATACGTGCGTATTGACGTGTTGATAGATGGTCTGAGGTATGCAGCTGGCTCGGAAAAAGACAGTCCTCGCTCCGGAGTTGGGCCTGGTGTATCCAGGCTGCGATAGCAAACCGTGTTTGTTCGGTGATCTCGAACTGCACTGGCCGCAGCGTTTTCTGCTGCATCACGATGGCGCATGGTGATACGTGCTCGCCATGGGCGACGTCACGCACACGAAGCTTGGTTAAGTCGCAGGCCCGAAGCTTGCTGTCGATGGCCAGATCGAAGAGCGCAAGATCACGGGTTCGTCCTGCAATTTGAAGCCTTACCCGAATGGCCCAGATATCTCTCAGTCTGAGTGGAGCTTTCTGCCCGACCAGTTTTCCTTTGTTCCAAGGCTGGCGGCTGCAGGTAGCGAAGATGTTCATGACGAGTCCTCCACGTGTCGAAGGACAAGGATGGCTGACCAGAGAAAGGGTCGCTAACCGGCCAAAAGCAGACGCTCGCACTCGACCGTTAACGGCCACTAGCGGGCGATGATTGTGTGTTTACCGTAATGCGACCGAGGCGCCGTTCCCATGCGTCGCCTCCTAGGGTTAAGCCTCCAGGTACGACTTAGCTCCGCTATCCAGCTCATCAAGTCACAGCGCAGGCGATTGATTGTTCTGTTTCCAAGCCCGCGGAGTTACACCTTCGGTTCGCACGAATGTTCGACAGAAGTGTGACTGGTCAGAGAAGCCACACTCCAGTGCAATGTCCGCAATTAGCAATCTCGACGTCTGAAGTAGCTGCTTGCCCCTCAAAATCCGCTGCTCTCGCATCCATTCTTTGGGTGAGACGAGAGTGCTTCTTTTAAACTGACGGGTGAAATGGCTGCGCGATAGCGCACACGCTTGTGAGATAGCTGCCACGGAGATACCTGCGTCCAAGTTATCGAGCATCACCTGCTTGGCGCGCTGGATCTGCCAAGGTTTCAAATGTCCGGTTTGTTTAGTCAAATCCTTAAGTGAGGACGCGCATGTTTCCTTTTTCATCCTGATTCCTTTTTCCCAGTAGCCGGTTGATTAGCTCAATCCAGCGGTCAGTCGATTGGGAAAAATTTAACGGAAGTCGCGTCGAGATGGGGGCGCATTTTTGCGCTGCTGGAGGCGCAAAATTGCGCATTTTCAATAGTGTTTCCAGTGCTAGCCTCTGCTTCCCGACAACTCGAATCGACGTCATTCGATCCGTCATCTGCAAGGAGAAAGCAATGGCTGCTTCACAACCGCACGGCAAAAACACCGCTTACTGGGGAGTCTCATGGGAGGAGGGCTACGGCTACCCCCAGGCCAGAAAAGTTGGAAACGAGATCTATATCTCGGGTCAGTTCAACCACGATGAGGCGGGTAATCTCGTTGCTCCCGCGCCCCTGAATAGCGAGGGCAAACCGAGCGATTTCTCATCGATAGGAGAGCAGATGCGCGTCTCCTACGACAACATCGCCAAGTTGCTCGCGCTCTATGGAGCAACCCTTAATGATGTCGTCGAAGAAACGCTCTACGTCTTGGATATGGACGCGGCATTCGCCGTGGTAGGTGATGTGCGCAAAGCCGCATATCGCACTGAGCGGCCCCAGTGCGCGAGCAATATCATCGGTGTATCCAGGTTGGCTCAACGTTCACAGCTGATTGAAATTGTCTGCAAGGCTGTCATCGGATCTAGCGCCGACTAAGAGACGCTCCCGGTTTCGCCCTGCGCAACCGGGAGATTCAGCTGCCCTTCGATCAAAGGCTTTTGATGCGCTACGGCTGCTGCACAAAAAGTCATGAATGCTTTGACTCTCCATGACTTTCGAATGTCCTGATGCGTAAGCAGCCAGAGCTCGTCCTGTAGCTCGCGCACAACTGGCCCTACGCGTGTTAACCCAGGCGTAATGTCACCCAGCATGCACGGAAGAAACCCATAACCAAGTCCTGCCGCAATGGCGACGCTCGCGGCCGCGACTGAGTCCGTACGATAAGAAATACAGTCGGCGCTGACTCTGTCTTCGACGTAGCTTTTGGCCTTCAGTCCACATAATCCTGCGGAATAGGACACCCACGGTTGGCCTTCTGCGAACGGGGCACTAGTCGCTTGTTTTATGCTGCCATAAGGCGCCCATGCGATCGAAGCGAGCTTGCGCCCGACTAGACTTTCGGCAGGTTTTTTGGTCGCTCTCACCGCTACGTCAGATTCATCGCGAGCCAGACTTAACGTCTCGTTGCCAACCAGAACCTCGATGGCAATTCCTTCATTAAGTGCCTTGAAGTCGGCGATGATCGGCGTGAGAAAATACAGCAGCAGCGAGTCGCTGGTAGTGATCCTAAGCTTTCCAAGCAGCCCTTGACCTGCCCGAGAAACCCGACGTGTAACGCTGACGATATCAAGCTCGACGCGTTCGGCGAGCGCTCTTAATTCAATACCTTCGGGCGTCAGCATGTACCCAGAGCGGCGGTGGTCAAATAAAGCGACCCCAAGTGTCTTTTCCACTTGAGCCACACGACGCGATACGGTGGATACATTAATCCCCAACCTCTTTGCAGTCGTTGCTCTATTACCGCATTCGCTTAGCGTTTTGATGATTCGCAAGTCGTCCCAAGAAAGCTGACTTACAGCATCGCTTAAATTCTGGGTGACGCCGATTGGTACGGGCGGATTGATTGAAGCTTTTTTTGATGTTGGTTTCACGCCAAGCATCCCAAACTAAGGTTGCTCATCATACGAAATGGCTGGAGGCGAACCAAGGAGTCAAGTGCACAAGCGGACTCGACCCGAGCAACCGGCCAGGATGTTCGGGTTAGATAGGGTGGCGTCAGTCGTTCGGGCGAGTATTAAGCCTTTACCATTTCCCCTGACCAACTTAGTCGTGCAGCTTTAATCACTTCATTCTAATCAGTCGAACGTCCGCTTTTGGCCGAAAGCGGACGACCCTGAGCGGCCACTATCTGCTAGCAGTGGGCGAACAACCCGGTGGCGATAACTGCCAGAGAGCTAGAGAAGTCAGCAGCGGATTTGCGACAGATGTCTACTCGATTTCCAGGTTATCCAGAATCCTCCTTGGCATACATCAGCACAGCGTCGCCATTTAAGCTTGCTGAAACGTTTCATCAAGTTTATAAAAAGCGCACAACTCCAAGAAAGGCTGCTGCCATGACTCCGCTCAAACTCGTTGTAGCCCTCAGCGCACTGTCCGCTGCCTCCCACGCCATGGCCTGGGATTACGTCCTGCTCGACACCGACAAAGCCGCCCAGAACTGGCAGATCACCAGCCAGCAACTCGGCATAAAAACCGATAAACCCTTCAGCGTTAGCCTGCGCACCTTGCATGGCGGTCGGCAGGAAGGCGTCAGCATTGTCGACATCGATAACGGTACGATGAAACTCTCGGTAGTGCCGACACGGGGAATGAATGTCTTGCAGGCCTCGGTCGGCAGTGTGCGCATGGGCTGGGATTCACCGGTCAAGGAAGTGGTCAACCCGTCCTTCATCGAACTCAATGGCCGCGGTGGTCTGGGCTGGCTGGAAGGTTTCAATGA
>Ga0213823_1000113_pt1 | contig 84169 bp, 78 predicted proteins | sample MC6MC0907MG_FD_179887 | JGI IMG/M metagenome (GOLD analysis project Ga0213823, IMG submission 179887) | Enriched soil aggregate microbial communities from Iowa State University, Ames, United States - MC6-MC0907-MG | ecosystem: Environmental > Terrestrial > Soil > Unclassified | place: USA: Iowa... | reverse complement strand
AGCCGGATAAAGGCTTTCTGCCAGTACCAATTATCAGAAATGAGCACTGGTTTGAAAAGTTTTACATGCTCCGGCTTGCCCAACCGTCAGACTTTTGCCGTCAAAAACTGGTAAAACGCAGCAAAAGGCAAGGAAAACACCTAGAATGCGGCGGTTTCCCTTCATAGAGCATAGTGGCTATGCAACATGACGCAAGCGACCGTCAATCAGGGACAGGCCGGTTGGTATTTCTTATAGGACCGTCGGGTTCGGGGAAAGATTCCCTGATCGACGCTTCACGTGAGCGACTGGCGGCCGCCGGGGTAGAAATTGCCCGTCGCGTCATTACCCGTTCAGCCGAAGCCAAGGGCGAAGCCGCTCATGGGGTTACGCCCGAGCAGTTCGAGACCCTGCGTGCGCAGGGCGCATTTGCCATGCACTGGCGCGCCAACGGCCTGGACTATGGTATTGCGCAGCAGGTGGACGAGTGGATGGCGGCGGGCAGGGCAGTGCTGGTGAATGGCTCGCGCGCCTACCTGGCCGAAGCGCGCCAGCGTTACCCGGACCTGCTGGCGGTGCTGGTCGAGGTCAGGCCCGAAGTGCTGCGTCAGCGCCTGCTGGCCCGTGGCCGCGAAAACGCCGAGGAAATCGAGCAGCGCCTGGCTCGCAGCGCCCGTTTGCAGGCACCGCGCGATCCTTCCGTGCATGTGCTGGACAACTCGACAACCCTGGAGGCAGCGGTCGCAGCCCTGTTCGGGCTGCTTCGCGATGAAGGGGTTCTGCCACCGGTGTAGCAGTGCCAGAAAAGGATTACGCGAAAAAGCCCGGCAGGTGCATGACAAACGCCAGCATGCTGGTTAACATGCTGGCCATCCCGCTGTGCAGCGCTCGCTGCCGGTCGTAGCGTCTCAGTAGCTCAATTGGATAGAGCATCCCCCTCCTAAGGGGAAGGTTGCAGGTTCAATTCCTGCCTGGGACGCCATTTCTTGTTTCTCCCGTTTTTGCCTCCGCCTCCTGTGCAGCCGCGGCCGTCCGTTTGCGCGTCAGGAAGTACCCCGCCACTACCAGCACCACCGTCAGCACCGTGAACCAGAACTGGAAACGCGACGCCGGTTCGAACGCCTGGGTGCCGATCACTGCCAGCAAGGCGAACAGCGCAACGATATTGGCGTACGGGAACAGCCAGGCGCGGAAGGCCTTGGGGTCGACCGCTTCATGACGGGTTTTCCAGCGCATGGCCACATGGGCGATGATGATGAAGATCCACACGACCATCACGAGGCTGCCGGTACTCTTGGCCAGGGTCATGAACAGGTCGCCGGCGCTGATAAAGTGTACGGTCAGGATCATCGTGCAGATCGACAGGCTCAGCAGCAATGCATTGATCGGCACGCCCTTGGCGCTGGTACGCGAGAACAGCTTGGGCGCGTGCCCGCGCTGGCTCAGCGAGAACAGCATGCGCGAGTTGGAGAACATGAACGAGTTCATCACCGACATGAACGAGACGAACAACACCAGCTTCATGGCCACCGCCGCACCACCGAACCCGGCCAGGCTGAACAGCGAAACATAGGGCGAGGCCAGGTTGGCCTTGTCGGTCCATGGCAGGCACAGGATCAGGATCGACACCGAGCCGACGTAGAACAGCATCACGCGCAGGATCACGCTCTTGATCGCGCGGATCACGTTCTGCCGCGGGTTCTCCGACTCACCTGCGGCCACGGCGGCGATTTCGCTGCCGCCCAGCGAGAAGATCACCACGATGACACCCGCCATTACCGGCGACAGGCCGTTGGGCATGAAGCCGTCGTGGGCGGTGAGGTTGACCAGGCCAGGCGACGGAATGTCGTGGTGCAGGCCAAGCAGGATCGAGATGCCCAGCAGCATGAAGATGAGGATGGTGGCGACCTTCATCGCCGCCAGCCAGTACTCCACTTCGGCAAACGAACGCACCGAGTAGGCGTTGCTGGCCATCAGTGTCACCAGCATCAGGAAGGCGCCTGCCCAGATCGGCAGCCAGGGTAGGAAGTCATGCAGGATGGCGCCCAGCAGGACTGCTTCCAGGGTGATGGTCATCATCGACTTGAACCAGTACAGCCAGCCGACTGCAAACCCGGCCCAGTCGCCGAGCCAGGTGTTGGCGTAGGTCGAGAACGACCCGGCATCCGGGTTGCGGCAGGCCATTTCGCCCAGCATGAACATGACCAGGGTGACCACCAGGCCACCAATGAAATACGACAGGATGGCCGCAGGCCCTGCCGATGCGATAAGTGAGCCCGAGCCCATGAACAGGCCTGCACCGATCACCCCGCCCAGTGCGATCATGGTGATGTGCCGCTGCTTGAGGCTTTGCTTCAAACTGTTGGATTGCATTTCCTTGTCCTCTCTTATTGTTGGGGGGACCTGACAACGTCCCCCAACGCAGGCATCGTCATGCGCCTGCGTCCACGCGTGGCAAATGGCTACCAGCCTGCCACCCTGGACAATAAGGCCAAGGACCTCAAACGAATTCTCTGCACAACATCCTGCCGATTTTTCCTGAGATCGGTTATGGCGCCGGTAGCGGTGCAGTTGACCAAGCCATGCACCACCTGAACATCGACACCGCCGGGCGCCTTCAAACGGGTCAGGTTGGGGAGCCTTTCACGACCCGCGGCACTTTCGCTACCGACCGCCGCAACTCCCTCATGCCGTGCCGGCCGCTTGTTGCTCTTCATCCAGGCCGTCCGCCTTGGCGAGCTGCTCTTGCGCTTTCTCCTCGATCTTGCGCTCGATGTCCTCTTTCATGCGCTGGGCGATCAACTCGTCGACCTTTGCTTTCATTTCTGGCGGCAGGGCGTCGTACTCTTCTTCGGTCAGGCCTATTTCACGCAGCAGTTTTTCCTTGATCATCTCGCCGGGTGACTTGGACATGAAGTCGTGAAACTCCTGCCGGGCAGTCTTGGGTGGCAGTGGTTCTCCGATCACCGGCTCGGTGGTCGCAGAACCCAGGTTTTGCAGCATCACCTTGAATTTGGCAAAGGCTTCTTCGCGAGCATCCTCAGCGTTTTGCTGAGCGGTGTTGCCTTGGCGCTGCTGTTGGGTCGCCGTGTTGGCGGTGGTTATTGGCGTGCCGGCTGGCGCAATCTCGGCCACTGTCTGCTCATCGTTGGCGTGCCGAGGCTGATGGAGCGTGGGCTGCCAGCTGACGCCGTTAGGGGCGATTATCATGTTTCCTCCTTGGAAATAGCGTTGGCAGCTACCCAGCGCAAAAGCCATGCCAGCGCTGTGCCGGTCGAAATCAGGCCTTTGGCGCTATTTCGGTTGCGCGCTGGCGGGCATATGCTTGCCTGTCCAAGGCATGATCTTGCCGCCTGCGGCAATTACCACCACTGTCGGCAGCCCCTTGACCGGAGCGCAGTTGCTGGGCATCAGGGAGAGCGTCCATGAATCAGGAAACCAGGCCGGCACCCGCCAGCTTCAGTGAACAGCAATTGCACACCTTGTTCGAGTTGATCAGCGATGGCATCTGGGACTGGAATGCCAACACCGGCTACGTCTATCGCAACCCCGGCTGGTACGCCATGCTCGGTTACGCCAGCCACTCCATGGCCAACTCGGTACTGACCTGGGAAAGTGTGATCCACCCCGAGGACTACCCGCGGGTAATGGCGCATTTCGAGGCCTATATCAACCAGCGCAACGAGCGCTACCTCATCGAATACCGCTGCCGTTGCCAGGATGGCAATTACATCTGGATCGAAGACAGCGGCTACATCATCGGCCAGAACGCAGACGGTTCGGTGGCGCGCATGCTCGGGGCGCACCGCAACATCGACGCCGGCAAGCGCCTGGTGGCGCAGCTGGAGCAGAAGAACCAGTCGCTGGAGTGCCAGGTGGCCGAGCGTACCCGTGAGCTGTCCTGGGTGAACCAGCAGTTGCAGCGGCAACTGGACGAAAACCTCGAATTGGCCGAACGCGATGCGTTGACCCGCATTGCCAATCGCTATCGGCTGGAAAAGTCGTTGCAGACGGAGTGCGAACGCGCCCAGCGATTCCGTCAGCCGTTGTCGCTGATCGCCATGGACATGGACGATTTCAAACCGATCAACGACCGCTACGGCCACGCCCGTGGCGATGCGGCGCTGGTGTTGGTGGCCGATAACTTGCGTACCTGCCTGCGCGAGCTCGACGTGTTGGCGCGCTGGGGTGGCGATGAGTTCGTCATCGTGCTGCCCCAGACCACGCTGGGCGAGGCGCTGGATGTGGCGGCGGGCTTGCGCCAGGTGATGGAGCAGCTGGAGCCGGTGGGCGATTGCCGGCTGACCCTGAGCTATGGCGTGGTGCAATGGCAGGAAGGGGAGGACCCGCATGCGCTGCTGGCGCGTGCCGACAAGGCGCTGTACCGGGCCAAGGCGGCTGGCAAGAATGCCATAGCCCCATAGCCTGACGCGGTCCGACAAGGGATCGCGCAGGTGATGGGGATCAGTGCCTGGATGAAAAAAGACCCGCAGCGCCTCTCGGCGCAGCGGGCCAAATCGGCCTTGGCCGCTTCAGTGTCAGATATGCAGGGCGTGGCCCAGGGCGCGCAATGCCGCTTCCTGTACCGCCTCACCCAGCGTCGGGTGGGCATGGATGGTGCCGGCCACATCCTCCAGGCAGGCGCCCATCTCCAGCGATTGGGCAAACGCGGTGGACAGTTCGGAAACCGCCACGCCAACGGCTTGCCAGCCCAGGATCAGGTGGTTGTCCCGCCGTGCCACCACGCGCACGAATCCGCTCTTCGCTTCCAGGCTCATGGCCCGGCCATTGGCGGCAAACGGGAACTGCGCGACGATGCAGTCCAGCCCTTGCTGGCTGGCCTGCTCCGGGGTTTTACCGACTACCACCACTTCTGGGTCGGTGAAGCACACCGCAGCAATCGCGGCAGGCTCGAAGCGGCGTGCCTTGCCAGCGATGATCTCGGCGACCATTTCGCCCTGGGCCATGGCCCGGTGCGCCAGCATCGGTTCGCCAACCACGTCGCCGATGGCCCAGACGTTGTGCATGCTGGTCTGGCAGCGCGCGTCGATGGCAATGGCGGCGCCGTTCATTTTCAGGTCCAGGCACTCCAGGTTGAAACCTTTGGTGCGCGGCCGGCGGCCGACGGCCACCAGCACCTGGTCGGACTCCAGGCGCAGTTGCCCGCCCTTGCCGTCGTTGGCCAGCAGGCAACCGTTTTCGTAACCTTCGACGCTGTGGCCCAGGTGCAGGGCGATGCCCAGCTTTTTCAACGACTCGGCCACCGGGGCAGTCAATTCGCTGTCGTAGGTCGGCAGGATGCGCTCACGCGCTTCCACCACGCTTACTTGCGCGCCCAGCTTGCGGTAGGCAATGCCCAGTTCCAGGCCGATATAGCCACCGCCCACCACCACCAGGTGCTGCGGCAGGGCTTTCGGCGCCAGGGCTTCGGTCGAGGAAATCACCGGCCCGCCCAGTGGCAGCATCGGCAGTTCGACGCTGCTGGAGCCGGTGGCCAGCAACAGGTGTTCACACTGGACACGCTGGCCATCAACTTCGACCTGCTTGCCGTCGAGCACCTTCGCCCAGCCATGAATTACCTTGACCCCGTGCTTTTTCAGCAGGGCGGCCACACCAGTGGTCAGGCGGTCTACGATGCCGTCCTTCCAGGCCACGCTCTGGCCGATGTCCAGGCGCGGCGAGGCAACGCTGATGCCCAGTTCCGACGGCCCGGCGAAGCGCGAGGTCTGGTGGAACTGCTCGGCCACATGGATCAGCGCCTTGGACGGAATGCAGCCGATATTCAGGCAGGTACCGCCCAGCGCCTGGCCTTCCACCAGCACGGTAGGGATGCCCAGTTGCCCGGCACGGATGGCGGCCACATAGCCGCCAGGGCCGCCGCCGATGATCAACAGGGTAGTCTGGATAGTCTGTTGCATGCTTACTCCACGAACAGGCAGGCAGGTTGTTCGAGCAGGCCACGCACGGCCTGGATGAACAGGGCGGCGTCCATGCCATCGACCACGCGATGGTCGAACGAGCTGGACAGGTTCATCATCTTGCGCACGACGATCTGGCCGTCGATCACCACCGGCCGCTCAACCATGCGGTTGACGCCGACAATCGCCACTTCCGGGGTATTGACCACCGGGGTGCTGACGATGCCACCGAGGGCGCCCAGGCTGGTCAGGGTAATGGTCGAGCCGGACAATTCTTCGCGGTTGGCCTTGTTGCTGCGTGCAGCGTTGGCCAGGCGCGAAATCTCGCCGGCATTGGCCCACAGGCTGCCCGCTTCGGCGTGGCGCAGCACCGGTACCATCAGGCCGTTGTCACCTTGGGTGGCGATGCCCACATGCACCGCGCCATGGCGGGTGATGATCTGCGCTTCGTCGTCATAGGTGGCGTTGATCTGCGGGAAGTCACGCAGCGCCACGACCAGTGCACGCACCAGGAACGGCAGCAGCGTCAGCTTGCCGCGGCTGTCGCCGTACTTGCTGTTGAGCTGCTGGCGCAGGGCTTCCAGGGCGGTGACGTCGATTTCTTCCACATAGCTGAAGTGCGCGACCCGGCGCTTGGCGTCCTGCATGCGCTGGGCGATCTTGCGGCGCAGGCCGATCACTGGCACCTGCTCGCTGTCGCTGCGCTTGGCATAGCCATTGGGGGCTTGCCCGGCGGCGCTCTGCGGCTTGCTCATGAAGGCGTCAAGGTCTTCGTGCAGGATGCGCCCGGCCGGGCCGCTGCCGTGCACATAGCGCAGTTCGATACCGGTATCCAGCGCACGCTTGCGCACAGCCGGTGAGGCCAGCGGCTTGTCGCCCGGCTGGCGCGGCACGATGGGCGCAGCTTCGTGGTTGGCGGGTGCCTGGTACGCAGCGGGTTTTACATCTTTCTGCGGTTCTGGCTTGGCTGCCATAGGGGCCGCGGGCGTTTCTATCTGTTTGGCCTGAGGCACATCCACATGGTTGCCGCTGCCTTCCACTTCGATGCGGATCAGCTCGCTGCCGACCGCCATCACTTCACCTGGCTGGCCACCCAGGGCCAGCACCTTGCCGCTGACCGGCGAAGGGATTTCCACGGTAGCCTTGTCGGTCATGACGTCGGCCACCACCTGGTCCTCGGCGATCATGTCGCCGACCTTGACGAACCATTCCACCAACTCGACCTGTGCGATGCCTTCGCCAATGTCCGGCATCTTGATGACGTGCGTGCCCATTCAGACCTCCATGACCTTTTTCAATGCCGCACCTACCCGCGAAGGCCCTGGGAAATACGCCCATTCCTGCGCGTGAGGGTAGGGGGTGTCCCAGCCGGTGACGCGCTCGATCGGCGCCTCCAGGTGGTGGAAGCAGTGCTCCTGCACCAGCGACACCAGTTCGGCACCGAAGCCGCAGGTACGGGTGGCTTCATGCACCACCACGCAGCGGCCGGTCTTTTTCACCGACTCGACGATGGTGTCCAGGTCCAGCGGCCACAGGCTGCGCAGGTCGATCACTTCGGCATCGACGCCGCTTTCTTCGGCAGCCACCTGGGCCACGTACACCGTGGTGCCGTAGGTGAGCACGGTCACGTCATTGCCGGGGCGGGTAATGGCGGCCTTGTCCAGCGGCACGGTGTAGTAACCGTCGGGCACGGCGCTGTGCGGGTGCTTCGACCACGGCGTTACCGGGCGGTCGTGGTGGCCGTCGAACGGGCCGTTGTACAGGCGCTTGGGCTCCAGGAAGATCACCGGGTCGTCGCATTCGATCGAGGCAATCAGCAGGCCTTTGGCGTCGTACGGGTTGGACGGCATGACGGTGCGCAGGCCGCACACCTGGGTGAACATCGCTTCCGGGCTCTGGCTGTGCGTCTGGCCGCCGTAGATGCCACCGCCGCATGGCATGCGCAGGGTCAGCGGGGCGATGAACTCGCCGGCCGAACGGTAACGCAGGCGCGCCATTTCCGAGACGATCTGGTCGGAGGCGGGGTAGAAGTAGTCGGCGAACTGGATCTCCACCACCGGGCGCAGGCCGTAGGCGCCCATGCCCACGGCGGTACCCACGATGCCGCTTTCGGAGATTGGCGCGTCGAATACGCGGGACTTGCCGTACTTGTTCTGCAGGCCTTCGGTGCAGCGGAACACGCCGCCGAAGTAGCCGACGTCCTGGCCGTAGACAACCACATTGTCGTCGCGCTCAAGCATGACATCCATGGCCGAGCGCAGGGCCTGGATCATGGTCATGGTAGTGGTGGCCATGGCGGTTTCCGGGTTGATGCTGTTGTTGTGATCGTTCATCTCAAACCCCCAGTTCCTGGCGTTGACGGCGCAGGTGGTCGGGCATTTCCTTGTACACGTCCTCGAACATCGAGGCGGCGCTCGGGATGTGACCGTTGGCCAGGGTGCCGTACTGCTCGGCTTCTTTCTGCGCGGCAATCACAGCAGCCTCGAACTCGGCCGTGGTGGCCTGGTGTTCTTCCTCGGACCAGTGGCCGATCTTGATCAGGTGCTGCTTCAGGCGGACGATCGGGTCGCCCAGCGGGAAGTGGCTCCAGTCATCGGCGGGGCGGTACTTGGACGGGTCGTCCGAGGTCGAGTGCGGGCCCGCGCGGTAGGTGACCCACTCGATCAGGCTTGGGCCCAGGCCGCGGCGGGCGCGTTCGGCGGCCCAGCGCGAGGCGGCGTATACGGCGACGAAGTCGTTGCCGTCAACCCGCAGCGAGGCGATGCCGCAACCTACACCACGGCCGGCGAAGGTGGTCGACTCGCCACCAGCGATGGCCTGGAAGGTAGAAATGGCCCACTGGTTGTTGACCACGTTGAGGATCACCGGGGCACGGTAAACGTGGGCAAAGGTGAGGGCTGTGTGGAAGTCTGACTCGGCGGTGGCGCCGTCACCGATCCACGCCGAGGCGATCTTGGTATCGCCCTTGATCGCCGATGCCATGGCCCAGCCGACCGCCTGCACGAACTGGGTCGCCAGGTTACCGCTGATGGTGAAGAAGCCAGCCTCGCGTACCGAATACATGATCGGCAACTGGCGGCCCTTCAGCGGGTCGCGCTCGTTGGAGAGCAGCTGGCAGATCATCTCTACCAGCGACACGTCGCGGGCCATCAGGATGCTTTGCTGGCGGTAGGTCGGGAAGCACATGTCGGTGCGGTTCAGCGCCAGCGCCTGGCCGCTGCCGATGGCTTCTTCGCCCAGGCTCTGCATGTAGAAGGACATCTTCTTCTGGCGCTGGGCAACCACCATGCGGCTGTCGAAGATCCGCGTCTTGAGCATGGCGCGCATGCCTTGGCGGAGGATTTGCGGGTCGATGTCTTCAGCCCACGGGCCTTGGGCGTCGCCTTGCTCATCGAGCACGCGGACCAGGCTGTAGGACAGGTCGGCGGTGTCGGCAGCATCGACATCCACAGGGGGTTTACGGGCTTGACCTGCATCGTTGAGGCGCAGGTAGGAAAAATCGGTCTGGCAGCCTGGCCGGCCGGTGGGCTCGGGCACATGCAAACGCAGGGGGGCGTACTCGTTCATGCTTTTTACGCTCGCTCGGGTATTTGTTTTTGTGAGCTCTGAAGCGGCCGCCGCTGAATACCTGCTTGTGACTGGTAGGTCAGCGTCATCTACATCTTAGTGGCCCGGCAGGAGAATTTTTCTCTCAAGTTGATTGCCTTTGCCGAGCGGTGCAGATAAACATTCCGCATAAACACAAAAAACCGGTGATTTTGTCTCATGCGCAAACTCGATCGTACCGATATCGGCATTCTCAACAGCCTGCAGGAAAACGCCCGCATCACCAACGCCGAGCTGGCACGCTCGGTCAACCTGTCGCCCACGCCCTGTTTCAACCGGGTGCGGGCCATGGAGGAACTGGGGGTAATCCGCCAGCAGGTGACCTTGTTGTCACCCGAGGCGCTGGGGCTGGATGTAAACGTGTTCATCCATGTCAGCCTGGAAAAGCAGGTGGAGCAGTCGCTGCACCGCTTCGAGGAGGAAATTGCCGAGCGGCCAGAGGTGATGGAGTGCTACCTGATGACCGGGGACCCGGATTACCTGTTGCGGGTACTGCTGCCGAGCATCCAGGCGCTGGAGCGGTTTCTCGATTACCTGACGCGGTTGCCGGGGGTGGCCAATATCCGCTCGAGTTTTGCCTTGAAGCAGGTGCGGTACAAGACCGCCTTGCCGTTGCCGGCCAATGGCATGACCTTGCGCGAGTAGCCCATCTGTAGGAGCAGCCTTGTGCTGCGAAGAGGCCATCAGCACCAGTAGAGAAGCAGCGGCCATGCGGGCCTCTTCGCAGCACAAGGCTGCTCCTACGGATCCCGGCGTGCCCCGTAGGTGCTTGATATTTTAAACACCCCCAGCCTATGTTGTTGTCAGCGTACAACAACAAGGACAAGCGTCATGAGCACCGCTCCGCTTCAGGGCATCGATGAAATCGAATGCGTCACCCCCGACCTCAACGGCGTCCCGCGCGGCAAGGTGATGACCGCCGAAGGCTTTCTGGAAGGCCGCCGCCTGCAGATGGCCCGGGGGGTGTTGCTGCAATGCATCATGGGCGGCTACCCGCCGGCGAAATTCTACGGCAGCGACGACGGCGACCTGGCGCTGGTGGCCGAACCCAGCCAGGTCCATCGCCTGCCCTGGAGCAGCGACGGTCGCGCCCTGGCCATCTGCGATGCCATTGAACTGGATGGCCGGCCCTCGGCACTGTCCACCCGTGGCCAGCTCAAGGCGGTCATCGCCCGCTACGCAGCCCTGGGGCTGGCGCCCGTGGTGGCGACCGAACTCGAATTCTTTGTTTTTGCCCCCAACAGCGACCCGCAGCAGCCGTTCCAGCCACCCGTAGGCAGCGATGGCCGTCGCGAGCTTGGCCATTCGGCGTTCAGTGTCAGTTCCAACAATGGCCTGCGCCCGTTCTTCAAAGAGGTGTACCACTGCATGGCCGCGCTCGGCCTGCCGCGCGACACGTTCATGCACGAAATGGGCGTCAGCCAGTTCGAGATCAACCTGCTGCACGGCGACCCGCTGGTGCTGGCTGACCAGACCTTCCTGTTCAAGCACCTGCTCAAGGAAGTGGCGCTCAAGCATGGGCTGACCGTGGTGTGCATGGCCAAGCCGCTGGCGCGCACGCCCGGCAGCTCCATGCATATTCACCAGAGCCTGGTCGAGGCCGGCAGCGGGCGTAACGTGTTCAGCGACGAGCAGGACCAGCCGACCGACACCTTCCACCATTTCATCGGCGGCCTGCAGGCGTGCATGGCCGACTTCACCGCGCTGTTCGCGCCCAACGTCAATTCCTACCAGCGCCTGTGCCACCCCTATGCCTCGCCAAACAATGCCTGCTGGTCTGAGGACAACCGCGCCGCTGGCCTGCGCATTCCGGCCAGTGCACCGGCAGCGCGGCGGGTCGAAAACCGTTTGCCCGGTGCCGACACCAACCCATACCTGGCCATCGCCGCCAGCCTGGCTGCCGGGCTGCACGGTATCGAGCAGCGCCTGCAACCTTCGCCGGCCATTCAGGGCGAGTTTGAAGTACCCGAGCACCTTAGCCTGCCGTGTACCCTGCATGCCGCGCTCGAACGGCTCAAGCGCAGCGCATTGGCACGGGAACTGTTCGGCAGCGAGTTCATCGAAGGCTACATCGCCAGCAAAACCCTGGAGCTGACCGATTTCTACGACGAGATCACCCCGTGGGAGCGCCGGGTGCTGGCGGCACAGGCCTGATCGCGACACGACCTGCACCGGACACGTCCCCGCCACCGCATTTTGCTGGCGGGGGCCTGCACTGACCGGCATTTGCCCTTATGCTGCTAGCACCTACCGCCACCTGACCAGGGAGCTTCTCGGTACGTATGCGAAATGTATGGAAGCCGTTTCAGTCGTTGTATTTCGCCGCGCTGATGATGTTGATCGGTTCGGGCCTGCTCAGTACCTACCTGGCCCTGCGCCTGGCGGCCGACAATGTCGACAGCCTGTGGGTGGGTGCGTTGATGGCGGCCAACTACTTTGGCCTGGCCGTCGGCGGCAAGGTCGGCCACCGGCTGATTGGCCGGGTCGGGCACATTCGCGCCTATGCCACTTGCGCCGGTATCGTCGGTGCGGCGGTGCTGGGGCATGGACTGACGAATTGGCTACCGGCCTGGGTCGGGCTGCGGATGATCGTCGGCCTGGGCATGATGTGCCAGTACATGGTCATCGAGAGCTGGCTCAACGAGCAGGCCGATGTGAAACACCGCGGTGCGGTGTTCAGCGGCTACATGATCGCCTCGTACCTGGGGCTGGTGCTCGGCCAGCTGATCCTCGTGGTGCACCCTGAGCTTGGCCCGGAGCTGCTGATGCTGGTGGCGATGTGCTTTGCCCTGTGCCTGGTGCCGGTGGCAATGACCCGGCGCATTCACCCGGCGCCCTTGCGCCCGGCACCGATGGAACCGAAGTTCTTCATCAAGCGCGTGCCGCAGTCGCTCAGTACGGTATTGGGCTCGGGGTTGATCGTCGGCTCGTTCTACGGCCTGGCGCCTTTGTACGCCTCAAGCCAGGGGATGGCGACCGAGCAGATCGGTCTGTTCATGGGTAGCTGTATTTTTGCCGGCCTGCTGGTGCAGTGGCCGCTGGGCTGGTTGTCGGACCGTTACGACCGGGCGGTGCTGATCCGTAGCGTGGCAATAGGCCTGGCGCTGGCGGCTGCGCCATTGGCGATACTGCCCAGTGTGCCCCTGGAGATGCTGTTCGGTATCGGCTTCCTGATTTCGTTGCTGCAGTTCTGCCTGTACCCGCTGGCGGTGGCGTTTTCCAACGACCACGTGGAAAGCGAGCGGCGGGTGTCGCTGACGGCCATGCTGCTGGTGACCTATGGCGTGGGCGCGTGTATCGGGCCACTGGCGGCGGGCGTGCTGATGAAAGTGCTGGGCCCGCAGATGCTCTATGCGTTCTTCCTGTTCTTCGCCCTGGTGCTGGTGTGGCGCATTCGGCCGAAAGCGGTTACCGGGCTGCACCAGGTGCAGGATGCACCGCTGGGCCACGTGGCGATGCCGGCGGCCGGTTCGCCCTTGTCGGCAGCGCTGGACCCTCGGGTGGATGAGCAGACCGTGCAGGACGTGATGCAGGCGCCGGTGGCGGCGGAAGACACCGAAGAGGAAGAGAAGGGCGCTGAGAAGGGCCTTGAGCCGGAGAGTGAGGTCAGCAAATCGATGTAGGCCGGCACTGGAAGAACACAAATGAAAACGCCACCTGAAAAGGTGGCGTTTTTGCATTTGGCCGACGATCAATAATCGTCCTTGTCGAACCGCCGCGCCTCGCGTTGCAGCTGGTACACAAAACTCTCGATCTTGCGCTGTGCCTGCCCGCTCAGGTTATGGAAGCGCACGCCAGCGAAGGTGGTGTTGATGTGCTCTTCATAGTGCAGGTGACGCAGTTCGACCATGGTGTCCACCAGGCCCAGCGGGTTACCCGCCTTGAAGCGCTCGTACACCTGGCCCAGTTGCAGGCGGCTTTCTACATCGCCTTCAAAACGCAGCTTGCAGCCGGTGGCCGAGATATCCAGCAGCTTGCCACGCAGGGCGCCGTTACCCTTCAGGTGGGTGCCATCGAGGATGATGTCGACCAGTTGCGACAGCTTCAGCGCGGCGCGGAAGGCGTTGCGGCGCTGGTGGTAGGTCATCTCTTGAGGCATGGCGCCGCTGTAGCAGCGGTGGCCGTCGACTTCGCTGATCTTCAGCTCGTGGTTGCATTCCCAGGCGATGCGCACGCCATCGTGGAAGCCCTCAACGCGGAAGTGCTCGCCGTTTTCGATGAATTTTTCACCGTCGCGCGGGATCATCTCGTCCAGTGCCAGGGTGTTGCTTTCACGGTCCACGTGCACCACGTAGCTTTGGAAGCGCTGGCTGCGGTCATGGAAGGTGATGATCAGGGGGTCGTGGCTTTCCTGCAGTTGCCGCAAGTTGGCCGCAATCTCCAAGGGGGTGTTCAGCACCTTTGGCGGTTGCGGGGCTTCGGTTTCATTGAACACGGCTTATCGTTCTCCAGGCAAAAGCGACACACGCAAGTTACGGCATTTTGCCAGTATGTTCCGTGCCTTGATAGAAAAATCACACTTGGCTGAGGGCCCGTGGCTTGGCCAGCAGCGAGGTGCTGCCGCGGCTGTCGTAGAGCGACGGCGAGTCGCCGCCCATGAGGATTCTGATCTGGTTGTTGGTGACGTGTTGCTGCACCTGGATGATCCGGCCGTTGGTCTGGTTGACCTGCTGGCAGTCATCCATCAGTTTCGACAGCATGTCGAGCCGCTGCAGCATCGCTTCGCCATGGGGCGATTGGGCGGCTACCGCTTGCACGCCAGTGCGATCGGCACTCAGGCCCAGGCTGCCGAGCAACTGGCTGCGGCGCTGGCCATGCTGCTCGAGCAAGATGATCAGCGACTGCTTGCGCGCCAGAATCTGTTCCAGCAGCGGCATGTCGCGGCCATGCAGGGCGATCGCTTCTTTATTCAGAAGGTCGAGCAGTTCCTGCATCGGGGCAATGTCATCTTCGATCAGTTGCAGCAAGGTGGTGTCGTGCATGGCTAACTCTTGGCTTTTCTAGCGTCCGTGAAGTCAGCGCGCCGAACGGTCAGCGCTGGGCTTCGAAATCGAGCAGTTTGCTGGCGATCTTGCCGGCATCGACCTGATAGCTGCCGTCGGCGATCGCCTGTTTCAACTGGGCCACACGGGCACTGTTGACGACTGGCTCGTCGCGCAGCTTGTCGCTGATCTTCTGCAACTGCTGTGCCTCTTGGCTGAGGTGTACCGCTTCTCCGCTGGCGCTGGTGCTGGTGGCCGCTTCCTGGCTGGCGGCCGGTTTTTCGGCGCTGCCGGGCGCGGTATTGCCGCGCACGCCGCCCGTGACGGACGGAGAGTTATTCAAACGACTGAAGTCGATGACCATGATCAGGAACCTCTGGGTATTTGGACGCTTGCCTTGTTTTCGGCCAACCCGAAAGAAACTTTAGGCACAAATGCATAGCCGCCTGTCAGCAAGCTCGCGAACCCGTTCTCTGACACAGTTTAGGAAATGCGGTTCCTCACTGCCAGCGCAATCTGTGGCTGGCTACATACTCACCTCGACCTGGCCCGGGCCAGTAACCCGGGCCTTGACCACCCGTTTGGAGTTCAGGTTGCGTACCCGTATCTGTTCGCTCAGGCCGCCCTTGCTCAGGGCTTCGCCCGGCATGCGCACGCTGAGGCTGCCGCTACGGGCGATGATCACCACCTGGTCGCCCTTGCGCACCACCTCGGCCTGCTCCAGATGCTGCGGGGTGAGCACCTGGTCGATCACCGTGGGGCGCAGCATCTTCATGCCCACCGCCTGGTCCAGTTCGGTCAGAAAACCCTGGCCAAGGGTGCCGACATCGCGCTCGCGCAGGGCCACGTCGCCTTCGCCCACCGTGTTATCGCGCTTGAGTGGACGGGTGACCACCACCACGTCGCGGAACAGCCGCACCGTGGCCGGGACAAACACCGTCCACGGGGCCGTACTGTCGCAGCGCACCCGTACCGTTACCCGGCCAAGTGGCAGGGAAGGGCTTTCCAGCGAGGCGTCTAGCTGCTGGCTGCACAACGGCATGCGCAGGCGGGGGTCCAGCGGGTTGACCTGGATTTCATAGCGGCCGGGGGTCTGGGTGGTGGCCAGGTAATCTTCTACCGTGAATTCAAGAAACCCTTGGGTGACACCGATAAGCTGTTCAGGCAAGGTAAGCGCGTCCGCTACCGTGCGAACGCCGGGCGCCAGCAGGCACAGCGTGGCCAGCGAGCCAGTCAGCAGGCGCGTCAATCGTCGGAAAAATGTCGTTTTCGTATGCATGACGCTCAAAAAAGCAAAGCCCGTGCCGACTCGTAACTTGAGTTGCAACGAAAGGCTGAAAGATTAAGGAGTCTGGCATGGCGGGTGTTATGGATTCGGTCAACCAGCGCACGCAGCTGGTGGGGCAGAATCGCCTGGAATTGCTGCTGTTCCGCCTCAATGGCGAACAGCTTTATGGCATCAACGTGTTCAAGGTCAGGGAAGTGCTGCAATGCCCTGCGCTGACCCTGCTGCCCAAGGCGCACCCTGTGGTGCGTGGCGTTGCCAACATCCGCGGGGCGACCATCCCGATCCTCGACTTGTCGATGGCCACCGGGTTACGGCCGCTGCAGGAAGAAACACGCAACAGCTTCGTGATCATCACCGAGTACAACACCAAGACCCAGGGCTTCCTGGTGCACTCGGTGGAGCGCATCGTCAACATGAACTGGGAAGAGATCCATCCGCCACCCAAGGGCACCGGCCGTGACCACTACCTGACTGCGGTCACCCGGGTGGACAACCGCATGGTCGAAATCATCGACGTGGAGAAGGTGCTGGCCGAGGTTTCGCCGTCGTCCGAATCGGTGTCGGCCGGGGTGATCGATGCCGAGGTGCAGGACAAGGCGGTGCTGATGCGGGTGCTGACCGTCGATGATTCGTCGGTGGCGCGCAAACAGGTCAGCCGCTGCCTGCAGACCGTGGGGGTGGAAGTCGTGGCACTCAATGATGGCCGTCAGGCCCTGAACTACCTGCGTCAGCTGGTGGATGAGGGCAAAAAGCCGGAAGAAGAGTTCCTTATGATGATCTCGGACATTGAAATGCCGGAAATGGACGGCTATACGCTAACGGCGGAGATCCGCAGCGACCCGCGCATGCAAAAATTGCACATCTGCCTGCATACTTCGCTTTCCGGGGTGTTCAACCAGGCAATGGTCAAGAAGGTCGGCGCCGATGACTTCCTGGCCAAGTTCAAGCCGGACGACCTGGCCCAGCGGGTGGTCGACCGGATCAAGGCAGCGCATTGAAGCAGCCGGGGCAAGCCCCCGGCACCAGTGATTGAAAAGAGGCGGCAGTAGTGTCTACGGGTAATTTGGATTTCGAACAGTTCCGGGTATTCCTGGAGAAAGCCTGTGGCATCCTGCTGGGCGAAAATAAGCAGTACCTGGTTTCCAGCCGTCTCAACAAGCTGATGGAACAACAGGGCATCAAGAGCCTGGGCGAGCTGGTGCAGCGCATCCAGGCCCAGCCGCGCAGTGGGTTGCGCGAGCAGGTGGTCGATGCCATGACCACCAACGAGACCCTGTGGTTTCGCGATACCTACCCGTTCGAAGTGCTGAAGAACAAGGTGATCCCCGAGTTCATCCGCAACAACCCCGGCCAGCGCCTGCGCATGTGGTCGGCGGCCTGTTCGTCGGGGCAGGAGCCGTATTCCATCTCGATGGCAATCGACGAGTTCGAGCGCAGCAACCTTGGCCAGTTGAAGATGGGGGCGCAGATCGTTGCCACCGACCTGTCCGGCACCATGCTCACCAACTGCAAGACCGGTGAGTACGACAGCCTGGCCATTGCCCGCGGTTTGTCCCAGGAACGCCTGCAACGCTACTTCGACCCCAAGGGGGCGGGGCGTTGGGCGGTCAAGCCGGCGATTCGCAGCCGCGTCGAGTTCCGCTCGTTCAACCTGCTTGACAGCTATGCCAGCCTGGGCAAGTTCGACATCGTGTTCTGCCGCAACGTGCTGATCTACTTCTCGGCACAGGTGAAGCGCGACATCCTGCTGCGCATTCACAGCACACTGAAGCCAGGTGGCTACCTGTTCCTTGGCGCCTCGGAGGCGCTGAACGGGTTGCCGGACCATTACCAGATGGTCCAGTGCAGCCCGGGGATCATCTACCAGGCCAAGTAGACACAGGCGCGGTCCTTGTAGGAGCAGCCTTGTGCTGCGAAGAGGCCGGTGCAAGCGCAGTTGATCAACTGTTCTTTCACCGGCCTCTTCGCAGCACAAGGCTGCTCCTACAGAGGCCCGTATGGATCTCAGATAGTCTGACGTCAATTTTTTGTTTTGCCGCTTTTGCCGCCCGGCAATTGCCGCTTTCGCCGCCCAAGGCGGAAGGTCTTTGCCGCTTTTCTGGCATCACCCTGACACCACGCCCCCTCGAAAGCCCATGTTTCCGGGCTTTGCAATGATTGGCACAGCCCTTGCTATACCTTGCTCAACGAAATTCCGGTCAACCTCTGAAGGTTTCCCCGACATGAGCATCAGCTTCGACAAGGCGCTTGGTATTCACGAAAAGGCCATGGGCTTCCGCGCCCAGCGCGCCGAAGTGCTGGCCAACAACATCGCCAACGCCGACACGCCCAATTACAAGGCGCGTGACATGGACTTCGCCTCTGTGCTGGCCGCCGAAAGCGACAAGCAGCAAAGCGGCCGTTTCGCCATGGACCGCACCAATAGCCGCCACATCGAAGCCGAAGGCCTCGCCATTGCGGGCGACGATACCCTCAAGTACCGCACGCCGCTGCAGCCGTCGATCGACCAGAACACCGTGGACGCGCAGATCGAGCAATCGAACTACACCGAAAACGCCATTGGCTTCCAGGCCAGCTTCACCTTGCTCAACAGCAAATTCAAAGGGCTGGTATCGGCCCTGCGGGGAGAATAACCATGTCCCTTTCCAGTGTCTTCAACATTGCCGGTAGCGGCATGAGCGCGCAGAACACGCGCCTGAACACCGTGGCTTCCAACATTGCCAACGCCGAAACCGTCTCGTCGAGCATCGATCAGACCTACCGCGCTCGCCACCCGGTGTTCGCCACCACCTTCCAGGATGCGCAGGCTGGCACCAGCCAGTCGCTGTTCGACGACCAGGGTGAAGCAGGGCAGGGCGTGCAGGTTAAAGGCATCGTCGAAGACCAGAGCACCCTGGAGGCTCGCTACGAGCCAAACCACCCGGCAGCGAACAAGGACGGCTACGTCTACTACCCGAACGTCAATGTGGTCGAGGAGATGGCTGACATGATCTCCGCCAGCCGTGCGTTCCAGACCAACGCCGAGCTGATGAACACGGCCAAGAGCATGATGCAGAAAGTCCTGACCCTGGGGCAGTGATAGGAAGCCGACATGACCACTACCAATTCAACCTCTGACGTCAGCAGCGCGTACCTGACATCGCTGCAGAAGCAGACGTCGAAGACCGACAGCAGTACCGGTGCTGCCGGCAGCGCGCTGGGCAAAGATGCTTTCCTGCAGTTGCTGGTTACCCAGATGAAGAACCAGAACCCGCTCGATCCGCAGGAAAACGGCGAGTTCGTGGCGCAGCTGGCGCAGTTCAGCAGCCTTGAGAGCATGCAGTCGCTCAATGACTCGGTGACCTACATCGCGGCTGGGCTGCAATCCTCCCAGGCGCTGCAGGCTTCGTCGCTGGTCGGGCGCAATGTGATTGTCCAGACCGACAAGGCCGTGGTCGACACCAGCAAGGATATGAAAGGCACTGTCAACCTGACGTCGTCGAGCACCGCCACCTCGGTGGGCATCTACGACAAGGACGACAAGCTGGTGCGCACCCTCGATCTGGGTACTCAGAAAGCCGGCAAGATCGACTTTACCTGGGATGGCCTGAACGACGACGGCGAAGCAGCGCCAGCCGGTACCTACACCTTCAAGGCCACTGCTTCGATCGATGGCACGGCCACGGCCATGACCACCAATCTGCCCGCCTCGGTCACCAGCGTGACCATGGGCACCAACGGTTCGGAGATGACACTCAACCTGGCCGGGTTGGGCAGTGTTGCGCTTTCCAAAATCCAAAGCATCGGCATCTAGGGCCTGAGCAAAACGACAGGAGTTACACATGTCTTTCAATATCGGCCTTAGCGGCCTCTATGCAGCAAACAAGGCCCTGAACGTTACCGGCAACAACATTGCCAACGTTGCCACCACCGGCTTCAAGTCGTCGCGCGCCGAGTTCGCCGACCAGTACTCCAACTCCATTCGCGGCACCAGTGCCGGCAAGAACGTGGTGGGCACTGGCGTGAAGACTGCCGCCGTGTCGCAGATGTTCACCCCGGGCAACATCAATGGCACCGGCCAGGCGCTGGACATGGCCATCGATGGCAACGGCTTCTTCGTGATGAACGACAACGGCTCGAAGATCTACACCCGTGCCGGTGCCTTCTACAGCGACAAGGACGGCTACGTGGTCAGCTCGTCGGGGGCCAACCTGCAAGGTTATGCAGTGGATGCCAATGGCAAGATCATCCAGGGTGTGCTGACCAACCTGCAGATCGACACCTCGAACCTGACGCCGAACCCGACCGGTCGCATCTCCGAGAACGTCAACCTCAACTCCACCGCGACTGCACCCACCCAGACGCCGTTCGATCCGACCAATACCGGCACCTATAACTACACGTTCAATACCGACGTGTACGACAGCCAGGGTAACGCGCACCAGCTGAACCAGTACTTCGTCAAGGACGCCACCAGCAACTCCTGGACCATGTACACCACTATCGACGGGCGCAACCCGGCCGATCCGACCTCGACCACGCCGCTGTCCAACAAGCTGCCGTTCAAGTCTGACGGCACCCTGGACACCGCCTCGATGACGGAAGGTCCGGTAGCCGGCGGCATGACCATCGCCGCCAACAAGACCTTCACCCTCAGCAACTGGATCCCGGCACAGAAGAACGCCGCCGGTGTATGGGGTGCCAACGGCGCTACCGCCAACGTTGCGGGGGTGAACCTGGACATGCTCGGTACCACCCAGTACAACGCCGCCTCCGCCACCACCGCGAAGAGCCAGGACGGCTTTGCCACCGGTGAGCTGTCGGGCCTGACCATCGACGAAAGCGGCAACATGTTCGCCAACTTCACCAATGGCCAGGACAAGGTGATCGGCCAGGTGGCTATCGCCAACTTTGCCAACCTGCAGGGCCTGACCCCGATTGGTGGCACCAACTGGAAAGAGTCCTACGCCTCGGGCGTGCCGGTGATCGGCGCCCCGGACACGGGTACCTTGGGCCAGATCACCGGCGGCGCACTGGAAGACTCCAACGTCGACCTGACCGGCGAGCTGGTCAACCTGATCAAGGCGCAGAGCAACTACCAGGCGAACGCCAAGACCATTTCCACCGAAAGCACCCTCATGCAGACCATCATCCAGATGACCTGATGGTCGCCTGCTAGTGTGGTTTTGTCTGTAATTGGGGCTGCGTTGCAGCCCATCGCCGGCAAGCCGGCCCCCACAGGAGGTTGCAATTCCCTGTGGGAGCTGGCTTGCCGGCGATGGGCCGCAAAGCGGCCCCAGGTTCTTCAAGGTTCACACCCATGAAACGGCTAATGCTTACCGCCCTCCTGGCCATGGCCTTGCCGCTCTCGGCCGCTCCCGCCCCGTTCTACCAATGGCAAAGCCTGGCCACCGGCCGCTACCTGTGCTCGGCCAGCAATCCGGGGGAGGGTTGGGTCCGCCATTCCGGCCCCTACAACAACGCCGCGTGCCGCACCTTCTGACAAGCCCTTGCCGCAGGCGGCAAACATCCGCCGACAAACTGACGTTTGTTGCCCCTTGCCGCGCTGAAACCCCCGTAAACAGGCGGTTTCAGACTTGGTTCGATTATTGCTTCGAACCTGCCCAGTGACAGCGCGGCAGCGACGCGCAGAGGAGATACTGTGGACAAGTTGCTTTATGTGGCCATGACCGGCGCCAGCCAGAACGCGCTGGCGCAAAAGGCCCACGCCAACAACCTGGCGAACATTTCCACCAACGGCTTTCAGCGTGACCTGGAACAGGCGCGTTCGATGCCGGTGTTCGGCGACAGCTTTCCGGCGCGCGCCTTTGCCATGACCGAGCGCCCGGCCACCGACTTCAGCGAAGGCCCGTTGGTCGAGACGGGTCGTGACCTGGATGTTGCCGTGACCGGCAAGGGCTTCATCGCTGTGCAGGCACCGGACGGCAGTGAAGCCTACGTGCGTACCGGCAGCCTGAACATCGACGCCCTCGGCGTGCTGCGTGCCGGCAACGGCATGCCGGTGATCGGCAACGGTGGCCCTATTGCCATCCCGCCGGAGCAGAAGGTTGAGGTCGGCGCCGACGGCACCCTCAGCATTCGCTCCATGGGTGAAGACCCGCGGGTGATGGCCGAGGTCGACCGCATAAAGCTGGTCAACCCGGACACCAAAGGCCTGACCAAAGGCCTGGACGGTCTGATCCACACCACCTCTGGCCAGCCGGCCGACGCCGACGTCAACGTGCGGGTGGTGGCGGGCTTCCTGGAAGGCAGCAACGTCAACGCTGTCGAGGAAATGACCTCGGTGCTGGCGCTGTCCCGCCAGTTCGAACTGCACGTCAAGATGATGAACACGGCCAAGGAAGGCGACGAAGCCATGGCTCGGGTTTTGCAAATCGGCTAATCACTTTTGAACGGGTGCCGTAAAACAGGCGCACGAGGAGAAACTACATGCTTCCGGCTCTTTGGGTCGCTAAAACCGGCCTGTCCGCCCAGGACACCAACCTGACGGTCATTTCCAACAACCTGGCCAACGTCTCCACCACCGGCTTCAAGCGTGACCGTGCCGAGTTCGCTGACCTGCTGTACCAGATCCGCCGCCAGCCCGGCGCCCAGTCCACCCAGGACAGCGAGCTGCCTTCGGGCCTGCAGGTCGGTACCGGTGTGCGCATTGTCGGCACCCAGAAGAGCTTCGTCGCCGGCAGCCTGCAGACCACCGAAAACCCGCTGGACATGGCCGTCAACGGCCGTGGTTTCTTCCAGATCCTGCAGCCGGATGGCACGGTGTCGTACACCCGTGACGGCACCTTCCACCTGAACTCCGACGGCCAGATCGTCACCGCCAACGGTTACGCCCTGGAGCCTGCCGTTGTCGTGCCGAACGACGCGCAAACCTTCACCGTCGGCCAGGACGGCACCGTGTCGATCACCACGGCCGGCAACCCTGCAGCGCAGGTGATCGGCAACATCCAGACTGCCGACTTCATCAACCCGGCTGGCCTGCAGGCCATCGGCGACAACCTGTTCCTGGAAACTGCCGCCAGTGGCGCGCCGCAAGTGGGCACCCCGGGCCTGAACGGTTTCGGTACCACCCAGCAGCAGACCCTGGAAAACTCCAACGTCAGCACCGTGGAAGAGCTGGTGAACATGATCACCACCCAGCGCGCCTACGAGATGAACTCCAAGGTCATCTCCACCGCCGACCAGATGCTGTCGTTCGTGACCCAACAGCTCTAAGCCCTGTCGCTTCGTTACACCCGTGAGGTATGCACCATGAATCGTCTGTTGTCCGTGTTCGCCCTGGGGGGGGCGGTGTTGCTGGCAGGTTGCGTCGGCCCGACGCCCAAGCCCAACGACCCGTACTACGCGCCGGTACTGCCGCGCACCCCGTTGCCGGCAGCGGCCAACAACGGTTCCATCTACCAGGCCGGTTTCGAGCAGAACCTGTACAGCGACCGCAAGGCGTTCCGGGTGGGTGACATCATCACCATCACCCTCAACGAGAAAACGTCGGCCAGCAAGAACGCAGGTTCGCAGATCCAGAAGAACAGCAAGGCCGACATCGGCCTGACCTCGCTGTTCGGCAGCACACCGAACACCAATAACCCGTTCGGTGGCGGTGACCTGTCGCTGGAGGCCGGCTACAACGGCGAACGCGCCACCAAGGGCGACAGCAAGGCCACCCAAGGCAACACCCTGACCGGTTCGATTACCGTGACCGTGGCCGAAGTGCTGCCCAACGGCATCATCGCCGTGCGCGGCGAGAAGTGGCTGACCCTGAACACCGGCGAAGAGCTGGTGCGCATTGCCGGCATGATCCGCGCCGACGACATCGCCACCGACAATACCGTGCCGTCCACCCGTGTGGCCGACGCGCGCATCACCTATTCCGGTACCGGCTCGTTCGCCGATGCCAGCCAGCCCGGGTGGCTGGACCGCTTCTTCATCAGCCCGCTTTGGCCTTTCTGAGTACGGATGACCATGTTCAACGTGAGGCAGCTGATTGCCGCAACCCTGCTCCTGTCCTGTGCCTTCGGTGCGCAGGCAGAGCGCCTGAAGGACATCGCCAGCATTTCTGGCGTGCGTTCCAACCAGTTGATCGGTTACGGCCTGGTGGTGGGGCTGAACGGCACGGGTGACCAGACCACCCAGACGCCGTTCACCCTGCAAACCTTCAACAACATGCTGTCGCAGTTCGGCATCAAGGTGCCGGCCGGCTCCGGCAACGTGCAACTGAAGAACGTCGCGGCGGTGTCGGTGCATGCCGACCTGCCGGCGTTCGCCAAGCCCGGCCAGGTGGTGGACATTACCGTGTCGTCGATCGGTAACTCCAAGAGCCTGCGTGGCGGCAGCCTGCTGATGACCCCGCTCAAGGGTATCGACGGCAACGTCTACGCCATCGCCCAGGGCAATCTGGTGGTGGGGGGCTTTGACGCCGAAGGCCGTGACGGCTCGAAGATCACCGTCAACGTTCCGTCGGCCGGTCGCATCCCCGGGGGTGCCAGTGTCGAGCGGGCAGTGCCGAGCGGCTTCAACCAGGGTAACACCTTGACCCTGAACCTCAACCGCCCCGACTTCACCACCGCCAAGCGTATCGTCGACAAGGTCAACGACCTGCTCGGCCCGGGTGTGGCCCAGGCTGTGGACGGCGGTTCGGTGCGGGTCAGTGCGCCGATGGACCCCAGCCAGCGCGTGGATTACCTGTCGATCCTGGAAAACCTCGAAATCGACCCGGGCCAGGCGGTGGCCAAGGTCATCATCAACTCGCGTACCGGTACCATCGTCATCGGCCAGAACGTCAAGGTGTCGCCGGCAGCGGTGACCCACGGCAGCCTGACCGTGACCATTACCGAAGACCCGATCGTCAGCCAGCCGGGGGCCTTCTCCAATGGCCAGACGGCCGTGGTGCCGCGCTCGCGGGTAAACGCCGAGCAGGAAGCCAAGCCGATGTTCAAGTTCGGCCCGGGCACCACGCTGGATGAGATCGTCCGCGCGGTGAACCAGGTGGGCGCAGCGCCCGGCGACCTGATGGCCATTCTCGAAGCCCTGAAACAGGCCGGCGCTTTGCAGGCCGACCTGATCGTGATCTGAGGACGGCGCGGATGAACATCAAAAGCCAGGTTTCCGGCAGTGCCGACAGCGGCGCCTACACCGACCTCAACCGCCTGAGTGCGCTCAAGCACGGTGACCGCGACAGCGAAGCCAACGTGCGCAAGGTGGCCCAGGAGTTCGAGTCGCTGTTCATCAGCGAAATGCTCAAGGCCTCGCGCAAGGCCAGCGACGTGCTGGCTGATGACAACCCGATGAACACCGAAACGGTCAAGCAGTACCGCGACATGTACGACCAGCAGCTGGCCGTGAGCATGTCCCGCGAAGGTGGTGGTATCGGTCTGCAGGATGTGCTGGTGCGCCAGCTGACCAAGGGCCGCAGTGCGTCGATCAACACCAGCCCGTTCCCGCGTGCCGACGGCAGTGGCCCGGCGCTGTGGGGCAACAGGGTGGCGGAGCCGGTGCATGCGACGGAATCGACCGCTACCCGCAACGACGTCGCTGCGCTCAACTCGCGGCGCCTGGCCTTGCCGAGCAAGCTTACCGACCGCCTGCTGGCTGGCATCGTGCCGTCGGCCGCCACGGCCAATAACGCCGCTGTGCCGGCCCGTGACGGCCAGCAAGTGGCCAAAGCCTTCGCTGTGCCGGATAACGGCCTGCGCATTGTCGGCCGCGCCGTGGCCCAGCCGCCGCTGGCGCCGAACAAGGCCTTTACCGACAGTGACGAATTCGTCGCCACCATGCTGCCGATGGCCGAGCAAGCGGCCAAGCGCATTGGTATCGACCCACGCTACCTGGTGGCCCAGGCCGCGCTGGAAACCGGCTGGGGCAAATCGGTGATGCGCAATACCGATGGCAGCAGCAGCCACAACCTGTTCGGCATCAAGGCCACCGGCAACTGGCAGGGTGAGCAGGCACGGGCGATCACCAGCGAGTTCCGCGATGGCCAGTTCGTCAAGGAAACCGCAGCGTTCCGCAGCTATGACTCGTACCAGGACAGCTTCCACGACCTGGTGAACCTGCTGCAGGGCAATTCTCGCTATCAAGATGCGCTGGACTCGGCCGATAACCCTGAGCAGTTTGCAAGAGAGCTGCAGAAGGCAGGTTATGCGACCGACCCGGGCTATGCGAAGAAGATCATCAGCATCGCCCAGCAAATGCAGTCAACCCCGCAATACGCCATGGCTGGCAGAACCACGAATCTATAAAAGGACTAAATCATGTCGAGCCTGATTTCCATCGGCCTGAGTGGCCTGAGTGCCAGCCAGGCGGCCTTGTCGGTAACCAGTAACAACATCGCCAACGCCGCGACCAGTGGCTACTCGCGCCAGCAGACGGTTCAGGCGGCGGGGCCCTCGCACAACATCGGCGCGGGGTTCCTGGGTACCGGTACCACGCTGGCGGACGTGCGCCGCATCTACAGCTCCTACCTGGACAACCAGCTGCAGACCGCTACGTCGCTGCAGGCGGACTCGGTTGCCTTCCAGGACCAGATCACCAGCATCGACAAGCTGCTGGCCGACCGCGATACCGGTATCAGCTCGGTCCTTACCGCGTTCTTCTCGGCCCTGCAGACGGCGGCGGCCAAGCCCGGTGACGTTGCCTCCCGGCAGCTGTTGCTGACCCAGGCGCAAACCCTGAGCAACCGTTTCAACGCGGTGAGCACTCAGCTGACCCAGCAGAACGAAACGATCAACTCCCAGCTCGACACCATGGCTGGCCAGGTCAACAAGCTCACCGCCAGCATCGCCGAGTACAACAAGCAGATCGCGGCGGCCTCGGGCACCGGCAACACGCCCAACAGCCTGCTGGATGCGCGCAGCGAAGCAGTGCGCCAGCTCAACGAGCTGGTCGGCGTGACCGTACAGGAACGTGACGGCAACTACGACGTGTACCTGGGCAGCGGCCAGTCGCTGGTGACCGGCAACAAGGCCAACACCTTGTCGGTGCAGCCGGGTACTGCCGACAAGAGCCAGGCCAGCCTGCGCATCAACTACGAGTCGTTCAGCTCCGACGTGACTTCGGTGGTGACAGGTGGCGCGATCGGCGGGCTGCTACGCTACCGCCAGGACGTGCTGATGCCGTCCATGAACGAGCTGGGCCGTGTCGCCCTGGTGGTGTCGGACAGCATCAACAGCCAGCTGGGGCAGGGCCTGGATGCCAATGGCCAGTTTGGCAGCTCGCTGTTCTCCAGCATCAACAGCGCCACTGCCGTTGCCCAGCGCAGCCTGGCTTCGTCGAACAACAGCACCGGCTCCGGCAACCTGGACGTGACCATCGCCAACAGCGGTGCGCTGACCACCTACGACTACGAGGTGAAGTTCACCAGCGCCAACCAGTACAGCGTGCGCCGCTCCGACGGCACCGACATGGGCAGCTTCGACCTCAGCACCGACCCGGCGCCGGTGATCGACGGCTTCAGCCTGTCGCTGAAAGGCGGTGGCCTGGCGGCCGGCGACAGTTTCAAGGTGATCCCTACCCGTGCGGCGGCCGGCAGCATCACCACCACCCTGACCGATGCCAACAAACTGGCCTTCGCCGGGCCGATCAGTGCGGCGGCAGGCAGTGGCAACAGCGGTACCGGCACCATCACCCAGCCTACGCTGGGCGAATCGCTGGATATTTATGGCGGTGCCGACACCGCACTGATCCAGCAGTCGATTCGCGACTCGATGCCGGTGCGCGTAGTGTTCGACGCCGCCAGTGGTGGCTCCCAAGGCTACAAACTGTACGACTCCAAGGGTACGCAGATTGGTACTGGCAGCGTGGTCCCGGGTACCGACAACAAGCTGTCGGTGGCTGTGCCAATGCTGGATGCTGCCGGGCAGCCGATTCTCGATGGCAGCGGCAACCCGCGCACGTTCAGCGTCGAGACCACCATCGGCGGCAGCCCGGCGGCCAATGACAGCTTTACCCTGTCGTTCAATGCCGACGGCAAGGCCGACAACCGCAACGCCACGGCGCTGCTGGGCCTGCAGACCAAGTCGACGGTGAACACCGGTTCCGGCGGTGGCACCAGCTTCACGTCGGCCTATGCATCGCTGGTCGAGCGCGTGGGTGCCAAAGCCAACCAGGCGACCATCGACACCACGGCGACCGAGGCGGTACTCAAGTCCGCCAGCGAAAGCCGCAGCGCGGTATCTGGCGTCAACCTCGATGACGAGGCGGCCAGCCTGGTGAAATTCCAGCACTACTACACGGCTTCGTCGCAAATCATCAAGGCGGCGCAAGAAACCTTCAGCACCCTGATCAATGCCTTGTAAGGAGTAGACTCTCGTGCGTATTTCCACTGCTCAGTTCTATGAGGCCAGCGCCAGTAGCTACTCCAAGAACTTCTCCACCATGAACAAGACCAACGATCAGGTCACGTCGGGTATTCGCATTCAGACCGCGGCCGATGACCCGATCGGCGCGGCGCGTCTGCTGCTGCTGCAACAGCAGCAGTCGCTGCTGGACCAGTACAGCGGCAACATCAACACGGTGAGCAACGCCCTGCTGCAGGAGGAGAGCGTACTCTCCACCATTAACGACGCCATGCAGCGCGCCAGCGAGCTGGCGATCCGTGCTGGCGGCCCAGGGGTTACCGACTCTGACCGTGTGGCCATCAGTACCGAGCTGAAAGAGATCGAGGCGAACATCTTCGGCCTGCTCAACTCGCGCGATGCCAACGGCGACTACATGTTCGGCGGCTCCAAGAGCACCACGCCACCCTATGTGCGCAACTCCGACGGCACCTACAGCTACAACGGTGACCAGACCCAGCTGAGTCTGCAGGTGTCCGACACCCTGAATCTGGCCACCAACGACACCGGCTTCACCATCTTCGATTCCGCCAGCAACAAGAGCCGCACGCAGTCGACCCTGGTGGTGCCCGCCACTGACGATGGCGTGGTCGGGGTATCGTCTGGCCTGATGACCTCGAGTACCAGCTACAACAACAGCTTTACTGCCGGCCAGCCGTACAAGCTGACCTTCACCAGCGCGACCCAGTACACCATCACCGATGCAAGTGGCAGGGACATCACCTCTGAAACCGCCACCAACGGTACCTTCGACAGCAAGACCGAAGGCGCCAACAGCATTGCCCTGCGTGGCGTCGAGTTTGAAATCACCGTTACCGTGGAGGAGGGCGCCGATGCCGACGCCGCGGTGGCAGGGCGCGAGTTTTCCCTGGCGGCGCGCCCGGACTCGTTCAACACCACCCGCAACGCCAGCAACACCTCCAGCGCCCAGGTCACCAGCGGCAGCGTGACCGACGAAGCGGCTTATCGCAGCACCTTCCCCAGCAATGGGGCTGTGATCAAGTTCACCGGGCCTGGCGCCTACGAGCTCTACGCCCAGCCGCTGACGGCTGACAGCAAGGCAGTGGCCACGGGTACCTACACCGCACCAGCCCTGACGGTGGCGGGTGTCACGTATCAGGTGAGCGGTTCGCCGGAGGCGGGTGACCAGTTCGCGGTTACCGCCAATACGCACCAGAACCAGAATGTGCTGGAAACCCTCAGCCAGTTGCGTGCTGCGCTGGATACGCCGGTAACGGGTGTAGGCCAGGCCAATGCGCTGAAGGATGCGGCGGCCTCGGCGATCGCCAACCTCGCCAGTGCCCGTGAGCAGGTCGATATCACTCGTGGTTCGATCGGCGCCCGGGGCAATTCGCTGGAGATCCAGCGCCAGGAGAACACCAGCTTGGGCCTGGCCAACAAGACCACCCAGAACGCCATCGGCAACACCGACATGTCGCAGGCGGCCATCACCCTGACCTTGCAGCAGGCCATGCTGGAGGCCTCGCAGCTGGCCTTCTCGCGCATTTCGCAGCTGAGCCTGTTCAACAAGCTCTGATCTGTCTTGCTGAAACCGGGGCGCAAAGCGGCCCCGGCTTTTTCATGCCCGCGAAAATTCCGGTTTCTCACACCCTCGGCACGGCTTTCGTAGCATTTCAATGTGACCAATGAGTCAAAACGATCATCTTCCCTGTATTCTATGCAGCAGCTGTTGCAGCATTTTGTTACCGGTGCGCAGGTGAGCCCTGCCTTCAACCTCTGGCGGTGACGCGCCCCGGTATTTGGCGCCCTCAATTCATCGAGTGGTGGTCTTTGGCTGTTTTCATTGGGAAGCCAGAATGATTGGCATCAAAAGCATTGCGAGTTACGTGCCTACCGCTGGCCTGGACAACTACGTCCAGGGTGCGAAGTTCGGCAAGGACGAAGAGTTCATGTTCGGCAAGATCGGCGCGTCGTTCCTGCCGCGCAAGGCCGAAGAGCAAGAAACCTCCGACCTGTGCGTAGAAGCCGCCCGGGCCCTGTTTGCCAGTAACCCTGACCTTGATCCGCAGTCGATCGATGCGCTGATCGTGGTCACCCAGAACGGTGACGAAGAAGGCCTGCCGCACACCGCCGCCATCGTCCAGAGCAAGCTCGGCCTGTCGACCCGCGTGGCGGCGTTCGACGTGTCGCTGGGTTGCTCCGGCTATGTGTATGGCCTGTACGCGATCAAAGGCTTCATGGAAGCGGCAGGGCTGAAAAACGGCCTGCTGATCACGGCCGACCCGTATTCGAAGATCGTCGACCCGGAAGACCGCAACACCACCATGCTGTTCGGCGATGCCGCCACAGCCACCTGGATGGGTGAAGACGCGGTATGGAACCTGGGCCAGGCGCGCTTTGGCACTGACGGCTCCGGTGCCGAGCACCTGAAAGTCACTGACGGCAAGTTCTTCATGAACGGCCGCCAAGTGTTCAACTTCGCCCTGGTCAAGGTGCCGGCGCACCTGCACGAGCTGCTGGATGCCAGCGGCCTGACCTCGTCCGATATCGACGCCTTCTGCATCCACCAGGGCAGTGCGGCGATTGTCGACGCCGTGGCCCGGCGCTTCGAAGAGCAGCACCCGGAGAAGTTCGTCAAGGACATGCTGGAAACCGGCAATACCGTGTCCTCCAGTGTGCCGCTGCTGCTGCAGAAGCACATGCTCGACGGCAGCTGGAAGCGTGTGGCGATCAGCGGCTTTGGCGTGGGCCTGTCGTGGGGCTCGGCCATCCTGTACCGCGACTGATCCCCCAGCAGTCCCCAAAAGCGCCCGGCGGCCCCCGCCCGGCGCTTTTTTTTTGCCTGCAAAATTCTGTGGCTTGGCGCCGCTTTCTGTGGGAGCGGGCATGCCCGCGAAGAAGGCGACTCAGTGGATGGCACCGGCTTTGCCGGTGTTCGCGGGCGCGCCCGCTCCCACAGATGGAGTGGCTGGCTGGTGAAATTAAGCTGGATTTGGAGTGGTTTTTGACGCCAATAAACTGCCCTTAACCCCTTGATTTCTCGGGGCTGGCCCCATGCCAGCATTTTTTTTTCGAAAAACCCCTCAAGCATCCCGCGCACCCGACGATAACTATTACGAAGGTTCTCTAGGCCAGTCCGGCGGTTGCCAAGGCCGGAAGCCGCAGTACCCATCCAACGAGGATTTCGTCATGGCTTTAACTGTAAACACCAACATTGCGTCGATCACCACCCAGGGCAACCTGACCAAGGCTAGCAACGCTCAGACCACTTCGATGCAGCGTCTGTCCTCGGGTCTGCGTATCAACAGCGCTAAAGACGACGCTGCCGGCCTGCAGATCGCCAACCGTCTGACCAGCCAGATCAATGGCCTGGGCCAGGCTGTGAAGAACGCCAACGACGGTATCTCGATCGCTCAGACCGCTGAAGGTGCAATGCAGGCTTCGACCGACATCCTGCAGAAAATGCGTACCCTGGCCCTGTCCTCGGCTACTGGCTCGCTGAGCAACGACGACCGTAAGTCGAACAACGACGAATACCAGGCTCTGACCGCTGAGCTGAACCGTATCTCGGAAACCACCACCTTCGGTGGCCAGAAGCTGCTGGACGGTTCGTACGGCACCAAGGCCATCCAGGTCGGCGCCAACGCCAACGAAACCATCAACCTGGCGCTGGACAACGTTTCGGCCAAGAGCATCGGCTCGCAGCAGATCAAGTCGGGCACTATCGCGCCTAGCGCCAGCGGTGTGGCCGCAGCTGATCTGGTTGTCACTGGCAACGGTCAGAGCAAAACCGTCAGCTATGATGCGGGCTCCTCGGCCAAAGACATCGCTGCCAAACTCAATGGCTCCATCGGTGGCCTGACTGCTACTGCCAGCACCGAAGTCAAACTGGCTGTTGCCAGTGGCGCTGCAGCTACTCCAGCCAACTTTGACCTGACTGTAGGCGGTAGCACCGTCAGCTTCATCGGTGTTACTGACACCGCAAGCCTGGCTGATCAGCTGAAGTCCAACGCCGCCAAGCTGGGTATCAGCGTTAACTACGACGAATCGACCAAGAGCCTGTCGGTGAAGTCGGACACTGGCGAGAACCTGGCCTTCACCTCCAAGGCCGGCGCAGACGCCATCTCGGTGGGTGCACGCGACGGCAACGGTGATTTCCCAGGTACTCTGACCACGCTTTCCGCTACCGTTAACGACAAATCGACCGTTACTGGCCAGATTTCTCTGGACTCTGCCAAAGGTTACTCGGTGGCTAACGGTGCAACCGGTACTGGCGCTACTGACCTGTTCGGTTCAGCTTCCAAGTCTTCGGCCAAGACCACCATCGCCGACACCGATGTCACCGAGGCCACCAACGCCCAGAACGCTCTGGCCGTTATCGACAAGGCCATCGGTTCGATCGACAGCGTCCGTTCGGGCCTGGGTGCTACCCAGAACCGTCTGCAAACCACCGTCGACAACCTGCAGAACATCCAGAAGAACTCCACCGCTGCCCGCTCCACCGTGCAGGACGTGGACTTCGCTTCGGAAACTGCCGAGCTGACCAAGCAGCAGACTCTGCAGCAGGCTTCGACTGCGATCCTGTCGCAGGCTAACCAGCTGCCATCTTCGGTCCTGAAACTGCTCCAGTAATTCAGGCGCCTGAGTAAAGGGTGAAAGGGCGCGTTTACGTGCCCTTTCACCCTTTTTGACATGAGGAGTTCGAAACATGGACATGAGTGTCAAGCTGAGCCAGGTGTATCCGTCGGTGTTACCCCAGGCGCCAGTCGCTGATCGGGATCGGGATCCAGCATTGCCTGCCAAGGTGCAGGACGCTGCGGCCCCCGATTACCAGCCGCACTCGCGCGAAGACCTGGAAAAAGCGGTTGGCGAGATCCGTGATTTCGTCCAGTCAAGCCAGCGTCAGCTGGATTTTTCCATTGATGATTCCACTGGTCGGGTTGTGGTCAAGGTAATTGCCACCCAGTCCGGTGAGGTGATCCGGCAGCTTCCGTCGGAAACTGCGCTGAAATTGGCGCAGAGCCTGAGTGAAGCCAGCAGCCTGCTGTTCGATGATCAGGCATAGGCTGGCATGATTTTTGTTGCTGTCGGCCGATTGATGGATTTATCCGCCAAGGATCCGGCAGCTACTGAACAAGGAGAGCAATGATGGCAGGTACAACAGTCAGCGGTATTGGCTCGGGCATTGATACCCAGGCGATCGTCGATTCCCTGGTGGCCGCGCAGAAGGCGCCGAAGCAGGCGCAGATCAATACCCAAACGCTGAAGGCAACCACCACGTTGTCCTCTATCGGCAAGATCCAGTCGGCGCTGGATGCCTTCCGCGGCGCCTTGACCAACATGACCGACACCAACAGTTTTGGTGGCCTTAGCCTGAAGTCTTCGGATGAGAAGGTTGCCACCGTCACCATGGGTACCGGGGCTGCCAACGGTTCGTTCAAGTTGATTGTCGACAAGCTGGCGACTGCGTCGAAGGTGTCAACGAAGGTCTACGCAAATGGCGCCGGCTCTGTAGTCAACGCCACTGGCAGTCCGACCACGTTGACCATGACTCAGAATGGCAAGGCCTACGATTTGAGTGTTCCTGCTGGCGCAACGCTGCAGCAGGTGCGCGATAGCATCAACAGCCAGTTCAGTACGGCAGGCCTGAGTGCCAACGTACTGACCGACGCCACGGGTTCGCGTCTGATCATCACCTCGACCAAAATGGGTGACGACTCCGACATCACCCTTTCGGGCAATTCGGGCATTGATACTGGCTATACCGTTGTCGATGAACCGGCGGACGCCGAGTACACGCTGGACGGTATCGCCATGAAGTCCAAGACCAACGACATCACCGATGCCGTGAGTGGTCTCAACATCAAGCTGGTGGGTACGTCGCCTAAAAACGCGACAAGTGGCGAGGTAACAGCGACGGTACTTTCGCTGACTACCAGCTCTACTACGTTGAAGTCGGGCCTCAAGGGTTTCATTGATACCTACAACGCCCTGCTCAAAGTCATGAATGCTGAAACCAAGGTCACCAAAAACGCTGATGGCACCATGACGTCTGCGGCGCTGACCGGTGATGCCACGATGCGTACGTTGATGTCCTCCATTCGTGAGGAGCTCAATGCGGTGTCGGGCAGCGGCACCTTGAAATCGCTCGCTGCCTTTGGTGTCACTTCTGCCCAGGATGGCGGTGCGCTCAGCCTGGATGACAAGAAATGGGACAAGGTTGCCTCCACCAATGCGGCGGACCTGACCAGCATCTTCAATGGCAAGGATGGCCTGCTGGCGCGCCTGCAAAAGGTGACCGAGCCGTTTGCCAAAGCCAGTACCGGTACCTTGGCCGAGCGCTCCAAGGTCCTGAGTGAAAGCCTGACCAAGCTCAAGAGCGAGCAGGACACCCTGGATACCCGGATGGAAGCCCTGCAGAAGAGCCTGCAGGACAAGTACAACAACATGGATACGCTGGTCACCCAGCTGCGCCAGCAGCAGAATTCCGTGCTCAGTACCCTTAATGCGCTGAACAAGTCGAGCAGTGACGATTAAAACGTGAACATTGCATGAAGTGCGGGCATGATGCCCGGCTTCATGTCATCGGCCGGTAAAGTTTTTCACTGCCTGCCCGATACAAGGAATATCTCTCCCTTAAGCCTGCCCGTCACGAGGTCGCAAGATGAATCCCATGAGAGCCCTTCGTCAGTACCAGAAGGTCAATTCCCATGCCCAGATTTCCGAAGCCACGCCGCACCGCCTGGTGCAGATGCTGATGGAAGGTGGCCTCGATCGCATGGCCCAGGCCAAGGGTGCCATGGCGCGTGGCGACATCGCGGAAAAGGGCCTGATGCTCGGCAAGGCGATCGACATCATCATCGGCCTTCGCGACGGCCTGCAGCCCGAAAAAAGTGAAAACCCGGAGACTGTCGAGAAACTCGACGCGCTCTATGTCTACATGACTAATCGGCTCATGCAGGCCAATGTCGACAACGATGCCGGCATTATCGACGAAGTTGCCCAGCTGCTGATTACCGTGAAAAGCGGTTGGGACGGCATTGCCGGCGCCCAGCCTGCCAGCTGACGGCAAGGAGATTACCGTGACCGCACTGCAACGCCTCGATGACACCTGTGATGCCCTGGTCGGCGCCCTGAGCGAGCGTGACTGGGAAGCCATTGCCAAGCTGGATGTGGCGTGCCGCGCTTGCATCGACGAGGTGCTGGAAACCCACGCGGTGGACCAGGCGTTGCTGCGCGAGAAGCTGGAAGGGGTGCTGCTGGTCTACCGCAACCTGATCGACGTGACAACCGGGGAACGCCAGGCAATTGCCGAAGAGATGATGCAGATCAACCAAGCGAAAAATGCTTCGAAGGTTTACCATCTGTTCAGTTAAGATGCGCACAACTTGACAAAAGGCGCCATAAATTTGACTGTGTGGGCCTTTTTGACTTTACTAGTGTCTGTTCTCGAATTCCAGACGTCCGAACACTGACCATTCAGTCGGAATGATGTCGAGCATGCCCCTGCAGGGCGGCGATATGACTAGGGAAGTTGCTATTGCATGTGGCGTGAAACCAAGATTCTGCTGATTGATGACGACAGCGCGCGCCGCCGCGATCTGGCGGTGGTGCTGAATTTCCTCGGTGAAGAAAACCTCGCTTGCTCGAGCCATGACTGGCAGCAAGCGGTCGAGTCGTTGTCTTCGAGCCGTGAAATATTGTGCGTGCTCATCGGCAGCGTAGACGCTCCGGGCAATCTCCTTGGGCTCGTTAAGACAGTGGCCGGGTGGGATGAGTTCCTTCCGGTGCTGCTATTAGGTGAAATTTCTTCTGCGGAGTTCCCGGAAGACCTTCGCCGCCGGGTGCTTTCCAACCTGGAAATGCCACCAAGCTACAGCCAGTTGCTGGATTCACTTCACCGTGCCCAGGTTTATCGCGAGATGTACGACCAGGCGCGCGAGCGCGGCCGTCAGCGCGAGCCTAACCTGTTCCGCAGCCTGGTCGGCACCAGCCGTGCCATCCAGCACGTGCGGCAGATGATGCAGCAGGTGGCCGATACCGACGCCAGCGTGCTGATCCTGGGTGAGTCGGGCACCGGCAAGGAAGTGGTGGCGCGCAACCTGCACTACCATTCCAAGCGCCGCGAAGCGCCGTTTGTACCCGTCAACTGTGGCGCGATCCCGGCCGAGCTGCTGGAAAGCGAACTGTTCGGCCACGAGAAGGGTGCCTTTACCGGGGCGATCACCAGCCGCGCCGGGCGTTTCGAGCTGGCCAACGGCGGTACGCTGTTCCTCGACGAAATTGGCGACATGCCGTTGCCGATGCAGGTCAAGCTGCTGCGTGTGCTGCAGGAGCGTACCTTCGAGCGTGTGGGTAGCAACAAGACCCAAAGCATCGACGTGCGCATCATCGCTGCAACGCACAAAAACCTCGAGACCATGATCGAGGACGGCACCTTCCGCGAAGACTTGTACTACCGTCTGAACGTGTTCCCCATCGAGATGGCGCCGCTGCGTGAGCGGGTGGAAGACATCCCGTTGCTGATGAACGAGCTGATTTCGCGCATGGAGCACGAGAAGCGCGGTTCCATCCGTTTCAACTCCGCGTCGATCATGTCGCTGTGCCGGCACGGCTGGCCGGGCAACGTGCGCGAGCTGGCCAACCTGGTCGAGCGCATGGCGATCATGCACCCGTACGGCGTGATTGGCGTGTCCGAGCTGCCGAAGAAATTCCGCTACGTCGATGACGAAGACGAGCAGATGGTCGACAGCCTGCGCAGCGATCTGGAAGAACGCGTGGCCATCAACGGCCACACGCCAAACTTCAGCAACCCTGCGATGCTGCCACCTGAAGGCCTGGACCTGAAGGACTACCTCGGTAGCCTGGAGCAGGGCCTGATCCAGCAGGCGCTGGACGATGCCAACGGTATCGTTGCCCGCGCGGCTGAACGTTTGCGTATTCGCCGTACCACCCTGGTCGAGAAGATGCGCAAGTACGGCATGAGCCGCCAAGGTGGCGAGGACCAGGCGGAGGATTGACGCCGGGGCTGGGGTTCGCCTTGGGCTTTCTGGCGTCTGTGAGATCGAGCGCCGCCCGCGCGGCGCATCGCGAGCTGCGCTCGCTCCTACGTTTGTTTCGGGCCAGTCATGCCTGTGACAGGCGCGCGCGGCGGCCTGGTTTGTACGACGCTCTATTGCGCCATGCGCCAAGGCATTCGCGCGCAAATCCCCCAGGAATAATTCGCCCGAAGCAAACGTAGGAGCGAGCGCAGCTCGCGATGCGCCGCGCGGGCGGCGCTCGATTTCCGCCCCCTATAAATCTCCATTCATGCATTGCGAGTGCCACCCTAAAGCAGGCATGCGTTTTGCTTTGCCTAGCATAAAGGGCAAGGGGCCAGTTTTTTGTCGCCGCCCCTCCGACCAATGCGGACCAACAGTACAATGAAAGCAGTCATTCTGGCCGGTGGGCTGGGCACACGCATCAGCGAAGAATCCCACCTGCGCCCCAAGCCGATGATCGAGATAGGCGGCAAGCCGATCATCTGGCACATCATGAAGATCTACTCGCACTACGGGATCAACGACTTCGTCATTTGCCTGGGCTACAAGGGCTACGTGATCAAGGAGTACTTCGCCAATTACTTCCTGCACATGTCGGACGTCACTTTCGACATGGCGGAAAACCGTATGGATATCCACAACCGCCACGCCGAGCCATGGCGGGTGACGCTGGTGGATACCGGTGAAAACACCGCCACCGGTGGCCGCCTGAAGCGAGTTCGCGATTACGTTGGCAATGAAACCTTCTGCCTTACTTACGGCGACGGTGTGTCCGACGTCGATATTCCGCGCCTGATCGAATTCCACCGCCAGCACGGCAAGATGGCCACGGTTACCGCCGTACAACCGCCGGGCCGTTACGGCGCCCTGGATGTGCACGGCGAGCAGGTGCGCGGCTTTCAGGAAAAGCCGGCAGGCGACGGTGGCTGGATCAATGGTGGCTTCTTCGTGCTCGAACCGGCCGCGCTCGAATACATTCAGGGCGATGCCACTACCTGGGAAGACGAGCCCATGCGCCGCCTGGCCGAAGACGGCCAGTTGATGAGCCACCTGCACCGTGGCTTCTGGCAGCCGATGGATACCCTGCGTGATCGCACGCTGCTTGAAACACACTGGAAGAACGGCGACGCAGCATGGCAGCTATGGCGTTGAGCCCGGCATTCTGGGCAGGGCGCCGCGTCCTGCTGACCGGGCATACCGGTTTCAAGGGCGGCTGGCTGGCCGTGTGGCTGCGCCAGCTTGGCGCCGAGCTGCGCGGTTTCGCCTTGCCTGCCGCCACTACGCCATCGCTGTGGCAGGTCGCGCAACTGCAACAGCAGATTCCAGGTGATTTCGCCGATATCCGTGATGCCTCGGCCCTGGCCCGTGGCCTGCAGGATTTCCAACCCGAACTGGTGCTGCACCTGGCGGCTCAGCCGCTGGTTCGCGAGTCGTACCGGGCGCCGGCCGACACCTACGCTACCAACGTCATGGGTACGCTGAACCTGCTGGAGGCCGTGCGTGCCAAGCCCTCGGTACGTGCGGTGCTGGTGGTGACCACTGACAAGTGCTACGACAACCGCGAGTGGCCCTGGCCCTACCGCGAGCAGGATGCCCTGGGCGGCTTCGACCCCTATAGCAGCAGCAAGGCCTGCGTCGAACTGCTGTGCGCAAGCTACCGCGACTCTTTCCTGCGTTCCGCCGGCGTGGCCCTGGCCACGGCACGTGCTGGCAATGTTCTGGGTGGCGGGGACTGGTCTGCCGAGCGCTTGCTGCCGGATATGTTCCGCGCCTGGCAAGACGGTGAAGAAGTGGTCTTGCGCTATCCCCATGCGACCCGCCCCTGGCAGCACGTGCTCGACCCGCTGATGGGCTACCTGCAGCTGGCGCATGGCTTGCTCACAGACGCCGAGCGATACGCAACTGCCTGGAACTTCGGCCCGGACAGCGCAGGCCTGGCTACCGTCGGCGAAATCGTCCGTCGTCTTGCCCTGCGCTGGCCGGGCGAAGCGCGCTGGTCGGTCGCCAGCGATGCCCAGCCGCATGAAGCCGGTTTGCTGGCACTGGATTCCAGCAAGGCGCGGCAAGTGCTTGGCTGGCTGCCGCGCTGGTCGCTGGATGACACCCTGAAACATACCCTGGACTGGCACCTGGCCTGGCGCGCAGGGCGTGACATGAACATCGTTACCCGCGAGCAGATCGCGGCTCACCAAGGCGGAACCCATGAGTGACAGTACGGCGCAGCAGTTGCGCCAACAGATTGCCGAACTGGTCGGGCGCTATGCCGAGCTGCAGATGGCACCCAAACCTTTTGTCGCAGGGCAGAGCAGCGTGCCGCCCTCCGGCAAGGTGATCGGCGCCGGCGAGTTGCAGTCCATGACCGAGGCCGTGCTGGATGGCTGGTTGACCACCGGCCGCTTCAATGAGGCGTTCGAGAAGCGCTTGGCCAAGTACCTGGGGCGTCGCTGTGTACTCACCACCAACTCCGGCTCGTCGGCCAACCTGCTGGCGTTTTCCGCACTGACCTCGCCACGCCTCGGCGACCGGGCGATCAAGCCGGGTGACGAGGTGATCGGCGTTGCTGCCGGCTTCCCCACCACCGTCAACCCGATCCTGCAGTTCGGCGCGGTACCGGTGTTCGTCGATGTCGAGATGGGCACCTACAACATCGACCCGGCGCTGATCGAAGCGGCCATCGGCCCGAAGACCAAGGCCATCATGTTGGCCCACACCCTGGGCAACCCCTTCGACCTCAGCGTTGTGCGCGCCCTGTGCGACAAGTACGGCCTGTGGCTGATCGAAGACTGCTGCGATGCCCTGGGTTCCACTTACCAGGGCCGTATGGTTGGCGGCTTTGGCGATATCGGCACCCTCAGCTTCTACCCGGCGCACCACATCACCATGGGCGAGGGCGGTGCGGTGTTTACCGACTCGCCGTTGCTCAAGCGCATCATCGAGTCGTACCGCGACTGGGGCCGCGATTGCTACTGCGCGCCGGGCGAGGACAACACCTGCAGCAAGCGCTTCTGCTGGCAAATGGGTGACCTGCCGCACGGCTACGACCACAAGTACACCTACTCGCACCTGGGCTACAACCTGAAGATCACCGACATGCAGGCCGCCTGCGCCCTGGCGCAGATGGACCGGGTTGATGATTTCGTTGCCGCCCGTAAGCGCAACTTCGCCTGGCTCAGCGACCGGCTGGCCGGTTGTGCGGACCAACTGATCCTGCCGCAGGCCACCCGCGACAGCGACCCGTCCTGGTTCGGGTATCCGATCACCCTGCGCGATGGCTGTGGAATCAACCGCGTCGAGCTGGTGCGCTACCTGGATGAACAGGGCGTGGGCACACGCTTGCTGTTTGCCGGCAACCTGACCCGCCAGCCCTACATGCAGGGGCTGAACTACCGGGTTTCCGGCGAGTTGCCGGTAACCGACAAGATCATGAACGACACGTTCTGGATCGGCCTGTGGCCGGGCTTGAGCGATGAGCACCTGGAACATGCAGCGCGCTGCCTGGAAACCTACCTGCAGAGGCTGCGCTGATGCGCGCATACGTCCTGTGTGGCGGTTTCGGTACGCGGCTGCGCAGCGTCACTGACTCGCAGAAGGCGCTGGTACCCGTTCACGGTGAGCCATTCCTGGCGCGCGTACTGAGCCAGTTGGCCCGTGCCGGCATCAGCGAGGGCGTGCTGTGCGCGCATTACCGCGCCGAGCAGGTGGCCGAGCAGCTTGCCGAGCTGTCTCGCCAAGCCGGTCTGCCACTGTCGATGGTGGTGGAGCAGAGCCCGCTGGGAACCGGTGGGGCACTGCTCAACGCGTTGCGCGAGCAACCTGCGCAGGGCCGGTACCTGGTACTCAATGCGGACACCTTCGTGGATGTGCAGGGTTATCGGCAGATGCTTGCGGACGAAGGCAACGCCATGTTGGCGGCGCGAGTCGATGACCGCAGCCGTTATGGCAGCCTGGCGCTGACTGCTACCGGGCACCTGGCTGCGCTGCAGGAAAAGGGCGTGCAGGGCGCCGGCCTGATCAACGCAGGGGTGTATGCCTTCACCGCGTCGGCCTTCGCCGCTACCCCCGTCCGCGCATGCTCCATGGAGCACGATCTGTTGCCCGAATTGCTCCAGCGAGAGGCCGTGACCGTTGTCGATTACAGCGGGCGTTTCATTGATATCGGCACGCCGGAGTCGCTTGCGCGCTACACCCACGAATTTCTTCCGGATACCTCGCTATGAGCCTGCTGGTGCAGACCCTCAGTATTGGCCAACGACAAAGCATCCTCGATGCGGTCAAGTGCATCGAGGCAGGCGCCTTGCAAATCGCCTTTGTGGTTGCTGACGACCGCCGTCTGCTGGGTGTGGTGACCAACGGCGATGTGCGTCGCCACCTGCTGCAGGGCGGGCAGACCGACCTGCCAGTAACAACTTGCATGAACAGCCATTACCGCGCGGTTCAAGCCGGTGCGTCGCGGGAGGAGTTGCTCAAGGCTTTCGACCTGGGTTTCAACGCCATCCCGGCCGTGGATGAGCAGGGACGCCTGGTCGAGGTCTATACCCGCCTGATGGCGGCCAGCCCGGAAGTGCCGGTACTGGCACGGGCCCGTGCGCCAGTACGCATGAGCTTCTGCGGCGGCGGTGCGGACCTGACCTATTTCTTCATCGACCACCCGGCAGCGGTGCTCAGCTGTACCGTCGGTCTTTATGCCCACGCCACCCTGGTTCCACGGGGCGACCTTGGCATCCGCATTTTCTCCGAGGATCTGGGGCGCGAGGAGGACTACGACTCCCTCGCTGACCTGCTGGCCGCCAGTGAAAAAAGCCTGTTGGCGACCATCGTTTCGGTGATCAAGCCGCAATACGGCTTCGATCTCTACCTGCGTTCGGATTTTCCAGTGGGCTCCGGGCTGGGCGGTTCTTCCGCTGCCACCACGGCCACCATTGCTGTATTCAACGAGTTGCGCCAGGACCGCTGGAGCACCTATGAGATCGCCGAACTGGCGTTCCAGGCCGAGCGCCTGTGCTTCGGTATCGCCGGTGGCTGGCAGGATCAGTACGCCTCGGCCTTCGGTGGCTTCAACCTGATCGAGTTCGAGAACCAGCGCAACCTGGTACACCCGATTCGCCTGGAAGAATCGATCCGCAACGAGCTGGAATCCTGCCTGGTGCTGTGTGACACCGGCATTTCCCACGACTCCGGCCGCCTGCACGAGCTGCAACGTGAGGAGATGCAGGCCGAGTCCTCGCAAACGGACCTGCTCCATGCAAGCGTCGCGCTTTGCCGGCGCATGCATCGTTACCTGATTCGCGGCGAACTGCGGGATTTCGGCCTTTGCCTGGACGAAGCCTGGCACCTGAAAAAGCGCTTTTCCTCGGCAATCAGCCATGGTCGTCTCGATGACATTTACGCCGCCGCGGTGGCGGCCGGCGCGCTCGGCGGCAAGCTGTTGGGCGCCGGTGGTGGTGGTTTCTTCCTGTTCTATGTACAGCCCCAGCATCGCCAGCGTGTGGTGCATGCGGTGCGCGCACTGGGCTGCCAGGCTCAAGGCTTTCGCTTCGAGTCCTGCGGTGTAACTTCCTGGCGGACGAAAATCCAATGACCCCAATTATTCTCGACGGCATCGTCCTGGGTGGCGACCGTGTCTACGTCATCGCCGAAGCCGGCAACAACCACAACGGCTCGCTGGCATTGGCCAGGCAACTGGTTGACGCCGCCATTGCGGCAGGCGCCGACTGCGTCAAGTTCCAGCTGCGCAACCGCGAGGCGCTGTACCGGCGCAAGGCCGACGGCTCGCGTGCCGAAGACCTCGGTGTGGAGTACATTCAGGACCTGCTGGACAAGGTCGAACTGAGCCTCGACGAGCACCGCCAGGTGCGCGCCTACTGTGCTGAGAAGGGCATCACTTATCTGTGCACCCCCTGGGATGAACCTAGCGTCGATGCCCTGGCCCAGTTCGACGTGGCGGCCCTGAAAATTGCCTCGGCGGACTTGTGCAACCCCTACCTGATCGCCAAGGCCGCCAGTCTGGGCAAGCCGCTGATCCTGTCCACCGGCATGTCGTTCGAGCACGAAATCATCCGTGCCATCGAACAGCTCAACGCGCTGGGCACACCCTTCGCGCTGCTGCACTGCAACAGCGCCTATCCGGCACCGGAAGCTGATATCCAGCTCGGCTACCTGCGTCGCCTGCAGGAGCTGCATGGCCTGGTCGGCTATTCCGGCCATGAGCGCGGTATTGCCATCACCCTCGGCGCTGTGGCCTTGGGCGCCCGGTTGGTGGAGCGCCACATTACCCTGGATCGCAACATGGAAGGCCCGGATCACTTGGCCAGCCTGGAGCCCACCGAATTCCGCCAGTTGGTGGACGGCATCCGCCAACTGGAACTGGCGCTGCCCTGGCAAGGGCCCGGTCGCCATGCCAGCCAGGGTGAATTGCTGAACCGCGAGAACCTCGGTAAGAGCGTGATCGCTGCCCGCGACATCCCCCATGGCGCGGTGCTGGAGCAGGGCATGCTGCGCATCGCCAGCCCCGGCCAGGGCCTGCCGCCGTACCGGCTGCCGGAACTGCTGGGCAAGCCTGCCCACCGCGACATCGCCCAGGGCGACTTCCTTTTCGAAAGTGACCTGCAGGAACAGCAAACCGAGCAGAAGCTGGCATTCGACATGCCGATTCGCTGGGGTGTGCCAGTGCGCTACCACGACTTCCTCGACTACCGTCGGCGCATCGAGCCGGACCTGTTCGAATTCCACCTGTCGTACCGCGACCTCAGCCTGAAACCGCAGCCGTTCCTGGCCGAGGTGGATTGCTCGCGCCTGGTGGTCCACGCCCCGGAACTGTTCGAGAACAGCGAGCTGCTGGATCTGGTTGCGGACGATCCGGCCTACCGTCGGCGCTCCATCGACAACCTGCAGCGCGTGGTCGATGCGACCCTGCAGATCGGCGAGTTCTTCCCTGGGGCTGATGCCCGGCTGATCGTCGCCAACATCGGCGGTTTCTCCGCCGACGCGCCGCGCCCGCTGGCCATGCGTCCCGAACTCTACGAGCGCTTCCATGAAGCCTGCCGCCTGGTGGATTTCGCCGGTACCGAGCTGATCCCACAGAACATGGCGCCGTTCCCTTGGCATTTCGGCGGCCAGCGCCATCAGAACATTTTCATGATGCCCGACGAACTGGCGGCCCAGGCCCGCGAGCACGGCCTGCGCTTGTGCCTGGACCTGTCGCACCTGCAGATGACCTGCTTCCACTTCGGCCTCGACTTCCAGGCCGCGCTGGCACTGCTGCTGCCGCATTCGGCGCACCTGCACGTGGCCGATGCCAAGGGTACCAACGGCGAAGGCGTAGTGATGGGTACCGGCGACATCGACTGGCCGGCCACCTGGGCGCAGATTTGCAATCATCCCGAGGTCAGCTTCATTCCTGAAGTCTGGCAAGGGCACAAGGATCATGGTGCCGGCTTCTGGTCGGCGCTGCAGTATTTGACGCGGCTTGCTTAAGTGCCGGTTTCGAGAGGGTATTCAAGGTGACACAGACTGTCCGTGTAGCAGATTACATCATGGAGCGCCTGGCGCGTCTGGGCGTGGGGCAGGTCTACTTTCTGCCGGGCGGCGGTGCGATGCACCTCAATGACGCCCTGGGGCGCCACCCCGATCTGGAGCCGGTGCTGTGCCTGCACGAGCAGGCGGCGGCTATTGCCGCCGAAGCAGCCGGCAAGCTCACGGGTGGCCCGGCAGCATGCATGACGACCTGTGGCCCAGGTGCGACCAATACGGTTACGGCAGTGTTGGGTGCCTGGCTGGACTCAACGCCGGTGTTCTTCGTTTCTGGCCAGGTCAAGAGTGCCGACCTTAAAGCCGGTACCGGCCTGCGCATGCTGGGCGTTCAGGAAGCCGACATCGTGTCGATTGTCGAGCCGATCACCAAGGCGGCTTTCACCCTGACCGATCCCGAGGCGGTCGCCGAAGTCTTCGACCAGCTCGAACATGCCGCGCTCAGCGGGCGCCGAGGCCCGGTATGGCTGGATGTACCGCTGGACGTTCAGGCTGCCCGGATTGACCCGGCGACCTTGCGCCGGGCGCAGCGCCCCGTGGCTGCGGAGCAACCCGACATCCGTGCGGCGGTCGAGCAAACCGTGAGTTTGCTGCGCCAGGCCAAGCGCCCAGGCATCATCGCCGGCAGTGGTATTCGCATGGCGGGTGCGGTTGATGCATTCAACCAGTTGATCGAAGCCGCAGGCGTACCGGTCATGCCCACCTGGCTAGCCATGGACATCATCGAGGACGAGCACCCGCTCTATGGCGGCCGTCCAGGCTCCATAGCACCGCGCTGGGCCAACTTTGCGCTGCAGAACTGCGACCTGCTGATCGTGCTTGGTTCGCGCCTGGATATGGCGCTGACTGCCTACAACCATGCTCACTTCGCACCTTATGCGAAGAAAGTTGTGGTGGATATCGATCCGGCGGAAATCGCCAAGTTGCAGATGCCCATCGAGGTCTCCGTCGTCTCGGATGTGAAACCGTTCATTGAAGCCTTGGCTGCGCATGTTTGCCGTGATCGCCTACCGTCCTACGCCGACTGGCTGGCGCGCATCGCACAATGGCGCAAGCAATACCCGCTGTTGCAGAGCGAGCACGCGGACGACAGCCAGGGCGTGAGCATGTACTACTTCACTGACCAGCTGTCCTCGCTGCTCAACGAAGGCGACGTGATCGCACCGGGCAGCTCGGGTTTCGCCTCCGAGTTGTTCCTGCTCAACCTGCGCCTGAAGAAGGGCCAGCGCTGCTTCCACAACCGTGGCACGGGGTCGATGGGCTTTGGCATTCCGTCGGCAATCGGCGCGTGTCTGGCCTCTGGCCGCCAGCCGACTGTGTGTGTTGAAGGCGATGGCGGTTTGCAGCTGAACATCCAGGAGCTGGCGACCCTGGCCGCGCAGAAGCTGCCGGTCAAATGCTTCGTCATCAACAACCAGGGCTATGCCTCGATTCGTGCCTCGCAGAGCGCTCATTTCAAACTGCTGGTGGGTGCCGATGCCAGCAGCGGATTGCAGCTGCCGGACCTGTCGCAACTGGCCAATGCGTATGGTGTGGGTTATGCGCGCATCGAGTCGCACAAAGATTTGCAGGCTGATTTGCAGGCAGTGCTGGAGCGCGATGGCCCGGTGATCTGTGAGGTACTTGTGCAAATCGAGGAGCCGCGTGTTCCACGGGTGATGACGCGCATGGACGAGAACGGCAAGCCGGTAACCGGTGCGCTCGAAGACTTGTATCCGTTCCTCAGCCGCGAAGAGCTGGCACAGCAGATGGCTGTTTCGCTGGACCGTCAGGGATGAAGGTGTGGCTCAAGCGTCGCTTGACCGGGTTGTGCTACGGCTACCTGCGTAGCCAGCACGACTGGGCGCATGATAAATCGCCCAAGGTGCGTCATGCCCGCGTGCTGCCCATGGCCAGCCACGCGCCGTGGGTCAATGACGCCGCGTTTTTGAAGGTGTACGAGACCGTGCGCCACGCCACGCTGGTCGATATCATGCGGCTGTACGAGTTGTGGACGCTGGCGCGCCAACTCGATAACGTTGAGGGCGACTTTCTCGAGGTTGGCGTATGGCGCGGTGGCTCGGGGTGTTTGCTGGCAATGGCCGGTCAGCGCGAGGGGCGTAGTGTTTTTTTGGCGGACACGTTCACTGGCGTAGTCAAGGCCGGGGCACATGACACCAACTACAGCGGCGGCGAGCATGCTGATACCGGTGTTGACCTGGTCCTGGAAATGGCCAAGCGTTGCCGGGTGGCAGATAACGTACGCGTACTGGTCGGCATGTTCCCGGAGAACAACGCGGAACAGGTCAGTGACCGGCTGGCGTTGCTGCATATTGACGTTGACGTCTATGAGTCTGCTCGCGATGTACTGCTTTGGGCTGCGCCCAGGCTCGTGCGTGGAGCCGTGGTGGTTTTCGACGATTACGGGTTCTTTGGCTGTGAAGGGGTAACCCGCATGGTCAACGAGTTCGTGGCGCAGAACAGCGGATACCGCTTCCTTCATAACCTCAACGGGCATGCCGTCCTGATCAAGGTAGCCGATCATGGCGAATGAGTTCGGCTTCGACCAACTGTTGGTGTATGGGGCCAGGCTTGCAGGGCGGCGCGTACGGGATTATCTCGTTGCGCGAGGGCAGCGCGTGGATGCTTTTCTCGACCGCGATGAGAGCTTGCACGACGTGGACGGCTTACCAGTCTGTAGTGCGCAAGACTGGGCTGCTAACCATGACCCGGCTAAAGCCTGTGTGTTGATAGGTGTGTTCAACGCCCATGTGGATACCAAGACCATTTTCGATGATCTGGAGGCGCTGGGGTTTGGTCGCATAGTCAGCCTGGTCGAATTCGTAGGCCTTTATCCAGAAGACCAGCCGTTTCGTTACTGGCTGGTTGCCCCCAGCTTTTACGAACAGCATGCAGCACGTATTGCAGCGTTGCGGGTTGCGCTGGAGGATGAGGCGAGCAAACAGCTGTTGGACGCGATAGTGCAGTACCGCACCTTGGGTGATCCGCGTTGCCTTCCTTCGGTAGCAGGGCAGCAGTATTTCCCGGCAGACGTGCCGGTTTTGCCTGAACCGCTGCGGTTCATCGATTGCGGTGCATACATCGGCGACACTGTTCAGGCGTTGCTGGCTGCCGGTTTTCGCTTCACCAGCCTGGCGACATTCGAGCCGGACCTGGATAACTATCGTCATCTGACGGCGCAACTTGGCCAGGTCCCGGGCGCAATCCATTTTCCCTGTGGCGTGTCAGACAGCAGCCGTTTGAGTGGGTATGACCCCACTCTGGGGGCGGGTGGACATCTTGTCGAGTCCGGCGGGAACCCTGTGTGTTGTGTGCGCCTGGATGACGCCTTGCCCGGATTCGCGCCGAACTTCATCAAGATGGATATCGAAGGCGAAGAGCCGGCAGCCTTGTGCGGGGCGGCGGGCCTGCTGCGTGCACATCGTCCGCACCTGGCCATTAGTATTTATCACCGTGCGGAACACCTCTGGGAAATAGCTGAGCAGTTGCAAGGCTTTGATTTGGGCTACCGCTTTTACCTGCGCTGTCACTCGCCCAGTACCTTTGATGCAGTGCTCTACGCTGTGCCTGAGAGGCCGTGAGTGCCACATGTCACGGTAGCTCATATGCTTTTTCGTCAGCGAAATACGTAGCGGTCGCGGTGCAAGGAAATCGGATGTGCGATCAATGAATAAACTGTCCACGATAGACCAGCCTGTTGTCATTTATGGTGGCGGTCAGATAGGTGTTGGCTTTTGTCGGCGTTTGATGCAATGCGGTGTGAACGTTTGCGCCATCATTGATCGCCATCCGGAAGGCGTGTCGAATGCGCCTGTACCGGTGATGAATGTGGAGGCGTGCATTCAAAGGCATGGTAATGCGCTGGTGTTCGTGGCAATAGGAAATGGCCTTGCCCACCCTCCGATTGCGCGTACCTTGCGAAGCGTCGGCTATACGAAAATACTGCACTTGCCCGCGTTTCTCCGTGGAGAAAAAGCGGCCGCCATGACGCGCGCATGGAACGCATTTTATTCGGGTGATTATGCGGTGCCCTTTGCCAGTTTTGACGAGCTGTATACGGTGCACGCGGGTGACTACCTGTTGAGCGCGTTGTCAGATTATGTGACTGCCATTGTGCACAAGGACTATGTCTATACCGTAAGGCGTTCTTACGATGGCATTGATCACGATTACGCTGACTACTTCAAGTGGCAAAATCAGGAACAAGACGTTATCGACAGGGCGACCAACGTCCGGCTGGATGATCCGGCAGTCAAGGCACTGCTTCCTTTTGATGAGTTGTTTACCCAGGCGCAGCTGGACTTTTATCGCGCGAAAACCTTTTTCGATATGGGGGATTATTATCGAGAGGCTGCGTCAGTCGCCGTGTTTGATAGCGCAGCGCACCGCTTCAATATTCTCGATGGCTCTCATCGCGCCTTCTATCTGGAGCGCCAGGGGTTCGACGGCATTCCGCTTAAAATGAAGCGGGCGGAGTGGGAGGCTTATTTCAGAGCGTACCAGGCACAGGCGCTGATGGATTATTGCAGGCAGCTGCAGTCGCTTCCTGTTGTCGTTAAACATCCTGCTTTCATGTCGTTCCCCGTACGCGAGCGTGAGCCAGACGCGGAGTTCTTGCGCCTGCTCAAGGGAGTGTGTCCGGTATGATCTGGACTGCCGAGACGCCGATAGTGCTGTACGGTGCCGCCCATCGTGGGACGATGGTTTCGCGTTATCTGAGGGCTGGCTGCAATGTCACAGGCTTTATTGACAAGCGTGCTGCCGAGATAGAGCGCCACGAGGGGCTGCCGGTCACTAGTGTCGGGCATGCAGACAAATCTGCACTCGTGATCATTTGTGTAAACAATATTTTTGAGCACGAAAGCATTGCGCTTGGCTTGGCCGCGGAGGGGTTCGAACGGGTCATTTTTTGCCCGGTGAATGGGTCAAACATGTCGTGGCGATCTGCTGAAGACCGGGCGAAGATGGCAAAGCTTCATAACCATATCATTGACGAACAGCTGACCTTGCCCGTTGAGATCCCTGCATTGAGAGGGCTTTTTCATCCGGACTACAAGGATGATGCGCTCATCAGTGACGCGTCGGGGGACGTGCTGGCGTGGATACCGGCCTTGTTGGTCTGCGCACGCCGTAACGGGAATGGCCTGTTCCAGGACAGTCCGGTGTTTACCCTGTTCCCCTACCTGGAGCTGTTCAAGTGGTTTGACGGTGAGGCGGGCGCAACACCGGACCACTACATGGACCTTTACTGTCGCAACGCGGCTGATCAATTTGGTATCGCGCAAACGGCCGCGTGGGTGGATAACGTGCTGAGAAGCCGTAGGCAGGTGTATGAGCGCATGCGGCAGACGGAATCTATCGACCCCTTGTTCTTTTTGAACCATGCGGTGAAGGCGGACTGGAACAGTGAAGAAAACCACTTCAACATGGACAGCGGCAAACACCGTGCCGCCTTCCAGATTCATCGCAAGCGATCACTGGTTCCGCTCAAGCTGTCGAGTGCGGACTATGAGGCCTACCTTAATCGCCCCGCCTTGAAAGCGCTGATTGATTGCATGGTGCGATCAGGCATCACCGAATTGCCCTATCCAGTAATGCACTCGTATTTTCTGAGAGCGCCGTATCGGGCAGAAAGTGCCTACTATGAGACGTTGCTGAAGTTGTGCCGTGTGCTGGTACTGAGAAACTTCAGCGAAACCGGCAGGGTCAGCCTCCGCGGTGTTCAGCTGCGGGCCGAAAGCGCTGAGCTCGAGCCGCTGGCCCAGGCGTTTGCGCTGCTAGGTTGCTCGGTTCGCCATGCTTATCAAGAAAGCGAGTTTGACCGTGGCGTCAGGGATTTGTACCGCATATCCGATCGCTTCGCACGGTCGGCCGCTGCGCTCGAAGCGTATGACTTTTTACTGGATGAGTGGGTGGCCCGATAATGCGTGCGCAACTGATTGATGTATGTGCGAAGCCTGACTTGCAGGCGCAGGTGGATGATGTTATCCAGCGAATGGAGCAGCACTGCCCGGTACGCGTTTTGTGCTATTCGCTGATGGGCTCTATTCCTCTTGGTATGGGGAATGCTTCGTCTGATTATGACCTGCTCGCGTTTTACGAGCCGCAGCGGGCAATCACCTCCAAGCAGTATGATGTTATCAATAACAAGACGCCGCTGCTGGGCGCGGAGCACATGGCAGGGCAGGTAAACTTGTTGCTTGCTGATATTGAACTGTGTGCTTTGAAATTTATGGATATGCCGGAGGCTGTATTTTCGCAGGCATACCCTCATCATCTTAACTCTCTGACCGTCCATGACGCCGCGTTCGATATCACTGTGGTGCCTGGTTGCAGCTCTCCCAAGGTTGCCTCGATTTTTTCCGATATGTTCTATTACGGCAACGGTGTGTTGACGGATCGCTTGGGTAGCGTGCGTGAAAATTTTGCTGAGATGAAAAACCTGCTTCGGGTCTATGACTTTTGTAAGCGCCGCTTCGTAACGACTTACGGCCGGCTTCAGCACTATCTTGTCGATGAGGGCAATGTCAGGCTACGTTCCTACCTGCAAAGCATCAACGATATTTTGGCGATCGAGTATGCGCTTGACCGCCTCGACGTACCGCCGCCTGATATTTCGGTCATGCTGAATTATCTCGATGATGCAAAGGTGTCGGGAATTGCGCGGCACTATGTCGATGTTAACGGCAGCACCACGTCTGCAAAAGAAAAGCTACTGATTGATCCGAACTTGACGTTGAATCAGTGGATCGCTGAGAGGCTGGAGTGTATCAGGCCGCGCTTGGCGGCACTGTACCCGCAGCGCGCGGATGCGCTGTTCGATATCGTTATCGAGTGACAAATGCTTTTTTCAGGTGCTTGGTTTTATTTTATGTTGCGGGATGGCAGTTCGTGGCCATTCCAATCGGTTAGGCAGGTAATATGATGAATGCTGGCTTGTCCTCGCTCGGCGCCAATTTTTCAGCGATGCAGAAAGGCTGCATCTATTCATTTGCACTTCCGTCTGGCGAGCGTTTGCCGGTTTGCTGGTCGGATGCGCCTCTGCGTGAAGCTCAAGATCACATCGTGATCAGGCACCCGTCTCGGCTGGAGGCATTATCACGCCTGGATAATTACCCCAATATCAGGTGCTTGCTGGACTCGAACACTGGCCTGGCCGATTTGGCGGCGCTAAAGAAGCAGGCGCTCGGCTGGCTGAGTGAGGGGTTCTATATCTTTGGGGCCTTCAAGGTCGGTTTACGATTGGCGCTTCACGCGCAAACGCTAGGCGTTGAGGTCAAAGGTTTTCTCGACAATGACCGGGCGAAGGAAGGCGGTTCAATGGAGGGGATCTCGATCGCTCACCCATCCAGCCTTTCTTTGGACAACGCGGTCGTCGTTGTCGCGAGTGGCAGGCATGGCAACGCCATTTCCAGGCAATTGGGTCAGGTGCCGGGGATTCGCCTGGTCAACATGCATGAATTTCTATACGCGCTGGATGGCGCGGGGCCTGGCTTGGGGTGCGAGAAGTTTTCCAGTTTTGCAGAGGCACCATTACGTGATCCTTGGCGGTTCATTTCTGCTTTTTTGTGCCTGGACGATGAGCCATCACGCAAGGTTTTTGATGCGTTGATCGGTATGCGCACACGCCTGTCAATTGCGTGTGCCGAGCAGGCCAAGTCGCCTTGGGATGAAGAGTATTTCGACAAGGCATTTGTACGGCCTGAACAGGCAGCGCGCTTTGTGGACGCTGGCGCGGCAGCGGGCGATACCCTGCATCGGCTGGAGAAACACTTTGGCCCGGTCGAGCAGGCCTGGCTGTTTGAACCCGAATTACCCGCTTACTACGAGGCGCTCAAGAGTGTCTCGGACCGGCCCAGTGTCTGGCTATTCAACATGGGGCTGGACGAAGTGCCCAGCCGGGCCATCTATCAGCCAGAGCTCTCGTATGACATTGCTGGAGAATTAAGCAGTGATGTGCCCGCAAGCATCACCTCGTTCATTCAGGGTGTACCGCTGGATGCCGTGGTGCCGGGCACGGTTGGCTTGTTCAAGCTCGACATCGAGGGCATGGAGGCATCTGCCTTGCGGGGCGCACGCATGATCATCGATCGCGACAGGCCCGCGTTGGCAGTCTCTGCTTATCATCGTTCTGACGATTATTGGTGCTTGATCGATGAAGTGCAGTCCATTCGCAGCGATTACAAAGTGGGCATGCGCTTGTACGCGGACATTCTGGAAGACATTACCCTGTATTTCTATTAGGCCTGTGGCCAAGCGGCCATGCTTTGGGGCGCCTGAACTGCCGCGGCGTCTCCACTTCCGCGTTTAACCTACCCATGAGTCCCTGACGCCAATGCCTGGATTTTCCTCGCTTTCACCCGTAATCAGAAACGCGTTGCTTGCCGTCCCCTCCACGCTTGGTTTGCACAACGCCCTCGCCGGGCAGCATGTGTTATTGACCGGTGGTACAGGTTTTTTTGGATCATGGTTGTTGGCGTTGTTTCAGCAACTAAACCTGCAAGGCGCAGGGGTGAATGTCACCGTTCTGTCACGCAACCCATCCCGGTTTCTGGATGCGCAGCCTTGTTACCGTGAGTGCGCTTGGCTGCATTGGGTCTGTGGTGATGTGCGTGATCTGCTGACCGTTCCGGGTCAGCCTGTCAATCTGATTATTCATGCGGCAACCGAAACTTCCGCAGCTGCCCATGGCAAACCGTTGGAAATATTCGACACCATCATGACCGGTGCGCGTCGGGTGCTCGACCTGGCAGTAAGGGATCAGGCGCGCGTGCTTTTTACTGGCTCCGGTGCGCAGTACGGGGTTCTGCGGGGAGGAGCCGATGAGGTCGCCGGGGTCGCGGAAGGCTTCGCTAGTGCTTGTGTCAGCAACAGCGCGGGAAGTGCGTATGCCGAAGGTAAGCGAGCACAGGAAACCTTGGGCGCGATTTATGCACAGACGCATGGCATTGACGTAATCATGGCGCGCTGCTTCGCCTTTTCGGGGCCAGGTCTGCCGCTCGATGGCCACTTCGCCATTGGCAACTTTGTTCGTGACGCCCTGTTTGCTGATCAGGTGGTGATCCGCTCTTGTGGGACGGCGGTGCGCAGCTATTTGCACGGTGCAGATCTGGCTGCATGGCTGTTGGTGTTGCTGGCAAGAGGCAAATCCGGCGAGGCCTACAACGTTGGCTCCGATCAGGCGATCAGCATTGCCGATCTGGCGCATCGGGTTGTTTCGCGAGTGGCTCAAGGAAAACAGGTGCGGATCATGGGGCGCCCCGAGGGTTCGGAACGTTCATTTTATGTACCGGATATTGGCCATGCCCGTGGGTTGGGGCTGGACGTCTGGACCAGCCTGGACCAATCGATCGACAGCATGGCTGCCTGGGCGAAATCCCTGGGTGAACGAAATTGAATTTCAACGAGGCTGCGTGTAAGCGAGGCCGTGACAGAGGGGATGCGTGATGGATTGGGCCTCAATTGCAGGCGGTAGTTGCCAGGGGAAGCCTTGGCGAGTGGGTATCGCCGGGGTTCAGCTAGGGCAGGAGCAGAAGGCTTTTCTTTTAAGCGATGAGCAATGGGAGAAGCTACAGGCTCTATTTCCTCTTGGCCCATTACAGACCTATGGTAATGCCAACGGTCTTGTCTTCGAGCGGGTGGTGGTAGCCGACGTCACTGGTCACTATGACAGTGTCCTCTTGGTTGAGCAGGTTCATGCAAGCTCGCAAGTGCTTACATTCACGGCCGATACTCGACGCTATCTGATGCAGTTGGAGAACTCCAGGGACGGCGCACAGCTACTCGAACAGTTTGATCGGGTGTTTCTACCTGCCAAAGAGGCGTTCACAGGCCAAGACCTGGTGCGGCTCAATCAGCCGCTGGAACTACCGCTTGCCGAATTGAGCCTGCGCTCGGCTTTCAGCGCAAAGGCATGTGTGCATGGCCGGGACGCTATCGAGTTGGCGGGAGCACACTTCGCTTTATGTGACCTTGAGCCCGAGTTGTCGGGTTGGCTGTCACCTGAGTGGCAGTCTTGCCTGTTGTCGGGTGCCGTTCCTGTGCATACCGCAACCGCTTCGGTGCCAGAATGGTTTCCGCGTGACTGCTATGTAGACGGTAGTGCGTTTAGTAACAGCGAAGACTTGTTCGCTTTTCTTGATGGTATGCAGTGGGCGGAGTACGAGGCGCTGGCGAGTCGCTTGCGGTCGTTTCTCATGCAAGGCAGCGCTCGCCCGGATGAGCGTATTTACCCCTATACCGTCGACTTCTGGATCAATGCGCTGACCTCCGCCATTGCACTGGATGCAACAGCGGTGCGTGGCGCAGCGCCGTTGTTGAGCGTCGTCATACCAGCCTATAACTATGGTCGGTATCTGGGGCAGGCAGTGCGGTCCGTGTTGAGCCAGGGTGTCGAGGAGGTTGAAGTCCTTGTTGTGGACAATGACTCGACGGACAACACGCAGTTGGTCATGGCGGAATTTTCGTCTGATACGCGGGTGCGCTATATGCGTAACCGGCGGAATTTCGGGGCAGGCAACAGCTCTCAAAATGGCTTTTGGGCAGCCAAAGGCAAATACATGATTTTGTTCATGGCCGACGATTTCATGAATCCAGGCCATGTTCAGCGCCTTCTCCCTGCGCTGGAAAGCAATGCGCAGGTTGCCCTGGGTTACAGTCCGATATGTTGGGTCAGCGAGCAAGGAGAGCCCGTACCAGGGCCTCGCCACCCGGGGCATCGGGGCGCAGATTATTTTGGCGGGCGTAATGAGGTTGCGGATCTTCTGATTTACGACAGCTACATTACTCCCTCTGCAGCCATCATTCGTAGAGATGCCTTTTTCAAGGCCTGGCGGCGTGATGTCAGAATTCGAGGGTCTGGTGACTGGCAGCTTATGGTTCAGCTTGCAGAGCTTTACCCTGACTTCGCCTTCAGCGCTGTGCCTGGTGTGAGCTATCGCGTACATGGTGCACAACATTCCCATGAGTTTTATATCTCCTCCGCACCGCTGGAAGGGCACACGTGTATTCTCGAAGGCGTATTTGAGCGCGGTAACGAAGGGCGGCTGAAAGGCTATGAGCGCGAAGTTGCTGCGCACCTCAAGCGGCGGCTGACGCTTTATCCGCAAGAGCAGGATACCGGGCTGGGCAAACGGGTTCGGCAATTGTGTGGGCGTCTGGAAGCCTTGGCGCAAGACGCCGAGAGAACGCTGTTCTCCATCATATTGACCACGTTCAACCGCCCGCAATTGCTCAAGGATGCGCTGAACAGCATTGCGCATCAGTCCTTCAAGGACTTTGACGTCATCCTGGTCAATGACAATGGCGAGCCGGTCGAGTCGCTGCTGGCTGAGTACGATTTCCCGATCACGTACATCCGCCAAGGCCGCAATCGCGGCCCGGCCGCTGCCCGTAATACCGCTTTGCACCTGGCCCGTGGCCGGTATGTCGTTTATCTGGACGACGACGACCTGTATCTGCCTGACCACCTTGAAACACTGGCCAAAGCGCTGGATACCCACCCCGACAGTGTGGTGTACACGGATGCAGTGTTCATTCAGGAAACGATTGCGGCGGGCAAGCGGACCGAGGTGGCGCGTGAACAACGCTATCCACACGAGGCCTACTCCCGGGAGCGTTTGCTGGTAAACAACTACATCCCGATCAACACCTTTGCCTGCCCACGCGCGCTTGCACTTGCCGTGGGCGACTTCGACGAGTCGCTGGCAGGCTTGGAGGATTGGGATTTCCTCATGCGCCTGAGCGCGCGAAGCGCCTTCCATCATTTGCGCAGCGAGACGGTGGAAGTCCGTATGCGGCGGGACGACAATGCACCTGCACGACGCTCCGAGCAGGCACTGAAAGATTACCCAGCGCTTTATCGCGAGTTGTATGCGCGCCATGGCGACGTTGGCAGCGAAGAAGTACAGCGCGGGCGCCAGCAAATGCTGGAGCATCTGGGTGGCAAGCCCAAGGCGTTGACACTGCAAACCTGGCTGGCCGAACGCGTTCCGGATGCCATGCAGAGTCGCCTGATCGAACAGCGTCTGCGCGCCCATCAGGGTGGCCCTGTGATCGGGGTAATCGTGGTGGACGCTGACGGGCGCGCCGATGCATTGAAAGCTTCTCTGCAAAGCCTGGGTAGCGATCACTGCCTTTATTCCACTTTGAAAATTGTGGCGCTGACGCCGGGCGAGGCTCCCGCGACTTCGGCGCAGGACAAGCTGCATTTCGTGCGTCTGACCGATGCCAGCCTGAGCGATCAGCTGAACCAGGCAGCTCAGGCGGGTGAATTTGACTGGTTCATGCTGGTAGACGCGGGGAGTGAGTTCACTGCAAGTGGCTTGCTGATTGCCGCGCTTGACCTGTTGGCGGCGCCGGGCTGTCGGGCCGTCTATGGTGATGAGGGTTTGCGTTCCGATGGGTCAGAAATGGGCGCTGTGCTGCGCCCTGATCTAAACCTTGATCTACTGCTCAGTTTGCCGGCGAGCCTGTCACGCCACTGGCTGTTCAACCGGCAGGTGTGGCTGGAAATGGGCGGCTTCCGCCAGGAGGCGGGCCAGGCATTCGAGCTGGATTACATCCTGCGCCTGATCGAGTCTGCCGGTTTCGAGGGGCTGGGGCATATCAGCGAGCCGTTGTTGGTCTGCGATGCCCCGTCGCTGCGCGACTGCCCGGACGAGCGCGGGGTCATCCAGCGCCATCTGCATGCCCGCGGTTTTGCACAGGCGCGCATCGGGTCTCGTCTGCCCGGGCGTTATGATCTGGACTATGGCGCCCCCGGCGACGCACCGGTCAGCATCCTGATCCTGCTCCAGGGCAACAGCACCGAGCGGGTGCAGCGCTGCATGGAAACCATTCTGGAGAAGACAACCTATCGAAACTACGAGGTGCTGCTGCTGGCGCGTGATAATGCCGGCCCGGCAGTAAACGGCTGGCTCGACAACGTTGCCCGGCTTGGCACCGATGCCATTCGTTGCTTGCGATTCCCTGCCGGCATGGCGCCTGTGCAAATGCGCAACCAGGCCGCCGGGCAGGCCCGTGGTGATTTCCTGCTGTGGCTGGACGAAGGCGCTGCGGTGCTCGATAACGATTGGTTGCAGCAGATGCTCAACCACGGCATGCGCCAGGAAGTCGGCGTGGTGGGGGCCAAACTGGTGGCGGGGGACGCTACCATCAGCCATGCCGGTTTCGTGCTCGGCCTGAATGGCCCTGTTGGCGAAGCTTTTGCCGGTCAGCCGATGGACGCGTCCGGCTATCTGCAGCGCCTGCAAGTGGACCAGAACTATGTCGCCGTGAGCGGCAAGTGCCTGCTGGTGAACAAAAGCCTGTTCCTGGAGGCGGGCGGTTTCGACGAGTCCCCCGAGTTGCAGCGCTGGACGGATGTTGATCTGTGCCTGCGCCTGCACCGTGGCGGCTACCTGAACGTGTGGACGCCGCGTGTTCAGTTGCTGCTAAGTGAGGATGCTGTAACGCCGGCCACCGCCGCAGAAGAAGATGCCTTGTATGACCGCTGGCTGCCTGTACTGGCACGCGACCCGCTCCACAACCCGAACTTCTCGCTGTCTTCCAGCAATGGCCTCGGCCTGGCGCCCTCCGGTCTGAGCTGGCGACCGTTGTCGTCCTGGAAACCGCTGCCGACGATCCTCGCCCATGCGGCGGACAGAGGAGGGTGTGGCAACTACCGGGTCATCCAGCCGCTGGATACGCTCAACCGCGAGGGGCTGGCCGAGGGGGTGGTGGCGTGGAATTATCTGGCGCCTGCCGAACTTGAGCGTTATCAGCCCGACAGCATCATCCTGCAGCGCCAGGTTGGCGATGAGCAGATTGAGCATATACGCCGGATGCACGCGTTTTCGCGGGCTTTCAAGGTCTTCGAGCTGGACGACTACCTGCCCAACCTGCCGCTCAAGAGCGTGCACAGGGCGCACATGCCCAAGGACATTCTGCGGTCCATACGTCGCAGTCTTTCCTATGTGGACCGCTTTGTCGTCTCCACGCAGCCGCTGGCCGAGGCCTTCGCCGGCGTACATGGCGATATCCGCGTGGTACCCAACACGCTGGATACCCGCTACTGGAGCGGCCTCAAGGCCTTGCGCCGGCAGTCGCGCAAACCGCGCGTCGGCTGGGCGGGTGGGGCGAGCCACACGGGCGACCTGGAAGTGATCGCGGACGTGGTCAAGGAATTGGCCAACGAGGTGGAGTGGGTGTTCTTCGGCATGTGCCCGGACAAGCTGCGGCCTTATGTTCATGAGTTCCACCCGAGTGTCTCGATTGAGCAATACCCCGCGACGCTGGCCAGGATGAACCTGGACCTGGCCCTGGCGCCGGTCGAGCAGAACCTGTTCAACGAGTGCAAGAGCAACCTGCGTTTGCTGGAGTACGGCGCCTGTGGTTTCCCGGTGATCGCCAGCGACCTGCGTTGCTACCAGGGCTACAGCGATTTGCCGGTCACACTGGTGAAGAACCGTTTCCGAGGCTGGGTAGATGCCATTCGCATGCACATCTCTGATCTGGATGCCACGGCGAAGGCGGGCGATGCACTGCGCAATGCAGTGCTGGGCGGCTGGATGCTCGAAGGCGACAACCTGAGCAACTGGCGCAAGGCCTGGCTGCCGGATTGATACATTGTCGTAGGCCTGGATCGGCCTCTTCGCGGGCTTGCCCGCACCCACAGGTACAGCGCAGGGCTTGACTCCTATGCTGGCCCTGTGGGAGCGGGCAAGCCCGCGAAGAGGCCGGCACAGGCAACACAAATCCCCATCTCCGGCACGGCTATTGCTACACCGCTGGCAACACACCGTTTTTATGACGGTCAGCCACGCGAGAGAGCACGATGCCCCAGGCCGCCCACGTAACCCGAGCCCCCGATCATCAGGGGCAGACCCCGATCGAGCAGGACAGCCACCAGGGTATCGAGCAAGCCTTCGCCCTGTTCAATCAGGTATCCAGCCAACTCAGCCAGTCCTACAGCCTGCTCGAAGCCCGGGTCAGTGAACTCAAAGGCGAGCTGGCCGTGGTCAGTGCCCAGCGCATAGAAGAGCTGAGCGAAAAGGAACGCCTGGCCAACCGTCTGCAGAACCTGCTGGACCTGCTGCCTGGCGGGGTGATCGTGATCGATGGCCATGGCCTTGTACGTGAAGCCAACCCGGCTGCCTGCGAACTGCTCGGCGAACCGCTGATCGGCGAGTTATGGCGTCAGGTGATCGCCCGCAGCTTTGCACCACGCAAGGACGATGGCCATGAAATCTCGCTGCGCGACGGCCGCCGGCTGTCCATCGCCACCCGCTCGCTGGATGCCGAACCCGGCCAGCTGGTGCTGCTCAACGACCTGACTGAAACCCGTCGCCTGCAAGACCAACTGGCCCGCCACGAGCGCCTGTCGTCGTTGGGGCGCATGGTCGCCTCGCTGGCGCACCAGATCCGCACGCCGCTGTCGGCCGCCATGCTCTACGCCAGCCACCTCGCTGACAGCGAGCAACAGCTGAGCCCGGAAACCCGCCAGCGCTTCGCCGGTACCTTGAAGGAGCGCCTGCACGAGCTGGAGCACCAAGTGCGTGACATGCTGGTGTTCGCCCGTGGCGAGTTGCCGCTGGGTGATCGGGTTACCCCAAAAGCCCTTTTCCAGGCCCTGCAGCAGGCGGCTCAGGCGCATGTGCAGGGGCACACCGTGCGCTGGCAGTGCGACAGCCATCTGGGTGAGCTGCTGTGCAATCGCGATACCCTGGTCGGCGCCTTGCTCAACCTGATCGAAAATGCCCTGCAGGCCAGCGACGGCCCAGCGCGCTTGAAGGTGCACCTGTTCCGTCGCGAGCGCACCCTGCATCTGTGTGTCAGTGACGCCGGCAGCGGTATCGCCGCCGAGTTGTTGGCGCGCCTTGGCGAGCCGTTTCTCACCACCAAGGCCACTGGCACCGGCCTCGGCCTTGCGGTGGTCAAGGCTGTGGTGCGTGCGCACCAGGGCGCTATCAGCCTGCGCTCGAAGGTGGGCCGAGGCACCTGCGTGCGGGTAGAGCTGCCGTTGATCGACGGGCAATTGGCGGAGGGGGTGTAATGGCAATCAAGGTGCTGCTGGTCGAGGACGACCGCGTATTGCGCCAGGCGCTGGGCGATACCCTGGAAATCGGCGGTTTCGCCTACCAGGCAGTGGGCAGTGCCGAAGAAGCGCTGGAGGCGGTGCTGGATGATGCCTTCAGCCTGGTGGTCAGCGATGTGAACATGCCCGGTATGGACGGGCATCAGTTGTTGAGCCAGTTGCGCCGCCAGCAACCTCAGCTGCCGGTGCTGTTGATGACGGCGCACGCCGCCGTCGAGCGTGCCGTCGAAGCAATGCGCCAAGGTGCTGCCGACTATCTGGTCAAACCGTTCGAGCCAAAGGCGCTGCTCAGCCTGGTCGAGCGGCATGCCGCCGGGCGGGTGTCCGCTGACGAGGGCCCGGTGGCCTGTGAGCCGGCCAGCCGCCAGTTGCTGGAGTTGGCCGCACGCGTGGCGCGCAGTGACTCGACCGTGCTGATTTCTGGTGAGTCCGGCACCGGCAAGGAAGTGCTGGCGCGCTACATTCACCAGCAGTCGCCCAGGGCGGCGCAGCCCTTTGTGGCAATCAACTGCGCGGCCATCCCCGACAACATGCTCGAAGCCACCCTGTTCGGCCATGAAAAGGGTGCCTTCACCGGTGCCATCGCCGCCCAGGCCGGCAAGTTCGAGCAGGCCGAAGGCGGTACCCTGCTGCTCGACGAAATCTCGGAAATGCCAATGGCCTTGCAGGCCAAGCTGCTGCGTGTGCTGCAGGAGCGCGAAGTGGAACGGGTGGGCGGGCGCAAGCCGATCAGCCTGGATATCCGCGTGCTGGCCACGACCAACCGCGACCTGGCCGGCGAAGTAGCGGCCGGGCGCTTCCGCGAAGACCTGTTCTACCGCCTGTCAGTGTTCCCCCTGGCCTGGTGCCCGCTGCGTGAGCGCCCGGGCGACATCCTGCAACTGGCCGAGCGCCTGCTGGCGCGCCATGCGGCCAAGATGAAACACGCCCCGGTACGCCTGTCGCCGCAGGCCCGGGCTTGCCTGCAAGCCTATGCCTGGCCGGGCAACGTGCGCGAACTCGACAACGCGCTTCAGCGGGCGTTGATCTTGCAGCAGGGTGGGGTGATCGAGGCGGCGGATTTCTGTCTTGCAGGCGCCATTCCATTGTCGGCTGGCACAGGGCCGTCGCCTGAAATATCGGCCGAGGCCAGCGGGCTGGGCGATGACATGCGCCGCCATGAGTACCAGATGATCATCGATACCCTGCGCGCCGAGCGCGGTCGGCGCAAAGAGGCGGCCGAGCGCCTGGGCATCAGCCCGCGCACCTTGCGTTACAAACTGGCGCAGATGCGCGATGCCGGGTTCGACGTCGAGGCCAGCCTGTTCGGCTGACAGGCAAATCATCTGCAACTGGCGCGGACCTCTGTGGGAGCGGCCTTGTGTCGCGAAGGGGGCGCGAAGCCGCTCCCACAGGAATTGTGTGATGCCTGGGAAATCAGTCGCAAAGGCTGGCACCTTTGTTGCTTTACGTAGGCTATTCGCCGCATGAGTGTCAAAAAAATGCGGCCGCAGGAGAGAGAAGGGTCATGAGCCAAGGTGTTGAATTCAATCGTCTGATGCTGGACATGCGGGCCATGCAGGCCGATGCCATGTCGCTGCCCAAGGTCGCCGCCGCCCCCGAGCTGGCGCCGGGGCAGAGTACCTTTGCCGACATGCTTGGCCAGGCCATCGGCAAGGTGCATGAGACCCAGCAGGCATCGACCCAGCTGGCCAATGCCTTCGAGATCGGCAAGAGCGGCGTCGACCTGACCGACGTGATGATCGCTTCGCAAAAGGCCAGTGTGTCGATGCAGGCCATGACCCAGGTACGCAACAAACTGGTACAGGCGTACCAGGACATCATGCAGATGCCGGTTTGAGGACGGAAGTAGACCATGGCTGAAGCAGTCGTCGACAACCCCCCCGCCAAGACGGGCCCGGCAGCGGCCAAGCGCCCGCTGCCAGGTATGTCGTTCCTGGAAAACATCGCGCAGATGCCCATGCTGCGCCAAGTCGGCCTCATGGTCGGCCTGGCGGCCAGCGTGGCAATCGGCTTTGCCGTGGTGCTGTGGTCGCAACAACCCGATTACCGTCCGCTGTACGGCAGCCTGTCGGGCATGGACACCAAGCAGGTCATGGACACCCTGGGTGCTGCTGACATCCCCTATAACGTCGAGCCCAACTCCGGTGCTCTGCTGGTCAAGGCCGACGACCTCTCCCGTGCCCGCCTGAAACTGGCGGCCGCCGGCGTGGCGCCCAGCGATGGCAACGTCGGTTTCGAACTGCTCGACAAGGAGCAGGGGCTGGGCACCAGCCAGTTCATGGAAGCCACTCGCTACCGCCGCAGCCTGGAAGGCGAGCTGGCGCGTACCGTTTCCAGCCTGAACAACGTCAAGGCCGCACGCGTGCACCTGGCCATCCCGAAAAGCTCTGTGTTCGTGCGCGACGACCGCAAGCCTAGCGCCTCGGTACTGGTCGAGCTGTACCCGGGCCGTGCCCTGGAAGCCGGTCAGGTGTCGGCCATCGTCAACCTGGTGGCGACCAGTGTGCCGGAGCTGGACAAATCCCAGGTCACCGTGGTCGACCAGAAAGGTAACTTGCTGTCCGAGCAGCTGCAGGACTCTGCCCTGACTGAGGCCGGCAAGCAGTACGACTACAGCCGCCGTATGGAAAGCATGCTTACCCAGCGCGTGCGCAACATCTTGCAGCCTGTCCTGGGCAATGACCGATACAAGGCCGAAGTGTCCGCCGACCTGGACTTCAGTGCCGTCGAGTCGACTGCCGAGCAGTTCAACCCCGACCAGCCGGCGCTGCGCAGCGAGCAGTCGGTTGACGAGCAACGCGCCAGCAGCCAGGGCCCGCAAGGTGTGCCTGGCGCGCTGAGCAACCAGCCGCCAGGCGCCGCTTCGGCACCGCAAACCACCGGTGGCGCCGCTACCCCGGCCGCAGCCATTCAGCCTGGCCAGCCGCTGGTGGATGCGAACGGCCAGCAGATCATGGACCCGGCCACCGGCCAGCCGATGCTCGCACCGTACCCGTCGGACAAACGCCAGCAAAGCACCAAGAACTTCGAGCTGGACCGCTCCATCAGCCACACCCGCCAGCAGCAGGGGCGCATGACCCGCCTGTCGGTGGCAGTGGTGGTAGACGACCAGGTCAAGATCGACCCGGCCACCGGCAACACCAGCCGTGCACCCTGGGCCGCCGAAGACCTGGCGCGCTTCACCCGCCTGGTGCAGGACGCGGTCGGCTTCGACGCCAGCCGTGGTGACAGCGTGACGGTGATCAACGTGCCATTTGCCGCCGACCGTAACGAAGAAATTGCCGATATCGCCTTCTACCAGCAGCCGTGGTTCTGGGACATCGTCAAGCAAGTGCTGGGCGTGGTGTTCATTCTGGTACTGGTGTTCGGCGTGCTGCGGCCGGTGCTCAACAACATCACAGGGGGCGGCAAGCAGGCCGCTTCGGATAGCGACATGGAGCTGGGCGGCATGGTGGGGTTGGATGGCGAACTGGCCAACGACCGCGTCAGCCTGGGTGGCCCGACAAGCATTCTGCTGCCTAGCCCGAGCGAGGGTTACGAGGCACAGCTCAACGCAATCAAAGGCCTGGTGGCCGAAGACCCGGGCCGTGTAGCCCAGGTCGTCAAAGACTGGATCAACGCCGATGAGTGATAACCGAGCCGTTACCGCCAAGCTGAGCCGTGTCGACAAGGCGGCAATCCTGCTGCTTTCGCTGGGCGAGACCGATGCGGCCCAGGTGCTGCGCCACATGGGCCCCAAGGAAGTGCAGCGGGTGGGTGTGGCCATGGCGCAGATGGGTAATGTGCACCGTGACCAGGTCGAGCAGGTAATGAGCGAGTTCGTCGACATTGTCGGCGACCAGACCAGCCTGGGCGTGGGGTCCGATGCCTACATCCGCAAGATGCTCAACCAGGCCCTGGGCGAGGACAAGGCCAATGGCCTGGTCGACCGCATCCTGCTGGGTGGCAACACCAGTGGCCTGGACAGCCTGAAATGGATGGAACCGCGCGCGGTAGCCGACGTGATCCGCTACGAGCACCCGCAGATCCAGGCAATCGTGGTCGCCTACCTCGACCCTGACCAGGCCGGCGAAGTGCTGAGCAACTTCGACCACAAGGTGCGCCTGGACATCGTCTTGCGCGTGTCGTCGCTGAACACCGTGCAGCCGGCGGCGCTGAAAGAGTTGAACCAGATCCTCGAGAAGCAGTTCTCGGGCAACTCCAACGCCGCGCGCACCACCTTGGGCGGCATCAAGCGCGCTGCCGACATCATGAACTTCCTGGACAGCTCGGTGGAAGGTGCACTGATGGATGCGATCCGCGAAGTCGACAGCGACCTGTCGGAGCAGATCGAAGACCTGATGTTCGTCTTCAACAACCTGGCCGACGTCGACGACCGTGGCATCCAGGCGCTGCTGCGCGAAGTGTCGTCCGACGTGCTGGTGGTGTCGCTCAAGGGCGCCGACGAGCGGGTCAAGGACAAGATTTTCAAGAACATGTCCAAACGTGCCTCCGAACTGCTGCGCGACGACCTGGAGGCCAAGGGGCCGGTGCGGGTCAGCGACGTGGAAACGGCGCAGAAGGAAATCCTCACCATCGCCCGCCGCATGGCCGAGGCCGGCGAGATCGTGCTCGGCGGCAAGGGTGCCGAGGAAATGATCTGATCCATCAGGTCAGGAAAAAATGGTGGGGCTGGTGCGGTCATTGTGGGAGCTGGCTTGCCGGCGATGAGGCCAGCCCAGGCAGAGTCGTTGCATGGCAAGGGCTGCGCCCTTGATCGCCGGCAAGCCAGCTCCCACAAGGCCCTTATGGGTCGAACATGCTTGTTGAGTACTTTAAAACATGTCCAGCAAAGAACATCACCCCAGCGACCTGATCCGCGCCCGCGACCTCGAGGGCGTGGATGTGTGGACGCTGCCCAGCTTCGACCCGGAGCCAGAGCCCTTACCCGAGCCTGAGCCGGAGCCCGAGCCGGTCGAGGAAGAAATCGAGGAAGTGCCGCTGGAAGAAGTCCAGCCGCTCACCCTGGAAGAGCTCGAGGCCATCCGCCAGGAAGCCTACAACGAAGGTTTCGCCACCGGCGAGCGAGAGGGCTTTCACAGCACCCAGCTCAAGGTGCGCCAAGAGGCCGAAGCGGCCCTGAAGGCCAAGCTCGACAGCCTTGAGCAACTGATGGCCAACCTGATGGAGCCGATCGCCGAGCAAGACACCCAGATCGAGAAAACCCTCGTGCACCTTGTGGCGCACATGACTCGCCAGGTGATCGGCCGCGAATTGCACAACGACTCCAGCCAGATTACCCAGGTGCTGCGCGAAGCATTGAAGCTGCTGCCCATGGGCGCGGACAATATCCGCATCCACCTCAACCCGCAGGACTTCGAGCTGGCCAAGGCCCTGCGCGAACGCCACGAGGAAAACTGGCGGTTGCTGGAAGACAGCGCACTGCTACCGGGGGGCTGCCGTATCGAAACTGCCCATAGCCGCATCGATGCGACCATGGAAACGCGCATCGAGAAAACCGTGGCGCAGCTGTTCGACCAGTTGCACGACCATTCCCTGCACCCGGCGGCGCCAGACATGTCGGTAGACCTGGACGCCCCCGTCGAGCGTTCGGTGGAAAGCCCTGATGCACCTTAAGCGCACCAGCTTCGGCAAACGCCTGGGCAGTTATGCCGAGGCCATCGAGCTGCCGTCCCAGCCCATCGTCGAAGGCCGCCTGCTGCGCATGGTCGGGCTCACCCTGGAGGCCGAAGGCCTGCGCGCCGCGGTGGGAAGCCGCTGCCTGGTGATCAACGACGACAGCTACCACCCGGTCCAGGTAGAAGCCGAAGTCATGGGCTTTGCCGGGCCCAAAGTGTTTCTCATGCCGGTCGGCAGCATTGTCGGTATCGCCCCCGGCGCCCGGGTGGTGCCGCTGGATGACGGCGGCCGGCTGCCCATGGGCATGAGCATGCTCGGCCGTGTGCTGGACGGCGCCGGCCGCGCGCTGGATGGCAAGGGCGGGATGAAGGCCGAGGACTGGGTGCCGATGGACGGCCCTGTGATCAACCCGCTCAACCGTGACCCCATCAGCAAGCCGCTGGACGTGGGCATTCGCAGCATCAATGGTCTGCTGACCGTCGGTCGCGGCCAGCGCCTGGGCCTGTTTGCCGGTACTGGCGTAGGTAAGTCGGTGTTGCTGGGCATGATGACCCGCTTCACCGAAGCCGAAATCATCGTGGTTGGCCTGATCGGTGAGCGGGGCCGTGAGGTGAAGGAGTTCATCGAGCACATCCTGGGTGAAGAGGGCCTCAAGCGTTCGGTAGTGGTGGCTTCGCCTGCCGACGATGCGCCGCTGATGCGCCTGCGCGCTGCCATGTATTGCACGCGCATCGCTGAGTACTTCCGCGACAAGGGCAAGAACGTGCTGTTGCTGATGGACTCGCTCACCCGTTTCGCCCAGGCCCAGCGTGAAATTGCCCTGGCCATCGGCGAGCCGCCGGCTACCCGGGGTTACCCGCCGTCTGTATTCGCCAAGCTGCCCAAGCTGGTGGAGCGGGCGGGCAATGGCGAGGCGGGCGGTGGTTCGATTACCGCGTTCTACACCGTGTTGTCCGAAGGTGATGACCAGCAGGACCCGATCGCCGACTCGGCGCGCGGTGTGCTCGACGGCCACTTCGTGCTGTCGCGCCGGCTGGCCGAAGAGGGCCATTACCCGGCCATCGACATCGAAGCCTCGATCAGCCGGGTGATGCCCCAGGTGGTCGATGCCGACCACTTGCGCCAGGCGCAGAAGTTCAAGCAATTGTGGTCGCGCCTGTCGCAAAGCCGCGACCTGATCAGCGTGGGCGCCTATGTGGCCGGCGGCGACCCGGAAACCGACCTGGCCATTGCCTTGCAATCGAAGCTGGTGGAGTTTCTGCGCCAAGGCCTGCAGGAGAATGTGGGCATGGCGCAGAGCCGCGAACAGCTGGGGGCGATCTTCACGCCCCCGGCGGGCTGATAGGCCATGGCGCTGCCCGGACGCGCTGCGCGCCTGGCGCCGGTGGTGGACATGGCCGAGGAAGCCGAGCGCAAGGCAGCCCAGCGCCTGGGGCATTTCCAGCAGCAGGTGGCCACGTCCCAGGCCAAGCTGGCTGAGCTCGAACGGTTTCGTGAGGATTACCAGCTGCAGTGGATCAACCGCGGCGGGCAGGGGGTCAATGGCAGCTGGCTGGTCAACTACCAGCGTTTTCTGGGGCAGCTGGAAACGGCCATGACCCAGCAGCGCCAGAGCCTGGTGTGGCACCAGAACAACCTCAACAACGCCCGTGGCACCTGGCAGCAGGCCTATGCCCGGGTAGAGGGTTTGCGCAAGCTGGTGCAGCGCTACATGGACGAAGCCCGGCGCGCCGAAGACAAGCGTGAGCAGCGGTTGCTGGACGAACTGTCGCAGCGCCTGCCCCGCCAAAACCATTTTTAATCCTGTCTTGCACCATCAATCAGGCTACCGCGTGCCCCTGTAGGAGCAGCCTTGTGCTGCGAAGAGGCCATTGCAGCCAAAGATAATCTTTGGCGTTACCGGCCTCTTCGCAGCACAAGGCTGCTCCTACAAGGGGTCGCGTCGCCTGCTGGAACCATGTGCTTGCCACCCATGCCATCGCCTGCTAAACCTTAATGGAGTTGCATCCGCCATCATCGAAGGAATCGCTAGCATGGCAGTCGAGACTGATTTTTCGCAGGAAGGGAAAAAGCTGACGATCAAGATCAAGGGGCGCTTCGATTTCGGCAAACATCAGGAATTTCGTGACGCCTACGAACGCCAGCCCTATCGGCCCGATTCGGTAATCGTCGACCTGAAAGACACCACCTACCTCGACAGTTCCGCGCTCGGCATGCTGCTGTTGCTGAGGGACCATGCGGGCGGCGATGAGTCGGATGTGCGCGTGGTGCATGCCAGCTCCGATGTGCGCAAGATCCTCGCCATCTCCAATTTCGAAAAACTGTTCGACATCAGTTGAGCGCCGACATGCCGCCCCAACAGGCGTTGACCGTGCTGGTCGCCGAAGACGGGGCCGCCGACAGAATGCTGCTGGCGCAGATCGTGCGCCGCCAGGGCCATCAGGTATTCACCGCAGAAAACGGCGAGCAGGCGGTGGCGCTGTTCATCGAGCGGCGCCCGCAGCTGGTGCTGCTGGATGCGCTGATGCCGGTGATGGATGGCTTCGAGGCGGCGCGGCAGATCAAGGCTCTGGCCGGCGAGGCGCTGGTGCCGATCATTTTCCTGACGTCGCTGAATGAGGAAGAGGGCCTGGTGCGCTGCCTGGAGGCCGGGGGCGATGACTTCATGGCCAAGCCCTACAGTGCGGTGATCCTCGGCGCCAAGATCCGCGCCATGGACCGCCTGCGCCGGCTGCAGGCTACCGTGCTGGAGCAGCGTGACCAGATTACCCGGCACCACCATTACCTGCTCAACGAGCAGCGGGTGGCCAAGGCGGTATTCGACAAGGTGGCCCACTCCGGCTGCCTTTCTGCCCCTAACATCCGCTACCTGCAATCGCCCTATGCGCTGTTCAATGGCGACCTGATGCTGGCCGCGTTCACGCCGGCCGGTGACATGCGTGTGCTGCTTGGCGATTTCACCGGCCATGGTCTGCCAGCGGCGGTAGGGGCGATGCCGCTGGCCGAAGTGTTCTACGGCATGACCGCCAAGGGCTACGGCATGGCGCAGATCCTGCGCGAGATGAACGCCAAGCTCAAACGCATCCTGCCGGTGGACATGTTCTGCTGTGCACTGCTGCTCGACCTCAGTTTGCAGCGCGGTTCGGTCGAGGTGTGGAACGGGGGCATGCCCGATGGCTATCGCCTGTCGGTAAATGGCCATATGCTATCATCACTGAGTTCTCGGCACCTGCCGCTGGGTATCCTGGCTGCAGAGCGTTTTGATGACAGCACTGAAGTGCTGCCGTTGGCACCGGGCGAGCGCTTGTTGCTGTTGTCGGACGGCGTGCTGGACACCGCCGATGATCAGGAACGGTTATTCGGCGTAGAGCGTTTGCGTGCGGTGCTGGCCGACAATCGCGACCCTGCGCAGCTGTTCGATGAAGTCATGCAGGCGCTGGAGCAATTTGGCGGGCACCCGCGTGATGACATCAGCCTGTGCGATATCCGCATGTTCAGCGCGGAGGAGCGGGTGCCGGCGCCGATGATCTACTCTGATAGCGGCCGTTCCAGCCCGCTGGACTGGTCGCTGAGGTTCGAGGTGCGTGGTGAGAGCCTCAAGAGCTTCAACCCGGTGCCGTATCTGGTGCAGTTGTTGCAGGAAATTCACGGCCTGCGGGCGCGCACCGGCAGCCTGCACGCAGTGCTCAGCGAGCTGTATTCCAATGCACTGGAGCATGGTGTGCTGGGCCTGGATTCGCAGCTCAAGCGCGATGTGCAGGGGTTCGCCGACTATTATCAGGAGCGCGCCCGGCGGCTGGGTGCGTTGAGCGACGGTTTCGTGCGCATCGACTTCAGGGTTGAACCGCACGCCGAGGGCGGGCGTCTGATGATCGAGGTGCTCGACAGTGGCGTCGGGTTCGATGTGCAGCGTGTGCTGTCGCGGCCGTCGCTGGCGCAGGGGCTGAGCGGGCGTGGCCTGAACCTGATTCAGCGGCTGGCCAGCAATGCCCGCTGGAGCGAAGGCGGGCGTTGCGCACATGTGGAGTTCGTATGGTGAGCCACAGGCTGGCTCGGACATAATCTGGCTTGATCAAGGAGTGAACAAGTGACTGACATGCATATTGACCACAAGGTCCTCAGTGACCTGCGTGAAGTCATGGAGGATGGCTACCTGCAGTTGGTGCAAACCTTTCTCGACGACTCTGAACGGCGCCTGAGCCAGCTGCATGCGGCCAAAAGCGCCGAAGAGCTCGGTGCGGCCGCCCACAGCTTCAGGGGCAGCAGCAGCAACATGGGCGCCGTGGCCTTGGCTTGCCTGTGCCAGCAACTGGAAGACCGCGCGCGGCAGCGCCCGCTGTATGGGATCGAAGACCTGATCAACCGCATCGATCTGGAATATGTCGAGGTGCAGCACTTCTACCGCGATGAGCAGCAGCGTATTTCTGCAGGCTGATGCGTGAGTTGGCGCGAGTCTTGCCTCTCTCTGGCTGGATGATCTTTCTGTTCCTGGCGCGGAGACCGCTCAATGCCTGTCGCACCCAACCCTTTGTTGCAAGCCAACGCCATTACCAGCACCTCGCGTTCGGCCACCGCGCAGGCGGATAAACCGCTGCAGGCGCTGGGTGACAAGGGCGACGGCTTTGGCCAGGTGATGGCCAGGCAGGGGCGTGACAAGGCCGCCGGGCAGGATGACAGGGTCGCCTCGGCCAAGCCCAAGGACAAACCTGAGTCGGCAGCGGGTGGCAAGAAAGACCCCGCCGACAAAACTGCGGTTGCCGATGACGGCAATAAATTGCCAGCTGACGACGCTGCCCAGGCCGATACCGGGCTGCGTGATGCCAGCCTGGTGGCCGGCCAGGTCACCGACGCCCAGCCTGGTGCGCAACTGATCCAGGCCCAGGCCGAGGCCGTTGCGCCGGTACTGCAGGCTGCCACGGCGCAGGTTGCTGCGCTGCCCGAAGAACCCGCTGCCGAAGAAGCCTTCGACCCCGATGCCGACCCGTTGGCCAACCTGCCAACCTTGCGCCTGGCCTTGGAGCAGAGCGCCCAGGCCAAGGGTGGCACCTCGGCACATGCGCTGGATCCGTCCCGGGCCCAGGGCGAGGATGGGCAGGCGGCCGTCAATACCTTGGCGAATCTGGTGGACAATAGCGAGGGTGAAGCCGGTGAGTCGAGTGACAAGGCCTTTGGTGCCTTGCTTGAAGATGGCCTGAAAGATACCAAGAGCGCCAGCAGCGACACCCGCATCGATGATTTCGCCAATCGCCTGGCCAGCCTGACCCAGGCGGCCACGGCCAAGACCGCCAACGCCGTGCCGGCCAATGCCAGCCCGTTACACCAGCCATTGCCGATGAACCAGGGTGCCTGGGCCGAGGGCCTGGTCAACCGGGTCATGTACCTGTCCAGCCAGAACCTCAAGTCGGCGGATATCCAGCTGGAGCCGGCGGAGCTGGGCCGCCTGGACATTCGCGTCAATGTTGCGACGGACCAGTCGACCCAGGTCACCTTCATCAGCGGTCACGCTGGTGTGCGTGATGCCCTCGACAGCCAGGTGCACCGCCTGCGCGAACTGTTCGCCCAGCAGGGGCTGGCCCAGCCAGACGTCAACGTGGCCGACCAGTCGCGCGGGCAGCAACAGCAGCAGGGGCAGGCGCAGGGCAGCAACCTGTCCGGGGTGGCGGCGCGGCAGGCGGAGCAGGGCGGGGGCGAGCCCGTCGAAGGCGCCCGGCCTGTGGAGCAGCAGGTGGTTGTTGGCGACAGTGCGGTTGATTACTACGCCTGAAACTCATTCGCCTGTACCGGCCTCTTCGCAGCACAAGGCTGCTCCTACAGGGGAATGCAATCCCTGTAGGAGCAGCCTTGTGCTGCGAAGAAGCCGGCGCAGGCTGTCCAGGCTCATTCTGGCATAACACTTGCTCAAGCCAAGCCATCCACCTTTGAACCCCCGATGGACGACGGATTATTGGCATGGCGAAGAGCGAAACAGTCAAAGACCCCGCCACTAAAGGCAAACTCAAACTGATCCTGCTGGCCGTCGTAGGCCTGTTGCTGGCGATCGGCCTTTCGGTGGGCGCTACCTGGTTCATCATGCACAAGAGCGATTCGGCCCCGGCCGCCGAGCCTGTGGCCGGCAACGTCAAGCCAGCGGCGATCTACGAGGCGCTGACCCCGGCATTTGTGGTGAATTTCAACCAGAATGGCCGCCAGCGCTACATGCAGCTGAGCATCACCATGCAGGCGCGCAACCAGGCTGACCTGGATGCCCTGAAGGTGCACATGCCGGTGATCCGCAACAACCTGGTGATGATGTTCTCCGGGCAAGGTTTCGACACCCTGGCCAGCAGCCCGGTCGGGCAGGAGATGTTGCGCCAGAAGGCTACCGCAGTGGTCCAGGAAGTGGCGCAGAAGGAAGTCGGCAAGCCGGTCATCGACCAGTTGCTGTTCACCAATTTCGTATTGCAGTAGGAGTCCGCAATGGCCGTACAGGACCTGCTGTCCCAGGATGAAATCGATGCCCTGTTGCACGGCGTCGACGACGGGCTGGTGCAGACCGAAAGTGCATCCGAGCCTGGCAGTATCAAAAGCTACGACCTGACCAGTCAGGACCGTATCGTACGGGGTCGCATGCCGACCCTGGAAATGATCAACGAGCGCTTTGCCCGTTACACCCGTATCAGCATGTTCAACCTGCTGCGCCGTTCCGCCGACGTGGCCGTGGGTGGCGTACAGGTGATGAAGTTCGGCGAATACGTGCACTCGCTGTACGTGCCGACCAGCCTCAACTTGGTCAAGATCAAGCCGCTGCGCGGCACCTCGCTGTTCATCCTCGATGCCAAACTGGTGTTCAAGCTGGTGGACAACTTCTTCGGTGGCGATGGCCGCCACGCCAAGATCGAAGGCCGCGAATTCACCCCTACCGAGCTGCGCGTGGTGCGCATGGTGCTGGACCAGTGTTTCGTCGACCTCAAGGAAGCCTGGCAGGCAATCATGCCGGTCACCTTCGAGTACATGAACTCCGAGGTCAACCCGGCCATGGCCAACATCGTCGGCCCCAGCGAGGCAGTGGTGGTGTCCACCTTCCACATCGAACTGGACGGTGGCGGCGGCGACCTGCACGTGACCATGCCGTACTCGATGATCGAGCCGGTGCGGGAAATGCTCGATGCCGGGTTCCAGTCCGACCTGGACGACCAGGACGAGCGCTGGGTCAAGGCCCTGCGCGAGGACGTGCTGGATGTGGCCGTGCCACTGACCGCCACGGTCGCCCGCCGCCAGCTGAAACTGCGCGACATCCTGCACATGCAGCCCGGTGATGTGATCCCGGTGGAGCTGCCCGAGCACCTGGTGCTGCGCGCCAACGGTGTGCCGTCGTTCAAGGCGCGGCTGGGTTCGCACAAGGGCAACCTGGCCCTGCAGATCATCGACCCGATCGAACGCCGCTGACGGCGTGCCGGTCGCTCACAACGAATTGAATGCCTGTCGAGGAAACCATGGCTAACGAAAACGAGATCACCTCCGCAGAGGACCAGGCGCTGGCCGATGAGTGGGCTGCGGCCCTTGAGGAAACCGGCTCGGCCGGGCAGGCCGACATCGATGCGCTGCTGGGCGGTGACACCGGCAACGGCGGCGGTGGCCGCATGCCGATGGAAGAGTTCGCCAGCTCGCCGAAGCCGAACGAAAACGTCAGCCTCGAAGGCCCGAACCTGGACGTGATCCTGGACATCCCGGTGAACATCTCCATGGAAGTGGGCAGCACCGAGATCAACATTCGCAACCTGCTGCAACTCAACCAGGGCTCGGTGATCGAGCTGGACCGCCTGGCTGGCGAGCCGCTCGATGTGCTGGTCAATGGCACGCTGATCGCCCATGGCGAAGTGGTGGTGGTCAACGAGAAGTTCGGCATTCGCCTGACCGACGTGATCAGCCCCAGCGAACGTATCAAGAAGCTGCGCTGAGTGAAGGGCACGATGCGCGCCATTGCGGCGTTCGCTGCACTGCTGGCCAGCCAGGCGTGCCTGGCCGCGGCCACGCCCGCGGCGACCCCGGCGACGGCGCCTGGCAGCCTTGGCGGCCAGTTGGCGCAGATGGTCTTCGGCCTGCTGCTGGTGGTGGGCCTGATTTTCTTCCTGGCCTGGGTGCTGCGGCGTATGCAGAGCACGGCGGTGAAGGGCGGGCAGGTGATCGAGATCGTCGGCAGCCGGGCCATCGGCCCGCGTGACCGCCTGCTGCTGGTGCAGGTGGGCAAGGAGCAGATCCTGATTGGCCACACCCCCGGTAGCATCGAGGCGCTGCATGTGCTGGCCGAACCCGTGGAAGTGCCGGCTGGCGCACGTCAGGCAACGCCGGAATTTGCCCAGCGGTTGATGGAGCTGATGGGTAAGGACCCTAAGGACAAGAAGTGATGAGCGGCCCGCTGCGTATGTTGTTGACTTTGGCGCTGCTGCTGGCTGCGCCGCTGGCCCTGGCCGCCGACCCGTTGTCGATCCCGGCCATTACCCTGTCCAACGGGGCGGACGGGCAGCAGGAGTATTCGGTCAGCCTGCAGATTCTGCTGATCATGACGGCGCTCAGCTTCATCCCGGCGTTCGTCATCCTGATGACCAGCTTTACCCGCATCATCATCGTGTTCTCGATCCTGCGTCAGGCCCTGGGCCTTCAGCAGACACCGTCCAACCAGATCCTGACCGGCATGGCACTGTTCCTGACCATGTTCATCATGGCGCCGGTGTTCGACCGGGTGAACTCGGACGCCCTGCAGCCGTACCTCAAGGAGCAGATGACCGCTCAGCAGGCCATCGACAAGGCCCAGGTTCCGCTAAAGGACTTCATGCTGGCGCAAACCCGGCAAAGCGACCTCGACCTGTTCATGCGCCTTTCAAAGCGCACCGACATTGCCGGCCCCGACCAGGTGCCGCTGACGATCCTGGTGCCGGCATTCGTCACCTCCGAGCTGAAAACCGCGTTCCAGATCGGTTTCATGATCTTCATCCCGTTCCTGATCATCGACATGGTGGTGGCGAGTGTACTGATGGCCATGGGTATGATGATGCTGTCGCCGCTGATTATCTCGCTACCGTTCAAGATCATGCTGTTCGTGCTGGTGGATGGCTGGGCGCTGATCATGGGTACCTTGGCCAGCAGTTTCGGCGGCGTCTGACGCCGTCAAGGAGAGCCGCCGATGACACCTGAAGTAGCTGTCGACCTGTTTCGTGATGCCCTGTGGCTGACCACCCTGATGGTCGCCGTGCTGGTGGTACCGAGCCTGTTGGTGGGCCTGGTGGTTGCGATGTTCCAGGCCGCCACCCAGATCAACGAGCAGACCCTGAGCTTTCTGCCGCGTCTGCTGGTGATGCTGATCACGCTGATCGTCGCCGGGCCATGGCTGGTGCAGAAGTTCATGGAGTACATCACCACCCTCTACACCAACATCCCGCAACTGATCGGTTGACGCGGATATGCTGGAGCTGACCGACGCGCAGATCGGCACTTGGGTTGCCACCTTCATCCTGCCGTTGTTCAGGGTGACTGCGGTGCTGATGACCATGCCGATCCTTGGCACGCGCATGCTGCCGGCGCGGGTGCGCCTGTACGTGGCGGTGGCCATTACCGTGGTGATCGTGCCGGCGCTGCCGCCGTTGCCTGAATTCGACCCGCTGAGCCTGCGCGGCCTGCTGCTGTGCGCCGAACAGATCATTGTCGGTGCGCTGTTCGGCCTGGCCTTGCAGTTGTTGTTCCAGGCTTTCGTGATCGCCGGGCAGGTCGTGGCGGTGCAGATGGGCATGGCCTTCGCCTCGATGGTCGATCCCGCCAACGGCGTTAACGTCACGGTCATCAGCCAGTTCATGACCATGCTGGTGAGCGTGCTGTTCCTGTTGATGAACGGCCACCTGGTGGTGTTCGAGGTGCTGACCGAAAGCTTTACCACCTTGCCGGTGGGCAATGCGCTGGTGGTCAACCAGTTCTGGGAGCTGGCCGGGCGGCTGGGTTGGGTATTTTCTGCCGGCCTGTTGCTGATCCTGCCGGTGATCGCTGCGTTGCTGGTGGTGAACATTGCCTTCGGCGTGATGACCCGCGCCGCGCCGCAGTTGAACATCTTCTCCATTGGTTTTCCGCTGACCCTGGTCATGGGTATGTTCATTTTCTGGGTCGGCCTGGCCGATGTGCTGTCCCACTACCAGGCATTGGCCAGCGAAGCGCTGCAATGGCTGCGTGAACTGGCGAGGGCGCGCTGAGCATGGCAGAAAGCGAGAGCGGTCAGGACAAGACAGAAGACCCCACCGACAAGCGCAAGCGCGATGCCCGCGAGAAAGGCGAGATCGCCCGGTCCAAGGAGCTGAACACGGTGGCGGTGACCCTGGCTGGCGCCGGCGGCCTGCTGGCATTCGGCGGTCATATGGCCGAGACGTTGCTGAGCATCATGCGCATGAACTTCAGCCTGACCCGCGACATCATTGTCGACGAGCGGGCCATGGGCGCCTTCCTGCTGGCCTCGGGCAAGATGGCGATATGGGCGGTGCAGCCGGTGCTGATCCTGCTGTTCGTGATTTCCTTCGTGGCACCTATTGCCCTCAGTGGTTTCCTGTTCTCTGGCAGCCTGCTGCAGCCAAAATTCAGCCGCATGAACCCACTGGCCGGGCTCAAGCGCATGTTCTCGATGCATGGCTTGACCGAGCTGCTCAAGGCGCTGGCCAAGTTTTTCGTGATCCTGGCGGTGGCGGTGGTGGTGCTGATCAACGACCGCCAGGCATTGCTGTCGATTGCCAACGAACCGCTGGAGCAGGCGATCATTCACAGCCTGCAGGTGGTGGGCTGGAGTGCGCTGTGGATGTCGGCCGGGTTGCTGCTGATCGCGGCGGCGGACGTGCCCATCCAGCTGTACCAGACGCACAAGAAAATGAAGATGACCAAGCAGGAAGTGCGCGACGAGTACAAGGACAGCGAGGGCAAGCCAGAGGTCAAGCAACGCATTCGCCAGCTGCAGCGCGAGATGTCGCAGCGGCGCATGATGGCGGCGGTGCCGCAGGCCGATGTGATCATCACCAACCCGACGCACTATGCGGTGGCCCTGCAGTACGATCCGGAGAAGGGCGGGGCGGCGCCGTTGCTGCTGGCCAAGGGTACCGACTTCATGGCCTTGAAGATTCGGGAGATTGGCGTGGAGCACAAGATCCAGATCCTCGAATCGCCGGCGCTGGCGCGGGCGATCTACTACTCCACCGAGCCAGAGCAGGAGATCCCCGCCGGCTTGTACCTGGCCGTGGCGCAGGTGCTGGCCTATGTGTTCCAGATCCGCCAGTACCGCGCTGGCAGGGGCAAGCGGCCAGAGCCGTTGAAAGAAGACCTGCCGATCCCGCCGGACCTGCGCCGCGACAGTTGACCTCTTGTTATCCTTAAAGGCGGCGCGGTGCGTGTAGGAGCAGCCTTGGGCTGCGAAGAGGCCGGTAAGGCTGAAGTTGATCTTCGCTTGCAATGGCCTCTTCGCAGCACAAGGCTGCTCCTACAAAAACAGCATCCTCTCCCGTGCAAAGTTGGAAGGCTTCTTGCAAAGCCACGCCCAGGCGCCCCCTGGGCGTCAAAGTTTTGCATCAAGAGGACTCGCGGTGGATCGCACTCAGTTAATCAGCAACGCCCGCAACAACCTGGCCGGCCTCGGCCGGGGCAACCTGGGCGTGCCGCTGCTGCTGCTGGTGATGTTGGCAATGATGATGTTGCCGATACCGCCGTTCCTGCTCGACGTGTTCTTCACCTTCAACATCGCCCTGTCGATCGTGGTGCTGCTGGTCTGTGTGTACGCCCTGCGCCCGCTGGACTTTGCCGCCTTCCCCACCATCCTGCTGGTGGCCACGCTGCTGCGCCTGGCCCTGAACGTGGCGTCCACCCGCGTGGTCATGCTGCATGGCCAGGAGGGCCACGGCGCTGCCGGCAAGGTGATCCAGGCCTTCGGCGAGGTGGTGATCGGCGGCAACTACGTGGTCGGTGGCGTGGTGTTTGCCATCCTCATGATCATCAACTTCGTGGTGGTGACCAAGGGTGCCGGGCGTATTTCCGAGGTAAGCGCGCGTTTCACCCTCGATGCCATGCCCGGCAAGCAGATGGCCATCGATGCCGACCTCAACGCCGGCTTGATCGACCAGGCCCAGGCCAAGCACCGCCGTGCCGAAGTGGCGCAAGAGGCGGAGTTCTACGGCTCGATGGACGGTGCCAGCAAGTTCGTCCGCGGTGATGCCATTGCCGGCCTGCTGATCCTGTTCATCAACCTGATCGGCGGCATGCTGATCGGCATGCTGCAGCACGGCATGAGCTTCGGCGATGCCGGCAAGGTATACGCCCTGCTGACCATCGGTGACGGTTTGGTGGCGCAATTGCCATCACTGCTGCTGTCCACCGCCGCCGCGATCATGGTCACCCGCGCCTCGGGCTCCGAGGACATGGGCAAGCTGATCAACCGGCAGATGTTCGATTCGCCCAAGGCCCTGGCGGTGTCCGGCGGGCTGATGATCGTCATGGGGCTGGTGCCGGGCATGCCGCACGTGGCCTTCCTCAGCCTTGGCCTGCTGGCCTGCGGCGGCGCCTACCTGGTGTGGAAGAAGCAGAACAAGGTGAAGCTGGATGCGCTACAAGAGGCGCAGCGCCAGCAAGACCTGTTGCCCTCGCCGCAGCGCGCGCTTGATACCAAGGAGCTGGGCTGGGACGACGTGACGCCCATCGACATGATCGGCCTGGAAGTCGGTTACCGGCTGATCCCGCTGGTCGACCGCAACCAGGGCGGCCAGTTGCTGGCGCGGATCAAGGGTGTGCGCAAGAAGCTGTCCCAGGACCTGGGTTTCCTCATGCCCACCGTGCACATTCGTGACAACCTCGACCTGCAGCCCAGCGCCTATCGCCTGACCCTGATGGGGGTGATCCTGGCCGAAGCGGAGATTTACCCGGACCGGGAGCTGGCGATCAACCCCGGGCAAGTGTTCGGCACCCTGAACGGCATTGCCGCGCGCGACCCGGCGTTTGGCCTGGAGGCGGTGTGGATCGACGTCGGCCAGCGTTCCCAGGCGCAGTCGCTGGGCTACACCGTGGTCGACGCAAGCACCGTGGTGGCCACCCACCTCAACCAGATCCTGCAGAAGCACTGCCATGAGCTGATTGGCCACGAAGAGGTTCAGCAACTGCTGCAGGTGCTGTCCAAGGCATCGCCTAAACTTGCAGAAGAGCTGGTGCCGGGTGTCATTTCCTTGTCGGGCCTGCTCAAGGTGCTGCAAGCGCTGTTGTCGGAACAGGTGCCGGTGCGCGATATTCGCAGTATTGCCGAAGCCATCGCGAACAACGCCGGCAAGAGTCAAGATACCGCCGCGCTGGTGGCGGTGGTGCGCGTCGGATTGTGTCGCGCCATCGTGCAAAGCATTGTCGGCGTTGAGTCGGAGCTGCCAGTGATTACCCTGGAACCAAGGTTGGAACAGATTTTGCTCAATAGTCTGCAAAGGGCCGGGCAGGGTCAGGAAGATGGTGTTCTTCTGGAACCGAGCATGGCCGAGAAGCTGCAACGTTCGCTGATCGAAGCGGCCCAGCGCCAGGAAATGCAGGGCCAGCCGGCCATCCTGCTGGTCGCCGGCCCGATCCGCGCCATGCTGTCGCGTTTCGGTCGCCTGGCTGTACCGAATTTGCATGTTCTGGCGTATCAGGAAATACCGGACAACAAGCAAGTCACCATCGTTGCCACCGTGGGCCCTAACGGCTGAGGTAGTGGATAATGCAAGTTAAGCGATTTTTCGCCGCCGATATGCGTCAGGCCATGAAACTGGTCCGTGACGAGCTGGGCGCCGATGCCGCGATCATTGGCAACCGCCGCATTGCCGGTGGTGTCGAACTGACGGCCGCGCTGGACTATAAGTTGTCCGCCCTGGCTCCGCGCGTGCCCAACGCCGAGCTGGAAGAAGAGCTGCGCAAGACCCATACGCGCATCGCCACTGCCCAGGCCGAGCTGGACCACCGCCAGGACAGCAGCGACAACAACCGCCAATTGTTTGCCGGGCAGTCGCTGACCGCCGCCGAGCCGTTGATCGAGCCGCACGTCGATGCCCCTGAGGCTGCCGCTGCCCCTGCTGCGGCGCCGGTCGACCCGCGCCTGTTCGATGCCATGCGCTCCGAGCTGTCGGGCCTGCGCGAGCTGCTGGAAGTGCAGCTCGGTTCGTTGGCCTGGAGCCAGTTGCAGGGCAGCAAGCCACAGCAGGCCAACCTCTGGCGCCGGCTGCAGCGCATCGGCCTGTCCGGGCCTATCGCCCGTGAGTTGCTCGACCTCACCGCAGAGATCGAAGAGCCACGCCAGGCCTGGCGCATGCTGCTGGCGCACCTGGCGCGGATGATCGAAATCCCCGAAATCGAACCGATCGAAGAGGGTGGGGTGATTGCCATGGTCGGCCCGGCCGGCATGGGCAAGACCACCACCCTGGCCAAGCTGGCTGCCCGCTACGTGCTCAAGTACGGCGCGCAGAACCTGGCACTGGTGAGCATGGACAGTTTTCGTATCGGCGCCCAGGAGCAGCTCAAGACCCTGGGCCGCATCCTCAACGTGCCAGTCACCTACGTCGACCCGGGCCAGTCGCTGGCTGCGGCACTGGAGCCACTGCTGCGCAAACGCGTCGTGCTGATCGATACCGCTGGCCTGCAGGCCAGCGACCCGGCACTGCGCATGCAGCTGGAAACCCTGGCCGGGCGTGGCATTGCCGCGAAGAATTACCTGGTGCTGGCTACCACCAGCCAGAAGCAGGTGCTGACCGCCGCCTACCATAGCTACAAGCGCTGTGGCCTGGCCGGTTGTATCCTGACCAAACTGGATGAAACGGCAAGCCTTGGCGATGTGCTGAGCCTTGCCATCAGTCATGAACTGCCCGTGGCCTACCTCACCGATGGCCCGCGCATTCCTGACGACCTGCATCTGCCGCGTGGCCACCAATTGGTGTCCCGTGCGGTCAATGTGCAGCAGCAGGACGAGCCCAGCGAGGAGGCCATGGCCGACATGTTCGCTGATCTCTATCACAACCCCCGGCGAGCGGGTTGACCATGAAGCGTGTGCAAAGTAGCTATGCCAAGGGGTACGCAGAATTGCCCCACGTGTGGCCTGAGTCCCAGCGAGACAAGGTAAAGAACAGACATGGGTAGCATGCATCCCGTACAGGTGATCGCCGTGACCGGTGGCAAAGGTGGCGTCGGCAAGACTAACGTTTCAGTGAACTTGTCCCTGGCGCTGGCCGAGCTTGGCCGCAGGGTCATGCTGCTGGACGCCGACCTGGGCCTGGCCAACGTCGACGTGTTGCTGGGCCTTACCCCCAAACGTACCCTGGCCGATGTCATCGAGGGACGCTGCGAGCTGCGTGACGTGATGCTGCAGGGCCCCGGCGGTGTGCGCATCGTACCGGCGGCCTCGGGCACCCAGAGCATGGTGCACCTGGCCCCGGCCCAGCATGCCGGGCTGATCCAGGCGTTCAGCGAAATCGGCGACAACCTCGACGTGCTGGTGATCGACACTGCGGCGGGGATTGGCGAGTCGGTGGTCAGCTTCGTTCGCGCCGCCCAGGAAGTGCTGCTGGTAGTCTGCGACGAGCCCACCTCGATCACCGATGCCTACGCCCTGATCAAACTGCTCAACCGCGACTACGGGATGAATCGTTTCCGTGTGCTGGCCAACATGGCGCAGAGCCCGCAGGAAGGGCGCAACCTGTTCGCCAAGCTGACCAAGGTCACCGACCGCTTCCTCGACGTTGCCCTGCAGTACGTGGGCGCCGTGCCGTACGACGAGTGTGTGCGCAAGGCGGTGCAGAAGCAGCGCGCCGTCTACGAAGCCTTCCCACGCTCCAAGTGCGCGCTGGCTTTCAAGGCGATCGCCCAGAAGGTCGACAGCTGGCCGCTGCCGGCCAATCCGCGCGGCCACCTGGAGTTCTTTGTCGAGCGTCTGGTGCAACCCACCAGCGCGGGACCCGTGCTATGAACGCCAGCGGCTTCAAGATGTACAGCCGGGCGGCGAAAGACGCCCAGTACGAGCTGATCGAACGCTACGCCCCGCTGGTGAAGCGCATTGCCTACCACCTGTTGGCGCGGTTACCGGCCAACGTGCAGGTCGAGGACCTGATCCAGGCCGGCATGATCGGCCTGCTTGAAGTGGCCAACAAATATGACGCCAGCAAAGGCGCCAGCTTTGAAACCTATGCCGGCATCCGCATCCGCGGGGCCATGCTGGACGAGGTGCGCAAGGGCGACTGGGCACCGCGTTCGGTGCACCGCAACACCCGCATGGTCAGTGACGCGATGCGTGCCGTTGAAGCCAGAACAGGCCGGGACGCTAAAGATCATGAAGTTGCTGCCGAACTCCAATTGAGTCTCGATGATTACTACGGGATCTTGAACGATACCTTGGGCAGCCGCCTGTTCAGCTTTGACGACCTGTTGCAGGACGGCGAGCACGAAGGGCTGCATGAGGATGGCGCCAGTGGCCATGTCGAACCTGCGCGTGGCCTGGAAGACGAACGCTTCCAGGCTGCCCTGACCGAGGCCATTGCCAACCTGCCGGAGCGTGAGCGCCTGGTACTGGCGCTGTACTACGACGAAGAGCTGAACCTCAAGGAAATTGGCGAGGTGCTTGGGGTCAGCGAGTCGCGGGTCAGCCAGTTGCACAGCCAGTGCGCCGCGCGCCTGCGTAGCCGCCTGGGGGAATGGCGGGCACGTTGAGCCCGGTGTCGTTGCAGTCGTTTTCCGCGTGCGTTATCCACGTTGTACCGAATTGAATGAGTGCGTGCCCGGTAGACCGGGCGCGTTTGAGACTGCTTGGAGGTCTAATTGGACAAGAACATGAAAATCCTCATCGTTGACGACTTTTCGACGATGCGGCGGATCATCAAGAACCTGTTGCGTGACCTGGGCTTCACCAACACCGACGAAGCCGACGATGGCATCACGGCGCTGCCGATGCTGCAAAGGGGCGCCTATGACTTCCTGGTGACCGACTGGAACATGCCCGGCATGTCCGGCATCGACCTGCTGCGCAAAGTGCGTGCCGACGATCAGCTGAAGACCTTGCCAGTATTGATGGTGACCGCTGAAGCCAAGCGCGACCAGATCATCGAAGCGGCCCAGGCCGGCGTCAATGGCTATGTGGTCAAGCCGTTCACCGCTCAGGTGCTCAAAGAAAAGATCGAGAAGATCTTCGAACGCGTCAACGGCTGAGTCACGTCAGGGGGCGCGCCATGGATTCATCACAAACGTCTTTGGGGGAGTTCGAATCGACCCTGAAGAAACATGCCCAGGAGTTGGTCGAAAGCCTGGAACGGGGCCGTTTTGGCGAGGCGGTACAGCTGATTCACGAGCTGAACCAGACCCGCGATCGCGGCCTGTACCAGGAAGTCGGCAAGCTGACCCGCGAGTTGCACAGCGCTATCGTCAGCTTCCAGATCGACCCGACCATCCCGCAGGCCGAGGAGGTGTCGCAGATTACCGACGCTACCGAGCGCCTGTCGTACGTGGTCAAGCTGACCGAGGGCGCGGCCAACCGCACCATGGACCTGGTCGAGGCAAGCACCCCGGTGCTCAACGACCTGGCCAGCGAAGCCAAGGCCCTGAGCACCGACTGGCAGCGCTTCATGCGCCGCGAAGTGGCTGCGCCGGAGTTCCGTGACCTGGTCAAGCGCGTCGACAGTTTCCTGACGCACAGCGCTGAAGGTAACCGCAAGGTTGCCGGGCATCTCAACGACATTCTGCTGGCTCAGGACTATCAGGACCTGACCGGCCAGGTGATCAAGCGCGTCACCAGCCTGGTGACCGAGGTGGAAAGCAACCTGCTCAAACTGGTGCTGATGGCCAGCCAGGTCGACCGCTTTG
>Ga0213823_1000110_pt1 | contig 85972 bp, 111 predicted proteins | sample MC6MC0907MG_FD_179887 | JGI IMG/M metagenome (GOLD analysis project Ga0213823, IMG submission 179887) | Enriched soil aggregate microbial communities from Iowa State University, Ames, United States - MC6-MC0907-MG | ecosystem: Environmental > Terrestrial > Soil > Unclassified | place: USA: Iowa... | reverse complement strand
TTCAAAGAAAATAAATAATTTGAGTATTATGAAGTTGTTATTCTGTACAAATGTTCAGAAGGTTCAAATTTTAATAAAGAATCGACCGTACAAATTCTTCTTTGTAAGAATTTGTTTTTTTATGTTCCGTCATAACTTTATCGCGAGGAGGCGATTGATTGCCTATACTTACTAAGGATTGCATTCATATTTTTGACGATTATGTTGCCCTTCAAACAGCTTCAGCCATGAAGGTTGTATCCTCAGCCATGCATAACCCAGGCTTTGGTCATTATACGCATCTGATGAATCGAACGGTGCCTATTACCTATGATGAACGACAGCCACATCAGGAATTGCTGCAGTTTTTGCAGGCACAGCATTTCCCGTATGACAATACAGTGGCTATGATGACGGCTGTCCAAGCCAAGTTTGCGACTATTCGTGACTTTACATATGAGGGAATCCACCTTGTCATTATGATTACCGCAGGGCTTGGCAATGCGGTGGATATTACCCGTGCTTTTCAACGAGAGGAGCAGTACCATGCAGGCACCATTAATACTTGGGTGCTGATCAATGGCAAGCTGTCTGATGAGGCACTTTTTCAGGCAATGATTTCAACTACGGAAGCCAAGGTCAAGGCTTTAGTAGATGAGGGTGTTACAGATCCTACGACAGGCACGCTAGCTACAGGTACATCTACTGATAGCTTGCTTATTGCCTCGACTGAAGAAGGGGACTTCCATCAATATGCAGGTCCCATCACTATGCTTGGTAAGGTCATTGGCTATGGTGTTTATGAAACGATGTGTGAGGCGGTTAGGAAATACAAAAAAGATAAAGAGGAGAGGTCTAAATGATTGCTATCGTGATTGCCTGCATCATAGGGCTTATTTTTGATTTAGTAGTAGGGGACCCTCCGAAGCTTCCTCATCCTGTACGCTGGATTGGACACTTGATTCAATCGCAAACAGCTTTATGGAATAAGGGCAAATGGCGCAAGCTACGTGGGACAGTGATGGCACTTGCTGTTGTTGGCACGACCATGTTTGTGGTGACTCTAATTCTATTACTAAGCTATCAGGTGAGTATCATTTTTGGCATCCTTGTAGAGGGTCTGCTGATTGGTATCGGACTGGCACAGCGGAGCTTGAAGGAGGCGGCGATGGCTGTCTATGAGCCGCTTGTCAAAGGGGATTTTGCCGAAGCACAAGTTAAGCTATCTTGGATTGTCGGACGTGATACCGATAAACTAGGTGAGGATGAAATTGTGCGTGGTGTGGTAGAAACGGTTTCTGAGAATACAAGTGATGGTGTGACAGCTCCACTCTTTTATGCCTTTCTATTTGGGGCAATTGGTTTATGGGGCTATAAGGCTGTCAATACCTTAGATTCGATGGTGGGCTATAAAAATGAAAAATATAAAGACTTTGGTATGTTTTCAGCCAAGCTTGATGATGTCCTGAATTTTATTCCAAGTCGCATTACAGGCTTACTGATCGTGCTTGGTACGAAAAATGAAACAGATCGTTCGCTTGGCAAGCGCTTAAAGCGTTGGGTACAGGACGCTAGGAAGCATCCTAGTCCAAATAGTGGCTATTTAGAGGCAGCGACTGCAGTGCAGCTTGGTGTACAGCTAGGAGGGAAAAATACGTATCAGGGCGTTGTCTCTCATCGAGCAATTATGGGGGAAAAATTAGTGCCATTAACGAAAGAGCATATTGCAACGTCCATTATTCATATGCGTATTGCCACAGTGCTGTTTGCGCTTGTTATGTTAGCAGTGGAGGTGTTAATTTATGCGGTTACCTAATCACGGAGCAAATCCGCAAAATGTTTATCAGCAATTAGGCTTAACGATGCCTGAGGTGGTGTATGATTTCAGCGAAAATGTCAATGCGGCAGGACCACCAGCCTTTGTGGAGGCACGTTGGCGTACTTTTTATCCACTAATTCAGCGCTATCCAGATCCAGATGGGGAGCCTTTTTTAACGAAGGTTGCTGCTTTTCATCAAGTAGCAAAGAATACGATTTTACTAGGCAATGGGGCTTCAGAGCTTTTTAGTGTACTAGCAAGACGCTATACCAATAAGCGTGTCATCATTGTGCATCCAACTTTTTCAGAGTATGAGCGAACATTGCGTGCAGCAGGTGCTACGATCGTTCCTATTGTCGTGACAGATTTTATCAATTACACATTGCCATTAGAGCAGCTACAGCAGGAAATGTTGACGGCAGATGCTGTATATCTTTGTACACCTAATAATCCAACTGGCGTACTGCCAAATAAGGAAGATTTACTTGCCTTAATCGCACACGGAGCAATCGTTAACTGTGAGCTTGTTATCGATGAGGCATTTATGGATTGGGTAGATGAGGCGCATTCGCTGATTCAGTTTAGTGCACAAAACCCACATGTTATTGTCGTTCGTTCGATGACTAAAATGTATGCGATTCCAGGTTTACGACTTGGGTATTTGGTTGCGCATGCTACAATTGTGAGCGCCTTAAAAGATATGCTACCGCATTGGAATTTAAATGCCTTTGCGCTTGTAATTGGGGCAAGCTGTTTAGACGAGCAGCACTATTGTCAGCAGGCAATTACCTATGCCTCAGCGCAAAGGGAATGGCTGCATCGTTACTTACAGGACAATGGCTGCCAAGTAACGAATAGTGTGACGAATTATGTGTGCTTCTCCTTACCGAAAACACAGCAAGCGGACGCCTTTTTCACCTATTGTCTTGCACAGGGGGTTGTGCTGCGTCACACAAAAAACTTTCAAGGCTTGCAGGGTGAGTGGTTCCGTATTGGCATAAAAGACATTGCAGCCATGACATCTTTACATAATTGTCTACAAACGTGGTTTAACGTAAATAAGGGGAGAGAAAAGTGACAACTTTTTATCTAGTAAGACATGGGGAAACACAATGGAATCAGGAGCGTCGACTACAGGGGTGGCTGGATTCTCCATTAACGGGAAACGGTAGAGCAGCGGCTGAAAAACTTCACAAGCAACTGCAACAGATTCCTTTTACCGCTGCTTATTGTAGTTCAAGTGGTCGTGCAAGAGAGACGATGGCTATTTTGATGGCCAATCGCAAGCTGCCTATTGCCTATGAAGATGATTTACGGGAGATCTATTTAGGGAAATGGCAGGGGCAGACAATCGACGATATACTGGCGACACATAAGCTTGATTATGAGCTATATACGAACTACCCTGCGCAGTTTGTGGCGAGTCATACAGAAAGCTTTGGAGCCGTAACAGAAAGAGCGATGTTTACATTAAAAAAAATAGCAGCCCAACATCAGAATGAAACGATCCTCATTGTCTCCCACGCTGTAACAATTAAATGCATTATCAATGCTATTTTACAGCGCAGCATTAGTGAGCTGTGGGCAGCTCCATACATTCATGGGACAAGTGTGACAGTGATTGAACGGCAAGGTCAACAATGGCTTGTGAAGGATATTGGTAATCTACATCATTTACAATAGGAGGTGTCCTACATGGCGCTTATTTTTATTACAGGTGGTGTACGTAGTGGTAAATCCCATTTTGCCGAGCAAGCAGCGCTTCAGCATTATGAGGCACAGGCATGTACAGCGAAACGCTTGCTCTATTTGGCCTCGGGTATTGCCTTAGATCATGAAATGGAAAAAAGAATCTTACGGCATCAGGCAGATCGCCAGGTACAGCCTATTCAATGGCTGACGGTGGAGGCTCCCTATGCAATTTCTGAAGTATTTGAGACACTTCAGGATGGAGATGTGGTGCTGTGGGATTGCGTGACAACTTGGCTGACCAATGCTTTTTACGAAGGCTATGACAAGGGGACACCCTGTTTACAACAGCCTGGTTGTTTAGCTAAGAAGCTACAGGCCGTCAAGCAGGCGATCCAATCACTACTGAAGAAGGATTTGACTTTTTTTGTGGTATCCAATGAACTGTTTGATGAACCTCCTTATGCTAGTGATGAAGTAGAATTATACCGACGAACGCTCGGACAGTTTCATCAATGGTTGGTTTCTATGGCACAGGAGGCCTATGAAATGAACTATGGCATTGTAAAGAGATGGAAATAATCAAGAAGGAAGGCAAGAGGATGAAAAATTTTTGGCATAGCCTCCTACTGGCATTTCAATTTTTTACGGTATTGCCAGTACATAAAGAGCTTCCGCTAACAAGGTCCACCATCACAGGCATGTTTGCTTGCTTACCGTGGATAGGTGCTTTAATGGGCACAACGGTGGCAGCCGTGCTTTATAGTCTTATGCAGTGGACAGCCAGCAGTGAAGTGATGCTAGCTTTCACTGTGATAGGGCTATTTGCTTTATGGACAGGTGGTTTGCACTTAGACGGCTTTATTGATATGGGCGATGCCTATTTTTCCTATCGAGATCGAGAAAAACGATTGGAGATTTTAGATGACCCCCGTGTGGGAGCGTTCGGAGTATTGGCTGTGGTGTTTTTATTAATGGGGAAATTTGCTATTCTACATGAGCTTTTAGTGCAGCAGAAGTTCGACTTGTGGATGGTGATATTCATTCCATTTCTAACAAGGGTGGGCATGAGCTTTTATTTTATGTCACTCCATTGCTCAAAGGAAAAAGGTCTTGCTTATTTTTTTAAGTCTCATATGAATGCTAATCGATTAAAAGTGATCATGCTGTTATCGCTCGTATTGGCGATGACGGTTGTTTTTATCAGCACGCAGTTCTTACTTCTTCCTGTTGTCCTAGTCGTCGTTTTAGCCATTGCACTTTTTATTTTTCGACAATTTACGTTGCGTAATTTTGGTGGAGTATCTGGCGATTTACTGGGTGCCTCCATTGAAGGGATGGAGGTGGTGCTATGGGTGACATTGTTACTGTGTGCTTAATACGGCATGCGCCTACAAAAGAGAATCTTGAAAAGCGTTACCTTGGGTGGACGGACGCACCATTAGCAGATACAGCCAAGCTTGCTGTTGTGGATGCAATGGTTAAAAAGGTATATGGCAGTGATCTACAGCGCTGTCGACAAACGGCTGCTCATTATTTTCCCAATGCTAGCTACCAGGCAGAGGCATCCCTTCGAGAGACGAACTTTGGTGCATTCGAAGGGAAAACCTATGAGGAGCTAAAAATGGATGCTCACTATCGGGCATGGATAGATGATCCAATCCGTACACCCCCTCCACAAGGTGAGGCATTCGATGATTTTATGAAACGTGTTGTAGATGGATTTCATTATTTACCGAAAAATGAGGATAGCTATTATTTAGTGGTTCATGGTGGGGTTATTCGTGCCTTACTTGTTGCGTTTGCGCCAACAGAGCAGCCCTTTTGGTCCTATCAGGTGCCACATGATAAACAATTTGTTTTAACATTTACAAGAAAGGCTTGGGAGGAGGGAGCACGATGCATGTCTTTATTGGAGGTGCCTATAACGGCAAAACCGACTATGTGAGGCGCTTGTATGAACAGCAACAGATGGTTATGATTGCTGGCGAACTACCTCAGGTAGCGCCCGCCTGTAATGTCCTTGTCCTAAAGAACTTAGAAAAATGGCTTGTGACACAAAACTTGGAGGAAGATGAACAAATCGTACAAAAGGTGCTAGCAACCTTACAAGAGCTTGAGCAGCATTGCACACTCGTACTTATTGTGACGGATATGGGGCGTGGGGTTGTGCCAATGGAAAAACAAGCCCGACAGCTACGCGATACCTGTGGTCGTCTATACCAAGCTTTGTTCAAGGAAGCGGAGCAAGTTGTACGGATTTGGTATGGAATAGCTGAGCCATTGAAGTAAAGTAGACATTCAACAGAAAAGAGGGAATGAAATGGAACGACAAAAATTAAGAAAATTGATTTTGACGGCAATGGTAGCAGCCATCTGTGCAGTAGGAGCAATGATTAAAGTACCAGCGTTTATTTCAACGGCTGCACTGGATTCGGCTCCTGCCTTTTTAGGTGTTGTCTTTCTATCCCCCATCTTAGCAGGAGTTGCTGGATTAATCGGCCATTTTATTACAGCATTAACATCTGGATTCCCCCTAGGACCTTTACATATTATTATTGCGGTAGAAATGTTGATTGTCGTATGGGTCTTCGGGGTGATGCATAAAAAAGGCATGCACTTTTGGAAATGGCCAGTTGCCTTAGTATTAAATGGTATTGTTGCGCCACTACCATTTTATTTTATTATTAGTCCAGCATTTTTCTGGGGTGCTTTAGGTAGTATTCTAATGGCAACGGTGATCAATTTAATCATTGTTGCGGTAGTAATGCCCGTCCTATCAAAGGTTTTTGTGCGTAAGGAAGGTCGTGCACAGTGAGAAATGCGATGAAAGTAGGGGCATTCATTGCGACCATGGATAATGCCGCAGCCATTGGACAAAAACCGCAAGATGTTGTGTCAGCACCAGACCAATTGACAGCCTATATGACAGCACGTGTGACCTTTTTAGAACAGCTGACGGCACAGGCACTACCTGTTCAAGTTCTACTTGCGAATTTTTCTGGAGATGCCGCATGGTCTCGCTATGAAAAAGGTATACAGCAAGTGTTTGCAGAGGCAGGTCTTACATGCCCAGCCATTACGGGGAGTACGGAATCCAATATGCCTACATTGCAGTCAGGTTTAGCTGTTACAATGCTTGGAGAAATTCAGCAGCAGCGTCGAGCATTTGACCACGATCAGCTTAGTTGGTACACCTATGGCCTGCCGCTTGTAGGTGAAGAGGTGTTGGCTCAGCCTGAAGATGTGGCGCAGTTGCTGCCTGTTTTCAAGGCATGGCAGTCAGAAATTGTTCAGCAAGTATGGCCAGTCGGATCAAGGGGGCTGCAAGGAGAATTTGCCCGTCTGTTTGGGGAGCGACATGTGGAATGCGCCCTTGATGGTGCAAAATCAGCAGGCCCTTGTACGGTCATTTTGCTCGGCATTGCTCCAGACAATGAGTCACAGGCACAAAAAATTTTCCTGCGAAATTTTGAGAAGCTACGCATTTCTGAAAAGTGATGGGGCTTATTTTGAGCAAATGATCGCATCTTGGGACAGGGCTAGATAACCCAGAGCAAGTGTTATTTTACTTCGATATGATTCTTGCTCTGGGTAGTTCCTTACTTATTGACAGGATGACGCTGAATCTAAAGTAGCTGGCTGTTGCTTGTAAAGGAAAAGGCTCGCTCTGTAGTGTGAGGAAGTCGCTCTTAAGCAGGGCAAACCCGATCAAAAGTAAATGAAAGCCGCTCATAAGAAGTGGAACTTCGCTCTAAAAAGTCACCACCCTCCAAAATCTGTTTAGAAATTAGATTTTTGCTCCTTCGGAAGACACTACACCACAATCAAACCACTCCAATAATATTACGAGACCCGAAAAATTATTTATCAAATGGGAATGATTTTCAGTTATAATAAGGAACGAATGGGATTTAAATAGAACGGAGTCGAATGTATGCAGGCAGTTAAACAATTAGGGCAGTATTTGGGGCCTTATAAATTTTTCACGCTGATTGCACCGTTATTGATGGTGCTAGAGGTGACGATGGATTTAATTCAGCCGACCATCATGCAACATATGATTGATACGGGGATTGCCAATGGGGATAATCGTTACGTATTGAATATGTTTGTGTGGATGCTTGGTAGTGCAGTGCTCGGACTTATTGGTGGGGTTGGTTGCTCGTATTATAGCTCGAAGGCGGCGATTCATTTTGCCTCGGATATTCGACAGGCTCTTTATGAGAAGATGATGACTTACTCAGCCAAGGAGCGAGATGCTTTTACAACGGGGAAGCTGATTACGATTTTAACGAGTGATGTGGAAAGTATTCAGCGTGCCTTTATGATGACGCTGCGTATTTTTGTGCGTGGGCCTTTGCTCTTTATCGGCGCAGTGATTATTGTGTTTGTCACAGCACGTGAGCTTTTTTCCATATTGCTCATTATCGTGCCATTGTTGGTTATAGCGATGTATTTTTTTACGAAGTATTCGGGTGTATTGTATCGTCGTGTTCAGGAGGCCATTGATGCCGTCAATACGAAGCTACAGGAAAATTTGGCGGGTATTCGTGTAGTTAAAGCCTTTCGCCGTGAAACACAGCAGGTAGCACAGTTTGGAGAATTAAATGAGGCGCTGACGAAACGTTTTATTACAGCTGAGCAAATTGTCGGCGTGCTTGTACCCTTTACGATGTTTGTTGTCAATCTAGGGATTGTAGCCGCGCTTTGGCTTGGAGCCATTAAGGTAGACGCGGGTACACTGCAAGTTGGCGTTATTCTTGCATTCATCAATTATTTAACGATTATTTTAAATGGACTGATGTCCTCTAGTATGGTGCTGATGCAAATAGCGCGAGCCTTGCCTTCAGGAGAACGCATTGTGGACGTGTTAAACAAAGAGATTGCTGTTAAGGAAGCGGAACATGCGCTGACCGATCCAATAAAAGGGGCCATTGACTTTGATCAGGTGAGCTATCGTTACTATGAAACAGCTGAGGATGTCCTCAAAAAGATTTCATTTTCGGTGAAACCAGGGCAAACGGTCGGCATTATTGGGAAAACAGGTAGTGGTAAATCGACGCTGGTGAAGCTATTACCTCGCTTATTTGATCCCTCTGGTGGCGAAATACGTATAGACGGAAAACCGCTAAAATCCTACTCACTCGCAACCCTACGTGAGCATATCGGATTTACCTCACAGAAAGCATTATTGTTCTCAGGACCGATTGAAAAAAATATTCGTCTCGGTAAGGATGATGCTACAGCTGAGGACATACAGCAGGCATTAGAGGCGTCCTGCGCCAGTGAATTTGTAGAGCGACTTGATAAGGGCTTAGCACATGAATTATCACAGGGTGCTACGAATCTTTCGGGTGGGCAGAAGCAGCGGCTTGCATTAAGTCGTGCGTTTATTCGAAAGCCTGCCATTTTGGTGCTGGACGATACAACGTCAGCGCTCGATAGTGCATCAGAACAACAAGTGCAGCGAGCTATTGCCACCTATTATCAAGACACAACGACCTTCATCGTAGCGTCGAAAATTGCCTCCATTCAGCAGGCAGATGTTATTTTGGTACTAGAGGATGGCGACATTGTTGGGCAAGGAACCCATCAGCAGCTTCTACAATCAAATGCGCATTATCAAGCAATTTATGCGTCACAGCAAAAGGCTGGTGAACAAGGATGAGTCAAGGTCAACCAAAGCAAATGAATTTTGGACGTGGACCGCGTATGGGGGGACCAGCTGAGAAGGCGAAAAATCAAAGGGAGACATTGTCACGTGTGTGGCATTATGTCAAGCAACAAAAAATAGGGCTGTTTTTCTCTATCTTTTTTGTCATTGCCTCGACCTTTTTAAGCCTTGCGGGGCCCTATATGATTGGGCATATTATTGATGATTATATTATGAAAAAGGATATCGAAGGAACGATTCGTTTAGGCATCCTGTTGGCCGTTATTTTTTCAGTAGCCTCTATTCTGACATGGCTGCAAACCTATGTCATGATTCAGGTGGCGATGAAAACCATTCGGACATTGCGTCTGGAACTATTTCAAAAGCTTCAAACACTGACATTACGTTTCTTTGATCAGCGTGCACTGGGGGATTTAATGAGCCGTGTGATCAACGATATTGATAATTTAAATACCGCACTTGTGCAAAGTGTTACGCAAATCGTGTCGTCCATTTTAACTGTAATCGGTGTCAGTATCGCCATGTTTACATTAAGCTGGCAATTAGCAATCGTGACATTGATTATTATTCCGCTAATCGTTTTCACAACCAAGCAAATCATTAAACGCAGCAGTAAAAATTATGCAGCACGACAACGGGATCTTGGGAAGCTGAACGGCTATATTGAGGAAATGATTACAGGTTCGGAGGTACTTACGCTTTTTGGTAGGGAGCAGCAAACGATTGATACGTTCCATCAGCAAAACGAAAATCTACGAAACTCTGCCCAACGAGCAGAAATTACCTCTGGCTTACTAGGTCCGATTAATAACTTTATGAATAATTTAGGCCTTGCTGTCGTCATCGGAACAGGTGCCTTTTTAGCAGTAAAGAGTATTGTTACAGTGGGGATTATTGCCGCCTTTGTGACCTATACACGGCAATTTTTCCGTCCGCTTAATCAGCTATCTAATCTATTAAACACCTTCCAGTCTGCTATTGCTGGGGCAGAGCGTGTTTTTGAGATACTAGATGAACCCTCAGAGGTAGCCGACAAGCCTAATGCTATCAAGACGGCATCGCTCAAGGGGGATGTTGTTTTCAAGCAAGTATCATTTAGCTATGAGCCAAATAAGCCTGTGTTAAAAAACATTGACTTCCATGCCAAGGCAGGAGAGACATTTGCTCTTGTTGGCCCAACAGGCTCAGGCAAAACAACGATTATCAATTTATTAACACGTTTTTATGACGTCGATCAAGGTGAGATTTTAATTGATGGGCATAATATTGAACACTATCAGATGGCGACGATTCGCCAAAGAGTTGGTGTGGTTTTACAGGACACCTATTTGTTCTCGGGAACGATTCGTGAAAATATTCGCTTTGGTAAGCTAGATGCGACAGATGAAGAGGTTGTGGAAGCGGCAAAAATCGCGAATGCCCATCATTTTATAAAATATTTACCTGCCCAATACGAAACACCCGTGCAGGCAGGAGGAGCCAATTTAAGTCAGGGGCAGCGTCAGCTTATTGCGATCGCCCGTGCAATTTTAGAGAATGCCGATATTTTAATTTTGGATGAAGCGACATCCAGCGTGGATACCCAAACAGAGGTAGATATTCAAAAAGGCTTACAGCATTTAATGCAGGGACGCACAAGCTTTGTCATTGCCCATCGTCTGAAAACAATCGAAAATGCCGATCAAATCCTCGTGATTCAGCAGGGAGAAATTGTCGAGCAGGGCAATCACCAAGAGCTGATGCAGCAGCAGGGAATCTATCGTCATCTTCAACAAAAACTATTGTTAGAGCAGGTAGAATAGGGAATAATGAAGGTACATCTTCCAGAAGGCGAGGGATTGACATGTATGAATTAAAGACCAAAGAAACCGATGTAAGTGTCATTGAATTTATTGAAAGTGTAGACCATCCAAAAAAGCGAGAAGACGCCTATCGATTATTGGACATTTTCACAGAGGTCACAGGCTATGAAGCCAAAATGTGGGGACCGAGTATTATAGGCTTTGGTAAATATCATTACAAATATCAAACAGGTCATGAAGGGGATGCCCCACTAGCTGCCTATTCCCCTCGCAAAGCGAAAATTAGCTTATATTTTGCTCCAGGGGATGAACGAGAGCAACTATTACAACAATTTGGTAAACACACAACAGGAAAAGCCTGTGTTTATATTAATAAGCTAGCTGATGTGAATGAAGACATCTTAAAAGCCCTTATACAACAAACGATCGATTTTTTACGAAAAACCTATCCAGATGCTTAATCAAGAGAGCTGCCTATTAGTTAGGTAGCTTTTTTGTATGAAATTTATCTATTTTCTCCAAAAGTTTAGTAGAAATTTATTTTTACCGTGTATCCTTGCAAGTATCAACGAAAAGAGGAGATACGTATGAAAAAGAAAGCAAAGAAAATGATTGTCTATATGGGGGCATTGTTTGTGCTTGGAATGGTGATAATTTGTATTTATCACTATAGCTTAATACAGAAGGAGTCAGCTATTTTACAACCTAACGGGACATTAAACAATGTAGATGGTCAAAATCTCCATGTTTATCAGGAGGGGGCTGGCGAGGATACATATATTTTTATGGCTGGCTCAGGTATCGCAGCACCCGTATATGAGCTAAAAGGGCTGTATCGTAAGTTTTCACAGCATCATCAAATTGCAGTAGTGGATCGAGCTGGCTATGGCTATAGCGACGTAGCCCATGATGATAGAGGAATCGATACGATTTTAGCGCAAACACGACAGGCACTTCTGCAAAGTGGGCTAGAACCGCCCTATGTCCTTGTGCCACATTCCATTTCAGGGCTAGAGGCCATTTACTGGGCGCAAAAATACCCAGAGGAAGTAAAGGGCATCATCGCTCTAGACATTGGCTTACCTAGTCAATATGTAAAGCATCCAATGGGGACGGTCGATCGTTGGATGGTGAGAGGCATGCACCTCGCTACTAAACTCGGCTTACATCGACTTTTGCCAACACAGGTCTATAATCCGCAAGTACTTCAAATGTCGTTTTTAACAGCACAGGAAAAGGAAATCTATCAGGCGTTGTCCTTTAAGCAATTTTTTAATGAAGATATGCAAAATGAGCTGTTGCAGGTCTACGAAAATAGTTTACAATCAGAACAGCTCAAAAAGCCGCAAGACACGCCTATCTTACTGATTGATGCGATTGCGGAAGAAAATAAACATTCGAAATATACGAAGCAAAATCGGTAGGATTATGCTGACTTTGCAAAGCAATTCACTAATGCACAAGTGAAAGAGGTCAGTGGGACACATAGTATTTATCTCTATCAGCCAGATGAAATCTATCAACTGGCAATGGAATTTATGAAAACAACGGGTGATGAGAAAGGTCGATAAGTATGAAAGGATTTAGAATCTTAATTATAGAAGACGATCACATGATTGGTGATCTACTGCAAAAAATAGTACAGCGTGAGGGCTATGAGGCAATCTGGAAAACAGACGGCAAGGATATGATGGCGCTGATTCAGCAGGTGGATTTAGTCATAATGGATATTATGCTGCCAGGAGAGGATGGCTATCAATTGAGCAAAAATATTAAACGATTAGGCTTAAATATTCCAATCATTTTTCTATCGGCACGTAATGATATTGAAAGTAAGCTAGAGGGGTTGATGGTTGGCGAGGATTACCTGACAAAGCCATTTGATCCGCGAGAACTGTTGCTAAGAATGCAAAAAATGCTAGCACAACAGTATGGTACACTTACGCAAATTCAGCATTTATTGATTGATGGGGAGCGCCGTCAAGTATTTCATCATAGTATCCATGATGAAATCGCCCTAACAGCGATTGAGCGAAAAATTTTCTTTTATTTATTTGACAATCGAGACAGAGTATTAACAAAGGAACATTTTTTTGATTATCTTTGGCCGCTCGATGAACGCAATCATAATATTTTGAATGTCCATATTAAAAAAATTCGAACAAAGCTACAAGACCCAGCAGGCACTATTGTGCAAAATATTTATGGAGAAGGGTATCGTTTAAATACCTATAATAAAAAATGACCTTAAAAACAAAATACCGTACTTTGTTATTTGTAGCCATTGGGAGTGTGCCTGTTGTACTATTAGGCATTAGTGTGGCCATGTCAATTTTGTATGACAAGGCCTTTAAAATGAAAAATGACGGCATTCCGTTTCATGAGTCCTATGCCTATCCTGTGATGCTGATTGCGTTTGTGCTAGCGTTAGGAATGCTCGCATGGCTATTTTCCACATCGATTCATTCGTTACTATCCAAAATTACACTACTTAATAAAACAATACGAGAACTAGCAAGTAATGAGCGAATACCTGACACGTTAACGATAAAAAGTGAGGATGAAATTGGACAGCTTACCCAATCTGTCAATCTTTTAATTGAGCGTACAACTTACCGAGAGTTAGAGCTTGCCCAGCAGCAGGAGCTTCAAAAAGAGCTGCTACAAAAGTTGCGACATGACATTCATACGCCGTTAACGGCTATCCGTTTGCAGCTGTTTTATCTAGAGGATCAGCTACAGGGGCAGCCCAAATTGGTGGAATCCTTACATGCACAAATTCAATATATCACGAATTTAACTAATGCATTTCAGTTACAGTCCTTTGATACGGGTGAACAGTCCTATGTCATGCAGGAGGAGGTTCAACTTGTCCCATTGTTACAAATGATGATAAAGAAGTGGCAGTATCTATATCGCATGCAGAATATTACGCTGCATTTTCAGCACGATGATTTACAAGCAACTTGGCTTAGCAATGAATTGTGGCTACAGCGTTTATTCGATAATGTCTTGCAAAATACATTAAAGCATGCCCAAGCATCCAAGCTAGAGGTGACGATCAAGGACGGGCAAGTTGTCATGTGTGATGATGGTATTGGCTTTACGACAGAAGATGAGCATGGCGGACTTGGGCTTAAAATCATTCAGGATATTGCTAAAACATTGAATATCGAAGCTTCCTTACAATCAAACAAAAATGGCACGATCTTCTACTTTACACACCAATAAAAAACAACGGCAGCCTTTGCCGTTGTTTTTTCTTTTACACAGATTTTCGTTGCTGTAGTAAGAACAGGGCCAGTCCTAGTAAAATGACCACAATACCGATCCCCTGTTGAACGGAAATCATCTCATCTAAAATAAAATAAGCTAATATACATGTGCCGATTGTTTCGCCTAAAATACTCATGGAAATCACCGTTGTACTTAACCATTTCAATAGCCAATTAAAAATGGTTTGCCCGAAAATCGTTGCAATGACAGCCAGCCCTACAAGGGACCACCAGGTGGAGGCTGAATAATCGAAAAACGATTCTTTCATAAAGAGGGCATAAACGGCTAAAAAGATCGAGCTACTGCCATAGCCGATAATAGAATAGGGAATGAGCGATAAATCCTTGCGCACTGATTGCCCAATAAAAAAGTAGGCTGTAATAATACCTGCCGCAATAAAGGCAAGAATATCGCCATAAAGGGCTTGTCCACTAATCTGGAAATCTTGCCAGCCAATAATGAAGCAGCCGATGATCGCTACGAAGCAGCCAACAATCGCTCCTTTTGAAAATCGCTCTTTAAATAAAAAATAGCTGCCTATTAAAGAGAATAGTGGCTGTAGTGTCACAATGACGGTTGAACTAGCCACAGATGTGTAGTTTAATGATTCAAACCATAACACATAATGACAGGACAAAAATAAGCCTGATAAAATGCCGAGTCCCCATTGTTTTTTCGAGAGACTTGTAAGCTCCTGCCGCAAGCTCTTCTGTGCCAATAAAAATGGAAGAAGAACTAGCATCGCAAAAAATAGTCGATAAAAGGCTGTAATCGCTGGTGGTGCATCAGCTAGCTTAACAAAGATTGCTGAGGTAGATAATGCAAATACTGCAAAAAATAACGAGATGTAATAAAACATGATGTACTCCTAAGCATTTACAAGATTAATAATGACAAACCTATTATAGTGTAGTCCGCATGAATAATATAGGGTTTTTAGAATATTAGCACAAAATAGGTTTATGGAGCTAATTCTGCTCAAGCAAGGATTCAATGACCTGTTTTAATTGCAAGATGAAGGGCTGCTTACTGTCATCTTTTTTATAGATATAAACTGTTTCGATCGCACTGTGAAGCCCATCTAAATCATAAAAATGCAGGTCGGGACAAGGATAAAGTGCTAGTAATTTGGTATTTAATACAGCCAATGTATGCTCGATTTCAAGAAAATCTAAAATACTACTAACTGATTTAATTTCCTTCATCGTAAAAGGTACCTGCTTGTCAGTGAGCCATTGTGCTAATGCATGGGTATACATGCAGCCCTTACTTAACACAAGCAATGTGACAGGTGTTCGTTGTTCAAAGTCGATGATATGAGCGGAGCTTGAGATAACTTCAAATGTCTCTGTGGCTAGTACATCATAGTGTAGCTCGCTATAATGCTTGATTGGATTACTTGTCAATGCACAATCTATTTCCGCCAGATGGACTTTGTGATTTAAGGCTGTACTTGATTCCACAGTGAAATCAACATCTATCGGACTTCGACTAGTTTGCAGTGCGTTCATAATGGATGGTCCATATATTTTAATGGTTGTATGAGATGTACCAACCAAAATGCTCGTTTGTGTAGGGCCGATGGTATGTAAAAAGTCTTCATACTGCTCGGCAACTTTCTTTAAAAACTGTAAATAATGTTGACCTACCTCTGTCAGCTTTAAGCCTTGGGGTGTTCGTTTAAAGACATCCTGCCCAATTTCACGCTCCATTTTTTTCACCTTTGCTGTTAAGGCAGATTGTGTATAATTGGTGATTTCAGCCGATTTACTCAAGTTTTGCCTCTCTAAAAGCTCCATTTTTAAGGCAATTTCTTCAATGTTCATGTTGTTCCTCACATACCTATAGATTTTTTTAATAGCCGCTATCATTTTCCTCCATTTTACGTACGCTAGCTGTCCACGTACACTCTAGATAATGAAAAGGTAGACTGCAAAAGCAGTAACCTGATGGAGGGTTTTTATGCAAACATATTATCGATGGGTCATCTTGCTTGTGGCTACACTTTCGCAAACAGCCGCAACCTTTGTGACCTACGGAATGGGGCCAGTTGCCTCTTTTTATCAAATGGAATGGCACTTAACGTCCTTCCAGACAGGGCTAATTGTTTCAGCCGTTAATATAGGGCCAATTTTCTCCATGCTGCTATTTGGTTATCTCATGGATAAAAAGGGAGAAAAGCAGATTATTGGATGGGGCTCGATACTACTGGGCCTGTCAGCCTTATTGCTAATACCCGTGAATCATTATACGACATTGCTTCTCGTATTAATAGTTGTGGGGATATGGTATGGCAGTGCTCAAACAGGTGGCAGTACTGCTATTGTGAAATGGTTTCCTAACAAGCATCGAGGACTTGCAATTGGGATACGCCAAACAGGTATTCCGATTGGTGGTGCATTGGCTTCCACTTTGCTGACCTATTTGTATCAACATCATCATCTTTCCTCTGTCCATTTAGCACAGGGCTTGATGGCGGTTGGTGGGGGACTATTATTTTTATTGCTGTACAAAGAACCAAAACAGCATGACACCGCTACGGCACCACTCATTCCTTTTAAAGAGAAGATGCGTGCTATTCGGCACAATCGAGCGCTCTATCCTTTATTTTTTGTGGGCATGGTCATGATGTCCCTCCAAATGATTATCATTGCTCACTTTATGAGCTATTTACATCATGAAGGTGGGTATACATTAACCGAGGCAGGGCGCTATTTAAGTCTGATTTTATTTGGTGGGATGTTTGGGAGAATTGTACTTGCTTGGATGAGTGATCATTATTTCGCTCAAAAACGAGAGCCATTATTAGTGCTCGTCATGCTCGCTACATTCCTGATGGTTGGCTGTTTACCCTTTGTCATACATAGCAAGGGCCTCATGATTTTATTTTGCAGTTTATTTGGATTTTTAGCGCTTGGCTGGTATTCCATATATATCACTTGTGTCACGGAGCAATCCGATTCGCAAGCAGTAGGACTGACTGTTAGTGCAGCGTTAACGATTAATCAATTCTTTATTGTCTTGGCACCAACGGTTTATGGTTTATTGGTTACTGTTTTTTCCAGCTATCAGCTCGCTTTGGATGTTATCGCTGTGATGGTTATACTGGGGGCATTTCACTTATACAGAACATCCCAAGGTAGTCTAACTTCTGAAAGTTCGGTAAAATAATGGAAAAGAGGAAATGGAGGTTGCTGCGAATGACCAGTTCGATTTGGATTGAGGCAAAGATTGATAAAGTATGGCAGGCGATTACAGAGGAGCAATCCCTCTCCCGATGGTACGCACCAGGCTCCACGTGGGATATCCCTATACTAGCGGCTGGAGAAAAGATGACATTTACCTTAATGCCAAATGCGCATAATCAGCTTTCTGAAAAACTGCCGATGCAGCTAACAATACAGCAAGTGAAGAAAAATGGGGAATTTTCCTTCTATCTAGAAGTTCCTGAAACATTAATCGCTATTAAGCTAGCCGAACAGGGTAATGGCACGACGGTGAGCTTTAATTCACCAGGCTATGATGCCTCTCTTGCGAATTTAAAGGCATTGCTGGAGGGGCATGACATTCCTTATCAGTAAGCCTCTCTACGTCTTAGGTCTTAGATGAATTTCGAGCGTAGGGTCGTATTTTAATTTCCTTCCTCCTATATAATGAAATTATTGGTAGATTATACGGCGGGAGGAAATAATAGTGAAAAAATTAGTTGGTTTAGGTGTCGTAATGGGCACGTCAGCATTGGTATTATCAGGGTGCTTTTCCTTTATTCCAAATAAAATGCGAGAGGAAGCCATTTTGGTGGAAAAGGATAAAGTGAAAGCATTAGAGGTAGACATTGATTTAGGTGTTGGCGAAATGAATGTATCGAGTGGAGCAAAGGAATGGGTTGAGGGCAACGCAGAATATAATGTAAAAAAGCTAGCCCCTCAGGTAGACTATGATCTACATGGCGATACAGGAGAAGTGGAAATCAAGCATAAGGGCTCAACAAGGCTGGGGCTCTCCAATATTAAAAACACATGGGCGATTCAACTGAACGACAGCATCCCCATGGATCTAAATGTGGAAACGGGTGCCTCTCTTGCCAATCTTGATTTACAGGGTCTTCAGCTGGAAAAGCTCGATATTGAAGCGGGTGTCGGTGATCTAACGGTTAATCTAGGTGGTGACTGGAAAAAGAGCTTTACAACGACTATTGAAACAGGTGTCGGTCAAACAACAGTTATTTTACCTTCAAAGGTTGGCGTGAAATTAACGACAGAAAAAGGCATTGGCTCGTCTAATGTGGAGGGCCTTATATCAAAAGGGAATGGTGTCTATGTCAACGAAGCTTACGACAAGGCGGATGTCGTGCTAGAGGTCAATTCGGAATTGGGCATCGGGGAAATTACCTTTAAGTTAGATCGATAGAAAATGGAGTAGGCTACTTGATTGAAATAAATACAATAACCATAATAGGAGCGTCAAATACATCCTTTGTATTTGACGCTTATTTTATGGTAGTTTTAAGAAAGCAATGTTTCAAAGGAGCGAATAGATTGAAGATCTATACATACAAGCAACCAGCGGCCATCGAGTCAACAGAGGCCGTTAAAATTTTAAATGAAGCGGGGGAGGTATCGTCCACCGTTCAACGCGTGTATTCCAATGCACTAAAAAAAGCATTCGATAAAACGATGGACTATCGTTATTTCGTTCGTTTTGATGTCCACGATCGCAATGGTCAGCCGCTTTTTACGTGTAAAAAAGTATCCCGTCGCGGGCGCGTGCATTTCCGTGGCAAGGATTTGGTAACAGGTAAAGACTATATGATTGCCTATGATGGCTGGCAAATTATGATTCCTGATTTAGTTATTACCGATGGCGAACAGCAGATCAAGCTCAACAAAGAAATGGAGGACTGGTCTGTTTTTACTGTGAATGAGCAGCCTATCGCACGCTGGCAAGCGACTTTCTGTGAGACGCATTTTGACATTACACTACAAATTGAAGACAGCAGCCCCATTCAGCAGGAAGCCTTTTTTATTGCCATCGGACAGGCAGTGCTGTTTGTTGGGGCTTAAATAAAGGAAGATGGAAGAAAGGGCTTGATGAAATGCTAAACATATTACCAGCAAAAGAGATTTATTTACAGGGAAATGAGCAAGCCCTATTGCTTTTACATTCCTTTACAAGTCATACAAGAGATATGAAGACAGTAGCCACTGCACTACATAACCAAGGCTATACTTGCTATGCGCCGCTGTATCGTGGACATGGCACTCATCCAGAACAGTTATTACACTATCAGGTAGACGACTGGTGGCAGGATGTAGTGAATGCTCATCAATTTTTATTGGATGAAGGCTATCAAAAGATTTCGGTCATCGGTCTATCCATCGGGGGAATTTTCGCATTGAAGCTTGCTCAATTAGAAAGGCTCGAGCAAATCATTGTCTTATCTGTGCCGTTTGATAAGGAGCCAGAGCAATTAAAACAAAGGATTATTGACTATGCCCATAATTACAAAACAATAGAGGGCAAGCCACCACTTCAAATCGCTCAGGAAATGGAGCCATTTCAGAACATGCCATTACATGCGATGAACGCATTCCAAACATTTATCCAATCAACGATGGAGCAGCTTGATAGAATTACCATTCCTATCGCTATCTACTATGGTGAAAAAGACGATGCCTTATACACGCAAAGTGCTGAAACGATCTATCAGCACGTTCATTCATCTAGAAAGCAGAAGAAAGGCTTTGGAAATTCTAAGCATCTCATGACATTAGGACGAGATCAAGAGGCTATCATAAAGGAAATGATAGAATTTCTTCAAATTTAGGGAGAATTTCATTTATAAAATGAGTGGGGGTGCTCCGCTCCAAAGAGGGGTAAAAGCGCTCGCTCAAGAGAGAGCCCCGCTTCTAAAAAAACAGCCACCTCTAACCATAGAGGGGCTGTTTTACTTATATTTCCACGATCTCATTCGCTAATTTTTGTCTGCTCATCCAGTAGCCTTGGAGGGTAAAGACAATGAGTGTTGACCCTAGGAAGGCGAGACTTGTGAGGCCCAATGTTAGAAAGTCATAGGACATCGGCGAGCCATCATCAATGAAGCCTAGCATCCTCGTTAAGACGAACCCTAGAAATGTCCCGACCGTGAGACCATAAAGGACAAACGATAGGACTTGTGTCAGTATGAGCTTCATCAGCCCATTTGGTGACAGACCAATTAATCGTTGGATGGCATAGTCGCTGCGTTTTGTATAAATGGTATGCAGTAATGTTTGGAGGACACCAAGACCCGTGGCAGCTATTAAAATAACAAAGACGCCAACAAATAGGCTCCACCGTTGGAAGAACATTTCATTGGATTGTGCTAATATGGTCGCTTTATCTGTCAACTTCAGGGCTGGCCAGCGCTCTTCCAAGAATGACAGCTCCGCCAATGCCTGCTCTGGGTGGGATGTTTCGACCATAATGTCTTCGATAATTGGGTGATCCTGTGCCGTGAGGAATGATGACCAATCAACGATTAAATCAGCACGGTGAATAGGTGTATCAGTAATTCCTATAATTTGTAACTCACCAGTAGGCATATCCTGCCGGGCAGTAAAATCATAGGTACCCATCGTTACACGATCACCCACTGCCAAATGATAACGCTCGGCAAAGCCCTTTGTCACGACAAGGCCATTTTGCAAATTTCCTTCCTCAATTTGAGGCAACTTCTTTAATTGCATAAATTTCTCAATATCAATGGTTGTATAGTTCTCTGGTAGCCATTCATCGCCGAGCTGTAGAGCAATATACGCATTATTACTTTGTGCATACGCGTACTGTACGCTTGGCAAAGCTTCTATTTCCTCTATCATTGCAGGCGTGATAGTTGGATCATTTAATTCATTATTGATTTTTATGGCTGTTTCGTATTGTGATTCTGTGTAGGCAAGGTCATTGTGTTGTAAGGTTTTCATTAATGAACTTCCAAAGGTTAAAATAACCATTAATCCTATCATGCTGAGCACCACGGGCATATTTTTGCGTACTTGCGGCATGAGCTGCTGGCATGCTAAATAGGCTTCCTTGCCAAGTACCCTTCGAATCGGCTTTAAGGCCAGATGAAGGATGGCTGTAAATAGATAGGGGATTAGTAACAGTAAAATCCCACAGACAAGTAGTGTTCCGAGTAAAATAAACAGGGCACCTTGATCGCTTCCTGTCCCAGCTAAATAGGCTTGTAAAAAGAAGAAGGTAGCTGTCACAACTACAATAATGACAATAATTGTTTTCCATTTTGTCCAACGTAGCTGTAAATTTTCATTTTCTGAAGCGATTTGTAATGGCAATAGTCTAGAGCTTTTCGCTACTTGCCATTTTGTCATCACTTGAAGAATGATGAAGCTAGAAAGGGCAATTAAAAGAATAAACACAATAGGAAGCTCTGTTTTAGCTTCGGGTAAATGCAAAAAGCTAATTAATTGTGGTAGCCAGCTTTTTATTATCACAAGGCTCAGCGTTGTTCCAAGCATAACGCCAAAGCAAATGATCAGTGATAGTTGGAGCTTGACTATACGTCCAACCTGTTTCACTGATGCCCCGAGAGCCCGTAAAATCATGAGCTGCTCTTTGATTTTATAGAATAATAGCTGGAATGTGGATAGCAATAGGACACTTGAAATGAGTAAAATAAAAACGGATAGTACAACCATAAAAACCATTAAGCTCTGTAAATTTCTTTTAATGACATCGTAATCACTCATGACATCAACACGTAATGTTTCATCCAGTTGTTTGATTTCTGCGCCTACTGCCTTGGCACGCCCCTCATCAGTTTTAATGAGCGCAAATATGCCTGCCGTTTGTGGCTGACTGTTGTTCATCCATGCCTTAACTAAGTCATTCGCTAAGAGGATGATATTAGGGCTGTCAGTGCCTTTCATCGTCGGTAAAATTTCTTGCACGATAAAATCCTTTGATTGAATATGAATGGAGTCCCCAACTCGTTTGTTGAAAAGACGGGCAACATTTTCCGAAAGAATGGCATCGTTCGGTCCAAGATTGACCGCAAAATGGTAGCGACTTTTCACAAGGTCATCATTTTCGACGCCAACGGTATAAAATGCGGTGTATTTTTCATGTTCAACGATTGTATGGGCTATCGATAAGCGGGACACTTGTGTGACACCGGCTAGAGTAGAAAGCTCCTCTATTTGATTTGTCGTCAACAATTTTTGCTGATCGGGATTATAACCAACCATTAAATCCATTTCCCCATACAACGCTTGGATGTCTGCCTTCATCTGGCTATTCGCATTCCAAATGTAGACGGTCATCGTCATCACCAGGCAAATCGAGATCGTAATAATACTAATACTCGTTAGGACATTTGCCCAAGCGGCACGAAAAAGCTTGAGGGCAATATTGCGCATCGTAAACATTAGCGATCCCCCCTCGTTATTTCCTTGAATTTCATTAGAATACAATCTAAATCCTCTTCATTTTGCCGGTTTTGATAGGAATCCACAATCGCCCCATCATGGAAGAACAATACCCGATTGGCATAGGTAGCCACATAGGGGTCATGTGTGACAAGTAATATCGTTTGCTGGTTCTTTTTTTGCAGAGCAACAAGCAGCTCTAAAATTTCATCTGTTGTATGAACATCCAAAGCCCCCGTTGGCTCATCTGCCAGTAAAATAGGAGGATTGGCAATAATCGCTCGCGCAATGGCGACACGTTGCTTCTGTCCACCAGAAAGCTCATGTGGTCGATGCTTTGCCCAAGCAGCGATGTTTAAGGTTTCCATCATGTGCTGCACACGCACCTTAATCTCCTTGCTAGGAATATCATTTAAAATAAGGGGAAGTGCAATATTATCCTCGACGGTTAAATCCTTTAGCAGATGAAAGGATTGGAAGATAAAGCCGATATTTTCTTTTCGGAATTGCGATGATTTTGGCTCTTGATAAATAGCCTGAGCTTCCTTGCCAAATAAAAATAATGCTCCATCTGTTGGCTCATCAATGGCACTGATCATATTCAGAAGAGTACTTTTACCAGAGCCGCTTGTCCCCATAATCGCCACCATTTCCCCTTGATAAATGGTGCAATGGATATTTTTCAAGGCATTCACAGTATGATGCTTTTGCTGATAAATTTTGGACATCCCTTCAACACGTAGCACCTCTGTTAAACGTCCTTCAGGGATGGGTATTGCATTAATGACTTCTTTCAGCGGATTGAACCCACTCATCGAGATATGCCCCCTTTAATTGTTGTCGTAATGCATGCAAGCCACGGCGAATATGTGTTTTCACGGTACCTTCAGGGCATTGCAAAATCGCCGCAATATCCTTGACAGAGTAGTCTTGATAAAATCGTAGTAATAGCACCGTTTTGTACTTTTCCTCAAGCCTGCAAAGAGCCTGCCATAAATCCAGCTCTTCTTCGATGTATGTAGGAGATGCGCTTGTTAAATCCTCGAAAGTTTGTGGTTCAACAGGCATAACTGTTTTTTTCTTCGCAATATAGGTTTTACAGCAATTTATCATAATGCGGGTAAGCCAAGTGGCAAAATAGTGAGGCTCCTTTAATTGCGGTAGCCCCTCATAGGCTCGAATAATGGTTTGCTGAAAAACTTCTACGGCGTCGTTTTCATTTTGTACGTAGACATAGGCCATTCGGTAAAGCTTATGCTGCTCCTGCTCAATGAGCTGATAAAACGCCTGCTCATCACCTTGTTGGGCTAAGGCTACAAGAGTTTGTTGGGTGCTCGTAATGAAAATCGCCTCCTTTTCGACCATTAGACTCAGCAAGTCATCATTTCGATTCAAGTTTTTTATTTTTATTGAGAAACGTCATAAGCATACCCATTTAATAGAAGGTTATCAATTTACTGCTATAATGATAGTGGCTTCATCAAAAAAAGGAGTGAGTTTATGAGCAGAAAGCCTATTTATGTCGAGATAGACATTCAGGCTCCTATAGAGAAAGCATGGGATTATACACAAAATCCTCATCTGCATGAGCAATGGGATTTACGTTTTACATCGATTACATATATTCCGAAAAAAGCACCCGAGGAGCCACAGCGTTTTACCTATGAAACGAAAGTAATGCCAGGCTTACAGGTAAGCGGCTGGGGAGAAAGCAAGGGGGAGCATCATAAAGAAAATGGCACGCGAACATCCTCACTGCATTTTGGTACGCCTCAAAAGCGCTCACCCATAGCGGAGGGAAAAGGCTATTGGCAATATATCCCGCATCAACAGGGGCTGACATTTCTGACCCAATATGATTATGATACACGCTATGGCAAGCTTGGCGTATTCTTTGATTTATTTTTTCGTCCATTAATGGGGTGGGCGACGGCACTCAGCTTTGACGTTTTAAAAAGATGGCTAGAAAAAGGAGAAAATCCTACCGCACAGTATAGTCGATTCTTTTTAACGATGCTTCTGTGTCTATTCTTTTGCTTTGTCTGGTTCTATCATGGTCTTGTACCGAAGATCATCCATATGCATCCGCAGGAATTAAAGATGACCGTTTCATTACTAAACCATGCAGATCAGCTAGTTATGTGGATAGGGGTTGCGGAAATTCTCTTTGCTTTTTGTTGGCTTTACCCGCGAGGAAAACGCTGGCTCTTTGGCATGCAAATCATCGTTTTTCCGCTCTTGACGATAGCTGCTATTGTTGCGGACCCGACAAGTGTACAAGCACCCTTTAATCCACTTACCTTTAATAGTGCTTTATGGGTGTTGTCGATTGTCGGATTTAGCTTAAGTAAGGATGTACCGAGTGCTAAAAGTTGTAAAAGAAAGCGAGGATAACAAGGATGACGATCTATCAAACATTATTAGGGGATGATTTTGCAAGACTTCATCCGATGCTACAACAGCGTTATGCGTTACCAATTGATGAATCATTTTTTGCTAACGGCGTGATGCATCAAATAAAATCTGGTGCTAAATGGATGTGTCCCTTCTATACACTGGCTGCGAAAACGCGATTTCTGTTCCCAGAGTCAGGGGAGGATATCCCCTTTACTATTTCGAATACATGCAGAGCCCTGCCAAGTGGGGAACTAGAGGTACTATGGGAGCGCACCTTTTATTTCCCGCAGAAAACAAGGCATTTTGATGCAAGGATGACCATTGATCCAATCCAAAAAATTGTGAAAGATTATTTAGGCACACCCGCTCTTTTTTATTCCGATTTGCACTTTACGGTGACACGAGCGGGGACATTGGTCATTCGTTCAGGTAAGCAGCGCTTTGTCCTCTCGCGTTTCGAATGCCCGATGCCTAGACTGTTAGAGGGTCGAGTCATTGTAGAGGAAGGCTTTGATGAATCGCAAAATGTCTTTACCATTCATGTCTCCATCCATAATCCATTCATAGGGAGGCTCATGATGTATGCTGGTGAATTTACGCAACAATCGAAGTAATTTCATTTTTTTACTAGGGATTTTGTTCACGGTGATGTGCTTTGTGCTTAGTGGGCAACCCAATTACTTATGGTTACTAACCGTTGCTCAACTAGTTTTCGTTCCCACCATGGTATCAATGGTTGTGGATGTTCAGAAAGTCGGCACAGCCATTACTATGGGGATGATGCTAGCCGTTACACTGCTGCATTGGTCGAAGGATGGCGTTTTGGCTAATGTTTTGGCAGGCATGTATGTACTGTATACCTTCTATATCGCCATGCAAGGCGTGAAAAGATTTTTACAACGAGGTTTTACAAATATTGAGGAGTTTGCTATCGACATGGGGCTTTTCTACCTAGCCCTCGGTGGTCTGTGGTTTTTCGCCTATGTCACCAACATGGATACTGGTTTTTCACCATTAATAACGTGGTTAACGGCCATTCACTTTCATTATTCGGCTTGTTTATTACCCATTTCAGTCGGACTTTTAGGTCGATTACATGATAGTAGCGGCTACCGTGTGATGGTGATAATGTTGCTGGCAGGACCACTCCTTGTTGCGATAGGTATTGCCTTTTCCATTCTCATCGAAATCATCGCAGTCGCTCTTTATATTTTCGCCATTTACGGCTTGTTTTTCTTAGCGCTCAAAACAAAGCTTCCGTTTGGACAGGGGCTATTGCTGAGGACTTCCTATGGAGCGCTCTGTCTGACGATTCTTGGATCTTGTCTGTATGTTTACAGTCGTGTCAGCGGAAACATTTCCATCGGCATTCCAGAAATGCTTCAATTCCATGGTGTGATCAATGGTGTTTTCTTTGGGGGAATAGGGGTCATCGCCTGGCTAATGGCTGTCCCCCCAACAACACAGCGTCCGTTTGAGTTCCCTGTAAGCCAAATTCGCGGGAAGCTACATCATGAGAATATACCACACCCTGGCTTGGTCGATGCCTTACAGGATTTTGTTGATACAGCAAAGCTACCGCCTGTCATTCCACATTTTTATGAGTATACGACGACCTATCGGCTGCTTTCGACGGTGCAATGGAAGGCTTGGTTTCGACCTTTTGCCTTTCTGTATCAAGGAATGAGCCGTTTGCTCCAACAGCTCAATTTACCCTTTTCCAGTAAGCCAGTTGAGATGACGGGTAGCATTGTTCAGGTCGATCCTGCACGAGATAGCCGTCCGTCTCCACGTGCATGGATTCGGACAATTCATCAGCAAACCGTTTTTGTTGCGATTTATTCGAAGCACACAAGCGACGAAACGACCTATATGAATATAGCCTTACCACTCCCGTTCTCAACAATGGTTGGCATTTTGTATGCCTATGAAGAAAATGGTCAGCTACACCTAACAAGTCGCCATGATGGAGATGCAGGAATTTATTTGGCGATAGGAAAAAATGTGATGAGGCTACCCCTACAGGAGGATTTTCAAATTTCTGCGGTAGATGACAAGACATTGTCAGCACGCCATCAGATGACGTTATTTGGTATTCCATTCCTACAAATTGATTACCATATTAAAAGAAATGCATAGATTGGCAGGAATTCCCTCAACCGAACGAGAAGGTCCTATTATAGAGACAAATAACAAGGAGTGATGGAAGGCTTGCGTTTAACAAAAGGAATTTCTGGTTTCGATGCAGCCCATTTAATTGAGCAGGACATGCGCATGTTTCAGTCGATGGTGTACCATTTAGTGACAAGCGAACAACGAGCGAAAGTAAGGCAATTTATTGACCAAGCGCCCTTTGTCTATATGCAGGCAGTGATTGAAATCGATGGAGAAACACTGACGATTCTTCATCATCGTTTGATGCCGTACATCGCATTTGCCAAGCAGGAGGTGAATAGCTTTACCTTTTTATCCAAGCCTCACCTGCATAAATATTTTCCTATGCGAAAATGCTTGGAAGCGGAGACACTTACAACATTACTAACAAAGGATGAGGCGTTCCATAGCCTATCTGCTACAGAATGGAAATACGTCTCTTATTTTAATAGTCAAACCATTGGCGATGTAATGTTCAATAGCTGGGATTAAGGATAGTACTAAAGGCGTGCGATAAAAGATGCTATAAAAAACATTATATTGACCAAGTTATTTCTGGAATTATAGCAAAAATTCCTAAAACCGCTAATCGTCCTAATTAAATGGTAGATTTTTAAGGATGGAATAGATTAGGAAAATAAGGGGTTTTTGCAAATGAAGTTCAAAACAATCAGTAGACGCATTGTTTTTTCCTTTAGCATTGTGATTGCAATCATTATAGGATACATTGTTTACAATTACTTTGCCATCAAGCAAAGCAATGATGCGACAGAGCAAATTGTACAGCAAGAATTACAACTATTAATTATCGATTACGAGCAGGCACAGTCCATTGATTTAAGAATAGCGGCAGCTAGAGGCTATGTGCTTTCTGGGAGAGAAAAGTATAAAGAGATATTTCAGGATAATGTTGCAAAGGAACTAAGCAATGAAGAAAAGCGATCAGCATTATCTTCCTCAGGCGAATTCGGACAATTTGCGGAAATGTCTAAGGAATGGAACCGTTATATTGAGCAAGAGGTATTTGCGGTATATGATCAAGGGAACACCGAGCTGGCTACCCAAAACCTCACAAAAATGGATGACACAGCTACGACCATTCGTGAAGGCTACGAAGACTTAGCGGCGCAACGAAAGCTAGCCATTAATGAGGTAGGGACGGACAGCATTGCTGCTGGAGAGCAGAAACAGCGAATCGCCATTATCGTAGGTATTGTGATTGTTCTTCTAGCAGTGATAATTGAGCTATTAAGTGCTCGTGGTATTTCAAGACCAATCGTGACGTTAACCAAGCGTATGCAACAAATGACCAATGGCGATTTAAGTGAGCCGCCTTTGAAGGTTCAATCGAAGGATGAAGTAGGGCAACTGATGGAAGCGACCAATACGATGTCAGATATTTTAAATCGTCTATTAAAGCATATTCAAACGGTGTCCAATGATGTAGCGGCACATAGTGAGGAGCTTCTTCAGTCAACTTCTGAGGTCAAAACAGGGACAGAGCAAATTGTTCATACGGTTACAGAAATGGCAAGTGGGACAGAATTACAGGCAGATCATGCCTCTGATGTCGCTTCCGCCATGAATGATTTTACTAGCAAAGTTACTACGGTTCATCACGGCAGTAAAGATGTTCAACAGTATTCGCAGAATGTAAAAGCTTTAACACAAGAAGGTAGAAGCTTAATGACCACTTCCACCAAACAAATGGAAGCCATCCAGCATACGGTGAAGGACGCGGTGAATCAGGTAAATGGCTTAAGTAAGCAAACACAGGAGATTTCTAAGCTTGTAGCGGTCATTCAAACGATTGCTGCCCAAACTAATTTACTCGCATTGAACGCAGCGATTGAAGCAGCTAGAGCTGGGGAACAGGGGAAAGGCTTTGCCGTGGTGGCCGACGAGGTTCGAACATTAGCCGAACAGGTCGCCTTCTCCGTCGATGATATTACAGCGATTGTCAGAAAAATTCAGGATGATTCCGATACAGTAACCTCCTCGCTAGAGCAAGGCTATGAGGAAGTCGAAAGGGGCACAACACAAATGGCCGCAACCAATACGACATTCAACCAAATTGCGGATGCTATTGAGGCCATTGCCACAGGCATTGAAGGTATGTCAGTGGAGCTAGCTGAGGTTGTTCACAATACTGTCACGATTAATAAAGCAGTCGATGAAATTGCTGCTGTCTCCGAACAATCAGCGGCAGGCATTCAGGAAACATCGGCTACCATTGAGCAAACTGCAAGCTCCATGGCTGAAATTAAACATAGTGCCGAGCATTTAGCAGAAATGGCTGAACAACTAAATGCCCTGATTCGTCAATTTAAGTTATAGAAAATACCTGTGGATTTCAAACTTCCCTCACATTTCATCTGTATACTAAGGCATTGGAAGGTGGAATCATTTTGAGAAAATATTTACTTTTATTATTGATGAGTACTTTATTCATGGCACCCGTTGCCTACGCCCATACGATGGATAAAAGTACACTATTCACGGATGTCCCTGAAACAGCCGCCAATATTCAGGACATTATGGTACTACACAGTATTGGGCTTCTTGGGTACAATGGCAAGGATATGGCCTTAAACCCAACAGACAATCTTTCACGCAAGGACTTTGCAGGCTGGGTAGGTGGCTTTTTCGGCCTTGAGGGAGCAACAGTGGATGAGCTAGCACAAGCAGCTCAAAAAGAGGATTACGTATCTTCGCTAGAGGGAGATATTACGTACAAGGAAATAAATACAGCACTTTTTCATCATAAACTTGAGCTAGCTAATCCTGACGCAACCATGACGAAAGAAGAGTACATTGCATTCTTAACAGAGCACCTTACATTTGATATGGGCGGACATACGCTTATTCAGATGGGCGGCTTTGCAGAAGGACCAACAGGTACGATTGAAGACGTTGTCACAGGTGACCAAACAGGAATCATCATCGAAGGTAAAACATACATGCTGTCAGGACACCCTCGCATCTTTGCCGATTCAACAGATGCCAAAAGCTGGGTAGGGCAACAGCTAGAACGTTCTATTTTTACAACAGCAGCGGATCACCATCATGGTCATGACGGTGGGCAAGAGGAAAGCCACGGGGATCATGCAGAAGGCCATGGCGACAGCCACGAGCATGAAGCATCCGACTCGAATGAAGCAACACTACAATATGTGCAAATTAGCACTGCACAAGTGGTGAAAGAGGATGCCAAAGAAATGGAGTCTTCGAACGCTACACCAAGAGAAGAGCAACAAGCAGCCGCAGCAGATGACACAGCATCCAACTCAAACACAGTTTGGATGATCGCTATCCTAGCAGCACTAGCCGCTATTTTTGTTATTGTATTTGTGAAACGCAAGAAATAATGTAAATGAAAAAAACCAGCAATGACCGAGGGAATTCGGTTGTTGTTGGTTTTTTCATTTTTCCCCACTTTCATTAAACCGTCAAACATTCCAAATAAACACCTGCATATTCCAGCAATTTTACACAAAATTGAATAAGCACAAGCATGTTCGGTATATAAATAGGGTACGAACATTTTTTGGTTAGGAGTGTGTAAATGGCTGTACTTGTGGTGAAGAGGAGTATTATGCATCGTTATCAAAGTATCGGGCAGGCGATTGAAGAGGCGGCGCCTGGGGATATGATTGAAATTCGGGATGGGATTTATGAGGAAAGCTTGGATATTGCCAAGCGGCTGACGTTGTATGGGGTTGGCAATGTGACCATCAAGGGTGGTGTATTTATTCGCTATCAAACTCCTGTCGCGATGCGTAATTTACGGTTCCGGCAAGGGCAGGGGCTATATGTGAAAGGTGATTTACAGCTAGAGAATTGTGTCATTGAGGAGCAATTGATTCGAACGCAGATGATGGTGAGCTATGGTAGTTTGCTGATGAAAAATTGTGCAGTGCTTGCTACGCCACTGAATCATTTTGGTTTGCGTGTGGCGAATGGCTCCAGTGTTATTCTAGTCGACACGACATTTGAGCATCATAAGAAGGCACAGATTATCGCTCAAAACTGTGAGCTGACCTTGACGAATTGTATGCTGTTGGAAGGGAAGAAGCATGGTATTTTTGCGATTCGCCATGTCAAGATGACAATGGAGGACTGTGAAATTCATGGGCATGACAAGGCACAAGTAATGGCTGCGTCGAGTGAGATTACGATGACCAATTGTTTAGTGCACCAAGGGCAAGGGGTAGGCATTCAATTGTTTGATAGCACGACTTTCAGGATGGATGGCTGTGAAATAAAAGAGCATCTTGATACGAATATGGTGGTTCATCGCAGTGAACTAATGGTTTCTGATTCTATTTTTTCAGATGGTCAAAGTCATGGGGTGTATCTTGGAGAAAAAACCGAAGCCAAGTTCTATGATTGTCAAGTTTCTCGGCATGTCAAGGCACAGGTGTTGATAGAAAATAGCAAGGTGGAATTGCATACATGTCATGTTCGTAATGGCATGGCTGTCGGGCTTACCATTGTGGATGAGGCAAATGTTTCGATGAACCAATGTAAAATTCAAAACCATCAGCAATTTCATATTATTGTTGATGCTAGTGGATTAAAGCTACAGCAATCGATTATTCAATTTGGGCAATCAGGTGGTGTTTATGGTAATGAACATGCCAAAATCATGATGCATCATACAACGATTCGAGAGCTGCAAAGCCACCATATCTATATCAACAATGCCCGATTATTTACACAATATTGCACGTTTGAACAAATGGAAGGAAACGGAATTACTTGCATTGATGCAATTTTTGAGATAGCTAATAGCTATTTTAAAGATGGTCAAGAAAGCTCTTATGCCATGATTTGGTCAGATCAATCAATGGGGCGTATTGAAAATTGTAGGGTGGATAAGGCGGCTAGACCATTCTTAGCGCTGTCCAATAAATCATTATTGGAAATGCGTCATACTGATATAGCCGCAGTAAAGGCTCCAGCGGTGGTACAGGAAAACAGCCAATTATTTGTACAAGGACATGTGCAGACAGCGACATGGCAGAAGGATACAGCATCAAAGGTTTCTCAAATTGAGGACATGAAATTAGAAATAGTGAAATATGATATTAAAAAAATAATATAAAAGCCGATTATACAAATAAGACAAGTAGTTTCAATTTTGAAATTACTTTTTTTATGGATTCGTGTATTGATATTTCATATATGTGAAAAATGGGTAAAGAAATACGTTTGGGCTTTAATTAATTTTAATTTGTGCAAAAAAAATCTATAATTCGACAAAATGCAAGAATATTTTTATAATGGTATAGATGTCTTGTTGCAATTACTGCAATATTTTGAAATATTCCACAGGGAAACTTATACAATCTTTGTATAAGTTATAACCAACATAATAAAAGTTTTTACTTAATGTAAAATAAATATTAAATAAATGTGGATAATAGATTGATTATTTTCTATGTTTAAACCTATAATTAGTAAAAATGGTTCATGCAATAAGATAAATTTTCGTTAATTATGAAATGGGAGTAATGATTTTACAATAATAAATAGAGAGAGTATTGGGGTGATATGAGTATGTTTGGGCTGACAAAAGAGGAAATTATGTTAATGCTAGAGGAGATGGAATTAGCAGAGAAGCACAAGAATGTGATTGCTGATATCTTACATCTAAATAATATGCGAATCGAACAACAACTCGCATTAATGATCCATTTAATCATAGATGAGCGCGAACGAAATATTTCCAACAATACATATCTAAACTAAAAAAATGTCGAAAAATCACAGGTGCTATGTTTGCAACGCCTGTGATTTTTTTGTCAGCCATTTTTATAATTTTTTCGTGAAGCAAATGATGCGATTAGCTTCTGTAAAACCAAGCTGAAGATGAACCCTTAGGCTTTCGTCATTGTCCCATTCACAGTCACTGGCAAACTCTAGACAGCCCCTATGCTTTGCCCATTGCTCACATTTCTCCACAAGCAGTCTTGCATAGCCCTGCTGGCGATATTCCTCTCTCACAAAAAGGCCTTCTAAATAGCCGACTGGACTCGAGTCAGTCCCTTCTACATAGTCTGTTCTTAACTGGCATTGGGCAAATCCAACTGCTTCGTCATCGTCATAGGCAAGGAAAATAGCTGCGTTTTCTTCCTTTAGCAGCTGTGTCATCTCTTCGGTAAATTCCTCTAGTGTATGATTGGGCCAGAGCAGTAAGGCTAATGAGGCTGCAGCATGAGCGTTCTTCTGGTTTGCTTGTTGGATCATAAAATCTTCCTCCTTGGTAAAAAATGAAACAAATTGTTTTGAAGTACGTACAAACTAGTAAGCGTTTTTATTTTAAAGCTCTAATTCTATTTTAACAATCTTACTTGAGGGGGGGAATCCAATCATGTCACTCTTACAAACGTTAATTGAACAAGCGAAAAAGCCAAATGGATGGATTGGCTCAACGATGCTACAAATTATGAATTTTGCCCATCGTGGTATGAATGCATGGTTCATCAGGCAAGGAGCTATCAATGACGGTGATCGTGTGTTAGACATAGGTTGTGGTGGTGGGAAAACGCTCCAAATTTTATCCAAATTGAATCCAAATGGTATAATATATGGGATAGATTTTTCCACACAGGCAGTGAAGGAATCAATCAAATTGAATAAAGCAAATGTTGCCAGGGGTAGCGTCATTGTGAAAGAGGCAAGCGTTTCAAGCATTCCATACGATGATCAGTTTTTTGATGCGATTACAGCCTTTCAAACGCACTATTTTTGGCCATCCTTGGAGCAGGATGTAGAGGAAGTATGGCGGGTTCTGAAAAACGGTGGGAAATTTATTATCATAGCAGAGCTCTACAAAATGAACTATCATATGAAAGCCTATCAAACACCTGAGGCAACGAAGCAATTATTAGAACGTATCGGTTTTCAAACCGTGTATGTCACCGAAAAATCAAGTAAAGGATGGCTTTGCATTACAGCTATTAAGTAAAGGATACATAAAATGGAGGGTATAAAAATGAAAAGATGTGATTGGGTCAAGCTAGATGAGCCTTTGTATGTGGAATACCATGACAAGGAGTGGGGTGTACCGGTCTATGATGACCAGCATTTATTCGAGATGCTTTGCTTGGAGGGGGCACAGGCTGGCTTGAGCTGGTGGACGATTCTCCAAAAGCGTGAAGGCTATCGTGAGGCATTTGATCAATTCGATGTGGAAAAAATTATCCATTATACAGCAGACAAGCTAGAGGAATTGCAGCAAGACACACGGATTGTACGCAATAAATTAAAAATAGCTAGCGTGGTGACAAATGCTAAAGCATATCTCCAAATACAGGAAAAGCATGGCTCATTCTCAGATTATATTTGGGGCTTTGTAGATCACAAACCAGTTATGAATGAGTGGGCATCCATCAAAGAGGTGCCTGTGACGACAGAAATTAGTGATCGTATGAGCAAGCAATTGAAGAAAGATGGCTTTAAATTTATCGGTAGTACTATTTGTTATTCTTTTATGCAGGCAGTGGGCATGGTAAACGACCATACAACAGATTGCTGCTGTCGACAAAAGGAGCTAGCGGATGGCAATTGAACAAATTCGGGCTCAACTAGCCACGCAGGCCACGATTTTTCAAACTGGTGGTATTCGACCTACACATGATTTATTGGAAAGCTGGATTGGCTATGTGGGCTGGTCCTTACCAGAAGAGCAGCCACCATCTGGCTATCAGCCGCTCGCTACGTTTTTTCTAAAAGGTCTACCCTATGTACCGATGGCATTACAGCCTTTTCAATTAGTCACAGTCTTTGTCGATGAACGTCTATCAGATCATCTGATGGAGGATGATCTTTGTTCTTATTTTGATATTAGAACGTACACCACTTTGGAAGGCTTAGTAAAACGCGAATGGCAGCATGAACAAATTCGCGCGTTTCCACTCCTACCGCAGCATATTACAAATGACTATCCAACATGGGATGGGGGCGGTATTCCTGCTCAATTGGAGGAAGAGATTTTGACGTTGGAGCATGAAGAGCAGCTCGACTATTTTGAGGATATTGTTGAAGACCTCTATCCACTCCATAAAATTGGTGGCTATCCAAGCTTTTGTCAAAGTGGCGTTGATTTCGGTGACGATGCGCCATTTGTCCTCCAAATTGCCTCCGATGCAAAAGCGCGTTTGAACATCGTGGATCATGGTAATTTTTATTTTTTCTACAATCCAACAATCCAGACTTGGCACGTCTATTGTGATTTCTACTAAAGGGATGGGGGCTTGTCTCTTTCATGAATTGTCATCATGATGAACCGGTAAATCAGATATAAGCCAAGGTACGCCCCTGTAATTAGAAAGACAGGATTTAAGAACACAGCATGGATCGTTGTCATAAAGACTACATCCTCAAGAATAATGTTCGTTATAGCTGTAGCGGCAATCGTGCTAAACAGAATCGCAGCAAGGACACCTAGTATGTTGAAAAGAAGGCGAAAGCTAGCCCATTTGTGCTGAAGATATGCCATAAGGCTGGGGATGCCAATCGTGGCAGTCAGCATGAAAATTGTCATAACATCACATCCTTTCTTTCAGATTGCCCTTGTTCGTTCCTGCATAAACATAGAAAACGATAGGAGGGAAACCGATTGCGATGGCAAGAAGGAGAGTTAAAAAGCACTAGGAAGGTGAAAAAAGTGGAGCATAAAACAGTGGTCAAAAATGGCATTGGCTTTGGTTCGGTTTTAGCGATTACTATTTCCTGGAGTGTGCATCACTCCATCATTTGGGCAATCATCCATGGCTGTTTTAGCTGGCTGTATGTTATTTACTACGCCATCATGCGCTAAGCTTGTAGGTCAGCCTATCAACTAAGATGTTGTTTGAATAAAAATAACATTGGGTACATAAAAACAAAGCGTTCATAATTTTTAATGAGCAAGCATAAATAACAAAGTGCTCTTTTTCCAAAGTACCAATTGTATGAACGTAGAAGAAAGGTTGATAGAATGACACATCAAGTAACGGCTTTAAGTAATGTTAATGGTAATGCTACAGGCGTGGAAGGTATATTACAAAATGTAGCATTTATTTTATCGACGTTTACGATTCCTTGTCCGCTCCGCGAATATGTGACAAGGTCTGATATTCGTAAACCCTTCCAGCGTATGAAGAAAATAAACACAAAACGCCTCATTGAATGTATCCAACGTTTTGAGCCACGAGCTGTCGTAGTAGATGTTGATTATCTTGGCGATGTGAATAGAGGAAAATTAGAGCCCATTGTCAAAGTCATTGTCAATGAATAGCTGAAAAAATATGAATTCTGCCAGGTATGGTTTCACGAACCTGGCAGAAGATTAAATGTGCTTATAGTGGTAGGATTATGGTATATGAATTGGTGTCAAGTAGGATAATGGAACAGTTACGCGTTTCTAATGGCAATAATTTGCTGGCAATCAATGATAAGTGGTGTTGCTGCTGCAGCATCTACCTCTAAGAATGTAGCACAGCAAGTTTTAGGATCTAAGCTGATGAATAAAATTCCTGCAAAGCTACCGCCACCTGCTAAAATAACATCAACCAAAGTGCCAGGAGATAAGCATCTTAATAGATGACAAATACAGCCTTTACACTTGTGATCTTTGGAATAATCCTTCTCGTAGTAGTACTCTTCCTCCTCTTTTTTGCAAGAGCAAGAATCCTCCTTATGTTCCCATTTACAATGGTCATCCTTTTCATGACACTTACATCGCTGGTGCTTCTGTTCCCATTTGCAATGCTCATGCTTGTGTTTGCATTTGCATCCTTCTTGTTTGTGTTCACATTTTTTTTCTAAATGACAATAGCATTTTACATATTGTTCACAGCACTTTTCTTTTTTATGATTCCAATTCATATATTGACTAAATCTACTATCCTGCATCTTTTTAATCTCCCTTTTTGTTAGTTTTTTAGTAATGGTAGCGCTAACCTTTACATTTCTAATCTATGAAGCCACAAACAAAACTTCTTGGTAATTTGCCCTTTGTACAAAAAGAAAATTATTTTTTAATAATTAAAGAGAGAAATAGCCATACATAGCTGTGAGAATAATAACAATTTCAGGGCAAAAGATTGCTAGACTTCCGCCTGTAAATTTCATGGAGAAATGGAGCGAGTGTATGAAAAGTGTCCTGCAAATCTTCTTTTTATTCATGTGCTTACTGGTTGTGATGTCATTGTGGATGGCACAAAGGGAGCCTTTAGCTATAGCTCCGAGCACCGAAAGAGCAACTCCCTATGCAGAGGAGCTTGGCGAAAAATTACAAGCTACGAATTTTACAAAACAAGTGTTACAGGCGATACGGTCGGCAGGCTACTCGCCTGATAGTACAGTTGGTTATCTAATAGACTCTCCAGCGCATCAAGTCATCACTATTCAATTACACGATGGGGAAGAAATTGATGTAAGTACAGAAAGTGAAATTCAATCGATTATCGATGAGCTAGCTGAAAAGAATAATATGCATCTATTTATGGTTGATGTTCAATTACTAGAGCGTGAATAGTAGAGGGGAGGCACTGTGATCTGTGCCTTTTTACATATAAAGGGAATTGTAATATAATGATAAAGAGGTGAGAGAAATGAAAATATTAATATTAGGCGCGAGTGGACGTGTCGGCAGCCATTTGGTAGAACTAGCAATAAAGGATCAGCATGAGGTCACCCTATTAGTCCGAAATCCCGATAAATTACCGCACCATCATCAACAGCTGTGTGTAATGAAAGGGGATGTTTTAAACAAGCAGGATATCGAGCAGGCAATGCATCATGTGGATGTGGTGGTGAGTGCATTAAATACAGATGGAGGCACTACATTATCGGCTAGCTTACCATTGATTCTTGAAGCGATGACAAAGCAACGGGTGACAAGAATCATTACGATTGGAACAGCAGGGATTCTACAAAGTCGTGTAACGCCGACTCTTCTTCGTTACCAATCAACGGAATCGAAACGAAAATCGACCTTTGCTGCACAGGAGCACCAACGTGTATTCGAACAGCTACAGCAATCTGCAATGGATTGGACAATTGTTTGTCCTACCTATTTACCTGATGGGGCCTGGACAGGAAACTACCGCGTTGAACGCAACTTCTTGCCAGAGGGAGGTAGCGAAATTTCAGTAGCGGATACAGCAGATTTTGCCTACCAACAAATCTTCAGTGAGGAATTTTTGAGAACACGCGTCGGACTTGCCTACTAGAAAGGGGAAATATAGTGAAATATATTCATGCCATCTTCGGGATGGTAATCATTGTGGTTGGATGTGCCTTTCTCAGTACAACCATAGAGGAGGCGCCTGTTAGAAATGTGATGCTGAAAGTCTATGGAGCTATTATTGTGTCCATCGGCTCTTTCTACCTCAAAAAAATTGCGAAATTTGGTAAGCAATAAGCACTTTTACATAAGGATAGTCTAAATGGACTTATCTCTTTAACCTTTCTTTATCCTAAATCGTCTAAATGATAGCTATTTTAGTGAAAAAATATACTGTTATTTTCCTTTTTATAGAAGGTTTGCTATACTTTATGTCGAATATATCTATTGAAGAGGTGATTGTATGGACAAGGAGATATCAAATAACTATCAATATCCTAAACACCTAACAAGCCTTGATGGAATCGAAACGACAGAATTATATGTCATCAAGATAACAAAGGAACAAGTGGATAGGTTGATTGAGGATATCGATCAAACATTAAAGACGTCGACATGACGTCTTTTTTCATGCCAAAAAAGGCCACCTTCCAAGGAAAGTGACCTCAAAACAGGAGAGCTGTGGAAAGGCTAGATTTGCTTTACCCTACTATTCGTATGTAAAAGTAATCTTGTTAGCTAGCCATTTGCCTGAAAGATAGATGAAATTTACTCGATTTTCTAGCAACTCAGTTCACTATCCATATATGTACTACCTCAGTTCTTCTGACATGAAAAGGAGTAATTCAAAGCCAAATAATCGCGGATGATAGTAGGCTGTCCGCCATTTTCAAGACATAGCTTACTGGCAATTTTAATTTCCTTCTGATTATAGTGAGATTGTGCCCCAATCAAAAATATGCCTGACAGTATCAATAATGTACCGATGCCCAACACATATTTTATAACCCTTTTCACTCATCTAACCTCCATTTCGATACGTTTACCCTATTGTCTAACATATGTTGAAGCATGAAAGCATTATGTTTAATTGACAATTTGTATACATTTGTATACAATCAGTTTAAATTAATGTATACAAATGTATACAAAAGGAGTGTTTTAGAAATGAGAGGATCTGGATTTAGAGAGCATATGAGAGAGGGACATCACCGTGGAGGACGCCACAGAGGCATGGAAGGCGCGCCACAGCGAGGAGCAAAAACGTTCCGACGCGGCAAAGCGATTTCATTTTTAGAGATGCTGCATGTGAAGCGAGCTACCATTAAACAGCAATTAGAACAGCCAGAATTTCAATCGATTCAGCAAATTTTAGTAGGTGAATTAAAAGCCATCGATCTAGTTATCCAAGAATTTTGCCAGTTGTTTGATATTCAAGAAAATGAAACCAACGACAGTCTACAAGAGGAAGATAACGCACATGAAACAAATGAATAACTATATAGATGAGGTATTTTATCAGGACGATGCCCTATTAGAGGATGTCCTGTCCTCTATTGCCGAAAATGGTATGCCTGCTATTTCTGTCTCTCGATCATCAGGAAAGCTGTTGACGATGCTTGTATCGATTACTAGGTCAAAGGCTATTTTAGAAATTGGTGCTCTTGGCGGCTATAGTGGTATTTGTCTGGCGAGAGGAATGGAAGGGAAAGGCAAACTGACATCCCTAGAGTTAGAGGATAAATATGCACAGCTAGCCGCCAAAAATCTTGCCAAGGCAGGCTTTGCCGAGCAGGTAACGTATATGACAGGTCCTGCATTGGATAGCCTTGAAAAGCTTGTGGCAACGGGACAGTGTTTTGATTTTTTCTTCATTGATGCTGATAAGGATAACTATGAAAATTATTTAGACTATTGCATACAGCTAGCAAGCCCTGGTGCATTCATTGTGACAGATAATGTTCTAGCAGGAGGCAGTGTAGCAGACCCTATGGCGACACCCAAGCGCTATACAGCCATCATGAAAAAGTTCAATGTCACAGTGGCTAATCATCCGCAGCTGGATTCGATTCTTTTACCCATTGGGGATGGTATGACGGTTTCAAAAGTTATAAAATAATGCATATCAGAAATTAACTATTAATGGTAAAATATTGTTAGCAAACGATAAGGGAGAGATGCTTTTGAAGCAAGCACTAGTGGTCATTGATGCACAGCAAGAATTAATCGAGGGAAATCAGGATGAACAAGCCGTCTATCGCAAGGATGAATTGCTTAAAACAATCAATGCCGTTATTCAAAAAGCTATTGAAGCAGAGGCATATATTATCTTTGTACGTGATCAGGATGTAGCGGGTGGAGAAGGGGAAGGCTTTCAGGTACATCAAGCGATCCAAGTACCTACTACCGCTGTTTATTTTGATAAACTGGCTACAAACGCTTTTTATAGGACGGGATTACTCGATTACTTACAGGCCAATGAGGTAGAGCATTTGGTGATGATGGGCTGCAAAACCGAGCATTGCGTGGATACAGCAGTTAGAGCAGCAACTATACAGGGCTTTGATGTCACTTTAGTGGGAGATGGCCATTCAACAAATGGTTCCGACTACTTATCACCAGAAGATACGGTTGCACACCATAACGACATCCTACATGGCCATTACAATGTGGATCATTTCTCACTTGTACGAAACGCCGACGAAGCATTATTTGAACCCACACATAATAGTTATCGCTAATTGTAAAATGACCAAGAATCTAGGTTCTTGGTCATTTTTACATATAGAAGTGATTGAGCAACCAACCTATAACAGTACTCAAGATACCAACTACTATCAAGACCAGCCCATGGGTTGGTGCTTGATAATCCTTTTTTAAGTACAAACCCCATACAGATAGCCATGAGCCCACAAAAAGCTTGGAAAAGGAGAAGGGCAGCTACCACATTGACCCAACCGATGATTAAAAGTAATCGCTTACTATTCACCATTTATTGTTCTCCTTCATCATTTCTATGTAAATAAAGTACCGTACCTAACACGCCTAGTAGTAGGATTGAAAAAATAATAGACATTATCGCTTGATAGACAATGGCAGTTATAGCCAAAAACAGTAAAATAATCAGTATGATGAGACGCAGTAGGAATTTTGTTTTTTTACGAATGGCGAAAAAATCCTGTAGAATAATGAGTAAAAAGCTCACCCCAAATAGGAGAGCATATTCAAGAATGATTAGAGGATGCGCATTCGGTACATCCCCATCATGAAAGTATTTTAAAATAATTATAGGAATGAGTATGTATTTTAAATACTTGTACCACTGGAAAAGACGATCCATGTTGCTGCCTCCAGCTCAATAGACTATTTTTACAAATATTGTAACGGAAATTATGATGCAACACAATGATCTTTTATTTTCATAGGGCCACTGTGCGAGCAGTGACCCTAAGTATCAAGTCAGGAGGTGTAAGGCTAAAATTAGCTTTACACTATTATATGTATGTGAAAGTAGCTTCAAAAGCTAGTTATCTGCCTGCTCGATAGATTATTTTTTGGAAGGCGACTAAATGGGGCACCAATTGTCGGATGAAGGGCTACTATTCCTGCTAAAGTAAAGATAAGGAAGGTGATAGAAGTGGATTCTTTAACAAGGTTGAATGAGGCGATTACGTATATCGAGGCCAATCTAACAGAGGAAATTGATGTGCAAGAAGCTGCGAGATTAGCTTATTGCTCGGAATACCATTTTAAACGTATGTTTTCCTTTCTAGCAGGCATCTCGCTATCAGAGTATATTCGTCGTAGGCGTCTGACGCTTGCCGCACTGGAACTATCAGATTCATCTATGAGAATTCTCGATATCGCGATTCGTTATGGCTATCGCTCTGCAGATGCATTTACAAGAGCCTTTCAGCAAATGCATGGCATCACACCATCGGAGGCGAGGCAAAATGGTCAGCACCTAAAAGCGTTTCCACGAATGACCTTCCAACTTACCATACAAGGAGGTTGTGAAATGAATTACCGACTCGAACAAAAAGAAGCGTTTCACATCGTAGGTCTTATGAAAAGAGTACCTATCGTCTTTCAAGGAGAAAATCAAGTGATAACTGAAATGGCACGTGCATTAACAATGGAGGATATTGGGCAACTAAAAAAGCTGTCGAATGTAGAACCAACAGGAATCATCCAAGCCTCCACAAACTTTTCTGAGGGCAGAATGGAGGAAAAGGGCGAGCTTGATCATTATATCGGCGTAGCCACAACCGAAACGGCTCACCATTTTTCACAGTTGGATGTACCCGCTTGTACGTGGGCTGTCTTTGAAGCGGTTGGACCATTCCCACAAACACTGCAGGAAACATGGGGGCGCATTTATGCGGAGTGGTTCCCATCATCTGGCTATGAACAGGTTGCTGGTCCAGAAATCGTGCGCCATACAAGCACGGATTTTTCCTCACCAACCTTTACAAGTGAAATCTGGATACCACTTCAGAAAAAGAAGCCTCTTGCATAATGCGAGAGGCTTTTACTGTATTTTCGTTCCATTGGGCAGCTGCTGATCGGGCGTTAACAGGATTACATCTCCCTCCACAGGTACACCACCAATGACTAATACCTCTGACTTAAAACCCGCAACACGACGTGGCGGGAAATTAACAATCGCCACTACTTGCTTCCCAATAATGACTTCGGGTGTATAACGCTTCGTAATTTGTGCGGAAGACTGTTTAATGCCCAATTCTTCACCAAAATCAATTTTCATTTTAATCGCAGGAACCCGAGCCTTTGGCAGTTCCTCCGCCTCTAAAACCGTGCCAATTCGTATATCAAGTGCTGTAAAATCTTCTATTGTCGCCATCACTGTACTCCTTAAGCTTTTATGACAATGTTAGCATTTAATAGAAAAAAATACAAAAAAAGAAGAGCACATTGCGTGCCCTTCTCTCGTTAACGACGATGCTCTACCAGGTCAATCGCACCTAACACAATGTGTGCTAAGCCAAAGCCAAAAATCGTATTGGCCACCATTTTGTTAGAGCCATGTTTTTGCTTCATGGCATAGCCTGCTGCCGTAACAGCTGACCCGAGTATAGTGGGGATTAAACCTTCACGAATTCCATTCATAATTTGATCCCTCCGTCGTATGATTCGGCGTGAGTTTCACACCATACTTACTATGAACGTTTGGCGCGGATACTATACTAGGCATCAACCGTATCAATCATGAAAGCAGTGATCTCCGTTTGATCTGCATTTGTATAGGCCTTGCAAAAAAGAACCACAGCACTTTCTTCATCATCAAACCATAAATAGCGAATTTCTGTTGTAAAGCAACTTTGGTCATTCATTTCATACACATCAATAGCTACGGAAGCTTCATCCAGCGGCCATGTTAAGGTACCTTGCAAGGCGAAAACCTCCTGCAGAAATATAGCAGTATCCTCTGTTAATATCTTCTCCTGTTGAAGTTTCTCATATCTATTATGTACTAAATCATCTAAGGTCATTTTCGTTAATGCTCTTATTTTGTCTTTCATTTGCATAGCCTCCCTCCTTATAGTTATTTTACTGGAAAAGGAAAAATTTTGTATAGGTACATAGGGATTTATTGAAACGAAAAAGAGCAGTTAGCCGTATAATAAACGAAGGAGGGCTGAAAATGAAGTATATAGGCATTGGCACCATCTTGTCCATTCTAGGTGTTATATGCTCCATTCTCATATGGGGTACAGAGAAAGCCCATTTGCTTTCAGGGCTACTCGGTGGAATTTTCATCGTTTCTGCCATGTTATTATCAGGAGCCATCGCAAGCGGAGATAGAATGCGAGCCAATTTCGCAACAGAAACCAATGAAGACAGAAACGAACGCAATCTTCTCATGAATAATGCGTTACTATTAGCAATACCAAACATTATCGTAGCAATCTTTATGTATTATCTAAGAAACTAATAGCAGCCATCAATTAAGAATAAGGCCTTGCATTCAACACATTTAGCATTCAATCCACCGATTTGCATGAGCAATCCATTCTAAGCGATTCTATCCATCAAAATGAGCGTTGTATCCGTCAGATTAGACAGTATATCCGTCACATTTAGCATTCAATCCACTGATTTACATGAGCAATCCATTCTAAGCATTTCTATCCATCAAAATAAGCGTTGTATCCGTCAGATTAGACAGTATATCCGTCACATTTAGCATTCTATCCACCGATTTGAATGAGCAATCCATTCTAAGCATTTCTATCCATCAAAATAAGCATTGTATCCGCCAGATTAGACAGTATATCCGTCACATTTAGCATTCAATCCACCGATTTGCATGAGCAATCCAATCTAATCGATTCTATCCATCAAAATGAGCATTGTATTCGTCAGATTAGACAGTATATCCGTCACATTTAGAATTCTATCCACCAATCATTACATATAAAAATCATAAAAAGTGTCACATCTACCCTAGGTGTGGCTTTTTTTGTTGCATTTAATAGAGAGGAGTACATTTGCAATAGAGGGGTGGTACTATGCAATTAACAGATGGTACACAGATATTTGACACGGACATCATTGATGAGGCTGCTAAAAAGAGGGAGCGTGATGAGCAGGAGCGGGAGATGCTCAACGCCTTTGCCCGCTATGCATACCTACGATATAAGCAAATACGAGACAAAGTAAATCCGCGGAAATGCAAATATATGTATATTCATCAGGTACGTCAGCAATTAGCATTACCTGCTAGACTACAACGTGTTTGCAAGCTGCTAACGATGACGGAAGAGGAAGTTCTCTACATTGTTGAATTTGTGCGGAAGTATTTGAAATACGTTAAATAAGCCTCATCTTCAAAGATGGGGTTTTTTTACATAATTTCTAGGGAGAATTGTTTCTCAACAACCGCTCCATATAGTATGATGAACGTGTATAAAGGAGTGAGCGTAGTTGAGATTGATTAAATTTCTAGTGGTAATTGCTATATTTGTTGGTGTAGTGGGGTATGGTGTACTACAGTTCGGCACAAAATTTGCCTCTGAAAAAATTGTAGATACCTTGTCGACAGAATTAGAAAATAGCGGACAAAAGGAAGAAATCAAAAATACCATTGAAAATGACCCACAATTAAAAGCCTATATGGAAGAGGCGAAAACGGTCGATAGCAGTACATTACCGTTTACGACAAAAGAAGAGGCAACGAAAGTCTTAATTCAAAAAGTGGGCATTACCGATTTGAACGACATGCGTGTAAAATTGCAGGACGGCTCGATGACGCAGGAAGAAGCTCTACAAATGGTGGAAGGCAAATTATCCGATGAAGAGATTGCAGCTTTAAAAGTCATTGTCTATAAAGAGCTTTATGAATAACAAATAGCAGAAGCAATTGTTTGCTTCTGCTGTTAGCATTACCCATTACAGATCATGATTATATTTCCATCTAAATCTTGAATGTTGAAGTAAGCAAAGTCATCAAAACGTTCTATAGGCCGAACAATCGGAATGCCCTTGTCTTTCATAGACTGATAGGCATCGTCAATATTGTTTGTGTAGAAATTAAACAACACATGCTTGGACGGCTGTAACTGAAAGCCAGGATCAAATGTGTGATCGTCTAAGGTAATTCCCGTCTCAGAGGAAATGGGTAAATTGTAGACAGGCGAAACTACCTTCTCTTCACAAAAGGGCAGACCAAGAAGTTGGCTATACCATTCTGCTGATTGACGTAAATCTCGGACATGAATAAAAACATTATTCACCTTCTTGGTAAGAGGGGACGTTACAAAATTCATTCTTTCTACCACCTTTCGCTTGTTATGATAGGAATTCGCTAAAAAAATTTTTTCACCTGCTTAAAAGAGCATGCTTCATGGCATGTTCTTTTTTTATGTCCCATTTTTAAAAATTTTCTTTATATAGTTAGAAAGGACATTAGATGGAAAGAGGGATCGTCATGATTTATCGAGTAGCCAAAAAGGAGAATTATGTGGTTTTGGATAAAGCCTTTTTAAATGATGAGCAATTAAGCTGGAAAGCAAAGGGTCTGCTTGCCTATATGCTGTCTTTGCCAGATGATTGGTCATTTAGTCTTGCAGATTTAGCAATACGTAGTAAATGTGGGCGGGAAGCGACAGCCAAAATTTTGGACGAACTCATAGAGGCGGGCTATCTTCAAAAAGTACAGGAACGAGGAAAAGACGGCAAGTTCGGTAGGGTAGAATTTTTCGTCTATGAAGCATCAAAACGTGCTGCTATACCGTCAACGGGAAATTCGTCAACGGTCGTACCATCGACGGAAAAGCCCACACTACTAAATAATAATTTACTAAATAATCAATTACTAAAAGATAAAGATGATAAGGAGTCTACTAACACTGCCTACCACTTTTATGTGCAACAAGGCTTTGGCAAACAAACAGCCTATATTGATAATAAAATTCGTCATTGGCTCACTATTTTTTCAGAGGACATGGTCATCTATGCGATGAAGCTAGCGGTGGAGCATAATGTTTTACGCTGGCGGTATGTCGAGAGCATCTTACAAAATTGGTGCCATCAGAACATAAAGAGTCTTGCAGATATTGCTATCAACCAGCAGCGTTTTCAAGCCCGCAAGCAGCAAGTGTCATCACATTCTAAAGCCAGAAGACGGGAAATCATTCCGCAGTGGTTTCAGCAGCGTGGTGATCAGGAACAAGAATCTCAGCCAACAATTGATTTTGCAGCAGAACGACAAAAAATTTTAGCCCTCTTACGGAGTGAATAAATTCTCCGCATACCATAAAGGCTTATTCGATGAAAAGTTATCATGATCCTGTAAAATCATGTGAATTCTTTCCAACGCATCGTCAAAGGAGCGTGGGTCATAGTGACGAGTCCAAACAATGGTTGAAAAGACAGTCATGGCTGCATAGAGAGCATATAACTGCCAAAACATATCGTCTGGTGCAGATGAAAAATAGCCATCAATCTGCCCAATACAATTGGGGATACTTTGTCGTCTACTAAACAAGGCAAGATTATAAAAGTCATGATAAGGATCACCCACATCATAGCCATTAAAATCTATCACCCCATTGTAAGTATGTCCTTTACAAATAATGTGACCGAGATGAAAATCATCATGAAGCAGGGTGATGGGGCGTTGCTTTAATAGTGGTAAGTGCGTTTCAATAAAGCGCAATAGTTTAGCTTCTTGTGGAAGTTGATAGGCATCTTGTTGGTATGCCTTCAAATAGGTAGAAAACTTTTTGAGCTGTGTTGTCTCCCAATGAATTATTTGCGGAGGGCTCACTTGATGTATTTTTCTCAATTCTTTCCCCGCCGCAAGACCAAGGTGGAATTGCTCAGAGTCAGAAAGTTCCTGAATAATTTCATCTGCTGGTGTTTCTTCTAAAAAGCTAACGACCATTGCGGATATATTGGCTTCCTGAAACAAGGTATAGTCAACGGCTTTATGTGTTCTTACACCCTGCTTTGCTAACTCTTGGAGCAAGGAAAACTCTACTGCACGTTTGTCATGATGTGCTAGATCTGACAAGCGCACCAAATAGCGCGTTTCACCAACTGTTACCAGATACTTGCTATCAGGTGAATAGCCTTTGTTAATTTTCACTAGCTGTGTAAAGCCGTGTAAGCTTGGTAATTGACGAATAATCTCTACTGCCTGCACACTTTCTTTCCTCGCTTTCAATATTTTAGAAGAACTAAAATACTACAGAAAACAATACTTTGTCAATGCTTGGAAGCGAGAAAAGAGGTTATAAAATCATAATGAAAAAATAGTAAAAGAGCACAACTAACTAGAAAACACTTTTGTGCGCGCATTTACTAATAGTAAGTGGATGTCCTTGTGACATTCACACTTCATAGCTTCGAGGAAAGAGAGGTGAAACGATCGCAGTAGCCTTAAGCGCGAAAAGAAGCTAATAAGCCTCAAAAGGAACCTCTAATTATCTGTTGTTTACCCTAAAAAACCCAAAAAGAAGAAAAGAATAACATAGCGTCAGTCGCTAAAAATAATAGGAAAGGACGGTGCAACATGAGTTATGTTATTGAAAAACAGATGATGTCAGGGCTACCGAATCAAGCGCTAACGGCAGTCAAATACGTTGTGGCGCATGAATCAGGTAATGGCAGCAATACAGGTCCAAATGCATTGGAAAACGAAATTGCTTATATGAATCGAAATAAAGCCAATGCCTTTGTTTCTCACTGGGTAGGCGGTGGTGGAAGAATCGTACAAGTAGCCCCAGTCAATCGCGTGCAATATGGCTGTGGACCAAAGGGAAATCCGTATAGCTATGCCCAGGTGGAATTGGCACGGACTGCTGATAAGGAACAATTTAAAAAGGACTATGCGGCTTATATTTGGCTGTTACGTAAGCTTGCGATAGAGGCAGGGATTCCCACTGTTTTAGATGGTAGCGGCAACGGCATTAAGTCACATCGATGGATTGCGGAAAATCTAGGAGGCACTACGCACAAAGATCCTTTTGACTATTTAAAAAGTATGGGGATTACAGAAGCACAGTTCCAGCAAGATATTAAAAATGGGCTTGAGGAGGGATTAACTGTGTCACAATATAATGAGCTAAAACAAGAAATAGAGACGTTGAAAAGCTTACTAGCTGAAAAAGCTAGTTTACAAACAAGCAGAGAAGTGGGAGCAGCCCATAAAGAGGCTTGGGAGTGGGCTATTAGCGAAGGCATTATCCGAGGCGATGGAAGTAAGAACATGAATCCAGCAGGCGCCTTAACAAGAGAGCAAATGGCGACCATGCTGAAACGCTATTACGACAAATTTATAGCCAACTAATTGTGTAGGATAAAGCTCCTATGTCATCACGAGCTTTATCCTTTTTCATTGAATAAAGGTTTTTTCAAAATTTTGTCGAATGTAGTAGAAGAGAGGAGGGGTTTTGATGTTAACCAAAATAAGAAAAGTAAAATTTGAACAAGAAAGAAAAAATCCATTATACCAGGTGGTGATGGAATGTCCCGATGGTAAGCAACTCTATGTAAAATTTGATTATACGTATAAAACAAAAAATTTCTGGCCATTAGAAGTGAATTATAATAAAAAGAACTATGGTGCAAAGCTAGCATGGTATACAAATGAAGTCGAGAATATGACAGTGGCTTTATTTCTAGAAACGATTGCTGGTAAAATCAACAAGAAGTATGATTTTAACTTTAAGAAACAATAAAAAAGCAGCACCTTGTAGGAGCATACTGCTTAAGACTTGTCCATTATTTAGTTGAGATATAAACAACAAGTGCTGCCTCATCAAATGTTACATTTGCGCCAAGTGCTTGACTGACAAAGCGTAAAGGCACCATTGTTGTACCTTGATATATTTCAGCAGGATGGCTGAGTGTGATTGTTGATGCAGAACCATTTGTATCAACATAAGCCGTTTTATTCCCCACACCAATCACAATTTTTTTACTGTCCTTTGTTGCCGTTACTTTTTTCGTTGCATTATCATAGCTAACCGTTGCCCCAAGAGATTCAAAGATTGCCTTCATTGGCACTAAGGTTGTGCCATTTTTCATATAAGCGCTAGGCGTATAATTTTGCTTCACGTCATTTAAATAGACAGCAACCTTCGTTAATACAGGTGCTACCGTTGCTTTAGGTGCTGGCGTAGCATAACTTTGACCGCCTGAAGAAGACCCTGCATTATTGCCACCATTGCCATTATGATAATGATAGCCAGAACAAAGCCCTTTAGCCTTTGATTTGTCAGAACAGTTGTGACCGCCATTGCTATCTAAACGCCCTGGATGTGCACTCGCAATAGAGGCAGTGGTGAAAAATAATGTAAGCATCGCCACCAACAAAACCAATTTCTTCATATAAATCCTCCAATTCTCAAAATATGTAATTATTATACTATTGAAAAGAGAATTTTGATATGTTTTTATAGGAAATTAGTTTTAACCCAATAAAAGGCACTACCAGTCAAGATTGGTAGTGCCATTTTGTTATACGGTTAATTGATTTTCGTTTTGGAGATCAATGGCTTTTTGGAGCAGTCGATGCAGAACGGCTGCAAAGGTTGCAATCGTACTGGTTACAAAGATGCTGATAAGTGTCAGCGTAATAATTCCTGTAATATCTTCCTTGCCAGTAAACATTATCATAATTGATGCAATACCTAGCACAAGGCCGGCTACAATAGTGAGAGCACAATTTTTGATCGTTCTCAAAGTCCGTACAGATGATTTGGAGAACGCTTTATGCTGGTCGATGTTCATTAAGAGGCGATAGGCCTGATACAACGCCGTGAAATAGGGAATGCAAAGTGCATACACATAGAGTAAAAAAAGATAAGACAAATAGGAGGATTCGGGATGTGCCGCTGCATCTCTACTGGCTATCCCAGGTAGCCAAAATAGTCCTAAAGCTAATACAGGGATACCTAGCAGCATAATCACACTCTTTAGGAAAATGGTTGACCCCTTTTTATGTTTCATACAAAACACCTCACTGGTAATGGTATATTGATTTTAAAATAAAATTTATCGTTTTTCAATAAAAATATATTACTATTCATTGATTTTTTTCGTTTTTAAAGACATCCATCCTTATAGGATAGATGCCTTTTAAGTGGGATGATTAACATCTTACATATTTACGTTTAAAGCCAATTCTGCCTCGCTCTATTTCCTTTTGAATTGTTTCATAAGCATTTAGCTGTGTGCTTTTCTTGTTGTCTCGCTTCATTTCTACAGGACCAATCGCTTGTGCGGTTGCTACTGCTTGTTCGTGGAGCGGCACATAGGAAATAGCTACCGTGTATAGAAAATTATTCATGGCCGACTTTGTGCGTTCGGGTACGTCGTGGATGGTATTTTTCACGACTTCCAGCATGTTAGCTAGCTTGCTCTCGGAAAATTCGCTATCCTTGCGATTCCCTAATAGCCAGCAATAGCAGCTCCAGCCCGCAGACATTTTCAATTCCTCACCACTGGCTATCCACGCATCCGCCACCTCCTGAGCAATCGGTGCCTCTGCTAAAGTAACCGCTACTACATAATCCGACAGCATATAAAAATAAGCTGCCTCCATCCATCGATTAAAATCTTCCACAGTCATGGCTTTTGGATCTGCTATGATGCCAGCAAAGTACATCGCATCATAGTTGCCAGTAGCATAAAGCTCTTCTGCTAGAGCCTGATCGATTTTAATTTTCTTCGCAATGGGCTTCATAGCACCTGTTGCCACACCAAATAACGGCTCATGCGCGCCATTTGACATATACATTTTTTTCGTCCGTTCCTTGCCAAGAGCCTCTAGCTCCTGCATCACCAATTCAGCATTCAAAGTGGCACTTCCTTTTTTTCTGTTTTCTAGATTATTTTTATTATCTTATAAAGAATGTCTTTTTGTAATGGATTAAAAGCATATCATATTAGAATATAAAATATCATATCTGAATATATTTTTGTCAGTCATTTTATATTGAAGGAAGTACCTATTTCCAATTAGCTAGAGCCTATTCCAAATAAACATAAATTGAGCTGCATCCGATTCGAGGGCAATTTGATGATAGTCTGTTGAATCATCATCTGTAATCAAGCGACCTTTTTGCACGTTTAAAATGGCATGTTGAACAGAGTCTGGATGTTCAATTGTATAGTGGGAGTCTTTTAGAAGAGTGAGGGCAGATCGACATTTATGTTTATCGATGCGCTCATTTTTTCCTTTAAAATACAGCTTGATTAGATAGGGTACATCGTCAATGATTAAACCAAGCTCAGGATTGGACCGAACAATTAAATCGTCACAGTACCAATTCGCCTTACCTGGTTCAAACCACTGAACGTTTTTATTTTTTAAGAATTTTATATAGGCTTTAACAGCTTCCTGGTAATTTTTCTGGCGTGCAGGAAGGGCATTATCCACGATATCGAGTAAATAGGTATCATTCAAACGATGCTCATGGTATTTTTTTAACCCATCACGCAAGGCTTTCCAATAATCTTTTATTGGATGATAATCTCCCTGATATTTTATATCCTTCACAAACTTTGTTTTAGCTGCACTTCCCTTCATTGTGAAGTCTGTAAATTGTGTTAAACCAATAGATGGCTTTGTGAGCGTCGTCATTTTTCCATCACCCTTCTTTCATCCTCGATGACATACTATAGATTAGTATTATATTGGAAAGGGTACATGTATATGATTGATGGGCTTGTTAACAATCAGCTCCTAACAGTATTCTATTACAATAAGAAAATCAATTTTTTGAAAAAATATGTTTAGATGTGTTTTGACTGGGAATATAAATAGCGAGCTAGTAAAAAGCTCAAAAAAATATTTAGGAGGAATAGAAATGGCTAACAAGCAAAACAATCGCAACAGAAACAACAATGAAAACATGACTGTCGAAGAAGCGGGACGTAAAGGCGGAGAAGCTACCTCCAGAAATCATGACCGTGATTTTTATGAAGAAATAGGACGTAAAGGCGGCGAGGCTACGTCTAAAAATCATGGACATGAATTTTATCAAGAAATCGGGCGCAAAGGTGGAGAAGCTACGGCTGAAAACCACGGCGAAGAATTTTATGAAGAAATTGGCCGCAAAGGCGGAGAAGCTACCTCTGAAAAGCACGACGACGATTTTTATGAAGAAATAGGCCGTAAAGGTGGAGAGGCACGCAGTAAACAGCGTAGTAACAACTCCAACGGCAACCAAAATCGTCGAAATAACAATAATAACTAATCACTTTTAAATAGCTTGAAACCCTTCACACACAGGGCGTTTGTAGTTTTAAACTACAGGCGCCTTTTTTGTTGTTAAGTTCCTCTCAATCCACAGGATAAATTTGTTGAATTTCTCCTAATTGTAGTATATATTTAATCCGCTTCTATTTGTTTTTAGAGGAAATGAGGATCGAGAGAATGACGCAAATTAAAGAAAAAGAACTATTTCAGGTAATTCAATCCGTCGTGCAGGCTGTGAACATGACGGTCAAGATAAAACAAGATGATTCAGGTATTAATATGAGCTATAACTTTATTGGGGATTATGTAGGATTTGATGCGAAACGATTAGTAGAGGCAAGAAATGAACTAATGCTTCCAACTTCACTTGAAATTTATGTCAAAACAATGACCTTACATGAGCTAGGTCATGCAGTGGATCGAGAAGCATTACAGGCATCACTTCCACGTACAATTGAAATCTTTACGATGAAAAAGCAACATGCCTTAAAAGCAATATATCGTCAGGAACAACTACTAGCCATGCTGATTGAAGAACATGAAATGAATATTCAATTTGAGCAAACGGCTTGGGAAAATGCATGGATGCTTAACCATACACATCACTTAGTTCCTGAAAAGGACTTTGACTATATCAAACAGCATAGCCTAGCGACCTATCAGCGTTTATATGAGCAAGATTTACAAGCTTATCACCATCTTTTGAACCAGCAGATGGTGCAATTAGTTTAGCTAGAAATAATCATTTCATACCGTCGCGGGAATAGATCAAACCAAATAGGGCAATGTAATACTACTTGGAGGTGATCATTTTGACAAAGGGCAAGCAATATAAACGTCAGTCAGAGTTGGCGGAATTAGCGACAGATTTAAGTCCAGATGATTTAGATGTGCGCGAAGAAAATGCTTTAACACAAGAGCAAAAGAAAAATTCGAGCGAAGGAAATCCTTCAAAAAAATCTGCCAAACGCAAATCGCAATCATAACGTGAACACCACAATCATTTTCGATTGTGGTGTTATTTTATCTATTGCCACTTTTACATAGAACTGTACTACCGAGCTTTGAATTAATGTTACAATTTATAGAATGAATGAAAGGAGCTGGAATAAATGATTTTATTTATCGTATTTGTTGGAGTTGTCGTTGTCATAGGCATCGTCAGTAATACAAATAAAAATCACAGCAAATCAAAAGAGCACAACCACCATATCCATTCCACAAACGATTTTTCAACAAATGATGCATATTTTTCCTCCCAGGACAGCGAACAGTGTGCTGATTCTAGTACTACTACGAGTGACTCATCCTGTGGCTCCGGCGGGGAATGAAGGTGGCCCATTCTGAATTATGGAGAATTTGCTAGTAAATTTGGTTGAGGTGATCGAATCTAAGGCGAACCCGCTCTTAATTGAGTACAACGTGATCCAACAAAGGGAGAAGTCGTTCTAAAAAGAGTCCAAGGTGATCCAACAAAGGGAGAAGTCGCTCTAAAAAGAGTCCAAGGTGATCCAAAAAAGGAAGAAGCCGCTCTAAAAAGAGTCCAAGGTGATCCAAAAAAGGAAGAAGCCGCTCAAAAGTGAGTACAAAGTGATCTAACAAAGGAATTACCCGCTCCTACTTTAGAAAAACCTCCCCTAAAGAGGATTCACAGTAATCGAACTAAGAGGAATTTTTTTATAGCGTGATCAAAGCGGAGGAGATCTGTTTGGCACCGATCTCTTCCGAAATACATATATAAAATTTCATCACCTCATAACTAACAACTATCTGTGAACTGTTCTTTAAGATATAGCGAAAATGAAGCAACAGGCGTAAGATAGAGGAATAGATAGAGAGAATTTGGAGGTAGTAGTTGATATGATTCGATTCGAAAATGATTATGCAGAAGGTGCCCATCCACAAATTTTGCAGCGGTTAGTGGCTACAAATGAAGAACAATCTCCAGGGTATGGTATGGATGAGCATTCCGAAAAAGCAAGAGCCTATATAAAAAAGGCGATTGCAGCGGAGCAGGCAGACATTCACTTTTTAGTTGGTGGTACACAAACGAATACAACCGTGATAGCGTCTATTTTGCGTCCTCATCAGGGCGTCATTGCTGCGAGTACAGGGCATATTGCGGTGCATGAAACAGGAGCTATTGAGGCAACGGGTCATAAGGTACTGACATTACCTAGCGATGATGGCAAACTAACTGCGGCACAGGTAAAAGCCTGCTATGATGCGCACTGGCTGGATAGCACTCATGAGCATATGGTGCAGCCAGGCTTAGTGTACATATCACACCCTACAGAAAATGGCACGACCTATAGTAAGGCAGAATTAACAGCCTTACGTGAAGTTTGCCGAGACTGTGACTTACCACTGTTTATAGATGGTGCTCGTTTAGGCTATGGTCTAGTGGCACAAGACAGTGATTTATCTCTCGCTGACATGGCTCAGCTTTGTGATGTATTTTATATTGGTGGTACTAAAATGGGTGCATTGTTTGGAGAAGCAGTCATCATCGTGAATCCTGCGTACCAAAAGGATTTCCGCTACATGATTAAGCAAAGAGGAGGGCTACTTGCCAAAGGTCGATTATTAGGCATTCAGTTCGAAACGCTATTTGAAGATACGCTCTATATGGATATTTCGCATCATGCGGTAGATATGGCAATGCTGATACGACAGGCATTTCTCGATAAAGGCTTCGCAATGCGCTATGATTCAAAAACAAATCAGCAATTTCCAATTTTACCAAACCATCTACTTCCAACGCTAGAAGAAAAATATTCCTTCTCTATTTGGGAAGCATACGATGATACCCATACGGTTGTGCGCTTTTGCACAAGCTGGGCTACGACCAAAGAAAATGTGGATCGTTTAATAGACGACATCTACCGTTTAATATAATCAATCAAGCTGCACCTTCCGTCAAAGGGTGCAGTTTTTTCCTATTATTCCCTAACTCTTGCTATACTATAGATAACAGGAAAGGTGGAAGCGAATGACTAAATACGTAGCACTTTTAAGAGGTATTAATGTAGGTGGGCACAATAAATTAAAAATGGCTGAATTGAGAGACGCGTTGCAACCACTGGGGCTCCAAAACATTCGGACATATATTCAAAGTGGCAATATCCTGTTTGAATCGAGTGAATCAGAAGAATTTTTGCAACAGCAAATTCAAGAGACCATCCAAAGTACCTTCACTATCACGAGTACAGTAATTATCCGTACAGCTGAAGAATTCCGCTCTATTGTGAACAATTGTCCTTTCTCAGAACAAGACTTAGCAGATGCAAGTGCTACAGCTACAGGGGAAAGTCTCCATGTTGCACTACTTTCAACAGTTCCAACTGAAGAGAACGGAGCTAAGTTATTACAATATGTAAGTGAAAAAGAGCGCTGCATTATCAAGGGGAGAGATGTCTATCTGTTATTTCACGATAGCATTCGCAATGCCAAGCTTAGTCAACAACTGCCTAAGCTAGAGGTGCCCGCTACAGCTCGCAATTGGAAAACGATGATGAAGCTTGCGACAATGATTGGTGAGTAGGGAAACTCATCTTTTCTAAAAGGAGGCGTGTTTGAATGCGACGGGATCAAGTAGGTTATTTTATTTATCCTTTTTTGTACTTCATTGTTAGAACAATGAATCAATGGAGGAAGCATGAACCGATTGCATGGGGAGAAAATGTGACGATGATGGTCATCACAATGGTCATCATCTATTTCTTTGTTTGGATGTGGAATTGGTCCAAAAAGCCGTATCAATGGAGAAAGAAGAATAATAAAGAAACATAAAGCAAGAGAGCAAATTTCATTATGCTCTCTTTTTTTTTTACTTAAACTTTTCAGGTTTTGTGGCTTTAATAGAGGCAATTTCTCCACATTGGGTACAGACAGTGAAAATAAGAGGTGAACCTGAGGAAAAGATGGTATTCACCGGTCTTAAAGCAGCATAGCCATCTAATTTCCCTTCAGAAAAAGATTGACCACCACAGGCTTTACAACTATATGTATTTGTTTCCATATTCTCACCTCGTAATGTAAGTTTAAGGAAATTATAGCATAGAAAAAACTACAGCGATATGCATCACTGTAGCTCAGAATTGGTTGATACCCCTTGAGGTTTTCTAAAGTATTATAGCATAACAACTTATTCATTGTATAGATGAAGGAAAATATATAAATGTTGCGACTTCATTTGACTTTATCGAATTGGCTATTTGAACGAAAAGATTGGGTGTTTCCTAATTCGTGCTATCTTTATAAATGCCAAGAAGATATCAAAATAAATCCCTTTACTACCATCTTGCAGTGTATACGCTTTTCCTTAAAATATGCTATTTAACTGCGTTATGAACATAGAGAATGTTTAAATGAATCATGTATGCCCTCTTCATGATCTTTGTAAAATTAGCAAGTTTACAGTAGAGCTATAAAAATGCTAAAGGATATTAGTTTAAAAATAAATAGTTTAATGTTAAACTATTTTACGTCAGGAGAGCTGATTTGCTCTTTTTTGTGTAATTTGAAGGAGGAATTAAGATGAATCGAGTAAAAAATAAAGTGGCATTAGTGACAGGTGGAGCTTCTGGTATTGGTTTATCAGCAGCTAGCTTGTTAGCAAAAGAGGGCGCAAAAGTAGTCATTGCTGATTTTAATGTAGAGGGTGCTAAAGAAGCAGCAGCAACTTTAGTCAATAATGGGTATGAGGCAGCAGCCGTTTTCCTTGATGCAGGGGATGCTTCCTCCATTGAAGCGGCCGTGAACTTCACTGTAGAACGATACGGCTCATTAACGGTGCTCTTTAATAATGTTGGTCTAACTAACCTGAAGAAAGATTTAGATATATTAAATATTGATTTAGATGAGTGGGACCGCTTAGTCAATGTGAATTTAAAATCCATATTACTAGGAAGTCGTTTTGCCATCCCACATATGCAAAAAGCGGGCGGGGGCTCAATTATTAATACGGCTTCTATGGCTGCATTCGCCAGTGACCAAATACGTACAGCCTATGGGGCAACAAAAGCAGGTGTGGTGAACATGACGAGAAACATTGCCACACAATTTGGGAAGGATCATATCCGTTGTAATGCGGTTGCACCAGGTCTTATATTAACACCTGCCGCGAAAAACAATATGCCAGAAGAAATGCTGGCCATTTATGCGAAATTTAATGCGCTACCATATCATGGGGAAGCGGATGATATTGGTCATGCAGTTGTATTTTTAGCCTCTGACGAATCAAAATTTATGACGGGCCAAACACTGCAAATTGAAGGCGGACATTACCTCGCTAACCCAACCATAGCTGATACTAATAACTGGCTAGCATCTTTATAGTTAATAAATAAAAGAGGTTGTCTTAAAATAGACAACCTCTTTATTATTTGGCACAATAGCTACATTTGAGGAGCTTCCAACCCAAACTGAGCCCATTCCTCTTTCGCTGGACCATAAATACCTGGAACAGTTAAACCAGCCTGACGCATCAGAACCGTCATTTGACCGCGATGATGACTTTGATGCTGTAGTAAAAATAATAACAGGGAACCATTGGGCATTTGTTGACCAATAAATTCAATCGTTTCAGTCATTGTCTTGTCAGTCCATTGCGATTGTATCGCTTCCACAAAGGCTTCACTCGCTTGGTGATAGCCATCTGCAATGAACTGAGCAGAAGTAGGAACTGGAAAATCCTTTGCTGGGGCTTCAAACGCTAAATTCGAATTCAAGGTAATAATTCGAATTGCAGTAACCGTGTGCCAAGCAACCCGTCCTAAAGTCCAGTTTTCGGGAGTGATTGCCTGATGTAGCGATTCATCTGTAAGGTTATTAAGTAATTTTTGCGTAGCAGCGGCTTCAAATGCCCAAGACTGTAAAAAATGATCGATTGTTTGAAACATGAAATCCCTCCAAAAATAGCCTATGATGTATTATTTTCCTATGCTCCTAAAAGAAAAGCAAGATAAAGCACTGCATAAAGGGGAAGGGCAATAGAGAGCAGGATGTACATGCTCCATTCACCAATCGATAATTTTCGTTGCCACCTTGTTAATTTAAGCTGTCGACAATAGATCATACTAGCAAGTAAAAAAATTAATAAAGTAAAATCCTTTAAGTTATCTAAAAAGATGTTCAGAATATCAACTCCTTTAGGCATTTGCAATATATGTGTCAACAAGACGTTCAATGACCATAAGCTGAGCCAACATAAAAAGTGCGTCTCTATCTAACATAGAAACGCACTTCGATTTATTCGTCTCGAATGACAATAAAAACGCCACTAAAAATTAATAGGGAGCCTATCCAAAAGGAAAGCCCAATCGTCTCTCCCAATAAGAGCCAGCCTAAAAATGTGCCAACAATTGGTTGAAAGAAGAAAAATAAGCCGCCACTAGACGCATTCATTAGTTGAAGCCCTTTATTCCACAATAAAAAACCACCAGCTGTTGAGATAATGCCTAAGTAAAGCAAGCCGCCTGAAATGGTCGGCTGTAAAACACTTGCCAGATCTAAATTCTTTAGCCTTGGAAGGACAAAAGGGGTCAATAACAACACGGCAATCATAGATGTATAGGTTGTGACAACAATTTGTGAGTAATGGCTTGGTACCTTTTTGACGAATACCGACATCAATGCCCACGTTAAGGCAGCAAGCAGTAAATAGAGTCCACCTAATTGCTGTGTCACATCGATTTGACCATTGCCTACAACGATCCCGACACCAATCGTGGCAAGAGCGATAGACAAGCATTTTTTCAGCGTAATGCTTTCTTTTAAAATCAAACGGGCGAAGACAACCATAAAAGCAGGGGTTGTAGCAGTAATAATTGCCCCCATCTGCGCGGTGGATAGCATTGTGCCCATTTCCTGTGTCACAATTGAAATCGTGTTCCCAATAAGGCCAACAAGAAAAATGATCAGCCAATCTTTTTTAGCTATTTTCCAGGATTGCCTCATCATGATTCCAATGATCCCGAGTGCAATCACCGCGATCAAATAGCGCATCCAAACAAGCTCTAATGGTGGCACAACCTCCACCACTACTTTAACAACTACATACATGGCACCCCAAATACTCGCAGCAAGCGATAAAAAGATAGCACCGATTATTAGATTTCTCATGTTTTTTTCCTCCGTTTTCATAGATACCTATGCCCTTAACGGAGAAAAAGCGCTTCTACCGTTAAGGAAGAAGAAGTGCTGGTACGTCCTGTTCAAATAATGGAGCAAACATCATAATAATCCCACCATCCTCAAGTCATTTTTTATTAGTATAATAGAATACACATCGTTTTCATAGGGAGATTTCATGAAAGCAAAAAGAGGGGGATGAAAATGGTAATACTTCAATACGAGATGGAAGAGAAGGATTTGCCAACCATAAAGGAGGTCTATCAATCTGTAGGGTGGATGAAACATGATGAACAGATTATCAAACAAGTTTTCGATGCAAGCACACATCAAGTTTTCGCCGTGGTAGATGGAAAAATAGTGGGCTTTGCTAGAGCTTTGTCAGATGGCGTATTCAATGCCGCCATTTACGATGTGGTTGTGCATCAAGCCTATCAAGGCACAGGGATTGCTCGTTTACTTCTGGAGGATATGATCGCACAGTTAAGGGAGGTATCCTGCATTCAGTTAATCGCCACAACAGGGAATGAACCGTTTTATGCAAAAATGGGCTTTAGAAAATTGAAAACAGGTATGGCCATCTATAAAAATCAGCAACTAGCTCAAGAATATCTGGATTAAAGGAAATGGTCGGAAACCCACAAATGGTTTCCGACCTTACAATTTTATTTCATTATAATTAGACTGGATGAAATAGCTGTTAGTGGATACCTGCTTATAGTGCCCTACATTCCACTCATTCAGGTTGATTAAATCCTTAAGGAATTTGGGGACAGGGCAATTCCAATCTACATTTGCTATTGTTAGTGGGAAATTATCCTCAGCCGGATTAGGTGTATGGATATTAACTGAATCCAAACCAGCATCCTCCTCTACAAACTCCATCCATATTTGATAAGGTTTTCCGAATGTCGAGAGCCTTTCTGATAAGCGGTTATATAGGGCTATATGTGCTTTGATGTGCTCTCTTCTTATCTTTAAACCATCATTGCCGTACCCGTAAAAATCAAGGTGAGTGTGCCACAAATTAAACCAACCTTCTTCGTTAAAGTCTACAATAGATAGCTCTGTGGTTGTTTGTCGCCATAAGTTACGGAAATAACGCCTTTTCCCACGAAATTTTTTCAAATTACTGTTCCTCCATTTAAAAAGCTGTTCCTTTCATTGCGTTGCCTTTTATTAAAATAAAGGCTTTGGCAATCCACTAAGATGCGCGATAACAGAGATTTGCCCAATATGGTAAGCTTCATGTGAGTAAACATGATGAAACAACCAGTTAAGTGTAGGGACGGAAGGTGGCGTCCAACCATCGGAAAACTTCGGCACCTCGACTATTTCATTGAGCTGCGATTCGTCTAATGTATGTAGAATGTCATCCGTATAATTTCTAATTTGAATATAGCTATCTAGTATTTGCTTAGGCGAACAATCATCGTGAAGGTTTAATATACAAGGATTTTTAAGTCCAATTTCATTCACCCAATAGTCTTCGCTACTTGATAAATGAGAAATAATCCATGCTACATTATTTGGATAAAACTCAGATGTCTTAAACCAAAACGTCTCATCAAGTGTGCTTAGGTAAGGTATTAACGTTTTCCTAAGATCATTACGATATGGAAATAGCACATCTATACATTCTTTCATTTATTAATAGGTTTATTGTATAGGAACAAGCACGGGATAGGAAATGAATCCTTTTTTCTCAGATTAAAAGAGGTCTGGAATATTAAAAAAATCACCTAGAGAAGGTGATTAAATCGGATTGACTTTAAGTTCTCTTAGAATTAAAAGAACGCCCATTCCATACACAATAGAAATGGCTAAAGGTACAAGTGTGAAGGCTTGATCGACAAAGAAGCCACCTAAAATCAGAGCAGAAAAGCAGACGCCTAGAGTCACAAATAAATAAGCCTTACTTTTATAAATCCATATGTATGGCAGAAAATGAGAGCCTGCAAGTAAACCAATTGTAAAGGGAAGATATTCAGGTATGTTCATATACACAATGATAAATACAGGTATGTAAAAAGCTTGAGGAGCGGCAACGATTCCTCCTAACGTCCCTAAAGGATTGCCAGTAGCGTTTAAATTAATCCCAAGAATTTTACTAATACCTAAACCGATAGGGAAAATGGCACCTAAGCCAAATATCCAACTTAAACGAACTGCTTCGATTGGCAAAACTAAGGGCATTAGAGTAAAAAGTAAAAAGACAACCGCACCAGAAAGTAAAATGGGAAATCCCTTTTTTACTTCAACGATCATTTCCTTTTGTAAATCTTCCAGTGTTTTATCCATCAACGCACCATCCTTCATGAAACAAATAGAATATAACCTATAATATACCAGTATATTTCTATTTTTACCACAGATGATTTTAAATGGAATTTTTTAGAAAAGTTTGCGATCCATTGCCTAAAAAATTCTTGAAGACCAAGATTATTATTAAAAAGGAAGGAATAGCAGAGAGCCGAAACTTTTGCTCACTCTATGGCATTGATGTGGAAGCTGCCACAGGTATATCCGATGGGGCTTTTACCTGTTATTTTTTAAATATAAATGTTTTTAATCAAGAGTACATATTTAGAAAAGCTACCTTTATATTGAATATGCCATTTTCAATATAAAGGTAGGATAAAAAAATTAATATTTGACTTTAGTAATAATAGGGGTTTCAACTCTACTATTCAATTTTTTGAATAGCCAGATAGCAAGGAATAAAGCCATGCTTACAGTACCAAAACCGACCCAATTCAAATTTAGGACAGAGGTATGACTGATGACAAACCCGCCTAATGCAGACCCCAGTGCAAAACCGAATTGGATAAAGGAGGTATTTATGCTGAGGGCAATGTCTGGATTTCGAGGTACTAGTGTAACAAGAAGGAGCTGCTGGGCAGGAGAAATACTCCAAGTTGCTACCATAAAAATCATTAAAATCAAGATCAATACAAAGAGATTGATACCAGCTAGTGCGAATAAGAGGAGCGTTACTGCTTGTAACAGCAATCCAAAACAAATGGTAAAACGCGAACCCTTTGCATCAGCCAATTGCCCGCCCACTCTTGAGCCAAGAAAGCTACAGATGCCAGCTAAAAATAGAATGCCACTAATTTCAGTCATAGAAAGAGGGGATGTGGCTTGCAAGAAAGGCGTAATATAAGTAAATAGGGTAGCGTAGCCACCGACATAAAATAAAGTAATCGCCAGGGCAGTTAGAATTTTTGAATCTTTTAAAATCGAAAGCTGCGACCTGAGTGTAACAGCTTCTTCCTCCTTGATAACTGGAATTTTTTTATAGATGATAAGCAGTGGAAGAATGGTTAATAAACCGATCAACATAAATAAAACTCTCCATCCAAATATTTCGCTAAAAAATGTGCCAATTGGAACACCCAGCACGAGCGAACTACTTAGTCCCATCAAAATGATGCCGATAGCACGGCCTCTTCGTTCTTTTTCAACTAATCGAGTAGCTACTGCCATGGCTACCACTGTAGCAATTCCTCCGCTAACCCCTTGAATAATTCGTATCCCTAGTGCGTACTCAAAAGAAGAGCTGATAAACATGAATCCGTTACTAATAATGAACACACTAACGGTAGCCATAAGCAACTTTTTGCGATCCACATTGATCGTGAGCGCAATGAGAATTGGAGCGAAAATGGCTGCTGCTAGGGCAAATAAAGTCACTAATAACCCAGCTTCTGAAATCGTTACTCCAAAGTCGACGGCAATCATTTCAATAACGCCTGTAATAATGTACTCAACGGTTCCGATTAGAAAAACAATGAGTGATAAAACATAGATAATCAGCTTATTTTTCAACTCAATTCACGCTTCCTTCAGCTATTTATAATAGGTATTTGTATCTCCATTAATTGGACGTTTTGGGTTGTAGATAATGGTAAATAGATTTCTCTACCTGGTTCGTTTTCCTTGACTTGATAGTTATTTTCTACAATCCAGTTAGCTAAATCAACACAGGCTGTACAAGCAAAGTTAGAATCTGAACGAAAGGTCATTGTGGCCATCATTGGCTCAGGAGGAAGAGTCCGTAGTTGAAATGTATCAGGGAGTGATGAAAGCTCCTTGGTTAAAAAATAGCCGACTTCAAATTCGAACTCGTCTTCTTTCTCCTCTATTTCTTTCCATAAAACAACCTGAGGACTTTGAGCTAATTGGCGCATTTCCTTTGTGAGTAATTGATTAAATGTACGAAACAGATCTGGAATATCTTCTTCTCTCCCGCGTGCTTTCAAAGAAAGGAATTGCTGAGCATCCACTGCCTTGATGCGGATTTCTTGATCTGATTCCACCTGACCCTCTCGTTCTAAAAGTTGCATACGTTCTTCAATTCGTGCAAGCTTGGCCTGTTCCGTCTGGATAATATGTTGAATCTCACTTTTTTTCAGCTTAAACATCCCTTGTATATCTTTTAACGAAATATCTTCGTGGAGCAAACGTATAATTTGTGGCAAGGTAAACCCCAATTCCTTATAGAGAAAGATCCGATTGAGCTCTAGTAGCTGGTCAGCTGAATAGTATCGGTAGCAAGTATCATGGTCCACCTTTCTCGGCTTTAATATGCCAATCTGATCATAATAGCGCAATGTTTTTAAGGATACTTTGCTTAGCCTAGAAAATTCACTGATTTTAAACAAAATATCACCTCCAATCTAATAACTTAATGCAAGTATACAGTTTCCTGTGCAGGGGAAAGTCAAATGCTTTTTAAATTTACCTTACTACAATCTAATGTAGTAAGGCGCTTGTGAATATTTCAATGAATGTTAAATATACAAATAACAATAATAATATAATTAAAAACAATTATTATTTATTGTTAATCAATAAATTTCGTGTTAAATTTATAGTGTCATTAAATAAGTGAGGTGCTTTCAATGAATGTTAAACCAGGTTTAACATCTTTTTTAAAGGTAATGATTCTTCTGACTGGGATGGCCATTCTTGCCCTATGTATATTTTTTGTACCTCCTATGGCTCATTTCGCATCGAGTTTGTATCCGAATTTTTACCCAATGAATTATCTCATTTTCATTGTGATGTATGGATCGGCTGTACCTTTTTACATTGCTCTCTATCAGGCTTTTAATCTTTTACGGTACATTGATGCGAATACAGCGTTCTCGGAATTATCTGTAAAAGCGTTAAAGTACATAAAGTGGTGTGCAATAATAATCAGTGGCTTGCATGTCTTAGGTGCACCCCTTTTTCATTTTATAACAAACAAAATGGATCCTCCTTTTGGAATAGTGGGACTCCTCATCATTTTTGCTTCACTGGTTATCGCCATTTTTGCGGCTGTCCTCCAGCGGCTTCTACAAGAAGTGACGAATATAAAATTAGAAAATGATTTAACGGTCTGAGATGGATGATATGGTGATATTAGCCAAACGAAAACTGCTCATAGAAAAGATGGAGAACCTATCAGTTAGAATTCGGAATCCTATGGAAGTTTAATAGTGACGCAAGTAAATTTCTAGATAGATATGTAGTTTAATCTTTTAAGGGGGCTGATCCACTTTTATTCTACTTTTGCTATACTTTATGAAATTGAATAGTATAGGAGGCTATAAAAGTGGATTGGAAGATAAAAAAATTTGATGAATTAACCGTAAAAGAACTATATGAGATACTGAAGGTTTGTGCGGAAGTTTTTGTGGTAGAGCAAGAATGTGTCTATCAGGATCTAGATTCAAAAGACGAAAATGCTTATCATTTATTTGGTGAAGACCAAGGAGAGGTAGTTGGGTATTTAAGAATTCTACCCAAAGGAATAGCATATCAAGAAGCAGCAATCGGAAGAGTGTTAACAAAGCAAACCTACAGAAAAAAGGGATTGTCTCTGGAAATGGTTAAAAGAGCAATTGATTACATTCTAGATGATATTGGAGAAGACGCAATCCGCATTTCTGCGCAGGCATATTTGCTAAAATTCTATGAGGGCTTCGGATTTGAAAAGACATCAGAAGTTTATTTAGAAGATGGAATAGAACATATAGAAATGCTATATAAAAGGCTGTAATTATCAGACACCTTGCATTTAAAATGAGGGATAACCCTCAAATAGCAGGATAGAATTCTAAAAGTGGAGGATAAAACTGAAAAAGTAGCGGATAGAACGCTCAAAGTGAGGGATAACCCTCAAATAGCAGGATAGAATTCTAAAAGTGGAGGATAAAACTAAAAAAGTAGCGGATAGAATGCTCAAAGTGAGGGATAACCCTCAAATAGCAGGATAGAATTCTAAAAGTGGAGGATAAAACTGAAAAAGTAGCGGATAGAAAGCTCAAAGTGAAGGATAGCCCCGCAAATTAGGAGGATAGAATTCTAAAAGATGAAAAAATAGCAGATTAACAAATTGTAAAAAATGAGCGCTATCCGAGCATAAGGATAAGCGCTTTATTTTTTTCTTGAACTTTTAAGCCCTTAAACTAGTATTTAACCTTCAACCCTAGTAATGAAGCAAAACCTATGGCTTGTTCAGTAGAGACTTCACACCCATTTAAACTTTCTGGAGTTACTTGAAGTCTTTTAAATTTACATGTACTGATGTCTATTCCTTTTAAGGAAGTTTGGGAGAAATCCACATCATTTAGATCACTTTCCTGAAACGCCACCTTATTAAGTAAACAATCATAAAAATTCGCACCTTGTAGGGAGGTGCTATCAAATAGCACTTGTTTAAAGCGCACTTCGGGGAAATTACATAAGTTTGCAAGGCAATTTTCAAATGAAACATTGCCGAGGTTCGATTCAGTTAAATTCAACCCTAATAATTTACAGTTTTTGAAGGCCACTCTATGAATGATGCCTTCACTTAAGTTAGTGTTAGATAAATCACAGTTTTCAAAAATGACGTCCGTTAAATCAATTTTTTGAAAGGTACAATCGATGAATGTGACATTTTTAAAGATAACATTAGAGACGATTAATCGTTCAATATCCTCGTGAGCAATGACCGTATCCGTAATCTTGCAATTTGTTAAATAGGGTTCCTCCTCATAAAAAATATCCTGAAAATTTGCTTTGTCAAGATTCGGGGATATTTTTGGTGATATAAGTTGGAAATTGTATGACATATTAGCACACCCTTCAAATATAAATAAAAGCTTCTTCTATTTAGTATAAGTGCAAACCTAAAATAAGAACACCGTCTATACGATGCTCTTATCTGGTTTATACAAAGGATTCACCATCTTACTAAAAACGGAGGCTAGTACCTGTTGAAACAGCATCCCGAACACAACAGGCATGGCGACTTTACCTGGAAAGTACGTTGTGGCCACGATGACACCGACTGCAATATTTCTCATGCCACCAGTAAAAACAAAGGTTGCCATTTGTGGACCGTCTTTTAACAGATATCGGCCTACAAGGTAAGCAAATAGATAGCCTGAGACTGCAAGCAAGAACACTAAAAGCACCACGAAGAAGAGATGCATGTTGATATTCTTTAAGTAGGGAGCAATGGCACTGCTATTAATCAGTATGACAGCAAATAAACATAGCTTTGAAAAAGGAGCAAGTTTCTTACCGATTTTTTGAGGGATAGCTCCTTTCGAAAGTTCATTCACTAAGATACCTAAAATCGTGGGTAAGACAATCATCCATAGTAAATTCAGAATCAGGGATGCCACATCCAACTCAATTTTTTCACCCGAAACGATATAAAGGATGAAGGGGAGGATGATGGGAGAAAGGAGCGTATCAATTAAAATAATTGATAAGCCTAACGGTAAGTTCCCTTTGCAAATATTGATCCAAATAACACTCGTTACGCCTGTTGGAAGTGCAACTGCTAAGACAAAACCAACAGTCAACAAATGGTCATCGAACAAAACAGTGGATAAGAAATAAGCCCATAAAGGCATCAAGAGATGAAGAAAAAGGATGGAGAATAAAATGAGAACTGGATGCTTCATGAAAATTTTTACATCTTTAAATTTCATATGTAAGCTTCCTGAGAATGTCATGAAGGCAAATAGCCAGGAGACAAGGAATAATAAATGATGTCCAATACTTTCTAAGAATACACCTACAATTAAACTTAATGGTGTCAGGATCGCAATGTATTTTTGGAGAAATACATTTAGTTTTTCTAACATACAAAGACCTTCTTTTTTTATCTGATTTTATCACTTTTATTATAATCGTAGGTAAATTTACCGCAAAAAAAGCAGAAGATTTACTCCTGCCAAGAATTTACATGTTTTTTATTGGTTTCTTTAGTGAACGGCATCCATACAATGCCTACGATCAATAAAATATTACCTGTCCACCTAACCCATAAATAATAAGGCTTGTCTTTTAAAAAGTACAACGAAGCTAGGATAATAACCATCCCAATACCAATCATTAATTTTAAATAAATCGGAGTTTTTGCCATTCTCCTGCCTCCTTTCTATCTTTTCATGAATATGTATCTATATCACTTTTTTTCCTATCCAATGCGCAGTAAAGACAATGGGGAAAAATAATATGCCAAAAGGCAAGCTTATCAAAACGATATGCCAAGTAAGGATGCCACTAGTAAACAAAGATTTAAATAAAATAATACTATAGGGAATAATGATGATGGCTGATGTTATAGCTCCTGGAGTAACAGAACGAAATAAGAGCGATTGTCCAATATGGGTAAAAGCATGGATAAAGAAAACAAGTGTAACAGCTGTGAAAAAATAAATAGTAAAAGCAGCCCCGTTTAGAAAATAGTAGTTAGCCAGAATGGTAGAGAGACTGACAAACAAGAAGATAAATAAGACAGCAACAGCAAATTGTGCGGTGCTCATTGAAAATTGTTTCACCACTTTATCGGCTATTTTTTGGGGTAATCTTTCATACAGCTTATGACGATTATGATGTAACCATTTCTCTACCATAATAATTTCTTCAAAATCATGAATAATAAATAAAATAGGAAACAACCAAATTAGTGTTTGAACATTCAACCATTCCATATGAATACCTCTCTCCTTATCACTATGCTGGAAGTGTTACTGAAAATACCATATTTATATAATATATGTTAATAATAACATATTAGAAAAAGTTGTAAGCTAAGATTCATTTATTATTGAATCTAATGATTAAGAAATCGGGGATGAAGCTGTGAGTGAAATCGATAAACGTAATAGACTAAACAAGGAACCATTCTCATATCAAACGACAAAAAAGGGGACTGTCGTTATTTATTATGAAGGCAAGCAAATTAAAATTGTCAAGGAGAAAGAGGCTGAGCGTCTACTAGCAAAAATTCAGCAGGTGGAGGTGCAGATAAAGGAAGTCCAGCTATTGTTAGCTAAAATTACGGGGAATTTTAAACGAGGTAACGAGAAATAGGCTAAACGTCAAAAAGGGAATGAAGGTTAAAAAAGATTTATTGAGATAATAATTATGCAAAGCTAATAGTAACATATTGAATTGGTTTTTCCTTTTTAAGGCAGGCGTTAAGGGGGTTATTACGATTTTTTACTGTATGGTTCTCTTTTATAAAAATACAAGCACTTGCTTTGTCCAATGAGAAGGGAAGATAAATTAACGCACAATTAGCGGATTTGAATTTTTTGTTAATTATTAACTCATTTTACCATTTTGTCGATACCCTGTGTTATTCTATATTAGAATAATAAATTAGGAGGCGGTAATATGTATTACAGCAATGGTAACTATGAAGCTTTCGCACGTCCTAAAAAACCTGAGGGAGTCGATAAAAAGTCTGCTTATCTGATTGGCGCGGGACTAGCCTCACTGTCAGCAGCATGTTTTTTAATTCGTGATGGCCAAATGAAAGGTGAGAACATTCATATTCTTGAAGAGTTAGATATTTCAGGAGGAAGTCTAGATGGCATACTTAATCCGACGAGAGGGTTTATTATTCGCGGTGGACGAGAAATGGAAGATCATTTTGAATGCTTATGGGATTTATTCCGTTCCATTCCTTCGTTAGAAGTAGAAAATGCTTCGGTTTTAGATGAATTTTACTGGCTTAATAAAGAGGATCCTAATTATTCAAAATGTCGATTAATGAAGGATAGAGGCCAAAGACTTGAGGATGATGGCAAGTTCACTTTATCAGACAAATCCTCAGAAGAAATGATTAAATTATTCTTTACGCCTGAGGAAAAATTAGAGGATAAAAAAATCACAGATGTTTTCTCAGATGAATTTTTTGAATCGAATTTTTGGCTCTATTGGTCCACAATGTTTGCGTTTGAAAAATGGCATTCTGCGATGGAAATGCGTCGTTATATTATGCGTTTCATTCATCATATTGGCGGATTACCAGATTTATCGGCCTTAAAATTTACAAAGTATAATCAGTATGAATCGCTCGTGCTGCCAATGATTAAATACTTAGAAAGTCATGATGTTGATTTCCAATATAATACGGTTGTAGAAAATGTTTTAGTTGATAAGGTAGGAGACAAAAAAGTAGCTCATACATTGGTGTTACGAAAAGATGGTGTGAAAAAGAATATTGAACTAACAGAAAATGAGTTAGTGTTTGTGACAAATGGTAGTATTACAGAAAGTACAACATTCGGGGATAATAATACGCCAGCCCCTATCAATAAAGATTTAGGTGGCAGCTGGTCCCTGTGGAAAAATATCGCTGCCCAAGGTGAAGAGTTTGGTCGACCAGAAAAGTTCTGCGATAATCTGCCAGAGGAAAGCTGGTTTGTTTCAGCTACCCTTACAACATTAGATGATCGTGTGGCTCCATATATTGAAAAAATCAGTAAAAGGGACCCATACGCTGGTAAGGTCGTAACAGGAGGGATTGTCACAGCTACCGATTCTAATTGGATGCTAAGCTATACATTGAACCGACAACCTCACTTTAAAAATCAACCAAAGGACCAATTAGTTGTTTGGATTTATGGCTTACTATCAAACAAGCCAGGTGATTTTATTAAAAAAAGTATTACGGAATGTACAGGTATTGAGATTGCACAAGAGTGGTTATACCATATGGGTGTACCAGTGGATGAAATTCCAGACATTGCACAAAATTCTTGCAATACGATTCCATGCTATATGCCTTACATCACTTCTTATTTCATGCCAAGAGCAATGGGTGATCGTCCACTTGTTGTGCCAGAAGGATCAGCTAATTTAGCCTTTATTGGCAACTTCAGCGAAACAGCAAAAGATACAGTCTTTACTACTGAATATTCCGTAAGAACGGCGATGGAGGCAGTCTATCAACTATTAACGATTGACCGAGGTGTGCCAGAGGTGTTTGCGTCTGCCTTTGATGTTCGCACATTATTAGCATCAACGGCTCGTTTGCTGGATGGTAAAAAACTAACAGATATTGATGCACCATTTATCTTAAAGCAAATCGGTAAATTGGGTATTCATAAAACAAAGGATACAATCATTTATGATTTACTGAAAGAAAGTAAACTAATATAGTGTTGAAAAAGAGACAAAGCAGTTTGAGGGGCTTTGTCTCTTTTTTTTATAGCCAGTCTTTTACATAGGCAAGTAAACCGATCAACGCACCTAACCCCATGCCAATAAAGACAGGCACTACGAGGTTGGCTTTCTTGTGTACGGTTTTCATTTCTTCCATTGAAATCCCTTCTTTCTCATCACATACTTAAAATTCTAAGCGCATCGTCTGGTTCGTATCCTTGAACCCGTGTTTTTCATATAAGGATTTAGCGCCTTTATTTTCAGTCAATACATTTAACTCCAGATAGTCCAAGTGACGATAGGCTGCCCATTTTTTCGCTTCATCTAATAAAGCAGACCCAATTCCTTTGTTTTGGTAATGCTTGCCAACAATCACATCCACAATAAAAGCATATTTGTGCTCAACCAAGCAAGTATAGGGTGGGGTCGTTGTTTCTTTAATAAGCAAAAAGCCTACTACTTCGTTCTCGAATGTTGCGATTAAAATATCTGAATCATCCTCAATGATCGTAAACCTGATAAAGTTGGCATCTTGTTTGGCAGGTTTGATATATTTAGGTTGAAGAATCGACATCTCTAAAAAAAGCTCTTGGTATAAACGCTCAATTTGTGGAATTTCATCGAGCGTTGCAGTTTTTATTTTCATACTATCCCTCCGTCAGTTTAGTATCATAGTAAGTAATATTTTACATTAATGGTTGATTAATAGAAAGGAGAAGGCACATGAGGTTATGGCATATAGATTTAATTGCATATCTACCAAAAGGACAACTACTGTCGCAGTGGAGAGAGCTAAATAGCATATTTGCGAAAGAGGATCAGCATATACTGATTAATTATATATACGAATACCCAAAAGAAGATTTGTATTTGTATACAGAAAAAGTCATGGATGAAATGAAGAAGCGGGGTTATCAAATTCGAACCTACGAAAAAAAGAATAACTACTTTAAGGGTTTGGGCCCAGTAAAGGATAGGAGACCCTTTCAACAGCATCATAATCAGGAATATCTTGAAATATGTTTTTATAATTTAAAGGAGAAATTTATAAGAGGCCAGAAGGATTATGAAGAGGAATTGTATCAGCAATTATGCACATATATAAATAACGTGCTTTAACTAGGAGGGTTATACATGTTAAGAGCGATTATATTTGATGTAGATGGAACGATTTTGGATACGGAGCAAGCGATTTTACAGTCATTGCAAAGAACATTACGAGAAGAAACACAACAGGACTATCCCTTTGAGGCATTACGATTTGCTTTAGGTATCCCAGGAAAAGATGCATTGCAGAGGCTAAATGTGGATGACATAGAGGCTGTGCATCAGAAATGGTCTGCGGCTGTGCTTGATTTTTCACATGAAGTGGCTGTTTTCGAAAGTCTAGAGGAAGTTATTCAGCACCTTGCAACAAAGCCACTACAATTAGGGATTGTCACTTCTAAAACAGCGCAAGAGGTAGTGGATGAATTTGAGCCGTTTGGGTTAAGTGAGTATTTCCAGCATATTGTAAGTGCCAGTGATACGGAAAAGCATAAACCACACCCAGAGCCGCTGTTAAAATGTCTGGACGCATTACAGGTAGCACCAGAAGAGGCCATCTATATTGGTGATTCTATCTATGATTTCCAATGCGCAAAGCAAGCAGGCACCAAATTTGCCCTTGCCCATTGGGGAGCCAAATCCACCATTGGCTTTGAGGAGGCAGATTACGTTTTTTATGAGCCAAAGGATATTTTAGCAATTGTTAAGTAGCATGAAAAATAGAAGATGGTGTCCTAGATTTCACACCATCTTGAGGAAGGTAAATAGTTAAGAAGGTTATGACAGTTAAATTCCTTAAATCTACACTCACATGGGATAGGATATTGAACGTAAATAAATGGCTCACCTGATATGAATAAGTACAGTCGCTTCATATGAATGTGAAAACTTAATGAAGGAACATGGAGTTGCGTAGGCAGCTCTTTTTTTCTTTCTTGAGTAGAGGCATCAAAAAATTTATAAGAAAAGTAATTGACACCCAAACTACTCGGTGTTACTATGTAGTTGTAATAAGTAATACTTAATAGCTTCTCGAAAGCGAAAAAATTTTACCTAAGTACTAAGTTGTACAGAATAGTAAAGCAAATAGAGGTGGTTCTGCATATGGAAAATTTAACGGAGATGCTGAAGGGGTCCCTGGAAGGCTGCGTACTGGAAATCATTAGCCGTCATGAAACCTATGGATACGAAATTACCCGACGCCTGAACGAGTTAGGGTTCACTGAGGTCGTGGAAGGGACGGTCTACACCATCCTCGTGCGTTTAGAGAAAAAAAAACTGGTAAATATTCAAAAGAAACCATCAGATATGGGACCGCCCCGCAAGTTTTACTCACTTAATGAGGCTGGACGTGCCGAACTAAAATTATTTTGGGAAAAATGGGATTTTATCTCGTCAAAAATCAATGCTCTAAAGTCTTTTTAGTTTCATATGATAATGCGTCTGATCTTTAGCTTGATAATACAAAGGAGGAAAATAACGTGATCGAATTGTTCAAAAAAATGATGGGTGATAAAAAAGAGTACAAGATGATGATGGCACGGGTCGAACAACTACCAGAGGATTACCAATTTGTGTTTAAAAAAATTCAAAACTACATGTGGAATTTCACAGTGGGTAATGGGATGGATATGCTGCATATGCAATATGAATTGATCGAGTTGTTCGAGGCTGGGGCAGCAGAAGGCAGGAAAGTGCTGGAAATCACTGGCGAAGATGTAGCGTCTTTTGCTGATGAGCTAGTGGCAAACGCAAAAACCTATATCGCCAAGTATCGTGAAGATTTAAACCAAAGCATTTTAAATCGATTAGGAAAAAAATAAATGGGTCAGTAATACCGACTGAATAGCTACTTGTTCATTGTTGCCTTCGCTATTCAGTTTTAATTTCAAACGGTACTAAGTTATACAGATTATCAGTCATACTAAGTAGTTAAGGAATGGCAATCTAATCTGCAAACAGATTTTAAAAAGGGAGGAAAAAGGATGAGTAAAGATACGATTTCTGTAAAAGGGTTAAAAAAATCTTTTAAAGAAAAGGAAGTTTTAAAGGGCGTGGATTTTGAGGTGCGGCGTGGCGAAATTTTCGCATTGTTAGGCTCAAATGGAGCAGGGAAAACGACGATAATCAATATTCTCTCCACATTGATGAAGTCTGATGGTGGCAAAGTAGGGATTTGCGGTTTTGATGTCCAGCACCAACCAGATCATGTTCGTCAGAGCATCAGCCTAACAGGGCAGTTCGCCACTTTAGACGGTATGCTCACAGGGCGGGAAAATCTGATCATGATTGCTAAATTGCGAGGAGTTTCCAATCCCGCTCAAACCGCAGACAATCTACTCGCAAGATTCAGCCTGACAGATGCAGGCAATCGTCGGGCAGACAATTTTTCTGGCGGGATGCGGCGCCGACTTGACATTGCCATGAGCATGATTGGGACGCCAGCAGTTATATTTCTAGACGAACCAACGACAGGGCTTGATCCTGAAGCACGAATGGAAGTCTGGGAAACAGTCAAGGAGCTTGCGGATGGTGGCACGACCATCTTGCTAACGACCCAGTACCTGGAGGAAGCCGAACAACTGGCGGATCGTATTGCCATCCTACATGAAGGAAGAATTATAACGACAGGCACCCTTCTAGAACTTAAAGAGATGTTCCCACCTGCGAAAGTAGAGTACATTGAGAAGCAGCCAACACTTGAGGACATTTTCCTCTCCATCATTGGCAAAAAGGAGGATTTAAATGAAGAGTAAAACATGGGTATTGCTAGGGCGTTTAATGCGTAACATTATGCGCAGCCCAGATACAATAATTACGGTGGCGATTACGCCAATTATGATGATGCTACTATTTGTCTACGTATTTGGTGGCGCAATAGAGACTGGCACAGCCAACTACGTTAATTATTTATTACCAGGAATCTTATTGATGGCCATTGCATCAGGCTGCGCTTACACTTCCGCACGGCTGTTTACAGATAGAAAGAGTGGGCTGATGGCACGTTTTATCACCATGCCCATCAAGCGCTCGTCTGTATTGTGGGCTCACGTGTTGGCCTCGCTTATTTCCAACGCGCTTACTGTTGTAGTCGTTATCCTTGTTGCGTTCTTGATGGGTTTCCGTTCTAGTACGGATCTCTTGGATTGGTTTGCGGTAGCTGGCATACTAGGGCTGTTTACGCTAGCACTGACATGGTTGGCAGTCATTCCTGGATTAGCAGCAGGGTCTATGGAGGGGGCAACAGCCTATTCGTACCCGCTGATTTTTCTACCCTTTATCAGTTCGGCCTTTGTTCCCACGGAAACCATGCCTAAAATTATCCGTGCGTTTGCTGAGAACCAGCCCGTTACCTCAATCGTCAATGCAATTCGCGCCCTCTTATATGAAGGCTCTGTTAGTAATGATATCTGGCCCGCTCTTATATGGTGCATCGGCATCATGGTCATCGCATATTTTTTCGCCATTAAACAATTTAAACGCCAGTTAGGCTAAATTCGTCATTATCAAATAAGCCATACGAAAAAGTCGATTTCTTATTGTATAGGAAATCGACTTGTTCTCGCTTCTATTCAATCTATATGCATAAACAATGCTAATTTCGAAAATGATTTCGTGCTAGAAGGGCTGCTGACTGATATTCAGAAGGCAAATCATCCTCAAAATAAATCGCTTCTACTGGACAAACTAATTCACAAGCTCCACAATCAATGCAAAGATCTGGATCAATTACATATTGGGTATCTGTCATAACAATGCAATTTACTGGACAGACATCCAAACAGACAGCCGCTTTTTCATCCCTGCATAATTCTGTAATTACAAATGCCATTATAAATCCTCCTATACAGACAACTGGTGTTTTAATTCTTCGGGTGAGTGTTTCCAATACGCTTCATTAAATTCAGATAAAAACTGAAAAAGTAGCTTTTTTGAATGACTATCCATATGCTGCAAGAGAAATTTCCCTTTCAGTGCCTTATCTAAATAATTTACCTGCTCTGGCAAAGATTTATAGCCAAGCTTAATACGACGTTCTTCTTTTGATACCCGTACTTCACTTGCGGTACATCCCGCATAATAGGGGCCATTTTGATTAACCTGAATCGCTACCCAAACTATCCAATAACGATAATAATCGCTACTAGCATGAGCTAGATCAGGTGAAAAACGAACTTTTTTTTCAATTTTACTTCGTCCGTGTAAGGCTTCTAAATCTATAAACACGTGCTCTTTTTCACAATCTATAATAATTGACGTTACATTATTTAGATCAAGGGTACCTACTCCGTAACCTCCATCTCCGTCAGTTGAATCGTTACTTAAAATTGTAAAATGCATTTTCTCTTTCATAGAAGTCACCTCGACACATTTGTATTTCCTTATTAATAAATAGTTAATCGGTCTGAACAGACAGTTTTTGCTCATAGCAAAAACGCATAAAAAAAACATCACTGTACGCTACGTTGTACAAGATGTTCTACCTGTTGGTAATTTTTCAAGTACAAATCTAACAAACACATTACGTATAGTTTTTATAAATTAAGATACTTGAACGTTTTAGTAGTAATTTTTTTCTATACGTAATGGTTGTCTAGGATTTTTCCTCATACTTTTATCGTTAAAAAGTATAAATACAATATAACGTCTAACATCAATGATTGTCTTCAGACTAATGTCTGAAATGTTATGTATTGGAAATTTGACGATAATACAGTGATTGGACCTTTAATTAACAGAAGGTTGTTGCTATAAATTTTGCCTTTCCGATTTAACTGTTAGAAACCAAGCAGTTGAAAAAGGGACTAAGACTCCTGAAAACAGCTATTTTTTCTATAAAGGAAAATAAAATTGCTTGTTGTTGTAACAACAATAGTGTACGATACATAGTATAAGTTATACAGTGTATGTCATATAGTAAGTGGAATTGAGGTGAGTGAATGAGTACGTTACTGAATTCATTAATGACAGAACTTAGGAGAGGAACACTGACATTAGCCGTTTTAAGTCAATTACGAACACCGCAGTATGGATATTCACTTGTTCAATTATTGGAAGATTCTGGCATTAATATCGATCAAAGTACATTATATCCATTGCTTCGCCGTTTAGAAAAACAAGAATTAGTGACAAGTAGCTGGGAAACCTCTGAGAGTAGACCCCGCAAGTATTATGTCTTAAGTGAATTTGGATTAGACGTCTTTTTGCAATTGAAACGAGAATGGATTAATAATTCAAAAGAACTTTATGAGCTACTAAAAGGAGATGAGGATAAAGATGAATCTGACTGAAATTTATATTCAAGAAGTCACGCGGAGGCTCCCTGAAAAAAATCGTGAGGATATCGCACTTGAGTTACGATCAACCATTGGGGATATGCTGCCTGATGATTACAATGAGCATGATGTAAAGGAAGTACTGGAAAAGTTAGGGAATCCAGCAGCGTTAGCGAGCGGTTATCGTGATCAACCAATGCATTTAATTGGCCCTCGCTATTTTGATGTATACCTCTCGTTACTAAAAATGATTATTCCCATTGCTGCTGTCGTTGCAGTAATCTCAATGTTTGCTGAATATTTTATTAGATTTGGCGGGGAAGAAGCGGTTCTTAATGTTGTCCTCAATCTGATGGGGGAAGGAATATGGAGAATCATCGAAGTAGGCATACATGTCTTTTTCTGGCTAACAGTCGTATTCGTCATTTTAGAACGTACTGATAAAGGAAAAGAGCAGCATCCATTATCAGCAAGTCTTAAAAAATGGACTCCCGAAGATTTGAAAACCGTCATTTATATTCCTAAGAAAAAAGCAATTACCAAGCTTGAAGTATTTGGCTATTTAATGTGGACGGCCATTTGGGCAACTCTATATTTCTATGCAAATCATCTTTTAGGTATATATGAAGATGGTGGAGAGGGTCTTGAATTCGTAATGCCAGCTTTAAATCAGGATGTTTTACTTCGTTATTGGCCGTTTGTGATCGTTGTCATTGCTCTCGAAATTGGGTTAGCTCTCTACAAACTATTGAAAGGGCAATGGACGAAAAAGGTGGCAATTTTTAATACAATTGTGGAGCTTTTCGCAACCGGAGTATTCATTGTGATAGTAAGTAATCCGAATTTAATGAACCAAGAAAGTATCGCGTACATGAGTAATTTATTTACCACATCTACTAAACAATTTGAAATATGGCTAATGGGCGGCATAATTATTATATTTGTTGTATCTGCGGCAATCAGTATATTCGACGGCTTCCGTAAGGCTCGAATCCGTTAATTCGTCGATGTTTATCAACACACTTTACTTCAAGATGGCATCCATAGTGAGCCATCTTTTTTTCAACTAATGGCGTTATGTAACTTTCATACTTTTGAAACGTATGTAGTATAAAGTGAAATTACATAAATAAACAGCGGGGGAATTAAAATGGGTTTACTAATTGGAATAGCTATTGTACTAATTGTGTTTTTCTCTTCAAGCATAATAGAGAGAAAGTTAAAATCGATTGAAAGGCAAAACAATCGCATAATAGAAATACTAGAAGAAATAAGAGATAAAAATAAATAGATAGTCCACGAACAGCGAAGTTCAGTATAACCATATAACGATAAAATACCCCATCAAAGTAAATCTAGCTTTGACGGGGTGTTTTTATGATTAAATCTACTTCAGATGACAAAAATTATTCAATAAAGGGACAGCATATGATTTTAATGGGAAGGTATTATTCAGGCGGATATTTATACGTTTTGAGATGCGTGTGATGAATCAATTTAACATCAGGTCCTGAAGAAATTTCATAGGTCATTCGATCCTTTCCAATAGGAATCCATTGTCCGCCATCCGTAGGTTCAATTTCAAATGTAATTTGCATTTGAAAGCCTCGGAAATGGTTTCTATTTGTATCAATTACTTCAATTTTCCAAGGCGTAATATGAGGGGAAACATCCTTTCTAATCTTTGAATAATAATTGGTCAAATCTTCTTCAATATAAGGAGTAAGCAAAAGCATGAGCATATCCTGCAATCTCAGCTCGTTAGAATCCTGTGTTGGTTCAGCGGATATCGTTTGAAAAGAAGTAACAAATATAAGGGGGAGTACGAGTAATATCTTTTTCATGTTCTTCTACACCTCTTTGTAATCTTTCCCTAATGCATTGTATTGTTACCTTTATGGAATGAAGTATGTATGATCGAAGTAAAGGTGTTCGAGTATAGGTTATACAAATAATTGAAGATATTTTCTGACATGACGATTGGAAAAAAATAAGCTGCGATACGGTTCATCATAATAAATGGTGTGGAACCAATCATTTTGACGGAGCCTTGCTATATTTTGACCAACATAGGTATTCGATAAAAAATTTAAAATAACCTCTAACATATATCTACGTCCCATCATAACGAAAGTATTATATGTATGGGATGGCGATGAAGTGTGCAATAGGCAAAAAATAGAAGGGGCACAGATGGAAGTGCCCCTTAGTAACAAATCGGGAGGTGCCATGTTAAACGAATTCGCTTAACACTACTTCTATTTATATGATAAGATTACTTGGTTTTATAGACCATCATCTTGCATATGCTAAAATTTACACATCGTAGCGAAGAATGGCTGTTATCCAGTCCTTTACTAATAGTTGCCATTGGAGCTGTGAACTGTCTAAGGGAAGAGAGAGACTTTGCAGCTCTTTAGGGAGCAAGTGTATTTTATGACGTATCATTTCATTGTCAGGTGATTCTGTATCAATAAATAAAAGATAGCGTCCGATTAAATCTTCCTTATACATAGATGGATAATCAAGGGGTTTTAATACACGTGTAGAAAATTCCACACCATTTATTTTTACTTCAAAATGTCCCCGCACATTAAATTCACAGTGAATATGTGTACCAGATAATCGACGTAGCGCTTGTAGGAAAGCAGCTAATGTTCTTTCACTAATGAAATAGGTTTTCCAATAGTATTGACTTTCTTCATGTTTACTTGAATTAGCATCATATATATCGTACCTTATTTCGATTGTTGTATCTGCTTCGCTAAATTTTTTCCTAGTGAGGTAGTGCCGAGCAATTTTTTTAATGGTGTGATGATCTAAGTCACATCCATAGCTGAGAATAGTTATTTGTCTACGTTGTGCTTTGGCAAATAACCGCATTTCTAAATTTGCATCACTATTTAAATCCCAGCCATAGCGTGGGTTGTAATGAATACATGTACTTTTGTTCATTGCGACCTCCTTTTTGCCATGTCTACTAACATTATAAATAATTTTGTCTAATTTTCCTTATTTTTCTTTTAAAAATGAAACTTTTGGATTTTAAGTTTCGTATAAACTGGAAAATACTTTTTTAGGAGGTAATTATGGCTAAATGGAGAGGCACAATCCTTCTTTGTACATTGCTATTAACAGCCTGTACAGCAGAAACCGTTCAACCTAAAGAACAAATACAGGAAGAGAAAAACGATGAAAATATTGTGGTCACAAAGGATGGCAAAATAACCTTTGAAATTAAGAATGAGATTGGTGTTCCACAAGAAAAAGTAGAGGCTATAAAGGATGAAATTGTGACAGCATACGACCACATAAAGAATTCTATACATACTTCCTACACGCCATCCGAGCACATAAACGTATGGTTTAAGGAAGACGGTCTCTCCTGGGGGGTTGCATCGAAAATCGAACTAACTGGTGTTAATGAAGATATCTATCCACTAGTCCATGAAATGACCCATTCTTTACTTGGCTATGGCAACAATTTCGAATCAGATCATGGCTATTTTACACAAGAGGGTTTTGCGAGTTATATGGAAGAACAATATGGGAAAAAAGAACAATTTTCCTTTGAAAAATTCATGAAGCATTATCTGGATTCAGATAAGTTAATTCCTATTAGTAAGTTAATTGATCCAAATCAAGATGATGTCTATTTTCGCCCAGCACTTTCAAGTGAAGAACAGAATCGAGTCCTGATGGAGATGAGCTACACGCATGCGGCATCATTTGTTAAATACTTAATTGATACCTACGGACTCGAAAAGTTTGAGCATATCTACAACGAGAAAGAACTAGCGCAAAAATTAGAGGAAGTTTACGGAAAGAGTAGTAGTGAGTTAGAAAAGGACTGGTTAGCATTTATTCAACAACAACAAGGATTTACTCATGAGGAAAAATTAAAATCGGGATTCTTTTATGATATGAACACAATTCTTCTTCAAATAGATCCAAAATATTTTGCCAAGGAATAATTTTTTTCTAAATATTTAATAAACCCAAGTGCTCTTTATTTGGAGCTCGTGGGTTTACTTGTGTATGATTTCGGATGAAACTGTCTATGTAATAAATTAACGCCCAGTAAAACGCACAGACCACCAATGATTCTTAATAATATATTTTTGAGAAATACAGTATCGTCAACCGTAATGACAATCAACATAGGGCCAACCATAATCAATGCGATGCCTAGCAATGCTTTAATTACTCGCAACATGTAGAATTCACCTCAAATTTACCATTTCAAATTTGATTATCGCACGATTATCTGAAAAGGAAAAGGGTCACTAGGCTGGTAAAGTGACCCTTGACCTTACAGACTCCTAAAGTTTGTAAAAGGGTTAGGTGCTAATTGGGATGATTAGTACATGAAAGAAGCGCCAACAATAATTAAAAGAATGAATAGAACGACGATTAATACGAATGTTGAACCGTAATAGCCGCCACCGCCAGAGTCGCCGCCATAATAGCAGCTGTTGTTCATGTTACCTACGTTTCCGTTGTATCCCACTGAAAATCCCTCCTTTCTACAACCTATAATATGTATGCTTGCAGAAAGGAGAAATGGTATTTACCCTATGGTTCTAAAAAATGATGAAAACATTCTTGTAATTAGTTCAAAAAAGAGACGATTAAATTAGTGAAATAGATTCAGAGGGGAGTGAATGTAGTGAGAAATTTTATTTCTGTTTTCATAGTAATTGTTATAGTCATATTGGTAATTAACGTAAACATCGATAAAAATGATAATTTCTCTAATAAGAATGTTGATGTTGAGAAAAAATGGGATCGTATTGCATCTGTCCTTGAGAATGCGTGGGATGATTTTGGTTTATTTAGTTTTCAAGCAACCCCAGATTCAACAATTTTTATTGAAATGGATGAAACTAAAAGTGAATTACAATTGATAAAGTATTTAGAGGAAAATATAAATGAAACAGATTTGAATCAATACAATATTAAAATTACTAAGAAAAGTTTACACGAAGTTGAGACCGAGAGTTTTATGATGAAGGTTTCAGGAATTGTATTTGATTATTTACAAGAAAATAATTATCACGATGTGGACATTTACGTCCCTTCAATTAAACCTTCACCGATACTAAAAATATCGATTCCTAAGTCCAGTACACGTTCTAGCGAAAACATAAAAAAAGAGCTAGAAGATGTATTAGCTTCCAAGAGCGATAAACTACCAAACAAAGATATTTCCTATGAAATCCAGGTGGATGAGCAGATTGATGAGAGTACTATTGAATCAGATGCCTTAATCAGTGATGTTGTTGAAGATTTGGAAGGAACAGAAAACCATTTAATCATTTCTGATAAAGATATTTTTAAAGGAAATGGTATCTATAAAATGTCCTGGGCGCAACCATCAGATTCGAAGGAATATAAATTTCATGTTACAAACAATACAGGGACAAATGTAACCGTGCAAATTCAACAGAGTAGTCACACAAAAACTTATAATTTAGCGGCTAATGATTCTACTACATGGATCCAATCAGCTGCTTCTTCTGGTGACCATACAATAGTGGTCACAACATCTGATGGAAGGATTTTTAAAGGTGATGTTTTTGTCAGTAGATCTGATGTTCCTTTGAACTAATTAGAAAGCCTTTAACAAGTTAAGTTCTTTAAGAGGGATTGAGTGCAACAAAGTTTTATTACGTATACGTAAATAAACCTAATAACTTTCCCAAATACAATTGGAAACACACAAAAAAAGGATAGCAATGAAATTTCAAAATTTATTCATACATACCCGAAAGACTCAGAAGCTATTGAACAACTATTATCAAATTTATCCAATTGTGCGCATTTCTTTAAAAAGGAATGCGTCTTTTTTAATACGAAATAAACAAAAACTGCGCGTTATTAGTGTGTAAAGAATGGAAATCCATGATGTAGGAAATAATGTAGTTCTCGAATGCAAATTACAATTCAAAAGTAAGCAAATCATTGTGGAGGTAAAAATGACTGTTCTTGATTGTATCATAATAGGTGGAGGTCCTTCTGGGTTAAGTGCTGGCTTAACTTTAGGAAGAGCTAGGAGAAATATTGCATTAATGGATGATGGGACAAATAGGAATAGAGTGACACAGGCGTCACATGGATTTATTACGCGTGATGGGATAAAACCACAAGCATTTAAAGACATAGCGTTAAAAGAGTTGGTGAGTTACCCGTCTGTCTCCTATCTTAATGCGACAGTTACTGAAATTATAAAGGATATAGGTAATGAGCGATTTACTGTCAAAACATCTACGAGTCAGGAATTTGTTTCAGAAAAAATCATCCTCGCCACCGGTGTTCAAGAAATATTTACTATACCAAGTATAAGAAAGTTTTATGGGAAAAGTCTATTTAGTTGTCCGTATTGTGATGGCTGGGAGCAAAAGGATAAGCCATTAGTGGTGATGGCAGAAAAAGAAGAGCATGTACTGCATTTGACTAAGTTGATTTATAATTGGTCACAGGATTTGGTTGTCTTAACGAATGGAGCTCACTTATCAAAAGAAGGTAAAATGGAGTTACAAAAACACAATATCAAAATAATATCAGAAAAGATAAAAGACCTCATAGGCAATGATGGGTACTTACAAAAAATAGAGTTTGAATCAGGAGCAACCATTATAAGGTCAGGTGGATTTGTGGCCCCATCTTATTATCGCCCCAATCAGTTTGCTGAGAAGCTTGGCTGTGATATTGACGAAGATGGAAAAGTCATAACAGATGGTGTTGGTAGAACAACTCAAAAAAATGTATATATTGCAGGGGAAACCGAAAGATCTAAACCATCCACTTTAATGATTTCAGCTGCTAAAGGTAATAAAGCTGCTGTTTCAGTAAATACTGATTTAACGATGGAACGCTTTTGATGACGCCAAAACACTTGAAATAGGATATTAGCTAAAACACATCAGCTAATGTGATCTCACAACTACTGCAAACATTGTGTTAGAGTTACTATAAGAAATGACGAAGAACGGATTTTGCTTGTAGAATCCGTTTTTGTTGTTCCAAAAATTATAATTTTACAAGGTAGGGTAACAACTAAAACCAATAAAAAAAGCTCGGGGGAAGAAAAACATGAAACAAGTGGGGACTCTATACTTTTTCTGTGGAAAAATGGGAGCAGGAAAATCAACAAAATCAAAACAATTGGCAAAAGAAAAAAATGCGGTACTTTTATCTGAGGATGAATGGCTTTCCTCTCTTTATCCCAATCAGATCACATCATTTGAAGACTATCTAAAATTATCAGCACAGCTCAAGCCGATGTTGAAAAAGCATGTCCAAAACATTTTAAGTGTTGGTACGCATGTAGTAATGGATTTTCCAGGTAACACTCAAAAACAGCGGAAGTGGTTTTTGGATATAGCGTCAGACGTCAATGCAAACCATCAACTAATCTACCTTAATTTAACTAACCAGCAATGCTTGCGTCAAATTGCGCAAAGGCGTAACGAACAACCCGAAAGAGCAGCTTTTGACACGGAAGCGACGTTTATTGAAGTTACTAAATTTTTTGAAGCACCAGAAGCTTCCGAGGGTTTAAATATATGGGAGTTTAGTGGGAAAGAATAACACAGAGTTATAGCACCAGAAAAAATTAACTAAACCGCCTATAGAATTGTCATATGTAATTTATGCGGTTTATGAAGAATTTTTTAAAACTATATTGACAAACTATTTTTTTTCTGTAAAATGAAAAACAATTCAAAAATATTTGTATAGAACAAAGGCTATGAAAAGAAGTAGTATCAATTATTTTTACGAACAGAAAGTTACCGGTCGATGAGAGGTGCATGTAAAACAATTGAGAATTCATCTTGGAGCTGTGTACCGAAAGGATTTTTCTTAGTAGGCTACGCCGGTAAGCACCCGTAATCATGTGCGAGAGTATCGTCAAATGACCGTACTTCTTAAGGTAAGTAATGTGAATTGCTTATAAATTAAAGGTGGTAACACGAGTTGAATCGTCCT
>Ga0213823_1000107_pt1 | contig 87517 bp, 77 predicted proteins | sample MC6MC0907MG_FD_179887 | JGI IMG/M metagenome (GOLD analysis project Ga0213823, IMG submission 179887) | Enriched soil aggregate microbial communities from Iowa State University, Ames, United States - MC6-MC0907-MG | ecosystem: Environmental > Terrestrial > Soil > Unclassified | place: USA: Iowa... | reverse complement strand
TTGTCTTACTCCCCTCAAGCATTTTTCCTACTTATTTTCCCCATCTCATGGCTACGGCACCCCATGTTAAGCCGCCACCAAAACCTACAAGGACTAATAAATCATCCTCTTTAATCTTACCTGCTTCGAGCTCATCTACCAAGGAAATACCAATAGATGCTGCTGAAGTATTTCCATATTTATGAATCGTTTTTGACATTTTTTCTGGTGGTAGCTCTAAACGCTCACGTGCAGATTCCATAATACGTATATTTGCCTGATGTGGCACTAGGAAATCAACGTCTTCTTTTGTTAATCCCGCTTTCTCTAATACATTAACAGCCGATTCACCCATTTGTCGAACAGCAAATTTAAACACTTCACGACCATTCATCGCAATTGTATCTTGCTTCGTTAAATAAAGATTCTTTCCGCCTGTACCATCTGCACCAAGTTCAAAGGATAGAATACCTCTACCTTCAGAGACTTGCCCAATGATAGCTGCACTGGCACCATCGCCAAATAATACAGCTGTATTGCGATCTTCCCAATCAACGACTTTAGACAGCTTTTCAACACCTACTACTAAGACATATTTATAAGCATTTGCCTCAACAAAGTGCTTTGCTGTCACTAAACTATATATAAATCCTGCACATGCTGCTGCTTGATCCATTGCTGCAGCATTTACTGCTCCGATTTGTTCCTGAATCATACAAGCTACACTTGGAAAAGTTTGATCCTGTGTGACAGTTGCTACAAGAATTAAACCAATTTCCTCAGGCGTAATACCCGCATTTGCAATAGCTTCTTTTGCAGCAGCTACTGCCAAATCTGAAGTTTCCTGATCATCTGCCGCAAAATGACGTTCTTCAATGCCTGTTCGAGTACGAATCCATTCATCAGAAGTATCCATGATTTTTTCCAAATCAAAATTTGTAACGACCTTCTCAGGAACATATTTGCCTATTCCTATAATACCAGCGTTCATATAGCAACCCCTCAGCTTTCTTACTATCAATTATTAGTAACTGGTCATAATTATAACGCATATAAAAGGAATGACGCAAGATGATTTAAAATTTATGCGGCTGAGGGTAGTGTTCTTTGAATATAGAAGTGAAGAATTTTATGGAATGAGGTTATTCTGTTTAGAGCTTTATCTATCGTACTTTGTTGAGCTTGTTCATTATTTTTCAAAGCACCTTGCATCATGTATGAGCGGTGTTCTTCCCTTTTGGAGCACTTTTCACCCGCTTAGGAGCGCATTCCCCTATTTCAGAGCTGTTCCTAAATACTTTACATTACTAAACATAAAATACTAAATCTCATATTTGTTGTGACAAAATCGCCATGTTTCACATAAATGGTTCATTTTTTTTTGATTTATGTTATGATATGATAATGAATATGAGTAAAACCTTATGATGAAAAAAGTTCGGTTGAGGTGAAATTAATGCAATATATCGTAACGTTCATATGGTCATTCCTACTAGTTTCTATGTTAAACTACGTAGTCAGCTCTGTACTTGGTGTACCATTTGATTTCAAAACTGGGGCAATCGTTTCTGTTGTATTCTCCATCCTTATCTTTATTATTGGAGCAATCATTCCAAACGACCCTACACCAGAAGCTGCAGACCATCATTAATTCAGCTAGAAAAAACCTGTTCAGCTTCATGCCGAACAGGTTTTTTCTGTTATTTTTCCACAACACATTGACCCTCATGCATTTTCACATGCAACGTCTCCCCTGGTAAAACTTCTCCGCGTAATAGTTCTTTAGCAACGGCTGTTTCGATATGTCGCTGTACAAAGCGTTTTAGTGGTCTTGCCCCAAATTGGGCATCTGCACCTTGCTCTACTACCCAATCAATGACTTCTTGCTCGACAGATAAAGTAATTTCTTGCTCTGCTACACGTTTAATCAATTGCTCCACATACTTCCAGGCAATCGCAGTAAAATGTTTAGTAGATAATGCATGGAAGAATATGATATCATCCATTCTGTTTAATAGCTCAGGTTTAAAATGTTGTCGTAGGGCTGACATGACTAAGTCCTCCACAGCCGCATCATTTTCCTTTGCCTCCATTAAATAACTTGATCCGATATTCGAAGTTAAAATGACTACTGTATTTGTAAAATTCACCATTCGTCCCTGACTATCTGTAATGCGCCCATCATCTAAAATTTGCAATAAAATGTTCGCCACATCAGGATGAGCTTTTTCAATCTCGTCTAGTAGCACCACAGAATAAGGATTTCGGCGAACTGCTTCCGTTAGTTGTCCACCTTCCTCATAGCCCACATAGCCTGGAGGAGCCCCAACAAGTCGAGACACACTATGTTTCTCCATGTATTCACTCATATCAATCCGAATAAAGTGATCTTCTGAATCAAATAACTGTGCAGCAAGTGCCTTGGCAAGTTCTGTTTTACCTACACCAGTTGGACCTAAAAATAAAAAGCTACCAATAGGTCGGTATGGATCTTTGATACCTGCACGTGCACGCCATACCGCTTCTGTCACTAATTGAACTGCTGTATCTTGTCCAACCACACGTTCATGTAATGTATCCTTTAAACGTAATAGTTTTTCACGCTCACCCTCTACTAATTTTGTTACAGGGATTCCTGTCCAACGTGAAACAATTGCAGCGATTTCATCTGCTGTTACCTCTTCACGTAAAATACGAGATTCTGCACCGTTCTCTAATTCCTTTTCAAGTACCTGAATGTCTTTTTCAAGTGTTGGAATTTTACCATGACGTAATTCAGCAGCTTTATTTAGATCATATTTACTTTCTGCTTCATCTAGATCACGACGATATTTATCCAATGTTTCACGTTTTTTCTGAATATCGTGTAGTTTTTCTTTTTCTGCTTCCCATTGTTGTCGCATGCCCTTAGATGATTCTTTTAACTTAGTTAATTCTTCGCGTAATTGCTCCAGACGTTTTTTACTTGCCTCGTCCTTTTCCTTACGCAATGCCTGTTCCTCAATTTCAAGCTGCATAATACGACGTGTGACTGCGTCTAATTCCTGTGGCATTGAATCAATTTCTGTACGAATCATTGCACAAGCCTCATCAATTAAATCAATGGCCTTATCAGGTAAAAATCGTTCTGTAATATAGCGATTGGATAGTTCTGCTGCCGCAACAATTGCTCTGTCATGAATACGTACTGCGTGATGTAATTCAAAGCGTTCCTTTAAACCACGTAAAATGGATACCGTATCTTCTATAGATGGCTCACGTACTAGTACTTGCTGGAATCGACGTTCTAAGGCAGGATCCTTTTCAATGTACATACGATATTCGTCTAAGGTAGTAGCACCAATACAGTGTAATTCACCACGTGCTAGCATAGGTTTTAGCATATTTCCTGCATCCATAGCGCCATCTGTTTTTCCTGCACCTACGATCGTATGAATTTCATCAATAAATAGAATGATTTGTCCTTCTGATTCTTTTACTTCTTTTAGCACACCTTTTAAGCGTTCTTCAAATTGTCCACGATAACTTGCACCAGCGATTAACGCACTCATATCTAATTCATATAATACACATTCTTTCAAGCCTTCTGGTACATCACCTTTAACAATACGCTGTGCTAAACCTTCCACAATTGCCGTTTTACCAACTCCTGGTTCACCGATTAATACAGGATTATTTTTTGTTTTACGTGTTAGAATACGAATTACATTTCGAATTTCTTCATCACGCCCGATAACAGGATCCATCTTGCCGTTTTTTACTTCTTCAATTAAATTGCGTCCAAATTGTTCTAATGGTTTTTTATTGTCTGTTTGTTGAAATTGCATAGCTAGCACTCCTTTTTTTCATATTTCTCATTATTTATATACCCATTCTTATTCATTAGAAAAAAAGTTTGACCTTTTTTGACTAACTTTATTTTACATCACTCGACAATGCTTAGCAAAGAAATCGCCCTAAAATTTTTTCACTTATTATGGAAGTTTACGTTATAATAATGGTATGTTTCTATGTTTTAGTATCGAAATCCACTATCCTTTTGTAATAATCGCCATTTATTACAAAAAGAAAGCGATGTGTTGGAGATATGGTTTTAATGGATAATATGTTTGAAAAAATTAAAGATCTTTTTCAAAACCACGGTGTTTTTATCAAAGTGAATAAAGGAAATAAAATTTTTCTAGAGGGTGAACGGGCAAAAGAAATTTATTACATCCAATCAGGTGTTATTTCGATTAGCCAAGAATCCGAGACGGGTAAGGAATTAACCATTCGTATTTGTGGCCCTGACAGCATAATAGGAGAAGGTTCGTTATTTTGTAATCTCGTCTATAATTCGATGACTGCCAAAGTTTTAGAACCCTCTACGTTGTATGTTTTGAGTCGTAAATCTTTGGAGCATTTACTAGAAGAGCAGCCGACAGTTATGGTGGAATACATGAAGTGGCTACAAACAGAAAACTTAAAGCATCAGAGTCGTTTGCGCGATTTAGTGTTAAACGGTAAAAAAGGTGCTCTATTTTCAACGCTCATTCGGCTGTCCAATACGTATGGTAAACCTGTAGAAAATGACTCGATTTTTATTGATTTTCAGCTAACAAATACAGAAATTGCAAATTTGTGTGCGACAAGTCGGGAAATGATTAATCGTATGCTGAATGATTTAAAAAAACATGAGATTATCACTTTTGATAAAGGATTTATTACCATTCATGATTTACAATTTTTAAAAAATGAAATTGCCTGTGAAAATTGTCCATTACAAATATGCCGTATCGATTAGTTTCGTTACAAGCAAAAACCCTGCTTATTTTTCAATAAGCAGGGTTTTAAATAAGCCATTTTAACGTACGCCCAATGCCATTTTGGCATAGCGTGACATTTTATCTTTCGACCAAGGTGGATTCCATACAATATTAACATTTGTACTTTTCACTTCTGGAAGTTCACCTAACGCCGTATTCACTTGATCCACAATGACTGGACCAAGTGGGCAGCCCATAGATGTTAGCGTCATCGTAACAGTTGCAACACCTTCATCATCTAAATCCACATCATATACTAAACCTAAGTTGACAATATCAATGCCAAGCTCAGGATCAATTACGTTTTCTAAAGCACCTAACATGCTATCTTTCATATCCTGATCCATTCGTATTTCTCCTTCCATCATAGTGTTAACCTTATCATAGCAGATGCACCCTATTATGCCAAATGCTGTGCAAGCCATGCTGTAGCTGCTAGCATACCGTCACGTGGTACAGCATGTCCAGCCCGTTTGTTAACCATGAACTTTAAATATTCAGGGTTTGCTTCATAGTATTCCCGTAATGTTTCATAAAATTTATACGTTTCATGAAAAGGAACTGTTTTATCTAATTCTCCATGCCAAAAGAATACAGGGCGACCCGCGAATTTTTCTGGTGTTAAACTGACATCATATTTAGCAAGGGCTTCATTAATTTTTTCAACGTCTTCCTCTGACATCGGCCAGTTAACTCCGCTTTTTGCAAATTGTTGCAATTGGTATTCACCCAATTTTATAAAACCAGGTGCACCCATGCATATTGCAGCTGTTTGTATCCAATCATAAAGTTTCAGACAGCCTGATGTCACGATGCCACCCATTGAAGTGCCTCCTATGCCAATTTTATGACTAGCTAATAAATTTTTATTCTTTAATTCATCATATAATTGTTGTACTTCATGAATAGAATTTAAAACAATGTCCCAAAAATTTAAATTCATTTGCATTTCCGTTAGGCCTTCGCTACGTTCACCATGAAATTTTGCATCTGGCAATAGGACACGCACCCCTTTATGCACCAATTGGTATGCATAGTGTAAGTTATGTTCTTTTGCACTCATAAAGCCATGCAAAAAAATGACTACCGGGGTTTCTTCATTCATATTGTCTGTATGTATATGTAATAAAGGAATATTTCCCCACACTTCTTTTTCTACAAACATTATTGTCACTCCCAACTATTCTCTCATCTTTATGTTAGCAAACTTTTTTCACTGTGACAAAATTTTGACGAATGTAAGACAAAGAGATACTATTCAAACTATAGGAAAGGGGCAACGAGCTATGAAACCGCATTTAATCGTATTAGACTTAGATGGAACTTTATTAACAGATCAACAGCAAATTTCTGCAAAAACGAAAAAAACATTATTGCAGGCTAAGGAACAAGGGCATCAAGTGATGATTGCGACAGGACGTCCTTACCGAGCAAGTACTATTTATTATCAAGAACTTGGGCTCACTACACCCATTGTTAATTTTAATGGCGCATATGTGCATCATCCTAAAAATGTCTCTTGGCAACATATGCACACACCAATTGATTTAAGTGTCGTACATGATGTCGTTGATTCTATTAACAGTTATGAATACGAAAATATTATCGCTGAGGTAAAAGATGAAGTTTATGTTCACACAGAGGACGATCGTATCTTAAATATCTTTAATATGGGTAACCCAAAAATTACACTTGGCGATTTATACACACACCTCTTGGAAAATCCTACAAGTTTGCTGATTCAGGCAAATGAAGCCAATTCGGTTATTATACGTGATCATTTACAGGCAGTGCATGCTGAAGTCATTGAACATCGTCGATGGGGCGCGCCACTTCATATTATTGAAATTGTGCGTCGCGGCTTAAATAAAGCTGTGGGTATTGCACATGTGGCAAAAGATTTAGGTATTCCTCGTGAGCGCATCATCGCATTTGGTGATGAAGACAATGATTTAGAAATGATCGAATATGCTGGACTTGGTGTAGCGATGGGGAACGGTATTTCAAGTCTTAAAAACATTGCCAATGAAATTACGACAACGAATAATGATGATGGAATTGCAAAAATACTCATTGAACGCTTGAAATTATCATAGTTAAGTAGTAAGTTCAAGTTAACATTCCATTTTTACCAGTTTAACTTTATTCAGTGGTACCCCTTCCATTTATCTAAAGTGAGTATCTACTGAATAAAGTTAAAAAGCTTTAAAAGTAAGTTGAAATTAGGGGGACAAGAGAATGAAGATTTTTACGGATAGTGGATGTGATCTACCAAAATCTTACTATGAAGAAAATGATGTCGTGCTACTCCCTTTACGAGTGCAATTGAACAACAAAGAATATGAAGATGTGATTTCAATTGATTCCAAAGAGATCTATGATGCAATACGCCAAGGTGCTCAGCCAAAAACATCACAAGTGTCACCTGAGCTCTTTTTGAAGCATTTTGAGGAGCTAGCCAAAAATGATGAAGAAGGTATTTATATCGCTTTTTCATCAGAATTATCAGGCACATATAGTACTGCTCAAATGATTCGCAATCAGGTACTTGAGCAGTATCCTTCCTTAAAACTAGTCATTATCGACTCTAAATGCGCATCACTAGGCCATGGCCTTGTCGTGGAAGAAGCTGTACGACTGCGAAATATAGGAGTATCCTTAGAAGACATGGCCTCTAAAATAAACACCCTTGCACCTCAGGTCGAGCATTTATTTACTGTAGAAGACTTAGATTACCTTGCAAAAGGTGGTCGTGTATCAAAAGCTAGTGCATTTTTAGGTGGCCTTCTTAGTATTAAGCCTATTTTAAATGTAGAAGATGGCAAACTTGTACCGATTGAAAAGTCACGCGGTCGAAAAAAAGCACTTAATCGTATGTTAGATTTAATGCAGGAGCGTGGTGGCAGCTTTACAAATAAAATCGTAGGTATTAGCCATAGTGACGACGCTGCCTTTGCGAATGAAGCAAAAGCCTCTATCCAGGAGCGTTTTTCACCTCAAGCTGTGCAAATTACCATGATAGGTTCCGCGATCGGCTCACATGTCGGACCTGGGACTATTGCAATTTTCTTCACAAATAAAAGCTTTGAAGGCTAATAAAAAGCATGCTAGGATGGCTCCTGGCATGCTTTTTTGTCGTGTTATTATTATTGGACGTCTTGCTCCTGACGACGAACTTTCCCTCGTTTAATGATGATGACAACAAAGCCAATAAAGATCACCCATACTAAGCCAAGAGCCACCATATAAGGAGTGTTTAAGCCTTCATCATTGCGAACTTGATAAATTTCAACCATTTCTCGGTCTAAAATAACAGGATAGACTTCTTTTTCATTTATGCGAACTTTTTCCTCATGTAAAATACCGTTTAGCATTTTCCCTTCACCAAGTTGTTCAGGTGTTAAGTCGACGCGTTGTGTTTTACCAGTATTATTAACCATGATTACCCACTTTTCTTCGTCAGAAGAACGTGTAAAGACAAGAAGGCCATTTTCATTTGTAATGACTTCAAAATCACCATTACGTAAAGTAGCTGATTGATTACGTAAAGATTGAACATTTTTAATATAATCTATCAGTTCCTCGTCTGTTTTAAAGTTATAAAGCTGGTGTGTATCTGGTTTTGCTTCCCCATTCATAGCAATTTCTGTCCCGTATTGTACGACAGGAATTCCTGGTAGCATAAATAAAGCACCCATCGCCATTTTTAAGCGGGTAGGTGGGAACATATTTTCATTAGCAGAGTCAAATGTAAAACGATGAGTTTCAAGTGAATCCACCATAATTTGTGTCGGTTTTTCTCCTGCGAAGGGTTCCATTAATTTAGAAGAATCCATATCCACGTTTTTAAATATATTACGATAGATATCTGCCGTTACAGGTGAGAAAGTTGCATCAAAGTCAGCATCGCTTTCTTCATTTGCTATCACATAAAGTGATGTTTTTGTCTCTTTTAATGCAGCTATTACTGCATTGATAAACGCTGTATCAGCCCCTGCGATATTTGTTAAACGAATACCACCGATGTCATATGTAGAAACAAATTCAGTTACTGCTTGAATAAGTGCTTCTTGCACATCCTTATTCGATAAATCCCACTGTACTTGTCCATTATTGGTAGATGCAATCCAATCCGCTTTCGATGCATCCTTTGCCCACTCATGATTTGGACTCACATTTGTAAGTGGAAAATCCACCATAATGGACATATTTTTAGCTTTGTAGGCCTCTACAGTACTTTGGAATTCTTCCGTTGTTCCAAAATGACGTTCTATTGTAGTATAGCTTGTGGGCATTGATCCATCATACTTCTCTGTAGAAAAAATAGGCCCAATGGAAACAATTGTATAGCCCATCTCACCGATAAATTTCAGTTTATCCTGTAAACCTGTAAAATCGCCCCCCGCAAATTTCGAAGGGTCCTGCGTATTTGTATCAAAATCGTTTGTGCCCGAGCCATTAAAGAAACGGTCAACGAGTAAATCATAGATGCTTTCTTCTGCTATTGTTCTAGTCGCTGATTCATCCGCATGTGCTACTGGTATAGTACTTACTAATGAAGTTGCTAATAAAAGTGATGCAGCCGTCGCACTTATCCACTTCTTAAATTTCACTGTTATTCCCTCTCTTTCAAACCAATCAACGTCATTTTACCAAATAACTCTGTCACGTCGCTATCTTTTCCAAAGATTTTGCGTAAAAGCGAAATGAATTACGACAAAAAGGTGTCAATTCCGTCTTCCGTTTTCGTTTACAAAATAAAAGCCGTGAAGCAACTACTTCACGACTTTTAAATCATTATGCTAAGAAATCTTGACCCATTGGCAGTTTAAATCCTAGGAACAAAGTGATTAATAGGAATACTGCAAATAAAATCCAAAACATAGCTGTTGGTTTATTTTTCTTTTGACGTACTAATACCATTTCCATCATGCCAATTACAAGTATGCCACCTAAGAACTTAAATCCGTAAAGCATACCTTTACCATAGTCCATTGCCTCGATAAATAATGCCCCACCTGTGATGATTATTAGTACATAAAACAGACGTAATGTCATATGTAAGCCTTTTGATTGCTTGCCCATTAGTGCCGCAATTAAAAAGATGACAATACCTACTACCCACGTAGTAATATGCAAATGCGTTTGGCTAGTTAAAAAACTCATGTTTGTCCCCCTCATTCTTTTTCTATCAAACTCTATCCTACCATGCGATGGAAAGGGTTTCAAATATTACAATAGTGTTCACATAATTTACATCATTTAAAACTTGGAATCCTTGCATTTCTTAGTTTTTACATCTGTTACTATGCCTTAAAGCAGTAAAAAATCCGCGGAGTATAGACTCACGCGGATTGATATCATCATTATTCAAAATGGTTGACTAAAGTACCAATTCCTTGAATAGACACTTTTACTGTATCTCCAGCTTTTAAGAATTGTGGCGGGTTCATCCCTTTGCCAACACCAGCTGGCGTACCTGTTAAAATCACATCTCCTGGCTCTAATGTTACATGCTGAGATAGGATGGATACTAACGTTTCAACAGAGAACATCATATCTTTCGTAGAGCCATTTTGACGTACTTCATCATTGACCTTTGTGACTACTGTTAAGTCTTGTGGATTTGGGATCTCATCCTTTGTCACAAGGTATGGTCCAAGAGGGCAAGTACCGTCCAAGCTTTTACCCAAGAAGAATTGTTTATGTTTCTCTTGTAAATCACGAGCTGTTACATCATTGGCAATAGTATAACCAAATACATAATCAAACGCTAAGTTTTTAGGAATGTTTTTGCCACGTTTACCAATAACGATAGCTAGCTCACCTTCATAATCCATTTTTGAAGAAAGATCTGCATGTATGGAAATTGTTTGTCCATCTGCAGCAATTGCAGTTGGTGATTTTGTGAATACCATTAAATCCGTTGGTGCTGCCTCTGCACCCATTTCCTTTGCATGTTCATCATAGTTTTTACCAATACACATAATATTTTTAGGTGTACGTGGAATTGGTGAAAGCCATTCGATCTCTGTAAATTCACGTTTAAAACTATTAGCATTATCTGATTTTTCTGCTGCTTCTACTAATTTACGAATCTGTTCCACAAAATCAAAGCCTAAAGCAATGCCATCCACGATTGAACTTGAAAAAGAAGGGAGAACTTGAAGTTCACTTTGAATAGCGAGTACATCCCATACCGCTTCTTCTTTTTTTACTTTTGGTCCAAAGCTTACATGTCCACCTAATTTGAATGATAAAATTTTCATGATTGAAAGAGCTCCTTCTTTTTTCTACATAATACAACAATATGATAGAAATTACCTCATTTTTGCGACAACATTTTTATAAGTTGTTATATCTTCATAAAATATGCATGTGAAGAGGAATATATTAACGCACTTCTACTTTTTGCTTATATGTTAATTTACGCCATATTGTTTCTAACGGTCCTTGTTTCCACTTAGATAACCAGATTTCTGCTATGATCATTTGCACAACAATAATGCCGACAGCAATTAATACCCCTGTTTCTACACTTACTTTACCATACCAGCCAAAGCCAAATTGGTAGAATAAACAAGTACCTATAATAGATTGAAGAATATACATCGTTAATGACATGCGTCCGATTTTAGCAAAAGGACTAAGTAGTTTTGGCATTATTGGCACTAAGCAAAGTAACACAATGACCCCAATATAGCCCACCGATAGAACTGGGCCCCCTATGTATACCTTTAAATAATCTAGTAAATATGTTCTTGTAAACATAATAGATAAGCTTTTTATACCAATACCGATGACCAATCCAGCAATTGCAAACGTCAGCCAGAGCCACTTCAATTCTTTAGCCCGTTCTACTAAACGCCATTTAGAGGCAGCGGCGCCTATTAACATATACGGTAAAATCGTGAACAGTGCGACAAACCACATCTCGATGCCTGCCTGCGTCGATAAATCTGTTAAGCGTTGCAAAAAGGCATCTACCCAGTTTCCTGTCCCATAAGCCGTGATGGCCTTCTCTACTGAAACGATATCTAAGTAATCATCTACTTTTGTATTAAAATTTACAATCCCTACTACAAAGAGCATAAAAGCTTGCATCAAACCATTAATAATCAAAGCACTCGCTAATAGCCAGATGGGACTCAATCGTAGTAAAAGCACTAAGAAAACGCCACAAAATGCATACATCATTAATATGTCGCCCCACCAAATTAGCACAGCATGGATAAAACCAAAAGCAAACAGGATGGACAGTCTACGAAGCCCCAGCGTATAAAAGTTTTGTTGACGACTTTGAGCCTTTTGCCACTGCATGGCTAGCCCATAACCAAATAGCATGGCAAAAAGCGGGTAAAAGCTGCCTTGCACATAAATATCTATATTTTTCTGCCAAACAATATCTGATGGGGTTGTAAACCATGATGCCAAATCAATATGCGGCATTGGCAAATAAAAGGTATACATATTTACAAGTAAGATACCTACTAAACTAATACCTCGTAAAATATCTAATGTTGCTATTCGTTCCTGCAACATTGTTGGTTTTAACTCCACAAAATAGCCTCCTCTTGACTAGCAGCTATGGTGAAAGCAGGGCAAGAAAAAACTTTGCCCCACTTTGCCCGTAACAAGTTCTTTATGCGTGTATGGTCTGTTCATTATCGAATAAAAATAATACTTTATCGTTCACCTTGATGTGTAAGATGGATTCAATGGCTTCGCTATAAACACGAAGCTGTACGGCATAACGACCTAGTATTTCCTTTGACAAGGCTGGCTCCTGCGCAAAATGAGATTGTATACGATCCGTTTTATAATCCAACAAGACCCAATTACCGTATTCATCCTCAAATAGGCAGTCAATGATCCCTTGCACAATTTGAGCATCACCATCTTCATCGATTCTACTAATTGTAAATGGCATTTCTCTACGTATCTGCCTTGCGCGTTGAAAGCGTTGCCCTATTTCTGTCTCAAAAAAACGATAAATTTTCGCTTGCGGAACTACTTTGCCCTCCGCCTCTGTTAAAAGCTGTCTTGCCACTAAATCCTCCACAAAGTCCCTTACAGCATCGATATGACTAAAGCCATATTGAGGAACATGCTGCATCACTGTGTGCACAGCTGTACCAATTTCAGCACCAGTTAGCTGTTGCTCCTGTAAAAAAGCGGGTCGAGGTGCAATGGACGAAGCCTTTTGCGTGATAGGAGAGGCAAAATAAAATTCAGGTTCCTCCTGGCGCTGTAAATTTTCTAATCGCTTTATTTCACTAACAGATGTTTTGGAGCGCTTTCTTGTAGATTTTTGATAGGCATACTGCGCTTGAAAGCGGGTAGTGATTTCAGCCAGCAAGTCCTCATCCTCTTGCATCGCAAGCACTTGCTGTACTTCATCGCCCATCGCCTCTATCTCATATGAATAATGCTTTGTATCGATGGCTTGAACCCACCAATGTGATTGATCCTCCACTTCTTTATAAGATGTGCTTGCTACTACTGCAAAATCTGCATGTCTTGCTACTGCTGGGCCAACCCAGTCCAAATAGCTGTTAGCTCTTGCACGTAAATATTCTTGAAGCGGTGCATCCATTGGTAAACTTTGTGCGTCCTGCCAGTTGTCGCGTGTTTTCTCCCAGTTCTTCACTGAGCCTACTAAAATCAAACGCTCCTTCGCACGAGTCATCGCAACATATAAGACACGCATTTCTTCTGCACGCATCTCCAGTTCTTTTTTCTCCTTCAATGCTAAAAACGGTAACGATGTATAGGTGATACGATTTTCGGGATCAATGGCCTTAACAGCTAGTCCAAAATCTTGATCAAACAAATAGGGTTGATGAAAATCCATTTTATTAAACGGACGTCCCATTCCTGCCACAAAGACGACTGGATATTCTAACCCCTTGGAAGAGTGTATTGTCACCAGACGTACTACATCATCCTTTTCGCCAATTGATTTGGCCGTACCTAAATCATCGCCACGCGTACGCATACGATCAATAAAGCGTAAAAAACGGAATAGCCCACGAAATGCTGTTTTTTCATACATTAATGCACGATCATGTAATACGCGTAGATTTGCTTGACGCTGTTTGCCATTCGGCATTGCCCCAACCATTTCATAATAATGTGTATCTAAATAAATTTTCCAAATTAAATCTGATAATGATCCACGACGTGCTAAATCACGCCAATTTTCAAAGGCTAGCATAAAGCGTTGCAACTTCTCAAATGTAGTGGTTTGCACACCATGTCCTTCACTACGAATAAATTGTCGTAAAGCATCATAAAAAGGTACCTTTTGATCGGCTAAACGAATTTTCGCCAGCTCATTTTCCGTTAAACCAACAAACGGTGCGCGCAGTACAGAGGCTAAGGGGATATCCTGATAGGGATTATCGACTACCTTCAGGACATTTAACATAATCATTACTTCGAGTGCGTCAAAATAGCCTTTAGATGATTCTGCATAGAGTGGAATCCCTGCCAGCTTAAATTCCTCTACTAAGTCTGTTGACCATGTCATCGAGCGCATTAAAATCACAATATCACTATACTTTAATGGTCGCTCTGTTTTTGTTTTCGTATCGTATACGGTTGTTCCATCTTCCATCATTTGACGTATACGATCGATAATAAATCGTGCCTCGTATTGTGATTTTTTTAATTCCTCTAGCTCCGTTGCCTCATTGCTTAGTTCTTCCAGTTCTTCTGGTGTTTCCTCTTCCTGTGGTGGATGCAATACGACCAGCTCAACAGGTATTTCTTTATCATCATAGGGCGCAGCAGGCTTTAGTGACGCATTGTCATCATACGAAATCTCACCGACACGCTCACCCATAATTTGTGCAAAAACATAGTTTGTAGCATTTAATACTTCTTTTCGACTTCGGAAGTTAGCGTTTAAATCAATTCGCATCCCCGTTACATCAGGTGACTCCAAGTATTCACTATATTTTCTCATAAAAAGCTTTGGCTCAGCTAATCGGAAACGGTATATACTTTGTTTAACATCCCCAACCATAAAAAGGTTGCCGTCTTGTTCTTCACCCGTTTTGACAAGCTGTAAGATGGTTTCCTGTAGCATATTGGTATCTTGATATTCATCCACAAGTACTTCTTTAAAACGCTTTTTCATATCTAGTGCAACCGGTGATGGATGAAGTGCACCATCTATCTCTACCGTTAAAATTTGAAGTGCATAATGCTCTAAATCTGAAAAGTCAATGATTCCCCGTTCTAACTTGGCTAGTCGAAATTGTTCACTAAATGTAGTGGTCAATTCAACTAGCGTAGCAATGGTCGGTGCCATTAACTTTATTTCCTCAAGTAGCCGTGCAGGCGTACGAACAAAATACGTCTCCTTGATTTTATTCATCATTTTTTTGGCTGCTTCTCGTTTTTTCTTCGCAAGCTCCTGTAGCTCTACATTAACTAGTGCATCCTTCGATACCCGCTTTAAGGTAGACCATTTAACCGTTGCAAAATAATCAAATAGCTCCTGCCATGTCCCACTTTGACTAATGCGTATCCCTTCCTGAATCATAGCAAAATCTACCTCTGCCGTTTCTGCATAGGGTGCAGGTCCATCTGGTTGTAATGTAATTGTGCGCATTTCAGAAATTAGCATAAACGCCTCTTCCAGGCTATGACGTACGGTTAATTTGACGTATTGAGATAGCTCTAAATCATCGATTGTCACTTCCTCAGCTAATTCATATGCTTTCGGCAGGCTCCAAAGCCATTTTTGAGGCTCTGCATGGACACGAGACGTATCATAAAGTTTACTAATCAGCGTTTCGATGGCTTGATCATCACGATCTGAGGTAAAGCTATCGACAAGACGATAGATAGCTTGTACGTGAGCCTCATCCTCAGCATCGTAGGCATCTTCTAAAACTTCTGCTAAAACATCATCTCGCAATAATGCGATTTCTGCTTCATTGGCAATACGGAAGCCTGGGTCTATATCAAGTAAGTAGGCATATTGCTTCACAATTGCTAAACAGAATGAATGTAGCGTAGAAATTTGTGCTTTATTCACAAGACTTAGCTGCCGTCTTAAATGATTAGATGTTGGATTTTCTGCTATCGCCTTTTCTAATGCCTCAGACATACGATGGCGCATTTCAGCGGCTGAGGCATTTGTAAAGGTCACTACCAATAGTTCATCTACATTGATCGGGTTTTCAGTAGCAATGACTTTTTCAATCATACGATTGATCAGAACCGCTGTTTTCCCCGACCCTGCTGCAGCCGAAACGAGTGTATCTTGACCGCTAGCATAAATGGCCTTCCACTGATCGTCTGTCCATGTGACATCTACTGGCTTAACAGGAATTGTTTGTACCATGCTATTCTATCTCCTTCCGAATTTTATCGACAATATCATTCGGCTTTGCTTGCATTAATTGACGATAGTTTTGTTTACCATCTGATGGATCAAATTGGCAAACCGCAGCAAATTGACAATAATCACATGCCGTTTTGGCTTTTAATTTATAGGGGCTAATGGCCGTATCACCAGATAAGATACCATTCCCTGCCTCCTGATGTTTACGACGAACAAAATGCTGCAACTTTTTCATATCATTGACAGGAACTATACGCGATTGTGACTCAGACGGTGTCCCATCTTTTTTCATATAGACAGGAATGATTTTTGAATGTCCGCTACTTTCCTCCAATTGCTCGTCCATCGATAAAATCGCTTCAGCATTTTCAGATAGCAAACCTTTCATTTTATACTGCTTTAAACGATCCTCTTCTATTTCACTGTCCGTCAAATCTTTATCCAGCTTCAGCATCGGATTATGAACATGGACATACAGTACCCCTGCTGGCTCTGCTTCACCTGAGAGCCAGTAAGAACTATTTTCCATTGCCACATCTAAATACGTTAGGACCTGTAAGGATAATCCGTAATAAACCTCATTTAAATCAAGGTCACGAGCTGAGGATTTATAGTCGACAATCCGCAAATAAGAGCGGTCATCTATCGTTGCACTATCCACTCTATCAATACGTCCACGCATAAACATTTTCTTACCACCAGTCAAATCAATCTCTAATGGTGGTAGCTGTTCATGTTGTCCAGGACCAAACGACGCCTCAATTGCAATTGGTTTGAAGTGTGATACATTTGCATGCTGTGTCAGTGCTGTCATTGTACGCTCAACAATTCGAATTAGCTTACGCTGAATATAGCGATAGCGGGCACTGGATAATAGGATTTGATGGGAAAAAACTGGAACAATTTGTTCTACTGCTTGACGTGCTAATTGTTTAATTTGCCTTGTTGTTAAACGAATCCAAGATAATTGCTGACGATGTGTTTCCTCTGTAATCCACTTTAATGCCTCATGGAATAAGTCACCCATTGCAAACGTTTCTAGCCGATACTCAGCTCGTTCTTCAAGACGTAGGCCATACGTAGTGAAATGAGAAAAAGGACATCTGAAGTATTTCTCAATTCGCGACACACTGGATGTTAGCTTCTGACCATATAATTCCTGTGTAATATAGGTTTCAAGTGGCTCAGCCTCATTTTTATGGGTAATTGGATAAAGTACGCGGTCGAAAATGAGTGCCCAATACGGATCTTGTTTATAAAATCTTTGTAAAGCTAGCCATTCTGGCGCTAGTTCACGGCTATGTTCAGCTTGACGTAGCTGTACCATTAGATGTGCCAATGCAGTCCTTGGATGGCGTAAATATGGTAAAACATCCCCATCTAGTAATTCAATCGGATCGACTACCACTCGTTCTATCGAAACACCACTTAATAAGCCAGCCTTTTTGTCATTTCCTATTATTTTCTTAATATAAAGTGAGGCTAGAAGTGCCTTGCCTTCCTCATCCGCCGTAGGATAGGTCATATACAATTTGTTAGATGGCGTTGTAATAGCGCGATAGAACAAGAAATTTTCCTGTAATAAACGATTAGTAGAGGTAGGAGCAAGCTCATAGCCAATTTGACTAAACCATTCACGTTCGATATCTGACAACAAGCCCTCATACTCCATCCGAGTTGGATAAACACCATCATTCATTCCTATTACAAAAGCGACTTTGATATTGGATAAACGAGCTAAATCAACAGTAGCCACCATTACTTCATCAAGGGTTGGCGGAATTCTTGAAAATTCTAATGTATCAAAGCCTTCATCAAGAATTTTGGCTGCTTGCTCTACAGACATCTCCTGCTCTCCAAACATATAAACGAATTGGTCAAGAACAGCAATCCATTCATTCCAAGCTTGTTCATGTTCACTTGCAGCTAATGCGTCACCTCGCTCTAGCTCACGATCTTTCATGGCTTGCAGTTTATCATATACCTGTAATGACTCTATAAGTTCAAATAAAGCAGTCGCAATATCTCTGCCATTCTTGGCGCTATCAAGCTTGTCTTGTAAAAGTTTTAGAGGTTTGCGAATTTCATCTCGAATGGCCTCGATTTCTGCCTGCATTGCACGCTCTTCATCTGTTTGTACACGCGAATGGAATTCTAGACCTCGATATTTTTTATAAAACCAACGTGCCTCCTCAAACCATCGTTCACCATAGATGCCTTGTGCCAAGCAATAATTTTCTAATCGATCTGCTCGCTCACGCCAAATTGTTAGCTCAGCTTGTAATGGGAAAAACAAATCGGTTTTGACACTACGAAAAACTGGCTCATATTTCCAATTCGAGGTCGTAACCTCCAAGGCTGAACGACTTAGCTCTATTAATGGATGATGTAGCATTGTCTTTTTTGTATTTGTAAAAATAGGAATTTCATATTGTTGGAAAATACTTGTAATAAGTGGATCGTAGAGATCTGCTTGTCTATACAAAAGTACGATATCCTGATAGCGAAAACCGTCTTCTCTTGTCAGTTTTGTTATTTCCCGGGCAATCGCATGTATCTCTGCTCGACGATTTGATGCTTCAAGCACGGTTACATCTCCTGAAGTTTTTATCGTTTGAGGCTCCAAATCAGCAAACTTTGCCTCCACATGCTGTAAATCTTTAGAATGAAATCTTTGAGTCTTATAAAAATGTAATGGTAATTCAACATCAATGCCCTCTTCTTTTGCTATATCATGAAGACGTTGATTCGTTAACGCTGCTTCATGGAATAAAGCTTGTTCATCAAAGGCTTCATCCATATGATCAAAGGGAAGGACGACAGTTACTTGCTTCGTTACCTTTAACAATTCACGAACCAGTTCTAACTCTCGCACAGTGAAGGCGGTGAAACCATCAATATAGATGGTCGCTTGCTTCATCGTTTCTGCATACTTCAGTTGCTCCGTTAAAATCGGATAATAGCCCTCGCTGTCAACATAGGTCGTACCAAGTCGTTCCTCCAATGCCTGCAAAACGACATGTAAATCATTCGCTTTCGCCTGCAATGTATTAGGTGCATCTATTGCCTTTAACGATTCCGTTACCTCTGCCAAGACTGAGCTATTGACGCTATAGCGACTAAATTCTCTTAAAAGGGTTTCAATTTCCTCCGTAAAGCCACGTTTTCCTGCTGCTTGTCGAAATAAAGAAAACTCGCTTTTTTGTTCCTCCAAAAGTTTACGTATAAGCATTCGATACCCATAGCCATTCACTTCTTTACGAGCAATACCTCCTGTTTCCTGTAAAACCAACCATGCTAAACGTTTAAACGTCATCACCTGTGCTCGAATCAAGCCTTGTAAACCATGCTTATTTGTCAGCTCATATTCCGTAGAATAAGACATTTGGTCAGGCACTATAATGAAAATTGGATGTCCCAATGGATCTGTCTTTAATTGCTCAACAATTTCCTGATGAATAAATGCTGATTTCCCTGTTCCCGAACGTCCTGAAACAATACGCAATGTCATTTACTTTCCCCCTCCTCATTAACTTGCTGTTGCGGGTGTCTCTTTTAATGAAATAAAAATTTGTACTTTTATTTGAGCGATTCTTTCGCTGAATTGATTACTTCTTATCTATTTTGGAGCGGCTTCTCCAGACTATTGATCGCTTCTCATCTATGGTGGAGCAGTTTTCCCAGCCTACTAAAAACAACATAAATCATCTATCTTAAATTCTATCGAAAAAAACTAGTAAATACTATCTATCAACCTTCACCTACCTATAAAAGGTTAATTTATTACACAAAAAAGCAGCCTCTTCACATAATGAAAGAGGCTACAGTTTATTTACTTAACTGGCATGGTGGTCCTGCTTTTTCGTCAAATTTCGCGCTTGCTTTAAATCTCTTTCTACACGGGCATTCAAACGCTTCTCTATCAACTTCCCAACCCACCATAAAATAACAATGGCCACAGCTGCAATTATCAATCTCACTGGGCTTGTCAAGAGCGATTTTAAATCATAGCCCAATACACTCATACCTAAAATCATGACAAACTTTCCTGCAAGCAAAACGATTAAGTAAAATTTTTTATGGATATGTGACAATCCCGCTACAATATTGACAATCACAGATGGTGTAAAAGGGAAGCAGAGGAGGACAAAAAGAGGGCTGATGCCATTCATATCCACCCATTTAATAAGCTTCTGTACTTTTTTACTACCTGTTAAAAATTGTAATCTTGGATGTTTGCCAAAATGACGCACAAGTAAGAAAACCGCATAGGAGCCAGCTACAGAGCCTAGCCAAGATAATAGAAATCCTAGCCATAAGCCGAATGCACTGGCATTCGCCACAACGAATACGACTAATGGTAGGAATGGTAAAAACGCCTCTAAAAACGGGAGCAGTAAACCAATGATTGGGCCGAACGTTCGATACTGTGCCGCAACCTGTTCAATATTTTCTACAGTAAACCATTCATTCAATATCGACACCTCTATTTATACTGTAAAATTAAATGAAAAATTGTTAACCCTTCTGAAGTATTGCGATATTCATGGGGTTGATGCCCTGAGAATACTAGTGTATCCCCTTCATCTAGTAATTCATGCATGTCTCCAGCAGAAATAACTGCTTGTCCTTTAATAACCATTACAGTTTCCTCTACCCCTTCTGTATGGGCTTCACTCCTACTAACTGCCCCTGGCTCCATTTCAACCTTATAAAACTCCCAGCCTCGCTCTGGATTATACGGAATTATGGAGTAAACACGATAGCGTCCCTCATCCTCATCTACATGTGGTACATCTTTACTGCTATAACGCATGTAATGGGCAGTTGGCGGCTGTAATAATGAAGAGAATGACATACGCATACCCGCTGCAATTTTCCAAATTGTTGAAACAGTTGGATTGGCCTCCCCTTTTTCGATTTGTGCAAGCTGTGCTTTACTGACACCTGTCGCTTTGGCCACATCATCGAGACTTAAATGACGTTGCTGTCTAATTTTCTTTAATTGAAATGCTAAATTTCGACTCATTTGTTCCATCTTTACTCACCAATTTCTATTGTTTATTTTATCAGACATATGTATACTTTAATAAACATCAAGAACTATCAAACAATTCCATCAATAGTATACATGGAAATTATCAAGAAAGGATGACCTATTTATGACAAGTACAACAGAGCTTCAACATGATGACACAACAAGCTCTTCCAATGACAGTTTTTTACAAGGCGTGAAAGATTGCGTGCCTACATTACTCGGTTATATTAGTATAGGACTTGCATTTGGGGTTGTAGGTTCCGCTTCAGGGTTATCTGTCCTTGAAATCGCGCTATTAACGATACTGATTTACGCAGGTTCTGCACAATTTATTTTTTGTGCACTTCTTTTAACAAGTAGCCCTGCCTCTGCTATCATTGTAACCATTTTCGTAGTGAATCAACGTCATTTATTAATGAGTTTAACATTAGCACCTCACTTTACGCGCTACTCCATGCTTAGAAATGTTGGCTTTGGTACATTATTAACGGATGAAACCTTTGGTGTAGCAGTCACAAAGCAAATGCAAACAGGTAAATTATATGGTAAATGGATGGATGGGTTAAATATAACAGCCTATATCTTCTGGATTCTTTCCTGTGTTACGGGTGCCTTTTTAGGACAGTGGGTAGCAAATCCTGAAAAATGGGGTTTAGATTTTGCCTTGGTTGCCATGTTTGTTGCACTTTTAGTTTTGCAATTGAGCAGTGTTGGTAAAAGTAAAATCATGCATTATATCAAGTTAATTGGCTATATGGCGGTTATTATGTACGGTCTTTCTTATGTAGTCCCTTCACATGTGGCTGTGCTATTGGCAACTGTGATTGTCGCAACAATTGGGGTGGTGACAGATAAATGACAACAACTTCTTATATGGTCTGGCTTATTATCGGCTGCGCACTTGTAACATGGCTACCGCGTGTCATTCCATTTATTTTTGTGCGTAGTGTAACACTACCTGATGTTGTGCTAAAATGGCTTAGTTTTATTCCTGTTTGTATATTAAGTGCTCTTGTCATTGAAAATTTAATAGATACTGAAAGCGGCAAAGTAGTGACACTTGATTGGCCAGTCTTTATTACATTTGTTCCTACTCTTATTATTGCCCTTGTCACAAAAAGCTTATCGATTACAGTAGTTGCAGGAGTAATCATTATGGCAGCAGTGCGATTTTTCATGTAAAAAGGTCAGTCCTATTGCCTGGACTGACCTTTCCTTATTTATTCATTTTACTTGCTAGCCAAAAGCCTACTGTTAATGAAAATGCATCGATAACGAAAATAATAGGTGGGGATGTATAGCCTGCATATACAGAGGCAGCAATAAGTGCAATGGCTAATAATAATGCAACATAGCGGTTATAGGTAATTCTAGTGAATAGTAATACCAATAAAGCTGGTATGAATAATGCTAGCATCATTTTCCCAAAAACGTCCATTATACTTCCCTCGGCTCAGCTAATAATAATCCAATACGATAATGATCATTGCTATAAATCACATGTTGTGTTAAACGTAATTCATTGTTTCGGTCTAAAACCTCTAGACGACAATGAGCTGCATTTAATTGCAGTGCTTCATATAACTCATTTTCTGTAAAAATTGACACACCATTTACTTTGCGGATACATTCTCCTGCAAGTAAGCCCATCTTCTCAGCAGGTGAATCAGGAAGAACAGCTGCAATAATAGCCCCCTTCGTACTTGGCGCAACTGCATAATGATCTGTTTTTTCCTGTTGTGCAAAGTAGATAGCAATTATAATGCGGATAATTACACCAACAGCAAGTGTAATGAAGCCAATCACTGGCTCAAAATATGCAGCCAATCCTCCTATTAAAATAAGCTGTCCTAGTAAAAAGACAGGTCGGCCAATTTTTGGATACATGTAGGCTGGTAATTCCTTTCTTGTCAGTTTAGTAAAGCCAATGACAAGTGGAAATAACACAAGTGCAAAGCTATTATGACCTATCGTAAACTGTGGCCAATATGGGAATATAGCCGAGATCGCATCACCAGGAATAACAAAGAAAATAGGTAATACCCATACATTTTTTGACCGATAGACAATTGCCTGCATACCCCGCTTCGTTTTCTCAATACAAGGTGTTGTAACCTTCATCGCCATACGTCGAATTAATAGCCCTTCTGCAATAACACAAAGGCCCGCAAGAATGGTAATTGTCACAATTGCGCCACTCTCTAAATGGACATCCTCTACTGAAATTTTCCACCAGGAAAATGACCAATTGTAATAGGACATACCCCATATGGCAAGTGTGGCAATCCCCATTGTCAAAATAGGCGACATTGCATTCATGACAAACAAGATAAGTGCTACTATAGAAACTGCCGTTAAAATGATTAAAAATTCCTTTGGGACAGTTAGACCTGCTCCAATACTAATGATAGAAATAATTAGTGCATAGAGCCACCCATCTTTCCATTGTCCGATTAGCTCCGTCCAGCCCCAAATAATACGTCTATTAAAATATTTACGCTCCTGTTTTACTCGACGATAACCTAAAATAATAGCAAATATTATGACTATATATAGTAATGGGTTGAGTAAAAAGCGGCCAATCGCTGTTACAATTTCTATTAATATCTCACTAACCATACGAACACCCGCCATTTCTATCTTGAATACTATGAATTTATTGTATCAAAGGACTACACGCTTGCGTAGTACAAACTCATAGAAAGCTTTGTATTATGGTATTTTTGTTCTGTCTGCGAGTTTTATTGGTCAATCGTATGCAGTAAAAAACTAGTGGCCATTTGGAATTGTTGGTCATTTTGACGATCGGCTTTAAAATCCTTTAACGTTTCGTTTAAACTATTAAAGAAAGTCGTGTCCATATAAAATTCATCTTCTGCTAGCTTTAATTTTTTCTGTTTACGATAAAGATTAACGGCCTCTGCGGTCGTTTCATCCATATAGCCATCTAAACGATCGATTTGATAGCCTAGTTTCTGCAAGGCGTTTTGTGAATAGGAAATCTCTTCACTCATATCACCCACTTTAAACTTACCTGTTAGTGGATGAAGTTGAAAAGCAAATAATTCATTTTGCTCAATCATTAAACTAGCTTCAATGCCCTGCCCATGAATCCATTCACGTTTTGGTGTTAGCCATTTGTTGGTTGATAATTTAAGCTCGCCGCCATTGGAAAGCTCCCAAGATTCTTGTACAGTCCCTTTTCCAAAGCTCTTAACCCCAACAAGTGAAGCGCGTCCCCAGCCTTTTAAAGCTCCGCTCAATACTTCACTAGCAGATGCACTACCTTGATTTTGCAAAACAACAATTGGAATTTTATTCATCGTTTCTATATATTTTTCATCAAAGCCTTTTGTTTGCGTTTTTAATGGTTCCATAGCACCTTCCGCATTTTGCATATATGCAAATACTTTGCCATTGTCCAATACTGTGCTCAGTAGCGCTGCGACGCTATGTAAATAACCACCTGGATTATCCCGTACATCGATCACAATTCCTTCCACATCTTTACGAAGTAATTTACTCGTTTCTGCCACCCATTCATTGGCGGTTTTTTCACCGAATAATGAGATCACTACATAGCCAATAGCTGTATCTTCTACCTTCACTACCTCACTAGTTACCGTTTTATTGGAAATTGCTGCACGCTCCATCGTCATCTTAATATGCTTATCTTCACTTGGACGATAGACAACAATGGTTACTTTCGTTCCCTTTTCACCTTGAATTAAATGCATTAATTCACTCATCGTTTTCCCATCAATCCGTACCCCATCAACTTGTACAATTTCATCGAGTGAACGCATGCCTGCTTTCTCTGCTGGTGATGAGCGAACAGGTGACACAACGATAAACTTCCCTTTATTTTCGGTTAGTTCAATACCGATGCCTACTCGTTCTTCAGCTAGCATTTGCCGATGTTGCTCAGCCTCTTCCTTGGAGTAATACGTACTATAAGGATCTTTAATGGCATCAGCCATCCCACGAAGAGCCCCTTCCACTAATTCATCCTTTTTTGTACTGTATACTGATTTTTCTTCAATGATTGTCATAGCCTCACCAATAGTATCAACCTCCGTAACAGGCTCCTTTTTATCGCCAATATTAAACCAATCAAAGTAAATACCACTGCCCACCACCAAACTACTAAGTAGGACTCCGACACCGGCTGTTAATTTGCGCAAATCTTCCCTCCTCCGTCTCTTTTACTGTATGACTCTATTTTTTCAAACATACAAAATTACCTTTCAAATTTGTTAAGAGAGAATATTTCACTTTACACATGGATGTTGGCTGTTGATTCGCACGGATATACCTTGGTTCCTGCGAGTATTCACCTTGATTTCATGAAAAATAAAAAAATCTGCTCGTTTCCACTATAGAAAACGAGCAGATTTTTTATGAATCAATCTAGTGCATCTACATAATCATTTAACATATCCACGTCCATTGGTCCTCTGATGGCGCGTTGAATAAGGCCCTTGGAATCAATAAAATAAGTGGTTGGAATCGTGATGACTTGATAATTCAAGCCAGCTTCATTGTCAGGGTCCAATAAAATAGGGAACGTTAGCTCAAAGCTATCTCTAAATGTCATCACTGTGTCCACTTTGGCATCAGCGGTCACATCACGTTCGGCTTCTGTTAAATTGACCGCTATAATTTCAACGTTTTTCTCTTTTGCATACTCATCATAGAAGCTTTGCATATGAGGCATTTCTGCCTTACAAGGTGGGCACCATGTCGCCCAGAAATTTAAAACGACTTTTTTTCCACGAAGATCGCTTAACGTGATATCTTCCCCGTCTAAGCTTGTTAAGGTGAAATCAGGCGGTATATCGCCTTTGCTTAAGCCGGTTTCTAGCTCCTCCATATCCTTACCTAGGGCCGATTTATCAATAGCACGTTCTTCGTCAATTTGTTGTTTTACATATGTACCAATCATCGCAACCACTAATAGCACAACGATCAGCAGTCCAATATTTTTTTTCATTTCTTACCTCCCACATTGATTCGTTCATGCTGAATAGTTAAGCCCAAACAAAGTAGTATTACACTGACAGCCACAGCTGTTTGCCCTATACCAATCGGCTGGAAGATAGCCACTATCAAATAGCTAATTGTATAGAGTATGAGAGCTTGTTTCACCGCTACTAATTTCCATAATATGACGAGCGTGACTACACTTAGCACAGCTAATGTTATAACTTCACTCGATATATTGTTGTCATTAAATAGCACAGCAAGCATTTGATAAATGGATTGCGTGAGAATAATAGCCCAGCTACCAGCTATCATCTCTTGTTCCTCAAGCTGTAGACTCTGTCGCTTTCTCCATATTTGCAAAGATGCTACAATGACACCGAGAAGAACACCCATTGTTCCGCCATTAAAATAAAGCAATGTAATTGGATTGTTTACTACCGTTTTGAAATCTGTTACAAGCAAACTTAACTTCCAAACAATAATAAAGGTGAAAATGGCATCACTATATAGCTCAGACCACTTTTTAGAAAATTGTAAGCGCAAGATAAGCCACACAATAAAAAAAGTAATAAGTAAAGCGACTGCAGTAGCTGGTAAAGTTAATGTTCGGATTGAGTACCACTCTGTATTTATCAATTCAACGAATCCTCCTCCGAAAGCATAGCATAGAACCTTTTTAAAAAAAGACTATTTCACACTGTTTTAAGAAAATCTTCAGAAATAACAACAATAAAAATACCCCTCTAAGTATATATTCATCATAACATTATTTAGAATCTTATAATAGCGATGAAACTTTCAATGGAATATTTCGTAAAATGAGAAAAGGGGAGGAGTTATGCTTTCAAAGCGACTTATACTATGGATTGCTGCTATTTGTCTTAGTATTAGTGTTCTGATGCTGTACTCAGAGTATCGAACAAAGAATTTACTACAAGATTTTTTCTTAATAAAGATCTTCTAGAAATAGTAAATAAGATAACGATTTTGGAAGTTGACAATGGTACCAATAAAAGCTTTGCCATTCTCAATCGTGAAAATCCACGATTAGATGTTTGCGTTTAGACTTAAGTACTTTGGAATTAAAAAGAACCTTATTAAATAATAAAAAAGCTGGATGTTGTCTATCAATTGGATCTTACTTATTTTGACCATACATTAAAAATAATGTTCTGCAAAAATGGCTTATTGGCTATTAATGGGCAAACCTATAAGTTGGTGAATGGTGAAACATTCGATGAAATATTAAAAGCTATACACTAGAAAACGCTAGTGTATAGCTTTTATGTTTACAATGGAATATATTTCAGTGGATTTACACTGCCGACTGCTTGTCCTTTCCAAGGACCAATATGCACTTCAAAGTGTAAGTGTGGGCCAGTAGAGCGACCTGTACTACCCATGGCTGCAATTTGCTGACCTTGTGTTACTTCTTGTCCTACACTAACATTAAATGCACTTAAATGTGCATAAACGGTTGTGTAAATTTGTCCATCGATAGAGTGCGTTACAATGACAACATTACCATACGAACTAAGTGGTGCTGCGTAAGAAACAACGCCATCTGCTGCTGCCCATATTGGTGTTCCCGTTGCATTTGCAAGGTCGACACCATAATGGAATTCAGGACCTGCTCCAAGATTTCGCCAACCATATGGTGATGTTAAGCGACCATTCGTTGGTTTTATCCAAGTTCCGTTTGATTGAGGCGCATGGACTGTACCACCAGATGATCCGCCACCATTGTTAGCAGCAGCTGCTGCCGCGGCCGCGGCGGCTGCTTTACGTTTTGCCTCTTGCTGACGTGCAATTTCAGCCAAACGATTTTGTTCAGCAATAATTTGATCTTGCAATTCCTGACTTACTTCCAATGCCTCTGAGTATTCTTTTTCAAGTAATACCTTTTCTGATTTCAGCTTTTCTTGCTCTTTTTCTAATTGGTCTACTAGTTTATTTTTCTCAGTTTTTTGACTGTCTAATGATGCTTTTAATCGTTCAAGCTCAGCTTTTTTACCTTCTAGGTTTTTACGTTTCTCTTCTACACTTTGCTTTTGCTCTTCTAATTTTTGTTTATCATCTTTTTGATCTTGAATAATTTGACGATCCGCTTCCAATAATGCATTAACTGCAGAGAAACGATCAATAAAGTCTACAAAACTATTAGAGCCTAGCAAAACATCTAAATAACTTACAGAGCCCCCAGCTTGAATGGCACGTGCACGTTCTTGTAACAATAAATCGCGCTCTTCAATTTTATGCAAAAGCTCTTCAATAGAAGCTTCTAACTTTTTAATTTCCTCATTTGTTGCCCGAATATCTGCTTGTACTTTTTTAATATTACTATTAGTTTTGTCGATTTCAGCGTTCAATGCTTGAATTTGATCTAAGATTTGTTGTTGCTTTTCTTGATTAGCTGTAATTGCATTTGATTTATTGCTGATAGATGAATTTAACTGATTCTTCTTTGTTTCAACTTGTTTCTTTTCTTCTTTTAAATCCGATAAACTTGTTGCATATGCTGATGGAGTTTGGATAAAAAGAATTAGAGCAGATGCTGCTGCAAGTGTTTTTAATATGTTTTTCGCCTTACTTTTCACCGATTGAACTCCCCTTCGACTATTCTTTTCTTTTTCACAAATATCCGTTGTGACTAAATTTTTAAAAACTTACGTACTGACATGAAACTTCCCCAAATACCGATCAGTACACCAATGAGTAACAGAAGACCGCTTACCTGATACACAAGTGGAGAAAAATCTAGTAATTGAACAAGCTCTCCTTGTAAACGTGGTGCAATAATTTTATATATATTGTGGTAAAGGGTTGTGACAACCGCAATCGGAATAATTGAACCTAAAATTCCAAGCCACATACCTTCTAATAAGAATGGGATACGCACGAATGAATTTGTAGCCCCTACAAGTTTCATAATTTCTATTTCATCACGTCGAGCTATAATCGTTATACGAATTGTATTCGAAATTAAGAAAATTGCCGTAAATAATAACCCTAAAATAAGTACGATTCCTACATTACGACTAATATTTAAGAAGTTAAATAGTTTTTCAACTTTTCCTTCGCCATACATTACATCATATGTATACTCATATTTATCAATGGTTTTCGCAACTTTTGCTGTTTGCTGTGGATCAGCAGCTTTTACATAAATAACGTTACGTAAAGGGTTACTTTGTTCAAATAGTTTAAAATCATCACCGAAGTCTTTTACTAGCTTGGTTAACTCATCTTCCTTAGTGGAATACGTCATCTCGGAGACACCAGGCAATTTTTTGACTTTTTCGATGAGTGCTTTTTCAGCAGCTTCATCTGCTGTTTCATCAATTAACACTTTAATTTCGACATCATTTTCTAAATCCGTTGCTACTTTATTTAAATTCATCATAATAAGCGCAAAAACACCTACTAGAATGAGCGTAACGGTAACGGCACTGACAGAGGCAATGGTCATCCAGCTATTTCGACCAAGTGATTTGATACTTTCCCGGAAGTGGCGCTTTACTGTACTAAATTTCATAGCCGTATTCACCTCCGTGTTCATCACGGACAATTAAGCCGCCTTCAATTGCAATAACACGACGTCGAATCGTATTTACAATTTCACGGTTGTGGGTTGCCATTACAATCGTTGTCCCACGTGCATTAATTTCCTCAAATAAATTCATAATTTCCCATGATGTTTCAGGGTCAAGATTCCCTGTAGGTTCATCTGCAATCACCACTTTTGGGACATTGACGATTGAACGAGCAATCGATACTCGTTGCTGCTCTCCGCCTGAAAGTTCATTTGGAAACATTCTTGCTTTATGCTTCAATCCAACTAGTTCTAGCACTTCCATAACCCGACGTCGGATTTCATCTGGCTTTTCCTCTATTACTTCAAGCGCAAACGCTACATTCTCATAGACATTCAAACGAGGTAGCAATTTGAAATCTTGGAAAACCACACCAAGTTGACGGCGCAAAAAAGGGACCTTCTTATTCTTTAAAGTTGCTAAATCAATACCATTTACAATTATTTGTCCTGATGTTGCTTTTTCTTCACGGTACATCAATTTAATAAATGTGGATTTCCCTGCCCCACTTGGGCCAACTACATACACAAATTCGCCTTGCTTTATATTAACGGAAATACCATTTGTCGCAACAACACCGTTTGGGTATTTCTTTGTCACATTTTTCATTTCTATCATGATTAAACCACCTAAAACTCTCATCTATGTAAGAGGTATTTCTTTTACTATTATAGCACTCTATTTCTGTTTTTTTATTACAGTTTCATTTCAATCCGTGGCAGTTCCTTCTATTTCATTCTTTCCTTGCCATTATCCTTAAGAATATGACAAAAATAAAACAAGATTCGCCTCTATGTGCTAGGTCGAATCCTGTTTGAAAAGAAAAGCATTCAAGCTTTAACTTGAATGCTCCTACTGTTAAATTTGTTGTTCATCTGTTGTTGTGTAACGCACTAAAACAGCACCAGTTTTCGATTCACCCTCGATAAATAGGCGATTCGCATTTTCAACTTCTTTGTCGAAACGGACTACTTTGGATAAGAATTGATCTTGTGACTCCATTTTAGAAACATCCTGGATCCCCACATCCACTTTACCGAAATTCGTTACGACTTTACCGCTCAATGAAATTGTTCGTGGGACATATAATTCCACTGCTCCAGCAACTGTTTGAGCTTTAATTTTAGAAGAATTTGTCGAGCATGTTGTTACGACTACATGTCCATTGACAGACTTAGCTTCAACTTCATCCAATGCACCATCCAAATAAACACGCCCATTCAATGTTTCAGCCTCTAAATCCTTACCTCGAACATTCGTTAATTCAATGGAACCATTAGAAGAATCCACTTCAGCTTTTCCAAAATTAAATTTCGTACCTTTAATGGCACCGTTTAACGTTTTCACTTTTAATTCTTCGAATTCTGTATCCTGTAATGAAACACTACCATTCATTAGACGAACAGATAATTTTTCAAGTTTATCCTTTGGTACTAGCACCTTCACATTGACTTGAACAAGCTTTAATTGGCTCAAAATACGAAGTGATTGCGCTTCCTCTTTCACAACAAATTGCTCTAAGAAGTGATTACGAGTTTCTTCTTCACTTTCGTTCATCAAAGGTGCCTTTACCTTGCAAATCACCTGAATAGTTTCTCCTTCACTGGATTCCAATGAGAAGTTACCATTCGGTAATTCAACAATAATATTGTCCACATTGGCAGCAGCCACTTCTTCTGTATGGGTAAATTCAATTTTATCTCCAAATGGAGAAGCTACATCAAATTCCTTTACCTTTTTAACAGCCGTATTCATCATATCCATAAAAAGAGAACCGATTTGCGTTAAATCCTTACGAAAATCCTGCATTTCATCTTGGAAGTATTTCATAAAATCATCTTTTTTCTTGTCACCATCTTTTGATTTTTCTTCAAATAATGGCTCTTTTTCATTTGAAAAGGATTGCGTCTCTTTCGACACATCATTCATAACATGTTGAGTAGACTTGCCAGGTTGCTCTAATGCTTCTAATAATGTAATCGCCTCTTGTGCCGAAATTGTTCCTTTTTCTACAAGTTCTAAAATTCGTTGACGTTCATTTTGCATAAATAAATAGCCTCCCTCAGTTCGTTATACTATTTATACGATTCATCATGTGAAAAGTTTCACTGCAAAATTGAATAAATTGGGTCTTTTCATTTCAACATCGACAGGCTTTTACCTCTGAAGATTTTATTGCTCGTTTTTTAGATTAGTTGGATCTCTTCTGACCTCTGTTTTAGTGGGTTCTTCACATTTCGAATCATTTTCAATCTGGATTGAGCGACTTTCCCCAATTTAAGATCACCTTTCAATCCAGATTAATCATTTCCGTTCGAATGTAAAACCCTTAAGACTTAGTAGCTTCTGCTAGCAATGCATCCATTCTCATACGATCACGTTCCAGAATTGGTTTTAAGTATTTGCCTGTATAGGAGCCTGCTACTTCTACTACCTCTTCAGGTGTACCAGTTGCAACAATCGTACCACCTTTGTCTCCGCCTTCTGGACCTAAGTCAATGATATAATCAGCTGTTTTAATCACATCCAAGTTATGCTCAATAACTAATACCGAATCACCGTTTTCAACAAGACGCTGTAAAACGACAAGTAAACGAGCAATATCATCGGCATGTAATCCTGTCGTAGGTTCATCTAAAATATAGAAGGATTTCCCTGTTGAGCGTCGATGTAATTCAGAGGCTAGTTTTACACGCTGCGCCTCACCACCCGATAAGGTTGTGGCTGGTTGCCCTAATTTCATATAACCCAACCCCACATCAACAATCGTTTGTAGCTTACGCTGGATCTTTGGAATATTTTCAAAGAACACTACTGCATTTTCAATTGTCATATCGAGAATATCTGCAATACTCTTATCTTTATACTTCACTTCAAGTGTTTCACGGTTATAACGTTTGCCGTGACATACTTCACATGGTACATAAACATCTGGAAGGAAATGCATTTCAATTTTAATAATGCCGTCACCACGACATGCTTCACAGCGACCGCCCTTAACATTGAAGCTAAAGCGTCCTTTTTTATAGCCTCGTACCTTTGCTTCATTTGTTGCTGCGAAAACATCGCGAATATCATCAAAAACACCTGTATAAGTTGCTGGGTTTGAACGAGGTGTACGACCAATTGGCGATTGATCAATATCGATTACTTTTTCAAGCTCATCGATACCTGTCACTTCTTTATGCTCGCCAGGCTTAACCTTTGAACGATTCAGCTTCTGTGCCAAAGATTTATATAAAATTTCATTAATCAGTGTAGATTTCCCTGAACCAGACACACCTGTCACTGCTACAAATAAGCCTAATGGAACATCTACTTTAACATTGCGTAAATTATTTTCCTTGGCACCTTTAATGGAGAGCTTTCGACCATTTGGTTGGCGTCTTTCAATTGGTAAAGGAATAAACTTTCTACCACTTAAATATTGTCCAGTTAAGGATTTTTCATTATTCATAACTTCCTGTGGTGTACCTGCTGCCACAATTTGACCGCCATGGACGCCTGCTCCAGGTCCTACATCGATGAGATAATCTGCAGCAAGCATCGTATCTTCATCATGCTCTACCACAATCAGCGTATTTCCAATGTCACGCATATTTTGTAATGTGCTAATCAGTCGATCATTATCTCGCTGATGCAAACCAATCGAAGGCTCATCTAAAATATAGAGGACTCCCGTTAATCGTGAACCAATTTGTGTAGCAAGGCGAATACGTTGTGCCTCTCCACCAGATAATGTACCTGCTGCACGACTCAATGTTAAATAGTCTAAACCAACATTCACAAGGAAGCCCAATCGTTCTTCGATTTCTCGTAAAACTAATCGAGCAATTTGCATATCCTTTTCAGTGAGATCAAGCTCTTTAAAGAAAGTGTCTGCTTCCTGAATTGAATATTGTGTGACCTCACCGATATGTTTATCAGCTACTTTCACTGCTAGCGTCTCAGGCTTTAAACGATACCCTTTACATGAAGGGCAAGCCTGCTGTGCCATGTATTTTTCCATCTGCTCACGAACATAATCGGATGTCGTCTCTTTAAAACGACGCTCAACATTGCGCACCACACCCTCGAATTCGATCATTTGATCTCGCACATTGCCAAACTCATTTTCATAATGGAAGTGTATCTTGTCTTTTCCAGAGCCATATAAAACCTTGTCCATCTTTTCCTTTGGCAAATCCTTTACAGGCACGTCCATTGGAATATCGTAATGATCACATACAGCTTTTAGTAATTGTGGGTAGTACTGCGAACTTGTTGGTTCCCATGGTGCGATGGCATGCTCTAACAAGGAACGATCCCAATCAGGCACCACTAAATCTAAATCTACCTCTTGTGTTGAACCTAAGCCATCACAGCTTGGACAAGCACCAAACGGACTATTAAATGAAAACATACGAGGCTCTAACTCACCAATAGAAAAACCACATAATGGGCAGGCATGATGCTCACTAAATAATAACTCTTCATGTTCCATCACATCGACAAGCACACGTCCATCTGCCAGGCGTAAAGCCGTTTCTAAAGAATCACTCAGACGAGCAGCAATCCCTTCCTTCATAACAACACGGTCCACTACTACTTCGATGGAATGCTTTTTATTTTTATCAAGTTCGATAGCATCATCTAAATCACGCAATTCCCCATCAATTCGTACACGAACAAACCCCTGCTTTTTTAAATCTTCTAGCAGTTTAACATGGGTACCCTTACGTCCAGAAACCATTGGTGCAAGGAGCTGCATCTTAGTTCTCTCAGGATAGGTTAATAAACGATCCACCATTTGCTCAATCGTTTGGGAAGTGATTTCTATGCCATGATTTGGACAAATCGGTTTACCAATACGTGCATAAAGTAAACGTAGGTAATCATAGATTTCCGTTACCGTACCGACAGTAGATCGTGGGTTACGACTTGTCGTTTTTTGGTCAATGGAAATAGCAGGCGATAAACCTTCTATCGCATCGACATCTGGCTTATCCATTTGTCCAAGAAATTGACGGGCATAGGCGGAAAGGGACTCAACGTAACGACGCTGGCCCTCCGCATAAATTGTGTCAAATGCTAGAGAAGACTTTCCAGAGCCCGATAATCCTGTTAAAACGACTAATTGGTCACGTGGAATTGTGACATTAATATTTTTTAAATTATGAGCACGTGCACCTTGCACGACGATTTCAGTATTTTTCACAAGTCATTCACCCTTCTACCTTCAATTCAAATATTGTATCTCGTAACTCAGCCGCACGTTCAAAGTCAAGCGCTTTTGCTGCTTCCTTCATTTCGACTTCTAGAGAAGCCAAGAGCTGTTCTCTTTCCGCCTTTGTCAGCTTTTTGCCTTTTGTTGCCTTTGTTACATAGGATTCCTCTTCTTCTGCTACTTGTGTTGCACGAATCACATCTGGGATTTTCTTAATGATCGTTTGAGGTGTTATGCCATGCTCCTCGTTATAAGCCATTTGTAACGCACGACGACGTTTCGTTTCATCAATCGCCTTTTTCATCGAGTCTGTTACATGGTCTGCATACATAATGACATGACCATTCGCGTTTCGAGCAGCACGACCAATGGTTTGAATCAATGAACGCTCTGAACGTAAAAATCCTTCTTTATCAGCATCTAAAATTGCCACAAGGGACACTTCAGGGATATCAAGACCTTCACGCAATAGATTAATACCTATTAGCACATCATACGTTCCTTTGCGTAGCTCACGGATAATTTCAATACGTTCTAGTGTCTTAATTTCTGAATGTAAGTATTCAACTTTTAAGCCCATTTCCTTCAGGTAAGCCGTTAAATCCTCAGACATTTTCTTCGTTAGCGTTGTCACTAAAACTCGCTCATCACGCGCAATTCGATCTTGTATTTCATCAATTAAATTATCAATTTGACCTTCAATAGGACGTACATCAATTAATGGATCTAATAATCCAGTTGGACGGATAATTTGCTCTACCATTTCTGGTGTATGCTCCAGTTCATAAGGACCTGGTGTGGCTGATACATAAATCGCTTGATGTACGCGGTTTTCATACTCTTCAAAACGTAATGGACGGTTATCTAGAGCAGATGGCAATCGGAAGCCATGTTCTACGAGCACTCCTTTACGTGCTTGGTCACCATTGTACATTCCTCGAACCTGTGGAAGTGTTACGTGACTTTCATCAACCACAAGTAAAAAGTCTTCGGGGAAATAATCTAGCAAAGTATATGGAGTAGCACCTGCTTCACGCAATGTTAAATGACGTGAATAGTTTTCAATCCCAGAGCAAAAGCCCATTTCACGCATCATCTCTAAATCATAGCGTGTACGCTGTTCTAAACGCTGTGCCTCTAGTAATTTATCTTCTGCACGTAATAATGCAAGTCGTTCCTCTAATTCTTTTTCAATGTTTTCAATCGCTTTACGCATTTTCTCTTCTCGTGTAACGAAGTGAGATGCAGGGAAAATAGCAACATGCTCTCGATCCGATAAAATCTCTCCCGTTAGTGCATCTACCTCACGAATGCGATCGATTTCATCCCCAAAAAATTCCACACGAATACAATGCTCATCACGAGAGGCTGGGAAGATTTCCACTACATCTCCACGTACCCGAAATGTTCCGCGAGTAAAACTAACATCATTTCGCTCATACTGAACGTCTACAAGCTTGCGCAGTAGCTGATTACGTTCAATTTCCATACCCGTACGAATGGAAACAACCATTTCTCGATATTCTTCGGGAGAACCTAAACCATAGATACAGGACACAGATGCAATAATAATGACATCCTCACGCTCAAACAATGCAGAAGTAGCAGAGTGACGCAGCTTATCAATTTCATCGTTAATGCTAGAGTCTTTTTCTATATAGGTATCTGTCTGCGGTACATAAGCTTCTGGTTGGTAGTAATCATAGTAGCTGACAAAATATTCAACGGCGTTATTTGGGAAGAACTCTTTAAATTCACTATACAACTGGCCAGCTAGTGTTTTATTGTGTGCCATAATTAGTGTTGGTTTTTTGACTTGCTGGATGACATTCGAAATGGTAAACGTCTTACCTGTTCCAGTAGCACCAAGCAATGTTTGATGACGTTTGCCTGCTTTCACACCCTCCACTAATTCCGCAATGGCCTGTGGCTGATCCCCGTTAGGCTGATATGGCGCTTGTAAATCAAATGTTTGCACTCATGTCCCCGTCCTTTCTTCCAATTTGTACATATATTTTAGCATAGCAATATTAAAATTTCGAACATTTAACGAACGAATGTTTGTAAAAATTTTTTTCATCTCTAAAATTTTTATTACATAACAATACAATACAGTCAATTTAACTTGTTACTCTTATAATAGCCGTTTTATCAAGTTTTCAAGCTTTATTTATGGATGAGATTTCCTGTTTTGCTTTATGTACAGCTCACACTCTCTCAGGAGCCGGGCTATGTACTTTTAGAGCGACTCTCACTTTTTTATAAACAGCGTCTCAAACTTTTTAAATGACTTTCCCCATTCTATAAGCAAGATCACTTCTACTAACCAAAACATACAATCTTCACATCCTCTGCAACTATTTTCAAAAGCAAAAAAATCCCACTCTCCAATAGATATGGAGAGCGGGTTCGTCAACATGATTCATCTTCTGTTTGGTGTAAGGAAGTTAGTTCGGATGCGTATTGATAAAATGCGTTTTCATCTTTTTCATCGAGTGCTCTATCTATCAGAACCATGAGCTGCTCTTGCCGATGCATACGCTGGATACGATTTAAAAATAAATCTAAATAAATCTCGTTTAATAATTTCTCTGCCTCATCAACTTTTTTCGACTGACCAACGGCTTTCAGAAAATCTGTATACGAATAATATTTATCCAACGATCTCACCTCGATCCTTTTCTAAATTATATGAAAATTGAATTTAAAAAGCAATGCTTACGATTCGAAAATATCTTGGATTAGCTATTAATCAATTGATATTTAGAGCAAATTCTCTAGGCATTTCGTGCTTTTCTGAACGATTTTCAACTATTTCATTTAATTTAAGAAAGTCATATTCTGTTTTACACTACCGTTATAACTAGAAAAAAGGAGGCACTCCCTATATGACAACTAACTTTGTAAACGGCTACTTAATTTCATTCAATACTTATTTGCTGCAACCTATTCAGCATGACTCCAAAGTCTTCACGCACGTGATTGATAAGCATAATGAGCTGATTGTTACACGCAAACCGATGCATGTCCTTCGAAAATCCTGTCTCTCATTAGGATCAACTTATGAAGCCGCAAAACAATCTGCTAAACGTTTTTTCGGCAATCAACACAAGCTACCAATCGTCGTGGCCTTTGATTATGGTTATCCCTGTATTTTTTTGCCAACTTATTCACCCAGCTCCATTCACAATATATGGATAGGGCTTCATGCAATTATTAATATTACTCCTAGTGAATTGGGGTGTATTGTAACGTTAAAAAATGATAAACAAATCGAACTACCTATTCGTTATGCTTCCATTAGTAAACAATTTCTTAACGCATCTATGCTGTATAAATATTACATGAATGAACGAAAACAGCTGAGCCAAGATGCACCCTATCATCCACCCTTTTAACAAAAATTCCCCAAGAGCATCTCACTCTTGGGGAATCTGGGTATTAATTTATTTTTGAACGTAAATAGGCATTAATAAATGGATCTAAATCGCCATCCATCACAGCACCCACATTACCTGTTTCTTCATTTGTACGATGATCCTTCACCATCGAGTATGGGTGGAAGACATACGAACGAATTTGGGAGCCCCAGCCTATTTCTTTTTGCTCACCGCGTATTTCATCTAATTGTGCCTGCTGTTTATCAAGTTCTAATTGATATAGCTTCCCTTTTAACATCGTCATCGCTTTTTCACGGTTTTTAATCTGGGAGCGCTCAGCTTGACATTGTACGATCGTACCTGTAGGAATATGCGTAATACGAACGGCAGAATCTGTTGTATTAATATGCTGACCACCTGCACCTGTTGCACGATACGTATCAATTTTTAAATCCTCTGTACGAATATCGATTTCTATATTGTCGTCAAACTCTGGCATAACATCACAGGAAACGAAGGACGTATGACGGCGGCCAGACGAATCGAATGGAGAAATGCGTACTAGACGATGCACACCCTTTTCCGCTTGTAAATAACCGAAAGCATTGTGACCTTTAATCGACAATGTTACAGATTTAATCCCAGCTTCATCTCCTGGTAGATAGTCCACTGTTTCCACTTTAAATCCACGCTTCTCAGCCCATCGTGTATACATACGTAATAGCATTGAACCCCAGTCCTGTGACTCCGTACCACCAGCACCAGGATGCAGCTCTAAAATGGCATTGTTTTGATCGTATGGGCCACTTAGCAGTAATTGAAGCTCAAAATCAGCCATCTTTTGTTGGAATTCTGCTAGTTCTTTGCCTAGTTCTTCTTGTAATTCTTCGTCTGGTTCTTCACGCAAAAGTTCCAGTGTCATATCTAAATTTTCATGTGTTTCCACTAAATCTTTATATTCATTGACAATAGCTTTTAAGCCATTTCCTTCATTGATAATCACCTGAGCACCTTGCTGATCATCCCAAAAGCCTGGCTCTAGCATCATTTCATCTAGCTCCTGAATACGTGCCTCTTTGTTCTCTAAGTCAAAGAGACCCCCTAAAGTCCGCCAATTTTTTGGCTGTAGTGTCTAACACATTGCGTACATCTGCTAATTCAATCATCGTTAAATCCTCCGAACGTTAGTCATGGAGCTAACACTTTAATCATAAAGCTCCGTATCTTTTTATTATAACGTTTTTAGAAACGAAAACATACTATCTAGCAGATGTTTTGTGGAATTAAGTCAACTATCCTGCGTCTCGTCCTCAAACATATTCTTGGCAAGACGTTGAAATACTTTCACACGGTCATACTGAACAAGTAAATATTTTGTTCGTTTCTCTAGTCTATATTTTAATAAAAAAGCTCTTTGAATCCGAGACTCTAACGCGTTGACACTGACATCCACAATAAATTCCTTGCCATTCATAAAAGTAACCTTTGTCCTCTTTTTATCCACAGCGACATAGTCATCTATATGATGAACAGCGAACCAGATACAGTCAGGATGTAAAGGAGACCTACTAGGGAACCATAAAATATTACAACGTTCGTGCACGACGATAGGATTTTTATTAAGCTTGCCTAGGATCATTTTCGAGCCATCGAACGCTCCTCTTAAACTAGAACCAAAATAACGCAGATTAAAGTCCAATAATTTCGTTGGTGGTAACGTAGATATATACTCATTATTTTTCTCATACACCTGCGTACATAAATTTCCAAAGGAATCATACACAGGCATATACATCATTGTTTCACTATTCATAATATCTTTTTTATGCATCTATAGTCCCCCTTTATACATTTTATGTTGCTTCCAGTCAAAATAAAAAGGAATATACAATTATGCGTACATTCCCGCTATTTTCAATGAGTAAGATTGCTTGAAAATTCCGATCCTCCTTAAGACTTAGTATCACCATCAAAAATTCAGGATAATAATAGGATAAATAACTTGTACTATATACCTATTATTACAGCTATTGTATACCCATATTTTTCAATTGTCTATAAATTCTGACTTTTTATACTAAAATTTCTTCATTTTTGAGTAATTTTAAAAAGAAAAAATCATTTTAACACGTAGTTAAAATGATTTTTTCACCTAGATATTATTGAGCTGTGCCATGACAGTTTTTAAATTTCTTGCCGCTACCACATGGACATAAATCATTACGGCCAATGTTTTCAGCTTTACGTACTGGTTGCTTTTTCGGCGCAGAGCCACCTTCTTCTTTTGGATTAACAGCCTGCCCCTTTGCCACCTCTTCACGCTCCAGATTATTGCGGATTTCTGCTTTCATCGCATATTTCGCAACATCCTCGCGAATAGAGGCTACCATATCCTCAAACATCGCAAAGCCTTCTTGTTGATATTCACGAAGTGGATCGTTTTGACCATAAGCACGCAGATGGATACCTTGACGTAGTTGATCCATTGCATCAATATGATCAATCCATTTTGTATCGATTGATCGTAATAAAATAACCTTTTCAAACTCACGCATACGCTCTGGTGTCAGTTCTGCCTCTTTTTCATCATAACGAACATGAACAGCATCAGAGATTAGCTGATTAATATCTTCAGCAGACTTGCCTTGGAAATCAGATACTTTAAGTTGACCTTCCTCTAAAAGATTAGCCGCTACAAAGTCTTCAATAGCCTTTAGGTTCCAATCCTTCTGTTCACCTTGAGTATACAGGCTAACAACATTATCGATTGTTTCTTGAATCATAGACTCAACAAGCCCACGCATATTTTCTGTTTCTAGTACATCATAACGCTCTTTATAAATAATCTCACGTTGCTGACGTAGTACATCGTCATATTGTAATAATCGTTTACGCGCATCAAAGTTATTACCTTCGACACGTTTCTGCGCTGATTCTACAGCTCTCGACACAACTTTAGATTGCAATGGCTGGGAATCATCCATACCTAAGCGCATCATCATCGACTTCATATTATCAGAGCCAAAACGACGCATTAAATCATCCTCTAAGGATAGGTAGAATTGTGTAACCCCTGGATTCCCTTGACGACCAGAACGTCCACGAAGCTGATTATCAATACGACGTGATTCATGTCGCTCTGTACCGATTACCGCTAAACCGCCAATTTCGAGTACTCCTTCGCCAGGTTTAATATCTGTACCACGTCCAGCCATGTTTGTTGCAATTGTCACTGCACCCTTTGTACCAGCGTTCGCAATGATTTCAGCTTCACGTTCATGATTTTTCGCATTTAATACATTATGAGGAATTTTATGTTTATCCAATAGTTTAGAAATAATCTCAGACGTTTCAATAGCAACTGTACCAACAAGAACAGGTTGACCAGCTCTATGACGCTCTGCGATATCAGCAGCAACTGCTTTATATTTCCCTTCCATCGTTGCAAAAATCAAGTCAGCACGATCATCACGAGCAATTGGTTTATTCGTTGGAATAGCGACAACATTCATATTGTAAATATTACGGAATTCCTCTTCCTCTGTTTTCGCTGTACCTGTCATCCCTGCAAGCTTTTGATACATACGGAAGTAGTTTTGGAAGGTAATTGTCGCCATTGTCATCGATTCATTTTGAATCTCAACGCCTTCTTTAGCTTCAATCGCTTGGTGTAAGCCATCAGAATAACGACGACCCTTCATCAAACGACCAGTAAAGCCATCAACGATCACAATTTCGCCATCCTGCACAACATAATCGACATCATTATGCATACTAACATGCGCCTTTAATGATTGATTGATCGCATGATTTAAACGAACATGTGTCAAATCAAATAGATTATCGATGCCAAATGCTTTTTCTGCCTTTTCCACACCTGCATCTGTTAACGTAACACCTTTTGTTGACTCTTCATACGTATAGTCTGTCTCTGCATTTAACATACGCACAAACGCATTAGACTGTTTATAAAGCTGTGCTGATTTCCCAGCTTGACCCGAAATAATTAATGGCGTACGAGCTTCATCAATTAAGATCGAGTCCACCTCATCAATGACAGCATAGTGCAATGGACGTTGTACACGTTCCTCTTTGTAAAGCACCATGTTATCACGTAAGTAGTCAAATCCTAGCTCATTGTTTGTACTATACGTAATATCTGCCTCATAAGCAGTACGTTTTTCATCTTTTGAAAGGCTATTTAAATTAAGCCCAACAGATAAGCCTAAGAAATTATAAAGTTGTCCCATTTCAGCAGCATCACGACTCGCTAGGTATTCGTTGACTGTTACAACATGTACACCTTTACCAGTGATGGCATTTAAATAAACAGCCATTGTCGCTGTTAAAGTTTTACCTTCCCCGGTTTTCATCTCCGCAATATTCCCCTCATCAAGAGCGGCTGCCCCCATGATTTGAACGCGGAATGGGTACATCTCTAATACACGTTTTGCCGCTTCTCGACAAACAGCAAACGCTTCGGCACGAATCGACTCTAAATGCTCACCCTCAGCATAGCGCTTTTTAAATTCATCTGTTTTCGCTTGTAGTTGATCATCTGAAAGCTGTTCCATTTGAGAAGCGAAACGCTCAACTTGGTCAGCGATTTTTTCTAATTTTTTTAGCTCACGTTTATTGAAATCAAATAATTTATTTAATAGGTTTGCCATGAATGTTTTTCACTTCCTATATAGATTCAACTTTCATTTTACCATTGTGTAACAGTTTCATGCAAACTGTCACCCCGGCTACATATGATTGTCATACCAAAAAAAGGCCCTCGCCATCGCGAGAGCCTTTGTCATCATGAAGTTTTAAGTTGTTTCAATTAAGCCATATTTTCCATCTTTACGTTTATATACAATATTTGTGCCGTTCGATTCAGCATCTGTAAAGACATAGAAATCATGTCCAAGCATATTCATTTGTAGAACTGCCTCTTCTTGATCCATAGGTTTTAAATCAAATTGCTTTGTACGAACAATTGAGTATTCTTCTTCCTCTGACACAGCATCAGCGGCTGCTTGAGTAGTAGCAAAATAAAGGCCTGCACCTTCACGCTCGCGGAATTTACGGTTTACTTTTGTTTTATGTTTGCGGATCTGACGCTCTAATTTATCAACAATTAGATCAACAGCAGCATACATATCATTATGACGCTCTTCAGCACGAAGAGTTAGATTCTTCATTGGAATAGTAACTTCCACTTTAGTTTGTTTGTCATTGTAAACCTTTAAATTGACATTAGCGTTGGCATTAACATCTTCGTTAAAATAGCGTTCAACTTTATCGATTTTGTTCTCAACATACTCTCGAATAGCTGGAGTTACCTCAATATTTTCACCACGAATGTTAAAGTTTAACATGTAAACTCCTCCTTTATAACTGCTATACTATCTATTTCTACACAAGTGTGTGAAATTCCTCTAAAATCATTCTTTTTTTTACAAAAATTTTTATAAATTATTATTTAGTTTTTTCGCTTCTGCTGCTTCCTTTTTTCGTCGAAGCTTTAGTTCTTCAATAATCAAATCTTCCACGGGTCCTTGATTATTGAAATAGATGCCGTATTGCTTGCCGCTCCCAAATGGACGACTCCAAATCACTTCTCCATAAGCGCGAACTTCTTGTGTATCAAGCACAAAATGGATATCTAATGGAGGAGGGGTTATACCTAAATCCACTTCCGTAAACATCTTTAATCCACGTGGGCTTATATCCAACAAGTCAGCCATAGCCGTTTGTCCATGATTGACCTTCCCATTCTCATAAATAGCAAAAGTTATTTGAATAGGCTCCTTAAATTTAAATCGGAAACCTTCTTGACGCTTAAAAATCATATTCCCACCCCAGTACTCTTTTAAACATGTTTATTGCTTTGATTATGCCATGATGCCCAACTAACAGCCACAGGGAATAAGTAACATATTTTACCGTTGAATAGCCTAATTTATGACTATTTCATGATCATAACGGTTTAACAAAAAAGAGACCATCTCTTTCGATGGTCTCTAATTGTGTCTAAATTTGTCCGCTGTTTCCCTGACCAAATTGCTGTTGTCGATTAATGCGAATTACTTCCTTCCACGTATCGCGAAATTCCGTCACAAATCCTTCCACTTCCTCAATAATGGCTACATCATTTTGAATGTTGGCTTCTACTAAACGATGATTCATATATTCATAAAGAGGTAGCATTTGTTTCGAAATCTCAATATCCATATTGAGTGTAGACATCAGTTCACTAATAATCGCCTGAGCTTTTTGAATGTTTGTATTTTTCTCTTGAATATTTTTATCTTGGATAGCTTGTTTCGCCTTATGCAAGAATTTTAAGCATCCATTATAAAGCATTAATGTCAATTCGCCAGGTGAAGCTGTAGTCACACTATTTTGTTTATACGCGTTTTGTGCTGTTAAATTTGCTGCCAATAAAGGACAACTCCTTTGAAAGGTTACTTATTTACTAGTTTAAACCATTTTCAGAAGAAAAGCTATTTACGTCTCAGCGTAAATTTGTCTGGATTTTGAATTGTATGATCACAATTCACTCCTTTTAAAATCGGATGACATCTGCCAATGCTTTATCTTCATTCAGCTAGCAACTTCCAGCACGATGAATGAAGATAAACTATTAATTTTTTTTGTCATAATACATGCCATCCATTACGCGAACATTCGAGTAAGGATTATAATATTGCTGTTCACTTTTCTTCGTTTTTTGTAGGTTTGCCATGTCTTGTTTGACGGTATTCATTACAACAGCCAATCGTTCTTTTATACCATTATCTAATTCTAGCAATGTTCGATGAATACGATTTTGATTATCAAAACGAAATCCTTCTTTCATTAAGTTTTCCATAATCGTACCACGCTTGTCCAGCATGTTGTTGATTACTATAATGTAATCGTCGCGTTCTTCGCCTTTAGGAATATTACCTAAATGCTTAAATAAATTAGCTGAAGTCTGCAATAGTTGTTCTATTTGCTGCATAATATTTCACCTACCTTTATTAGAAGCCTCCACCTTGCATGAACATGCCTGACTGCTGATTTGCTTTATTAATGGCTTGTTCCATGGCTGTGAATTGTTTCCAATATCGTGCTTCAATATCTACTAGTTTAGCTTGTAATTTAGAAATACGATCATCAGACTCTATAATTAATTTACCTAAACTATAAGTTTGATCTGTTTTGCCTTCCTTACCAGCCTTCTTCTCAATGCTTTTAGTTAAAGCATCTATTTCATCTCTTAGACGTTTCGTAATCCCCCGTGAATCTTGGGTTACTTTTCTACCTTTTTCATCAGTTATGGTAGTAACGCTGCCTTGATTAGTAAACATTTGAATAACTTGATCTGGATCTTTTTCTAATGCTGCATCAAGTTTCTTGTCATCTATTACTAGCTTTCCACCATCTGATAGTATCTTAGATGTTGTAATCCCAATTTCAGCTAAAGAATCAATTGTATCATCACCCAATCCTTTGACAGACGATACGAATTGCGAGCGCATCTTCGCTAAACCATCGCGAATTAAAGAATCGCTACGTAATAAACCGCTTTTAGCTTTTTCATCCCACAACTTTTGCTCGCTTTCAGACATATCTTCACGTTGTTCTTTTGTCAATGGTGGATAATCACGATATTTCTTCTCTTTTAATAGACCATTCAGCGTATCAAGCATTTCATTATAAGTTTTCACAAATTCTTGAATACTTTCTTTTATGCTTTTAGTATCAGTAGTAGAAGTCAAACCAACTGGGGCTACAGTAGGAGAAGTATCACCTGCTGTACTACTCTCTGCAGCCTTTGCATTATCATAAGATTTTTGAGCCTCCGCAATACGTTTTAGACCAGACTGTACATCATTTTCTGCTTTTTTATATGCTGCTAGATTCTCATTATTAGTTTTCTCAACTACACTAAATTGTTTAAAATCTTCTAAAGATCCACTTAAATTCGCTAAACGGGCTAAATCAACTCTATCCATCTTTTCGAATTTTTTCTTAATAGCATCATCTTTTCCTGCTAAAATTTGATCTATTTCACTATTATCCTTACCTTTGATTTCAGATAAAAATGCTATATCGTCTGCAGACAGGTTACTCAAAAAAGTCTTATCTAAAGATTTATAGGAGTTTTCAAAATCTATTTGATGTGCTCGGTCGAGTAATGCCCCTCCATCTGTACTTTGTAAAGATTTTAAGTCATCTGCAGATAGTCTTAATAGTTTTGCCTTTTGTTCATCTGTTAAGCTTGAATTGTTAATCGATGTTTTAATACTGTCTGCATCTGTATAATCGATGCTCAAAGATTGTAAATCATTCAAATCAGTAGAATTTAGGAGAGCAACCTTTCCTACATCTGAAAACTTATCAAATTTCCCTTGTTGATCTACTGTTAAATTATTTTTCCCAAAAATACGCTCGTGCTCTATTTTATACGTATCATTATAATAAGTATTGTATTCTCCAAGCTTTTTATCTCTATCAGCTTCTAAAATTGGCTGTGCATCTTTCGCATTATTTAATTCTATAAGTGCTGTCGCTACACGATCAGCTGCTCCTGCTTTAGCATTGAACGTTGACTTCAGCGTTACTTCATACCCAGAAATTGTAAAAGTATTTGATGAACGCTCCATTGAAATACCATTTACTTTTAGTATTGCATTTTTTCCTGATATTGGGGTTGCATTATCCATACCTAATGCATCAAAAAGTTCTTTCCCTTGTCCAAAAACAATCTCTCCACTACCACTTTTTACACTACCTGTATTATTTGCAGTTAATGAAAGTTGTCCATTTTCAAATAATGCTGTAACCCCAGCATTGCTCTGATTGATTTTTTTCACTAAATCATTAATTGTATCTTTCGATGGGTCAAAAGTAATTGTAGTTGCCTTTTCTGCTAAATTACCATTCTTATCGATTGATTTTAGCTCTATTGACTTAACAGATTCTCCCACCAAAGCTGATAATTTTGTTGTACCTGTATATCCTTTTTGCTCACCAATCAGCTGAGTTGCAGTGGCTAATTGGGAAACACTTTCAATATTGAGAGAACCTGTCGCTGTATTTGTAGCTTTAACAGTTGCTAGGTTTTCATTAGAAGATGTAGCAGTTTTTTTCATCATTTGACTCTGTAACCACATCTTTTCCTCTAAAAATTTATTGAGTTTCTGTGTAGCTACATTCACATTTCGATATGCGTCACGTTGCCATTCTAATGTTTGTTTTCTTTGAAATGCTTTATTCAACGGCATTCTTTCTGCTTGCATCAATTTCTCAACTATACTGTCAATATCCATCCCTGAGGCTAATCCACCAATTCTTGAAACCATGTTTCATCCTCCTATTTTTCCTTTATATTTTTTCGTCTACAATCATTCCTACCATTTTTTTCATCTCATAAAATGCATCTAATAATTTTTTTGGCGGAATTTCTTTTACTACTTCTTCGGTATCACGATTTACGATTGTTACATAATAACGTTCTAATCCCTCATGATAAATAAATTTAGAGGAACTGTGATTAATTTCCAAAAATTCATTTACAACATCAATTGCCTGTTGTAGTTTATCCTTTGAAATTTCTTGATCTTCCTCTACTGCTGTTGCTTTTTCTATCACCGGTTTAGAGTTTGCTGCCGAAACAATAGGTGCTATATTTTCCTGAGCATTCGTAGCTCTTGTATTAGTTGGTGCAGTAATCGTATCAATTGACTGTCCTTGCGATACAATACGCATGTAACTCAACCTCCCAAACTTTTCAATTGCTTACCATTATTATCGGAAGTATTTTGAATTGTTTCACGTTTTTTGACAAACAATCGGTTTCAGTCTTTTTAAGAATAATAAAACCTCCTAATCTTTATAAAATAGACTTTGGAGGTTCAAATCAATTATTTAATTAGTTCATGTATATAATCTTCAATCTTAGCTAGAGTTTTATCTGCCTCTTTTTTACTTTCCTTTTTAACACCTATATAAATTTTACATTTAGGTTCTGTTCCAGAAGGTCGAATACAAATCCATGAATCATCTTTTAATCTAAATTTGAGAACATCTGTTTTCGGTAAAGTTAATGCATGTTTTTCACCATTTGCAAGATATGTAAAACCAATTTTATAATCTTCTTTAGCTACAACCTTGATTTCAGCTATTTCAACAGGTTTTTTGTTTCTAAGGTGCTCCATAATATTTATTATTCGTTTCTGCCCCTCCATCCCCTCATATGTAAATGACAACAATTTTTCTTGATAGTATCCATGTTGCTGGTAGAGGGCGTTCAGCACATCTAAAAGTGATAGATTTTGCTCTTTATAATAAAAAGCCATTTCTGCAGTTAAAAGCGCAATTTGTACTGCATCTTTATCCCTTACAAAGCTACCTGCTAGATATCCATAGCTTTCTTCATAGCCAAATAAAAATGAATACTCACCAGTTGTTTCAAATTCTTCGATTTTCTCAGCAATATACTTAAAACCTGTAAGTGTATTTATAGTTTGTATGTTAAAACTATCGGCAATTGCTGTTCCTAACTCAGAGGTTACAATAGTTTTTAACATTGCTCCATTCAAGGGTAAAGTTCCTGCCCGTTGCTTTGTAGAAAGTATATAGTTTAGTAATAGGGCTCCAAGCTGATTCCCTGATAGAAGCTGATAATGTTCTCCATTATATAATGCTACACCAAGACGATCAGCATCTGGATCTGTAGCTAGTATTAATTCAGCACCAACCTTCTTTCCTAAAGCAATACCCATTTCAAAAGCAAAAGCATCCTCAGGATTTGGATACAACACTGTCGGAAAGTCACCATCTTGGATAGCTTGTTCGTTAACAATATTTACATTTGTAAAACCTGCCTCTTTTAAAGCACGCTTTGTCGGCACAAGACCTGCTCCATGTAAGGGTGTGTAGACAATGTTTATATCCTTTTTACCATTACCTTGAACAAGTTTTTTTAGAGCTGCATTATACGCATCATCCAATTTTGCTAACATTTCAATGCAATAACCCGATGTAAATAATTCGTCTTTTGCTAGGGAATGAATTTTAAAAATATCTTCTACACTTTTCATATGTTCAGAAATTTCATCAGCAAATTGAGGGGTTAACTGTGCTCCATCTTGTCCATATACTTTAAAACCATTATACTCTTTAGGATTATGACTTGCTGTAATAACTACTCCTGCATAAGCCGATAAATATCTAATAGCAAAACTTAATTCAGGGGTTGGTCTACTTTCACTAAATACATAGCTTTGTATACCATGTGCAGCCAAAACTCCTGCTGTTTCATAAGCAAACTCCTGAGAAAAATGCCGTGTATCATAGGCAATAACGACACCACTCTTTTTCGCCGATTCTCCCTGACATTCAATTTGACGAGCTAATCCTTCTGCTATTAAACGAATGGTATGTACATTAATACGATTCGTGCCGGCACCTAACTTCCCACGCATTCCACCCGTACCGAAAGGAACTAACTGATAGAAATGATCTTCTATCGCTTGCTTATTATTAGCAATTTCTAGCAGTTCGTCTTGATAGTTACTATTCGCTTTTTGACGCCATAAATCATACAATTCTCTATGCACGAACCTTCACCACATCTTCCTTTAACAACTCTAACATTTTCTTTTTATAGGCTTCTACACCAGGTTGATCAAATGGATTTACCCCCAGTAAATTAGCACTAATAACACATGCTTTCATAAAGAACATCATCAAATATCCAACATGATACGCATCTAATTTTGGTAATTCTATCCGAATGACAGGTACGCCGCCTTCTTCATGTGCAAGTACAACCCCATCTTTTGATGTTGCATTTACCTCATTCATTGATCGACCAGCTAAATAATTCAGACCATCTATATTTTCAGCAGAAAAAGGGATTTCTATATCTTCTTCGATATTATCAAAGTGAATAAGTGTTTCAAACATTATACGACTACCGTCTTGAATAAACTGTCCAATAGCGTGTAAATCTGTCGAGTAGTTAACGGTTGAAGGATATAGCCCTTTATGCTCTTTCCCTTCACTTTCTCCAAATAACTGCTTCCACCATTCATGTAATTTATTGAGTTTTGGCTCAAACGAAGCAAGTAATTCAACGGAATAACCCTGTTTATATAATTCATAACGATTATACGCATAATCGACAGCGCTGTTTGACTCACTAGAAAGATCTATTTCTGCTTGTCTTCCACCACGAACAAAAGCTTCTATATCAATACCTGCTACTGCAATTGGTAATAAACCTACTGGCGTAAATACAGAATAACGTCCCCCCACTTCAGACGGAACAGTAAATTGGCGATACCCTTCTTTAATGGCAATTTGCTTTAATATTCCTTTTTCAGCATCAGTAGTCACAATTATTCTTTTACTAGTTGCGTTACCATAACGACGCTCCATATATTTTTGCACAACTCGAAATGCAAGAGCAGGCTCCATCGTTGAACCGGACTTTGAGATAACATTGACATAAACGTCCTTTGTATCTAAATAAGACAATAATTGCTTTAAATAGGCACCACTCATGTTATTTCCAGCATATAAAATTTCTACACCATTATTAGTATGGAAATAAGGAGTTAGTGCATCAATCACCGCACGTGCACCAAGAAAAGAACCACCGACACCAATAACTAAGAAAATTTGTGCTCTTGAATTTATCTGATTTGCAACATTTTGAATCGCAAAAAGCTCTTGCATAGTAACAGGATTATAATGTTGCATGCTTGGATTTTCTGAAATTTTCATTTTAGGAAGATCAGTTAGTGGCTGAAAATTAATCATGTCGTCAACTCCTGCGAAAACAGCCTACTCTTTTTATGGTAAGCTGTTTGTTATATTACTTATTTCGGTTGTTTTACTAATTCTTTAATATTCGACACGATTATTGATAAATCTTCTACTGTCATATTTGGATGAATTGGTAATGTTAAAGTTTTTTCATACCACTTTTCTGCAATCGGACATATTCCACGTTCATACCCAAGTTCCTTATAATAGGGGTGCCAATAGACAGGAATATAATGTACATGAACTCCTATATTGAAAGATCTCATTTGTTCAAATACAAACTTACGAGATATTCCCTCAAGCTGAAGCATATACAAATGCCAACCAGAATTAGTTCCCTTTAACTGCTGTGGAACGATAATTCCTTCTATACCTTGAAATGCCTCTGTATAAAATGCAGCAATTTCACGGCGTTGTTGGATAAATGTATCAATTTTTTTCATTTGTGATAACCCAAGCGCAGCTTGTAAATCAGTCATTCGATAATTATAGCCAAGGTCAGTCATTTCATAATACCACCCACCTTGTTCAGCAGAAAAGTCAGTTTGCTCAATACCATGGCTACGGAACAATTGTAATTTACGATAATATTCCTCATTATTCGTTACAATAATGCCACCTTCAGCTGTTGTAATTGGCTTTACAGGATGGAAGCTAAACATCGTCATATCTGCCTGTGTACCAACTTTTTTTCCTTTATATTCAGCACCAAGAGAATGAGCACCATCTTCAATCACAACTAAATTGTGTTCACGTGCGATATCCATAATGATATCCATATCAGCTGGTTGACCTGTAAAATCAACTGGAATAATTGCCTTTGTATTTTGTGTAATCTTTTTTCTTATCTCTTCAGGATTAATGTTGTAAGTATTTGCATCAATATCTGCAAAGACAACTGTTCCTCCCATATAACGCACACAGTTAGCACTAGCTGCAAATGTAATGGGTGAAGTAATTACCTCATCCCCTTCGTTTATATCTGCTGCATAACACGCTGCGTGAAGTGCCGCTGTTCCGTTACAAAATGCAACAGCATATTGAGCGCCAACATAATTGGCAATTGCCTGTTCAAACTGTTGAATCTTTGGGCCTTGTGTTAAAAAGGGAGAGCGTAATGTTTCTATAACAATCTGTATGTCGTCCTCATCAATCAATTGACGACCATAGGAAAGGAATTCAGGCAATTTTTTCATAGCTATCCCTCATTTCTCAAAGCAGAAATTATAGGAGGGTCGATTCTTGGTATTTTACCATCTAAAAACTGGTCTACAATATCATTATTATATTGATTATAAACAAAACGTAGATGTTGAGGCATCCAATCGTTGCCTACCCATAGCTTTCCATTTCCTTTTTGTGGATGATATACTATTTGGTCAATAGATGTTGTAGTCAGAATCGTAGATAAATCCGTAGCACCTTGAATGACCGCTTTACAAGCAACATCATGAAGCTTATCACCATAATCTAGATTCGGAACTGAGTGATGGACAATATCTCCTGCATCTAATCGCGCTGATAATCGGTGTATTGTTATACCTGCCCAATTTGGACGTAGCATAAAGAATGGCCAAAATAATGTCGTATTTCCTTTATACCAAGGTGAAAGTCCACCGTGAATATTCCATGAATGCTCTGGTAGAACATTTAACAACTCGTTAGATAGCTTATGTACTCCATAACTAATAGCTATATCAAATGATTGTGAAGCAATCCACTTAACTGTATCTTCACTATTTAACTGTGCTAAAGACACATTTAAAGTTGGAATTTCAAGTTGTACTTTTTCATGTCCTACAAAATGGCGCTGTTCGGCTTCATCTCTATCTGCAAAATGTCGAATAAAATTCAAGCGATCGATTTCTTCTAGATTAGCTGGTGGTTGAGGGACAAACGCTTCTCGAACTTCCATTACATGAGCAGCTACTATACCTAATTCAGCTAGTTTATTCACTACATATAAATGTCTCGGATGTGATCCTGTTAGTAATAATACTCTCACTAAAATAACTCCTTCTCGTCGTAAAATGGACCTTCAAGTAATTGGTGTTCTTTTAATACATCAATTGAAATTTTATAATCTTCTAGTGAATAGTTTAAAGTTTTAGCTACATCAGATAATCTATGTTTCCCATCAGAATAATTTAAAAGTGTTAGTACTTGATTTAATTGTTGTCGATTATCTATTTTTTTACTGCTAGAGTTCCCCCATGTCCCAGGGGCGTTTATATCAGGATAAAGATCATATTTTCCTAGTTTTGGTTCACCAAATGGTTTTTTATTAATATAATAGCCATCTAATTCTTGCAGCTGTAAAATTTGTTCAATTTCATTGACACTAGTTAATAAAGCTTCTATTGTCATATGCTCTTTTGTATCTAAAGAATTATGGTAGCCTTTGTACGTTCCATATATCATTTTAGAGAACTGCCCTACAGGTAAATTAAAACCAGGCGAACAATATTGACGTTCATCTGAACCAAACAATGGTGTAAATGGACGTATTGAATAACTTTGTTGTCCTCTTTCATTTAAGTAGGTTAACAAATTATTAAGTGGCGAATTAGTATTACGCGATTTTTTGTAACTAAGCTGATGCTCTTTACCACCCAAACATGTTAACACTGCTCCAGAATATATATTTTCCTTTAAATGTTGTCCGTATTTTGATAAATATGCTATAGATCCAATTGTTTCTGGTAAAAAAACGAATCGATAAGTTAACTCTCTATTTTCCCACTGTTTAAGGCGATTATATAAAAAGGTTGCAACAATTGGTCCACTTAGTTCATTATTAGCCATGGAAGGATGACAGATATATGTACTAATTAATACTTCTTTTTTTGATTTTCCAGGTAAAACAGCTTGAGCAAAGTTTAACTCACCATCAATTTTTTCACTATCAATATACACATGGTACTTTCCATCTGAAAGAGCATCTAATTGATTTTGGCTCATACAAAAACCCCAACGTTCCTTATAATAGGAAATTACATACGGCACAGCTTCTGGTAGATGGGGAATAGTATGAACATGTTTCTTTAATTCCTCAAGAGAAAGCCACATATCTATAGGTTCACTATAATTTACAACATGTAAATTTAAATCCTTTATATCTATGATTGTCTCACCATGCTCATCCTTAATCCAGGCTTCATGTATAACCCACTCTTTTGGAATTTCCCAGTCGAAAACTTCTGTACCTGTTGGTATTCCTTCCATTTCAAGTGGTATATATTCTTGAAGGATATGAATTGTTTCTCGAACACCTTCTCCCGTAATACTACGCATAATTGGAAAAAGTCGATCAAACAATTCGTCCATTTCTTTTAATTCATTCACAGTAATAACTCCCAACTTAAAGGTGTTCCCTTTTTCACATCTTGTTTAATAGTCTTTCCAAGTACTAAATCATAGTATTTTGTTGGCAGCCCTAAACCTGGTCTAACATTTCGAAGATTTTCTTCTGTTAAAACGTCGCCTGCTTTTAAGTCTTCCCCTATATATAATGAACGTCGAAATTTAGTTGAGTCCTTTTCGGCTTCTGTTGGACCATAATGAATTTGCCCTAAGCTTCGCCACGCTCGTTCAGTTTCCTCTACAAGCATTTTTAACTCATGTGGCTCCATTGAAAATGCAGAATCAACTCCTCCATCAGCACGCGAGGTAGTGAAATGTTTTTCAATAACAGTTGCTCCAAGCGTTACGGCAGCAACCGATACACCAACACCCATCGTATGGTCTGATAAACCAATCTCAGTTCCAAGCAAATCCCGCATATGAGGGATTGTAGATAAATTAGAGTTTGCTGGGGTTGCTGGATATGTACTTGTACATTTTAATAAAACAATTTGCTGATTTCCTTCAGCTTTTGCAGCTCGAACTGCTTCATCAAGCTCTGCTGCTGTTGCCATACCAGTCGAAATAATAATTGGTTTACCTGTACGAGCAACTTTTTGAATTAACGGTATATCCACATTTTCAAAAGATGCAATTTTATACGCAGGTACATTCAAAGTTTCTAAAAAATCAACAGCTGTTCCATCAAAAGGCGAACTAAAAGCTAGTAAACCATGTTCTTTCGCACGATTAAAAATCGCTTCATGCCATTCCCAAGGAGTATAGGCCTCTTTATACAAATTATATAGGGAATTCCCTTTCCAAAGGTTGGCATCATCTTGGATAAAAAACTCACCTGTATGTACATCTAATGTAATTGTATCCGGTGTATACGTTTGTAGCTTTAACGCATCCACACCAGCTTCAGCTGCTAAATCTACTAAATGCAAAGCTCTTTCTAATGATTGATTATGATTGCCAGACATTTCTGCAATAATAAAAGGCTTTGCATGCTTGCCAATCTCTTTATGTCCAATTTTTATCATGCTAACAACTCCATTATTTGTGATAACCAGGCATTTGGTTGTTGTGTGGCTGTTAATTGTAAACCTATTTTTTCAAGTCTCACCACATCTAAATCGCCTAATCTATTTAGCAAATGTTTATACGTATCTACTGTGACATCTTCATGCCATCCTAAACTAATAACTGCTCCAAGTTGATCTGCATAATTAGTTGTAATGAGTTGATTGTCAGCAACTATAGTACTTGAGGATGGGAGTCCAACATAACAACGCTCCCACATTGAACTTCCACCTGCCCCAATAGAAAAATCTGCTTGTCGCATTAGCTGTGCCATATAAGGAATTTGACAATGATAATGGTAATTACGTTCACGGCAAATTTGCTCAATTTCTTCTTTATGTACATTTCCATTACCTACAACAACATCTACATGGACAAATGTCAATTCTTCAAGTGCAGTTAATATTTTTAGCGTTTCATGGGTTGGATCAGTTCCCCCCATAAATACAAGAAGTCGTTGAATATCTTGATTGCGCTTTCGAATTTGCTGACGGGCTTCAATAAACTCTTCACGCATAATTAAGTACTTAGGGCCCAATAACTTAATACAATGCTTTGGTACAAGCTCATCATAACGGTCCTCAAAGTTTGGCACAACATTTTGATCAAGCAATACATCACAATCATGTGCTCTTGCTAAATCATCAATCACCATTAGTTTTTTTGTATATGGACGAATATTTAGTTCCCACTCTATATCAAGCCCGTAATGATCAATAATATAAAGATCAGCCTGGTCAGCCTTAGAAATAGTTTCATAGCCTTGTTGCGCAACATAATCTATTAAATTGCCGACATGTGGCTCCATCCAAAATTGAAGATTACAACCTTCTCGCTTTAAATTATGAGCAATTGTTAAACAGCGCATAACATGACCGCTTCCAATGTCTACTGATGCATCAGTACGGATAATTATTTTTTTCATTAAATCACCGGCTTTTGTTCAATATGTGCATTTAATATAGCGACATTAGGCGTTTCTCTTAAATAGCTAATAACCTCTGAACTTGATACTAACGGGCTATTAAAATGCTTCGCTACTGCCGAAATCAACTCATAGTCTTCTGCAGTATCTAACGTGATACGTAGCTCAGGTGCTATTCGATTTGTAGGTACCTCATAAGTAACAGCACTAAATTCTTCAAGAAATTCATATGCATAATAAGTGACATGCTCCCGATGGCGTGGTTCAGTCCCAGTTTCATATATACGTAATAGTGCCTCATAGGAAATAAGTTCAACCGCTAAACCACGTGGAAGCTCTCCATTCATTAATACAATGTCTTTCTGTTCTTTTTCCATGAGTGAAACAATCTCACTTGCCATTTCATAATCAACAAAGGGGCAATCTGATGTAACACGCATAACATAATCAGGCTTATACATTTTAGCGCATTGCACATAGCGATCCAGTACATCATCTTCAGAACCACGGAAATAAGCTACCTGATGCATTTCACACCATCTTGCAATAGCATCATCCTGTGGTAAATTACTTGTTGCAACAATTACTTCACTTACCCCTTGAATTGCTCGACATCGTTCTATATCATATGTAAGTACATCCACATCCCCAAGCTGTTTTAAAATTTTACCAGGTAGACGGGAGGATCCCATTCTGGCTTGGATGATTACAATTGTATTCATCTTGAAACACCTCGATCTATATAATTACTACTTCTCTTGTAAACGATGTTAAAAAACTCTGCCCGTCCCACACCCCATTAAAATCAAGTGCTTTACCAATAGGGACAATACGATCAATACCACGAGTTGAAATAGCTTCTACTAAATTCTCAAGTTCCTCGCGTTTAAATCCAAAGTAGGCAATTGTTTGATCTTTGTCTATTAGTACATCTGCTAATTCTTCAAGTTTATCAACTTCGTATTCATAGAACAAACCACCACCGCAGTGACGTTCCCGAACGTCTACTGGCACATCAGATAGTTTCACACGTGAAAAATAAGTTCCATTTTTCAAATTCTCCACATTACTTTCTGTTGCAAGAATTAAGCTTGTTGTATATTTTAAAACTTGTGTCGCAGCCATTAACTTATACTGTTTTTGCTGAATCTTTTGTTCAAACGCTGACCAAAAACGATTAATGGCCTGTTGATTACCTCCACACCATGTTATTAATCTTGGAGAAGAGCACGCCATTTGATCGAACCAAAAAACATCATTATAAAATTGCTCTAATAGACTGTCTAATTGTGCTTCTTCTGCTTTAGCGAGTACATCACTATTTAATACTGCCAACGAGAAACGATCTGGAAAAGCAAGTTCATTAGCTAAAGGAGCTAGTGGTATTTCTCGAATAGTACTAATCGTTTCATCCCCACCCCAAATCACACGTGTTTGACATGTAGCACTTAAGACAGCTGTTGTATTTTCCTCGTGACCATACGTACATATTATCGTCTGTTTAGCGATTTTTTGAAATTCGTTACGCCCTAATTCATCAATAATAATCTGTAGGAGCACGTTTAATCCGTTTTGTTCCTTGCCTGAAATTCTGATGACATTTCGGTTACCTGCTAATAAAGATAACATCCAAGAATAGACGAAAATCGTATCAACATTTGATGGTGCAATATGAAAGACTGTCCCACGAGAACGCACGATTCTGTCGGATGTATCTCGTTCAAAAGTCGTTTGCATTTCTTTTATATTTGCTTTTCGTAGCCAATAACCTAATGCTACTACTTCAGGTAATTCTCTTATTCGGAGAAAGCGCTTGGAAAGTGCTTGTGTGAATGCCACAACTTCTTGATCAAATGGTTGATTCGGTTTATTCGAAGATAGTTGCTCAATGGCAACTTCAAATTCTATATTTTTCGGCCAAAATAACTGCATCATTTTGTACCTCCTTGAAACGTATCACTACACCCTCTTAGCTCGGCCTTCGGAATTCTGCCTGCTACAGAAAAATATTTCCCTTTCCAACCACATGGACAATCATCTTCCCCATGAATTGTACCCAAATCCTCAGTCAGTAATGAATGCCCTGGGTAGCTTTTGGGTAGCTCACTTAACACCTGAATAAGCCCCTGTTCTCCGTAAGGAATTGGCTCAAAAGTTATCGGATTGCGAATAATGACATCAGCGTAGCTAGGTGTATGCAGATGGCCCATACTACACTCAACAAAAATAGAACCGACCTGCTCAACCATACCGTAATAATTATGTACCTCACGAATTCCCAGTTGCTGATTTAACAACCGATTAAAAGTTAATGAATCGACTGCTTCATCCTTAAGCTTCTTCCAGCCACCACCGTGAATTAAAATACTGTCGCCAAAATCAATCTCTAAGCCTCGAGCTACAGCCTCCTTATAGACATACTGCCATATCATAAAAGTAAAGCCGAACAGTAAAATTTTCTGTCCTTCAAATTCCTTTAGATATGCCTGTAGACCCTCGACATCCAAACTCATATCATCATTTAAAGCATAAAAATGCTTACGTCCAAAATTGGAAAAGCCTAAAATCCCAGCACCACGCGCACTAAAGGATTTTCTGTCTTTTAAAACAGACTTCGTATCTAAAATAATCATCGGTAAACGTTTACTGCCTAGTAACGGCTTCATCACTTCCACCAATGTTTTTGTTTGTGAAGCAGATGTTTCCTTATCTAAATAAATTTTCGACACCTGCTGCCCTGTCGTACCACTTGATGTAAGTATTTTTACTACCTCTTCTTGTGAAATCGATTTTAAATCTAAAAGCTTAAATAATTGTACAGGTAGGTAGGGTACTTCTTCTAATGAGCTTGCCTGCTGTAGAGCACCACTTTTTTCAAGCATTGCCATATAATCTGAACAGTTTCCAATATGCCATTTTGTTAAATCATTTAGTTTATCTAATAGCTGCGCTGATTTTTGCTCTCGTTCCAAATGATAAGGGGCAATCATAAACAGCTCTCCTTTAATTTCATATAATCTGTTTTGCTATTTGCAAAGCGTGGTATATCCATCACTTTTATCTTATAGGCAGTTTTATGCAGTTTGTATAAATCCTCTACTGCTTTTTTTATAGGTTCAACAAATATTTCTTGTTCAATGGCTATAATTAATTTATCGTCAGAGCCAGTACAAGCTAAAGGTATGTGAAAGGAGGACTCGAGTTTTTTCTCAACTTCATCTAGGTTTATACGCAAACCAAAAAGCTTAATAAAGCGCTTCATTCGCCCCGTTATCGTAAAGTATCCTTCTGCATCAACAGTTGCAGTGTCACCAGTATGAAGCACGCCACCAAGCTCATCTGATTTTGCTAAGTCTTCAAGACATTCAGCATATCCCATCATGACATTTGCACCTTTATAAATAAGTTCTCCTGTTGATTCGTTAACTTCCAAATGTCCATCAGGAATCGCCACACCAATTGTTCCTGCTTTTTCTAGCACTTTTTCAAAAGGAATATAGCTGATACGTGGTGCTGCTTCAGTCTGTCCATACATCACGTAAAACCGTTTATCTCTTTCCTTTGCATACTCTGCAAAAAACTTCACAAGCTTTTCATTTAGTCGTCCACCAGCTTGTGTCAAAGTTTTTAATGTCGGTAATTCCATTTTAGTAAAACCTATACGTTGCAACATTTGATAAGTAAAAGGAACCCCTGATATAGATGTAGCCCCCTGATCTTTCGCAAAACTCCAAAAGGATTTTTCCATGACACTTTCGTCTGTTAATAATATAGAAGCACCAGCATAAAGATGACTATTTACTATGGACATACCATATGAATAAGAAAGTGGTAGATTCATAATGGCACGTTCCTTTTCATCTATATTAAGATATTTAATAATTGATTCTGCGTTTGAACGAATATTTTCATACGATAAACGGACAAACTTTTGGCTACCAGTCGTGCCTGAAGTACTCAATAAGATCGCTAGGTCGGGATGTATATTCATGTTAATATTTTCTATTCTTACTAAATACTCACTACTTCTCTCATAGCCATCATAACTCTCTAAACCTACAATCCATTTTGGTTCATATCGGATTAAAATATCTTCTAAAAGTTCACGATTAATATCTGCCGAAAGTAGCATCACGGCATGCTGACTATTCATAGCTGAAACATAGGTTGATAGTATATCAATGGTATTCTCACATAAAATTAATACTAATTCTTTTTGTGTACTTTTAAATTCCACTCTAGAAATTTCATTGTACGTATATGTACGTTCATGTGTAATGACTGCAACTTTATCGTTGTTCAGTTTAAAAAAACTCATTCAATCTCTCCTTCCATTGAAAAAGGCGTGATAGTCTCTACCACACCCTCCTCAATTAAAACTCTACATCATATTTAACTAATATTTCCTTCGCTTTAGCAAAAGTACTCATATCTAATACATCATCCGTATCTAGCATTGTATCAAATTGATCGTCAATTTCTGCAATCAATGCCATATGAGCAATTGAATCCCATTCTGGAATTGTATTATAAGCTAGGTCCTCTGTAACTTGATTAATATCAATCCCAAGTGCTTCTACAAAAATTTCACGTAATTTCTCTTCATTCGTCATAAATTATCCCTACCTACTTCAAATTGTATATATAGTATTTCGGCTATTTCTATTTAATTATAATACAAATGTTGATTTAAATTTATGGAATTTTGTACACTCCATCCAATCAGAAGCTAAAAGTTCAAAGTACTCTACATTGTGAAATTGATCGTATTTATAAATATGATCTTTAAATGTTGCAACATGTTTAAAACCATAGTGCTTATGCATTTTCATCATGCCATCATTTTCTTGCATGACTTCTGCATATACCTTATTTAAACCAAGTTCAAAAAAGGCAAAATTATAAAGATAAGGGTGAATACGACCCGCGATAATCGAATAATTTAAATCGCCAATGTAATAAGCAAATGATGATTTTTTATTCGTTCGATCCAACTGATTTAGTGAAATTAAACCAATTGGCGTATTTTTAACTTCAATTATCCAGTAATATTGTGTATCATCATTGGAAATTCTCTCAAACCATTTATATTGGTTCGCTAAATCCTTTTCTATATCCGTATACATATATTGTGTCACATGCTCACTTGTACGCCATTCTAGCACAAGCTCTAGATCGCGTTCCTCTAATTTACGAAATGAAATCAATAATCTCAACTCCTATATAAAAGGCATGGTTTAAATCACCATGCCTCCATCTACACCTATAACCTGTCCTGTTACATAAGAAGAATAATCTGAAGCTAAAAATAAAATGACATTAGCTACTTCTTCAGCGGTACCAATACGACCCATTTTAATTTCTGATAAACGTTGCTCATATTTCTCTTGTGATAATTGCTTTGTCATATCTGTCTCAATAAACCCTGGTGCTACTGCATTTACACGGATATTATAAGGTGCTAGCTCTTTAGCAGCAGAATACGTCGCACCAATTACCGCTGCTTTACTTGCACCATACACTGTTTGCCCAGCATTACCAACTCGACCAATAATCGAGCTCACATTGACAATTGTCCCTGATTTTTGCTTCATCATTAAGCGTGATGCATATTGCATATGGTAAATAACAGCTTCAGTATTAACAGCTAAAGTATGAGACACCTGCTTTTCATTGACCATCCCAAGTAGTGCATCATCTAAAATGCCTGCATTATTAACAACAGCATCTAGTTGCCCAACATTTTTCTTAATCCACATAAATGCTTTTTTTATAGCATCAATATCACAAACATCATAGCTTAAAATATGTACAGCTATATCGTAAACAGACTCTAACTCTTCCTTAATTTCTTTTAGACGTTCTTCATCTCGACCATTTAAAATCAATGTCCAACCCTTTTTTGCTGCTTGTACAGCTGTTGCATAACCGATACCACGTGTGGCGCCAGTAATGAGAACTATTTTTTTAAAAAACATACTATCACCTATTCTATGAATATCTTAATAAATTTTTACGCAATTCGCGTTTAGTGAAACGGTACTCTCTTGTTCCTTTTTTTACAGCTTGTAAATTATCTGTCGCGTCCATATAACCTGGAAATAATATTATTGCACTTTCCAAAAGTTCACACGCCTTTTTACTATCATTATTCTTAGCGTAAATAACAGCACGATTATTTAATGCTGCACCATGACTATCATTTAAAATTAATACCTGATCTAAGTAACAAGAGGCTTCTATTTCTTGATTATTTTCTATATAATAAAGTGCTTGATAGAACAGCTTACTTTGTTGGTATTCTTCATCTGTAATATCGGCTAAATAACGAAAACCTTCATCAAATAGTTGATATTGATACAACAACGTTATAAAATCCAATAAATTTTTTTGGTCATCAAAACTTCGATTAAATATTGCCTCCCTTATTTCGTCAATCGAATAAACCTCTAAAATAGCTTTTCCTGCATTGGAAGCCTTTTTTAAATCCGAAGTAATACTCGTTGGGTGCCGGCGGAAATAGACATACGGCTTATCAAAATAAACAAAAGTTCCTTTGCGCGATAAACGCAAAATAAACTCTGCATCCTCCGAAACGAAAAAGTTCGTTCTATAACCGCCAATTTCAAGTGCTGCACCACGATTTAGTAACAAGCCTGAAGGTGTAATAATATAATTTCGAACTAATAAAGAACCGAATGTTTCATTGAATGGCAATTGCTGTCCCCGATACTCACTATTGGGCAAAATATTGCCATTTGCATCAGTTTGAACATATGCGGGGTGCACACAAACAGGAGCAGGTTCTACTCCTGCGTATTCTGCAAGCTGCTCTAATTGATATTTTAATAAATTAGGATGAATTGTATCATCTGCATCCATCATCAATACCCACTCATTACGTGCCTCCTGTAATCCTCTATTACGTGCTGCTGAACCACCCTGATTATGTGGCTGCTGAATTAAACGAACACTGGGGTGTTGCTTACTATATTCTTTTACGATTTCAGCAGAACGATCAGGACCACAGTCATCTACAACTAAAATCTCATCTACTGGATATGTTTGATTTATTATACTTTCTAATGTTTCTACTATGTATTTTTCTGCATTATATAGTGGAATCACTACAGAAATATTCATAAATTCCCCACCATTCATATTTACTTGATATGTCTATTATATATACTATCACAAAAGGTTATGTTAAGATTTCCTTTCTCAACATAACCCTTTACATACTAATTTTTTATTAGTTTTTTAAAAGTTTTCAACGCCGCTGCGACTACTGCATCCATATCATAATACTTATACTCTGCTAATCGCCCAACTAAATGTACATCAGTTAGTTCATCTGCTAATTTTTTATATCGTTTATACTGTTGTTGATTTTCCTCAGCAATAATTGGATAGTAAGGAATATTTTCACCTCGCACATAGGCTTGTGGATATTCACGTGCTAAAGTAGTCTTTGGATGCTGCTGACCTGTTAAATGTTTAAATTCTGTAGTGCGTGTGAAATCATAGCTATTTGGCGAGTTTAGTTGTCCAACAGTTTGTTTATACTCTACATCATATGTATCGTACTCAAAATGCAATGAACGATATGGAAGCTCACCATATTTGAAGTGAAATAACTCATCAATCTTACCTGTATAGATAATTTGTCCTTCGAAAGGCTGTCCGAATAATGTATGTCCATCTTTTGAAATTGTCATAATATCTTGATATTGTGTATTTAGCAGGAGGTGTATATTTGGATGATTAAGCATCTTTTTAAACATTTCAGTATAGCCGTACTTCGGTAAACCCTGATATTGATCTTGGAAATAACGATTATCCCTTGAAATATAGACAGGCACTCGTCCTGTCACCGTTGGATCCAAGTCTTCTGGTCCAATTCCCCATTGTTTCAACGTATACCGTAAAAATACTTTTTCGTATATGTAGTCTGCTAAAAACTTAAGATCCTCGTCATTTTGCTCTCGAAGTTTTAAAATGGGTACTTTTACATTGTAACCAAGCAATTCTACCAATTTTCGTTGTAAACGCTCTACTAAGTCTTGTGGAAACACTTCTGCGATTGTATTTAAATTGAATGGAATAGGGATTTCTTTGCCATCCACTTTAGCCAATACACGATGTTCATAATAATGCCATTCCGTAAACTGTGATAAATAATCCCATATCTCTTTTGAGCGTGTATGGAAAATATGTGGACCATACTTATGTATTAAAACACCATGCTCATCAAAGTAATCATAAGCGTTACCGCCCATATGTTGACGTTCCTCAATTACAAGCACTTTTTGATTTTGTTGAGAGGTAAGTCGTTCTGCTAAAACTGAACCTGCAAAGCCTGCTCCAATTATTATTGTATCAAACATTTTATTTCATGCTCCTATAAGTATTCAGTTAAAAATTTTTGAATTTGCTCTAAATCAACTTCTATATCTTTCGAGAGTAAAATTTCAATTTCTGTTTCATTAAAATGTGTATCAAGACTTTTTCCAATTGAGCAATAATATTCTACTCCTACTTGACTAGCAATTCCCCAATACATTGTTGGCATGTATAAAGGATTGAAAATTTCGACTAATTTTGTTTGTGGCTTACAAAATACAACATTAGATAATGCCGCACCATGAATTCCAATTATTACTTCAGCAGAGTTAAATATATTAGCTTGTTCGTAAATATTAAAATTTCCCATATCTAAGATTTTAAAATCATATTTTTTTAAAATCTCTATTAGTGCTTCCTCATTATGAATTTTTCTATATCTAGCTGATCCTCTAGTAATATAAATTCTCTTATACTTATTCTCTTTCAAAGTGAATTTATTTAAAAAGGTTTTTCTTAAAAAATCACATACCCACGTACTTACATAGCCAGAATCGTAATAAGGAGAATAAGGTACAACTAGAGTTTCAGTTTGAAAGCCATATGAATCACTAGATGAAATAATATCATCTTGTTTAATATTAATAGCCTCCAACGAACATTTCTGAAATTCATATCCCCTAAAATTACTTATAAATTTATTTATTCTAATGCCTGATTTTTTTAATATGTAAAAGCGGGGTAGTTCTTCAAACATCCAATGATAGTAATTAACGCCACTCCATCTTGTACTAGTTACAGCGATATTCCCATTTAATTTCATTAAAAAAGGAGTTGGTACTAAATTCTCAAAAAACGTCTCGTCCCATCGTCTTCCATCCCAAATGCCCATATTCACCATACTAAGAGTAGATAAAGACTTAATCATCTGAACTTGATTATCAAAAATTATGCCACTATTGCCTAGGGTATAGGCATCTTTAAGAATCTGTATAGAAACTTCACCATTGGGATGGTCTTGCTGTGGAAAAATAAAATTAGGATATCTTTTAGAGTCCAGTATTATAGGTTTAGAGTATTGTAGCATTTCTTGATTATCATAAATAGTTATAGCTTGTGTATCTATATTTTCTAAAATATTTGTAGGCTTCGGAAAAATTGGTTCTTCCTTTACATAAGTATACTTATTATTAATAAACATAAAATTTTCAGGGTATAAATATGATTGATGTTCAATAAAGCCTAGCTTATCTAACTGTTCTGCAATTTCTTTTTTATACATACTTGCAATTATTATAATATGATGGTGTATATTTAAATTAGAAGGGGAAAATATAGGTTTTCCATTTTTATACTGTCCCCATAATTGTTGATTATTATCGGTATACCCATCTACCTTTAAGTTTACACGATTAACTAAGGCTTCAGTTGCCTGAGCAGAACTGCCTGTCCCAAACAATATTATTTGTTTATCATTTTTCATAAATATATCACCTATATTTTTTAACTTATCCGTATGAGTTAATTTCATAATTCTAATCCCACGTATCAAGGGTTCTAAAATAGTAAAAAACTGGAACCCCAAAAATTTGGTAAAGCGGGATGTAAGTTGCAAGACCAAAGGAATGTGCAACTTGCCCGTTAGGTAATAATTACCCCTGTCAGAAGGTTTTAAAAATCAAATGTGACACGGATATATAGTAATTTACGTATCAGCACGAGGCTCTGAATTTTTGGAAAACTGTATAAAGAGCATACATCCGTTGAACGTGTAAATGCATAAAAAGCAATATTTTCAGTTAAACAATCTCCGTCACAACACAGGAAAAAAGCACAACTTCATTTCAACCTAGTGACGTTTATTTATAATGCCTGTAACTTAGCAGTGGATCGTCTGAATGCTTTATTACAAACACAAACTTAGCAACAAAATAGGGGCAGTCTAAGCTTTTGGAAAATGTAATTTCTGAAATTGATTCAATAGAAAATTAATTCTTTAAAAATATTTTGTTACAGGTTTTCATTGGAGTATAGTCGTATCTTTTTAAAATATCTTTGATTTCCTCATAGTAACTAATAGAAGGAACAATTATTGCTAACTGCTTTGATAAGTTATTCAACACTTCCACTATCTTAATGCTTTTACCACAAATCTTTGTTCCTACTTTTTTTATATCACTGTCAATAAAAAAGGCTACATCAAACTCTTCATTTCGAAGTAGTTTATATGCACTTTCTCCAGCGGTTGATGCCCCAAAGATAACCAATTCCTTATTCGCCAATATATCCCTGTCTTGTTGATTATATCCATCCCAAGAACATAATTTTTTATAGTATTCAAATTTTTCTTTATACTTACCACTATACAAAGTATGCCATGGTTTATCTTTATAAGCATAATGTATTAACTTTGGTTCCTTTATTGAGGTATGATTGACTGGCATAAAATTATATGCTCTATTTAGTTTCAACCAATTATCACCTAAAATCACATTTAAAGGATCTTGATCAACTGTATTTTTCTTATTCATAGGACTAATAATATATTCATATACTTTTTCGGATATATTTTCTTCTCTCCATTTCTGCAGATTAATTTTCATTACACCCGAGTTGAAATATTGTTCTATTGATTTTCCTACTTCACTGGCTAGATATACATTATCGTCATTTACTGCAGCAATATAGTATGCATCAATATCAAATTTTTCAAACTCTAAAATATCACAATTAATAATTATATCTCCATCTAAATATAGAGCATATTCTTCCTTCTCAGACAGATAATTAGGAATATTAATTTTTAAGTAGGCCGTTTTAGATACATACGATCCTTCGTGATAATTTTTATAATCATCCTGTTCATTAATAAATATAATTTGACTATGATATTTATTAACTACTTCTCTAAGATTAATTTTATTTTGATCAGATAATTCATTATAAATAACAAATACTTTTAATTTTTTTGAGTCAGCCGTATTCTCGAACATTGAAGTCAGCATCACTCCTACATACTGGGCATAATTATTATCAACAACAACTACAATATTCATTGTCTCATAGCTCCTAATATTTTCATTTATAATATCGAAATAAATTTTAATAAATTTCTTACACTTTACCGAAATCTTACCTTTTAAAGAGCTAATTGAATGGTTCTACCAATTAAGCCCAATCTACATTATTTTCTTTAAAAAGATATGCTTACTTATAATGTTTAAACTCTGAAAAAATAATGTCATTTCATTCTACAATACATACTATGTTCTTAATTCCATGTTTGGATAATCTAATATATATATCATTATGAAAAATGTAATTTGTTGATATCAAAACGATTGCATCTGTAGGTATATCTCTTAGCTTAATTAATGAAATTTCGTTACTTTCTTCATCACAGTATTTATTAAAATTACTATCCATAAAAAAATTTACATCTATACAATTTTCTCTTAAATATTTCTCTAAACTTAATCCCCTCTCGCCCGTCCCCCAAATAATGACTTTTGCCGAATTATTCCCTATTAAATTTCTCTCAAGATAGTCAATCAAATCTCTTTTTACCAAGGATATTTTATTTGTAACATCATACTTTTGAAATTGTGATTTAGACATTTTAAATTCCAATAACAGTTTATTATTTAATTTTTCATAATGTTGTAACAATTTTTGGATATAGACCTTGTTTAATTCTTCACCAAATACATTAATTTTAAATAATGACGGTCCCTCTTGAGAATCTTCGATGTAGTTTAAATAATCTATATTGTAATCTACTAATCGTATTTTCACATCATTTAATACTGCCATACACCAAAACCATAAATCGTCTGCCGTAGGTGCTAAATCTAAAAATAATTCCTTCTTAAAAAAATCTTCATGATAGCTACTAGGTGGATACAGTACCCCACCTACACCAGTAGGCATATTTAAATAACTACCTTCACCCCAGTGATCACCAATTATATTTTCTTTAACTAATATTTTATTTTCATCGAAAATAAATTTCCATGCACGATGACAATGTATATCCTTAGGGTATTTCATATAGGAAGACATTAGAAGTTCTATAACTTCTGAAGAATAATTTATATCATCATCAACAGTTATAATTGGATATTCCTCTCCAAATCTATTAGCTGCATAAAATAGTTTTTTATAAGACTTTAAATTTTCTGAAACCCATTCGATATCAAAAATATCATTATTTTTTTGCAAATCGACTAATTCCTTAGGTAAATCCATGATTCCATTTAGAAATTCTTCTTTAGACAAATAAAGTAAGATTTTATATGGCTCATATGTTTGATTAAGTAAAGATTTTATTGTTTGTGATACATATTTTATTCTAGGGGGAAAACTAGTTAAAGAAACTATTACTTTATGATTCATATAAATTCTCCTAAATATAATTTTCCTTATTATTAAAATCAACCATTGTACTTCTCATAAAAATAAAAATCTGAATCTGTCGGCTCTTGATTTTTTAATGGATTTTCTATAATCTCCATTAATCTCCACTCAGGAAACAATCTTTTAACATAATCTGTAAAAACCCTATCTTTAACATGGGCTGCATGAAATCTATTGAAATTACTTGAATATATACATATATATTTTTTACTATTTGAAAATAGGTTATATAAATATGATTCAAACACATCATCTTCTATTAAATGATATATTACATCTAGAGAGAGGCTCATTTCTGCTTTTTCATCTAAAATCAATTTGTTTCCATCAAAATGAATGAATTTTTTGGATGAGTCATTTAAATATTTTTCTTTACACATACGAACTACTGTTTTTGATACATCATATCCTGTATAGTTAACAATTGATAATTTCCCCAATTGGTTACCATCGCCGCATCCCCATTCAATTACATCAATAATCTTTTTCTTTTTTATAAAATTATTTATTATATCTGCTTTATATTCCGCTAATTTATCATATGAACCAGCCCCAGAATTTCCTCCGTCAGTATATCTATCTTCCCAATATTTTTTACTATTAAAATTCTCATACTCAAAATCTATTTGTTCTTTATCAATAATTTGCACACTAAAAATTTGATAATTATTAAACCCTTTTTGATTTAATTGCCATGCAATCTCTCTATAGTATGAGCTAGTTATCAGTATTTTCACATCAGTATCATTAATTTCATCTATATGGTATACAGGGAGTCCACAGTGTTCATTTAATTCTCGATTGTTATCTATAAATCCCTTAATATCTTCTTCTTGAAAAAATTCATACGCAATCATTCCTAATTTTGATGCTCCAAATAAATACATACTTCGTGCTCCTTTGTATATTCTATTTTACATATAGGTAGTTTACTTATTCTCTTTAGCTTTCAAAGTAACTTCATAAGAATATAAAACGTCCTTATCTTCATCAAAGTAGAATAAATTTTGTAATTTTTTCGGGATATAAATACCACATATTGAATTGTGAACTAAAAATAAATTATCTCTATAGTCAGCTGGAACTCCTTTTATAACCGCTCTATGAGTGGGTTGAATAATTTCATTCCGAAGTGTACGATAATCATGCCAAATTACTACTGTATCTTCATATCCTACTAAATTAAAAATGTTTTTTGTATCTGTATAAACCCCTTCAAATGAATGGTCTCCATCAATAAAAACTAAATCTGGCTTTTTAACATTAGAAAAATCAAATGTTTTTGAATCAGCTATAAAATGCTCAATATTTCCTTTTTTATAAGAAAAATATCTACTGAAATTTGATTTTTCGCAGTAATTTTTAAATATCTCATCTAATGATTCATCTTCAAGAGAAATACTAATACAGTTCTCTACCACTTCTGCAACAGCTGATATACTCTCGCCAGTCCAAGTTCCAATTTCTAAATAAGTTTTTGCATGTATTTTTTGTGCAACAGCTTTCAATAAAAAATAATCTAAAACTGTTGAACCCCCTCCTATAAAACTAAGATCATTTATTGTAACTTGCTCTAATTCATTGACTAATGCAGCTGCAGAAATTTTACGTAAATTTGTTTTATTTTTATGTAAATCTGATAAACCACAATTGAATATTTCATAGGATGAAATATTCATTCTTTCTAATTGTTCCTGTATTTCGTCGAAATACATACTAGCTATTACCACATGAATATCTTTCTCATTTAAAATCTCTGGTGATAATATTGGTAGACTATCTATTTCCCCCCCAATTTTTTTTTGATCATTATCTAAAAATCCTACAATCTCATAGCTTTCTTTTAAAAAAAAGTACGCTGTTCTACCTAATTTAGATGCTCCGAAAATAACAGTTTGTTTCATTACTCTATACCTCCATAAATTGAAATCTTCTAATTGAAATTCCTTCCCCAAAAAACAATATTTTTCGAAAAGTCATATTCACTGAATTCTTCCCATTCAGTAACTAATAAAATTGCACTTGCACTATTTAACACATCATCAACAGTTTCTACGCATTGCTTTAAATGCTTTACAACTGGATCATACGCCTTCACAAGCGCTCCACGCTTCTCTAATTCAGCAATCAAATAAAGTGATGGTGCTTCTCGTATATCATCTGTATTTGGCTTAAATGCTAACCCTAACATACCAATAGTTATACCTTCTACATTATCATTAAAGTAATTCAACACTTTTTGTAAAAATAACTCTCGTTGACGAAAATTAGCTTTAATTGCACTTTCCACAATTGTTAAAGGAGAATTATGCTCTCTACCTAAATAAGCAATTGCCTCTGTATCCTTAGGGAAACAAGAGCCTCCATAACCTAACCCTGGACTCAAAAATGCTCGTCCAATGCGATGGTCTAATCCTATTCCATCTGCTACATCTAGCACATTCGCACCCATCTTCTCACAAAGATTCGCAATTTCATTAATATAGCTAATTTTTGTAGCTAAAAAGGCATTGGCTGCATATTTAATCATCTCTGCACTGCGTCGATTTGTTCGTACAATCGGTAACTTTAATGGACTAAATAATTGTTCAACCACTTCTCCAATCTCTTCTGATTCAGCACCAATCACAATTCGATCTCCATGAAATGTATCGTGAATTGCATGTCCTTCTCTTAAAAATTCCGGATTTGATACAACATTCACTGCAACATTCGACTGTAAATTTTCATTAATAATCGATTCAATTAAGTCATTTGTCCCAACAGGTACTGTACTTTTCACAACAACAATCACATCATCCATAATGTGCTGTGCAATATCCTTTGCTGCTTGTTGAATATATGTTAAATCTGCCGCACCACTACCACTTTGAGGTGTCCCAACTGCAATAAATATCATTTCAGCATTTTGAAAAGCCTCTTGATGTCTCGTTGTAAAATGCAGACGATTGGCTTCTATATTTTTTACCATTAACTCTTCTAAACCTAGCTCATATATCGGTGATTTTCCTGCCTTTAATGTGCGTACCTTTTGTTCATCAATATCAATACAAGTTACGGTATGACCAATCTCAGACAATACTACACCTGTGACAAGTCCTACATAGCCTGTCCCGATTACTGCTATGTTTGTCATACTTTCTCCACCCTACTTATTACTTGCTTAATATAAGCCATTATTTCATCTTTAAGATCATCTCGTTCTAATGCAAAATCAATAGTCGCCTGTACAAACCCAACCTTACTACCACAATCATAAAGCTTCCCTTGTACATTATGTGCTACAATTCGTTCAGAGTGGTTAAGCAACTCAATGGCATCTGTTAATTGAATTTCGCCACCCGCTCCTGGCTGTGTCACTTTTAAAGCATTAAAAATATTTGGAGTTAGTATATAACGACCCATAATCGCTAAATTTGAAGGGGCAACTTCGGCTTTTGGTTTTTCTATAAAACCTTTTACCTCAATTGCTTTTCCTTTTTCAATTTCGCCATTTGGATCAATCACTCCATACTGATGTACCACGCTCATATCGACAGCTTGTACACCGATCACTGATGCTAACTCTTTGTCGTACGTTTCAATTAATTGCGCTAATGCTGGTTTTTCAGCCTGTAAAATTATATCCCCTAACAGCACCGCAAAAGGTTCATCTCCTATAAAGCGGTGAGCACAATAAATAGCATCTCCAAGCCCTCTCGCTTCCTTTTGACGAATATAATGGATATTGGCTAAATTTGAGATTGCTCGAATTTCCTCAAGATCATCCCATTTTCCTTTTTTCGTTAATAACTCTTCTAGTTCATATGTTTTATCGAAATGATCTTCAATTGCTCTTTTATTTCGTCCACTTATAATAATGATATCTTCAATGCCTGCTGCAACTGCTTCTTCTACAATATATTGAATCGTTGGCTTATCAACAATCGGTAACATTTCCTTCGGTTGTGCCTTTGTTGCTGGTAGGAAACGAGTTCCTAATCCAGCAGCTGGAATAACAGCTTTACGTACTTTTTGCATTTACACCCGCTCCTTGAAATAAGCAATAGTTTTTTGAAGCCCTTCCTCTAACATAATTTTCGGTTCCCAATTTAATAAATGCTTTGCTTCATTTATAATCGGCTGGCGCTGTTTTGGGTCATCCTGTGGAAGTGGCTCATATTGTAAAGGCGTTTTATTGCCAGTCCATTTCACTACCTTTTCTGCAAGCTCAAGCATTGTAAATTCATTCGGATTGCCTAGATTTACAGGACCAGTAATTTGTTTAGGAGTAGCCATTAATCTTAAAAATCCTTCGATTAAATCATCTACATAACAAAATGAGCGAGTTTGCTGACCATCACCGTAAACTGTCAATGGCTTGTTTTGCAATGACTGCACAATAAAATTACTTACTACTCGTCCATCCTTGGCATCCATTCGAGGACCATATGTATTAAAGATACGTACAATTTTAATTTCAATATCATACATTCTTGCATAATCGAAGAATAATGTTTCTGCACCACGTTTTCCTTCATCGTAACAACTTCGAATGCCAATTGGATTGACATGTCCCCAATATTGTTCTGGCTGTGGGTGCACTAACGGATCACCATATACTTCGGATGTTGAAGCTTGAAAGATTTTCGCTCCTGAATGGCGAGCTAGTTCTAATAAGTATAAAGCCCCAATTACACTCGTTTTGAATGTATGCACTGGGTCTGCTTGATAATGAACTGGACTTGCTGGACATGCTAAATTATAAATTTCATCAATCTGTCCTAACTCGGGCAATGGCTCTGTAATATCATGCTGAATAAATGTGATTTCATTCATAATTTGTTTTATATTATCCAATGAGCCTGTTTGCAAATTATCAATACACACAACTTCATGCCCTTGCTCTAACAAGCGATCAATCAAATGTGAGCCAAGAAAACCTGCTCCACCTGTAACTAAAATACGCTTCTTCATACTGTGCCTCCAAATTTCTTCTGATGCCATTTCCAAGCAGATTCAATAATTTGTTTTAATTCATATTTCGGTTTCCATTGAATAACTTCCATTGCTTTATCAGCGCAACCAATTAAATGCCCTGGGTCACCAGGTCGTCGGTCTGTTAGTTGATATGTAACCTGCTTTCCAGTTACCTCTTCAACCATTTGAATAATTTCCAAATTGGAGTATCCTTCACCATTTGCTAAATTCAACTTAATATTTTTTCGTTCCTTCATTAAATATTGTGCAGCCTTATAATGTGCGTCCGCTAAATCCGTCACATGAATATAATCACGTACACATGTACCGTCTGGTGTATCAAAATCTGAGCCAAACACATTAATAGAATTTGATTTCTCTAGTGCTACATCAAGCACTAAAGGAATCAAATGAGACTCTGGCTCATGCCATTCACCAATAGAGCTATCCTCTGATGCCCCAGCTGCATTAAAATAGCGTAATGCAGCATAGTTAAACCCATATGCAACTGAGTAGTCCTCCATTAATTGCTCCATCATTAACTTCGTACGACCATAAGGATTAATCGGTTTTTGTGGATGCTCTTCAGTAATTGGTAAGGAAGTTGGATTACCGTATGTAGCACATGTCGATGAGAATACAATGTTTTTCACATTATGTGCTAACATTGCATCTAATAAATTAACTGTATTGATTAAATTATTTCGATAATATTTCGCTGGCTCTACCACAGATTCACCTACATAGGCATATGCTGCAAAGTGAATAACTGTATGGATATTAGGATACTGTGCAAAAAAATTGTGTAAGTTCTCAATCGAAGCCAAATCACCTTTAACAAATGGTAATTCAACTGGCACACATTCGCGATGCCCTGTACTTAAATTATCAAATACGACAACTTGTTCATCTTGTTCTATTAAATACTTAACTGTATGTGAGCCTATATAGCCAGCTCCCCCAACAACCGCAATCAATTATATCTCCCCCGATAATTTACGTAATTCCTCAACCGTTAACCACTCATCATTTACATCACTTGTATAAGAAAATCCTTCCGGTAATTCTTTTCCGCCTTCTGCAAATTTAGATGACCAAAATGGAAACTCAGGCTGAATAACATAGTAGTCATCAAATTCCACCGTATGACGTGCATCGTCCTCCATAATCATAGCTTCATGTAACTTTTCACCTGGACGGATACCAATAACTTTTATTTCACATTCAGGTGCAATGGCTTGTGCTAAATCTATAACCTTCATGCTTGGAATTTTCGGTACAAAAATTTCACCTCCATGCATACGCTCTAAGTTATCTAGAACAAATTGAACTCCTTGATCTAGGGTAATCCAAAAACGTGTCATTCGTTCATCTGTAACGGGTAATATACCTGTTTCTTTTATTTTCTTAAAAAATGGCACTACACTTCCTCTACTACCAACAACATTGCCATAGCGTACTACTGCAAAACGCGTTTTCTTTTCACCTACATAAGCATTTGCTGCAACAAATAACTTATCAGAGGCTAATTTTGTCGCTCCATATAAATTAACAGGAGCACAGGCTTTATCTGTTGATAATGCAATCACTTTTTCTACTCCACAATCTATAGCAGCTTCGATAATATTTTGAGCACCCTGTATATTTGTTTTAACTGCTTCAAAAGGATTGTACTCACAGGCATCGACATGCTTCATTGCTGCAGCATGAATGACAATATCAACCCCGTCAAACGCTCTATGTAGTCGCTCCTGGTCACGAACATCACCGATAAAGAAACGTAGACGATTATCATTAAACTCTTGTTTCATTTCATACTGCTTTAGTTCATCACGACTAAAAACAATTATTTTTTTTACACCCATTGTCAATGCTTTATGTATAAATTTCTTCCCAAAGGACCCTGTTCCTCCTGTGACAAGAACAGTTTTATTTTTTAATACGTTCATAGTACGTATCTCCATTCTAATTCATTTTATATATTCTATTATATAACCAACTTCTATCTATATATATCGACAAAATTCCTCAATCATAAATAAAAACCTACATTACAGTAGGCTTTTAATTTGTATCAACAATACTATTCAGTTCTTTTTTATTTATAAACGGTACTTTAGATATAAAAACACCTTGTTCAGATGTAGTATAAAGTTTTTTCGACATTCGTTTGGCCTTATTCTCTATCCATCTTGTATAGACTTGCAAATTTGGTGTTGTATGAATGAAAGAACCATCATTAGCAAGAACTTCTCTTATATTCAAATCATCACTAGCAGCACGTCCAGAGGTAGAATTTTCCGCATGAGTATGTTTGCCTACAAAACCTAGATCTTGTCCAAATAAAATAATTTTTTCAAAATCGAAATACTCAAGTAGGCTAATAGCAACGGTAGATACAGAGCCTCCTGTCTCTAGTAGAGGCATATTAAATTTCTTTGCAGCCTTTTCCGCTAAAGGATATCCTTGCTGAAATAAAATATATGAATCACCCGAATGTTTCAAAATAGTTTCGGTATTGGCAGTACTTAAATAATACAATGTTCCTAAATAATCTGATCCTTGAATTTGTTTAACGATGTTAGGTTTTGCGTCTGAAATTATAGCTGCTGTGGGGGTTATTCCATTTAACAATAATAATTTTAATGCTGAACCTACTGCGAATATTTCCACTTTATCTTGTATTTCCTTTAACCAGCTTACTGTGGTATTAAGTGTTGGACCAGATGCTACAAGACATGCAATTTTCTTTTTATATTCTGGGTAATTTAAGTTTTTTTGCGAAGCAATTTGCATATTGCTATTAAAATTATTTTCCATTAATTCAGCAGATTTTTTATAGGTAACTTGATTAATTTTTATATCTTCCAAAAAGATGAATAGTGGGTGATTTTGTCCAATGGCTTTTATCCAACTTCCATAAATTAGCACCTGAGTTTTTTTATTTAAGATAACATCTTCCAAATCATGAACAATATCTATTTTTAGTAGTAATTCATCGGATTCGTTATTTCTCAAAAATAACTCGTATTCTAACTTTTCAAAGAAATATACAATTACTCTTTTACCTTTTGCTAATTGAGCTAATCTTTCGGCATGATATCCAAGACCTAAACCAATTAAGAAATACTGTTCCATCGATTCTTCATACTCACTATCTATCCACTTCCATGCATCTTCCCTAGGTCTATATTTACTATAGATTGCATAATTATTTAAAGTTAACGTTGCTTCTCCATTTCTCGCAGTAGCAACTTCCCAGTTCATCAGTTCTCAAACCCTTCAATTGGTAATAATTGTTCAAAAAATGGTGCAATTTCATACTCAAACATATCTGCAACTAATACATAATCTTGGAGTTCTAACCCACTATTAATTTCATTTAAAAATTCATGAATTTGTTCAACTGGTAAGTGAACTGTTACTTTATTTTTAGAAAGTAGCTCACTAGCTTCTACTAGCCAGCCCATTCCTTCTGAAAATTGTAAAATCATTTGCATTGCTTCAGGTACTTCATCTTTACGTAAATGTTCTGCAATTTGAACACTACCTTTAGTTACCTTTAAAATATACTTATTGTAGCTACTAATTACATCAATTACCTCATTCATTGTTCTCAACCTCCCTATTTTCAAATACATTTTTAATACACTGCTCAGTATAATTTATAGCACTCTGTAGTTGTGTATATAAGGCCTTAGTTTGCCTATTAACTCGTTTATAAGTTTCAACTGTAGTTTCATTTTCCGCTGGTAAATAATTACTTAAAATATCTATTGTAATTGAATTAGTCATTGGTTCAATGGGAATTTTATCAAGAAGTTTATTAACATTTATTTCCAAATAATCTAATTTTTTAAGAGCTTTTTTATCAATTTGTTTAGATAGTTCAATTTTCTCTATTATAATTAACCCTTTATTTAAAAATACTTTTAACTCATTTAAATTGTTAAGCATATGTTTTAAATTATTATTGATGTCTAAATTCAGGTTAATATCATTTACTTTTATTACTTTAGATTCCTCTATTTTACTTACAGATTGTTTTAAAAAATTTTCAAATGACATTTGTTCAAAACCTTTTATTTTAACACCACCTTCAGTACAGTTATAAAATGGTACGTCTGGTTTTTTCACTGAGATAAGAGCTTCAAAATCTAATTTCATTGATTGGAATACAGGATTTGTCCAAACAAGTTCCCCATAATAACCTTCGATTTGAAACGCCTCTCGTTCTTTAATAAATGCTTCATCGATACCTCTAGCATTTTTGTTACTTGAAGCATGAGTTAAATTATCAGTATACGCCAAATCTTGTCCTATTAAAGCAACTGGTCCAGTTGTAATATAATGGGCAACATTAAAGGCCGAATGAGCTACACTCCCTCCATATTCTAAAATAGGGTATTTTACTCCTATCTCAGTTTCAAGATATTTTTTCAATTTTCCAAAACCGTTTGTCCCCATGACAAAGCCTTTTTTTTCAAAAGATTTTCTAACCATATAGTGATTTTGCATACTATAAATTATTTCTGCATTTCGTAAAAATAATTGCTTAAAGTGTAAATAATTAGGTTCACCACCATCTATAGTGACAACATAATCAGGTTCTAAATCATTACTTACTAATGAATTAATAGTAGAGCCTGCTGAAATTAGTATTATATATTTCCTATATTTTTTTATTAATGGAATTTGCTTCGTTAAAGATGGACCTCCTGAAGCTACTACAACAGGGCAATTATATTTTTTATGTAACCCTTCAATAGAGGAGTCCACAGAAAGATTTTGTAAATTTTCTATGAAATTACGCTGCCAGTCCTTAGCATATCGTAATAACGTATAATCATTTGTTCTATTTTTATACTGTATATCAAGCATTTTTTTTAGTAATTCTTTATACTGATTAGGAAATACCTTATCATAATTTGAAGTACATATCATTTTGAAGGCTACACGTGTATTTGTAGCAATTTTATTTATATACAATTCAAGTACTGAAATGGCTGTACTATCAAACATAAATAAATTAGAAGCTTTGTGTTTAGGTCTTAATGTTTGATTATCAAATAAGGGATCTATCACAATAATAGTTTCTTCAAATGATCTACGCTTTAATAAAGCCTCTACAACATAACCACACCCATAACCAAAAATGATATGAGTGTGATGAGGTGTGTATTGATTATGAATTAATTGTTCCGCTTCTTTATTGGGATTATATTTACTATGTACAAAATACTCATTTAATTTTAATGTTTCCTCACCATTTTTACTTGGCAAGAACTCAATATTAATACTCAAATCATATCACCCCGATACCTCTATTTACCTTATTGAATAATTTAAAAAACCTCTAGCCAAAGCTAGAGGTTTAGCGTTTAAAAATTAACCTAATAATTGTAGAACGCCTTGTGGTTGTTGGTTAGCTTGAGCTAACATTGATTGTGCAGCTTGCATTAAGATGTTGTTTTTAGTGAAGCCCATCATCTCTTTAGCCATATCTGTATCACGGATACGTGATTCAGCAGCTGTTAAGTTTTCAGAAGTTGCACCTAAGTTGTTAATTGTGTGCTCTAAACGGTTTTGTACTGCACCTAGAGATGCACGAGTTTCAGATACACGGTTTAATGCTTTGTCGATAATTGAAATTGAATTATCAGCAGCTGTTTGTGTAGAAATGTTAATACCAGTTGTACCGATTTTATCTGTAGCACCTAATTCAGCAACAGCACTAGCATCATCTGCAGCATTTACACCAAGTGCACTCGCTGACATGTTACCAACACTTAGGTTGATAGATTGACCAGAGTTAGCACCAATATGGAATACTTTACCACCAGCATTTGTTGCATTATTAATATCAAATCCTGCACCAGATGTCACTTGACCACCAAAAGTACCATCTAATAACTTTTGAGTATTGAACTCAGTATCTGTAGAAATACGTGTAATCTCTTTTGCTAAAGAGTTAATTTCTAATTGTAGTGCAGCACGGTCAGAAGATACGTTTGTATCGTTTGAAGATTGAACTGCTAGTTCACGCATACGTTGTAGGATTGCATGTGTCTCATTAAGAGCTCCCTCAGCAGTTTGGATTAAAGATACTGAATCTTGTGCGTTTTTTGTAGCCATATCAAGACCACGGATTTGTCCACGCATTTTTTCAGAGATTGCTAAACCAGCAGCGTCATCTCCAGCACGGTTTACTTTGTAACCTGAAGATAATTTCTCAAGGTTTTTAGAAGCTTGAGCGTTGTTGAAAGTAAGGTTACGGTGTGTGTTTAAAGCTGAAATGTTGTGTTGAATTCTCATTTGGAATTCCTCCTTGAATGTTTGTTTTTTATTCCACTTCCTTGTGGAATATAGTCGGTTTAGGTTGTATGTATGTACTTCCCTTCCCCTACAACCTATATATCGTTAGTAGTTGGAAAAGTTTAATAGTTTTTTAAAAGTTTTTTTTATGTAATTGGTTCATAGTACTAATTTATTTTTTCTTTAGCTGTTCTAAAAAGTTTGAGGATGAAGCAAGTGCTTCTTTATTTTGAGCTTGAATTGCTTCAAAAACTTCTGAGCGATGTACTTTAACTGTTTTGGGTGCGACTATACCAAGTTTAATTTGGTCACCTTCGACAGCTAATATTTTAATTTCGATTTGATCGCCTATCATAATCGATTCATCTTTTTTACGTGAGAGTACTAACATTATTTCGCACTTCCTTCCAATGGTTGCATTGGATAGCGTAGAGGAAAGGCTTTATTGTCTTGGAGAACGATTTGCTTGCCTCGTTTTTTAGCCATATTTAATATAACGGGAGCTAATAAGTTAATCGTAGAGTCTTGGAAAGTTTCCTTCATTGTGACAATGGAGTATGGAAGTACATCTTCTTCCTTTTCAATCTGTAATTGTTCGCGATCCTCTTCGCTAATATCAAAGCTATAATCTTTTTTGAATGCAAAAGGATAGGCAACAACAAAACCAATTTCCATATGTAGAACAGATTGTAATAGTGCAAGTGGCAGATCTGCATCGATTGGTAGCAATACAAATTCTTTTTCTTCCTCTAATCCTAGTAAGCCCTGTTCAAATGTCAGGATATCTTGTTCAGCAATATCGACTTCTCCTAAAAATTTAGTAGCTATTTTCATATTTCCCTACACTCCTTTAAATGATGACATCAATGTCAACTTCTGGCCTTTGTACCATTGTACCAGTTACTTTCCCTAGTTTGTATTCGTGAATTGGTTTGTTCACTTTTGTGTCGATTATTGGTTCCCTACGCTGAATATTGACATCAGTTGTGCCAGGCGTAAAGTCGATTTTTACAGAACCTATTGAAGGGACAAATTTAATATTGAACGGAGTACGATGTGGGCCATGATTTTGTTTTGCAATATTTTGAATTATAGATCCACCTTGATCTTTACCAGCACTATCCATCATTTGTCTACCCTCTCTTGCTCTACGTGCCATACCTTTCAATGCCTCTTGTTTACCCTTTTCAGCATAATTCTTACTGGATTCCAAAGGGCCAATCATCCCTATATCTCTTCTTGCCTGTGAAGAGTCAATCCTCAAAACACTTCTTGTTGTATTTATATCTAAAATAGCAGAAGGCTGTTTGATATGCTGTGTAGCTTTAGGCTGTTCAATATGCTGTTGTGGTTTTGCAATGTGCAGATCTATTTTTGCATCTGTTGTCCGTATTTGGATTTGAGGGAGTCTCATTAACATTTCTCCTTTAAGAAAAGCGTCTGAACAAAATGTTCAAACGCCTAAATTATATTAGCGAATAAAGTCCACTAGTGTTTGTTGAATAATTTTAGAACCTACTGAAAGTGCAGCCTGATGAATTGATTCATGTGTCACCATTTCGGTAATAGCTTTTGAATAATCGACAGACTCATTATCTCTTAGTTGTTTTGTAACATTTACTTCACGGATACCTAGACGATTTTCCATCATCTCAACACGATTTTGACGGGCACCTATATCAGCTTGTGCCTCTAGAACTTTATTGTGCATTGTTAAGATATCATCATTTGTACTGGAGGACGATACGCCACCAAGCAAATCTCCAATTTCCGCACCTGTTTTTGTTGGGTCACCTAATAAGTCAGAAATTTTCCCCATCATATCATCTATATTCTTAAACAAATCTTTTCCAGGTGTATTAACTGGGATTTGAATACCATCATATATCTCAATATTCACAGTGTTATTGTTTATAGTAGGATCAATTACTTTACCACTTCCTCCAGATATAAACAGTGGCTGGTTTGTATTGGTTCCACTAAATATGTAACTACCACCAATATTCGTATTACCTACATCCTGAAGTTGCTGACGAATTTGGTCAATCTCCATTTTCATTTTTTCACGTTCTTCAGGTGTGTTTGTATCATTAGCTGCTTGTATAACAAGTTCACGAACTCGTTTCATTTGCTCACCAACTTGGTTAAGTGATTCATCCGTTGAATCTAACCAGCTACTTGCTGTAATCATATTACGAGTATATTGTTCTACCTTAGCTAAATCTCGGCGATACCCCATTCCTTTTACTGCTATTACTGGGTCATCTGATGGACGAGTAATTTTTGAACCAGAGTTTATTTGATCTTGAAGCTTTGACATTTTACCGTAGCTGTTATTTAAATTGCGTAGCATGTTATTTGAAAGCATTGATTGTGTTACACGCATTTTGTAAGAAAAGCCTCCTTCATGTAATTTTGGCCATTAAATACTTAATTTTATGTTATAGACCTACTCGCCCCATACCATTAATAATTTTATCCAAAGTTTCATCGACAACCGTAATCATACGTGCATTTGCATTGTATGCCTGTTGGAACGTAATCATATTTGTCATTTCTTCATCTAAAGAAACAGCACTTACAGCATCGCGACTATTAGATACCATTAGGCGTTGGGATTCAGACGTAGCGGCTAAACGTAAAGCTTCTTCACCGTCTACACCAACTTTTCCAACCATTGCTTGATAAAAAGATTGTAAACTTGCGTTATCTATATCTGCATATAATTTATGTTGCATATTTGCAAGTTCGTAAGCATTCTTACCATTTCCTTCTTCTGTTGGATCAGATGATGCGGCTAAAAGGTTTGGATTTTTAGAGATATTTTCATTAACTTTGATTCCACCAGCACCAGTTCCTTCAAAGAATACGCCCCCTGCAACAGAAGCATTAATGATGTTTCCATTTGCATCTTTCTCTTCAAGAGTATAACCTTTTGCGTGCTGCGCGTTGAATTCTTTAATAAATGCATTGGCTAATTGATCTAATTTTTCTAATGTCTCTGGATAATATCCTTTAATATTGCCACCTGCACTTTGATAACCATATGAATTAATTAATGATAGTAATTTTCCTTTTGATGCTTCAAAGTCTTGCTGTTTAATAGCTGCTTGTGTACTAGTGACAGCACCTGCTTCATGCGCATCTAAAGATTCCAATCCTGTTAATCGTAATTCAGAGAACGAATTTGTAATATCGTCGCCTGTCACTTTAGTACCAGTGGTACCCATTGCTGTAAATTGAGCAAAGTCTTTGCCATTTACTAGATCTCTGACAACACCATCTGTCCCTTTAAATGTAATTTTTAAGCTTCCCTCTGCAACCTCTGATGCTAAACCACCTGAAGGAATACGTTCAATCGATACTGGGATATATTCATTTAATTTGTCAACTAAAGTATCACGAACATCATATAAATCATTTGGTACATGTCCACTAGGTTCAACCTCTTGAATCTGTTTATTAACGGCCGCAATCTGTTTTAGAATGGTATTAATTTGAGTTGTCGAAACATTAAGTTCATTTCCAAGATTACCCTGAATCATTTTTAATTGTTTATCAAGGTAATTAAAAGATTCGGCTAAGTGCTCAGCACGTCTAATAGCTACTTGACGTGAAGCTGCATCTGCTGGTTTTGTCCCAACATCTTCGAGTCCCTTCCAGAATTGTTCAAAAGCTTTATCTAAGCCAAATTCCGAAGGTTCATTCATGACATCTTCCATTTGTGCTATAGCATTTGTTCTAGATTCCCAATAGCCAAATTTATTCGTTTCTTGACGATATTGGCGATCAATAAATTCACTGCGAATACGCTGGATCGAACTTGCTTCAACTCCTGTACCAAGGTGCCCTGGATAAGTAGGTTGGTTCAACCCAGCCGTTGGAAAGCCTGGTGTTGCTTGCATGTTTACTCGTTGGCGAGAGTAGCCTAAAGTGTTTGCATTAGAAATATTATGTCCTGTTGTATATAAAGCTGTTTGTTGTACAAAGAGGCCACGTTTACTAGCTTCTAAGCCCATAAATGTTGAGCGCATGTATCTTCCTCCCTTGTTATGCTTGTGAATCGAAATATGATTTTTTAGCTATATTGTTTGTGCCAAGGACCTCGTTGCTAGAGTAGTTCATTTGCTCTGTGCGAGGTCTTACGGCGTCTAGTGTTAAGTTAACAATTTGTAGTGATTGGAAAACGAGTTTTTGATTTAGATCATTTTGTTTTCGTAGGTCATTGATAATATGCATTAAACGTTCGCGAACTGCTGATAGTGCGGCTTTGTCAGCTTGTTGTTCAGCAGCCTCGATGACATCCGCGACAGTTGTTTTGTCAGCTGAAGCAAGTCCCTTTGCTTCAAAGTAGTCCGTTACCTGTTTCTGACGCTGTTGCTCGAGCTTATCGATGGCTGCTACGTGCGCCTGCTCATCCTTGAGCAATTGGTCTAGCGCTTCGATATCGCCAGCTTTAATGATTTCTGTTTTTTTATAGGCTAGTTCAAGTAAGCTTTTATGCATTCTCTCTAGCATTGTTAGTGTAGAACTAATTGCTTCTACAGACATATCGTTATACACCCTTTCTGCTATTCCCTAGAAACGATAATATTTCAGCATATCCTCTGCCACTTTACGTGCATCTACTTTGTATTCACCAGAAGCGATATCCTTTTTTAACTGTTGAACATGTTCCGCTCGCTCTGTACTGTATGTTGAAACACCCTGCATTTCCTGTGCAGCCTTGGAAATTTCAATTTTATCAGCAAAAGATGCTTTGTTTGCGTCTGATTTCACATTGCGCACTTGGTTTTTATAGGCGTTAACTGCATTAATACCATAAGATGTAATTTTCATTTCAATACCCCCCATCTCTAAATCCTATCTTACTATTATTTCGGATTGTCTCACATAATGTTAAGTTTTCACATAGAAAAAAGTGTGCTAATTTTGTTTAAAATTAACACACTTGGAGTAATTAACGTTTACGCTCTGAGTGATAGGTTACACGATCACGCTGCTCTACACTGTCGCGGAATTCCTTAGCTGCTTCAAATGTACGTAAGTCTGCCTTTAATTCATCCTGGCATTTTGCACAAAGTTTACCGGTTGTTGTCAGATGACCACAGTTATCACATGGATAGCCAAGGTTAGGGAACATGGCTGGCTGCAGGCGACCCTTACGAACCCATTTATACAATAGCTCCTCTGCCGCTCCCGTGGCTTCCACAATACGTTCTACAGTTGCCGCACGGTTTTCACGTTTACGTAAGAAACGATAAACGATTTGATAAAGCTCCTCCTCTGATTGTGCACACTTATGACACACTTCTCGGACTCCTGTATAATTAAAAAACTCATTACATTTCGGACAATTACGAACCTCTGCCATTGGCCTTTCCTCCTCTTTCTAGCAAATTTATCTACGAATGCTGTCTCATTAACTATTATACATAATGCATTGGTATTTTCATCCTTCAATTAATGTGAAGTATTGGACATTTTTAGCACCCGCCTGCATTAAAACAGTTGTAGCATGCTGTAGAGTTGTCCCTGTAGTTTTTATATCGTCAAAAAGAAGATAATTTTTATGTTCAACTTGTGCTCCCTCCTTTAAGCAAAAAAGTGGAGCTGCCTGTATTCGCTGCTCTCTATTTTTGGAGCTTTGCGTTTCTGTCGTTGTCTTTTCTAATAATTGAATAAAGGGAATATGAGCCGCTTTTAATAGTTCATCAGTATGCGAGAAAGTACGCTCCTGTTGCTTGAGAGGATGCATTGGAATGGGGAGAATAATTGCTTTTTCTTTATTGAGACGATCATAGTGCTCCTGTCGAAATACCTTGGCAAGAGCCACATCTTGAAGAAACTTTAACTGGTGTAAGTAATCCTTCATCGCCTCATTATATTGATAAAGGGATGTAGCAGATTGTGAAGGTACAAAACGAGCGGCGCATCTTTCACATATAGTCGGCGAGAATTGCTTGGTTAGAATCATTTTCCAGGAAATAGTTATTTTTAACGGCTGTGTGCATATTAAACAACGAGGTTCTATTTTATTCATTCAGAAAATCCCTTCTTATTATAAAATTGAATTTTTGCGCATGCCTCATCCATCTCTGCCGTAATACCGTGATGAAAGAATAGGACATCCCCATCAGGAAATTGAACATTTCGCCCAACTCGACCTGCAATCTGAATGAGAGCATTTGCAGTAAAAATCAATGACTCTGCCCCTATAACAGCCACCTGTACATTGCTGATTGTAATGCCTCTTTCTAATATCGTAGTGGTTAATAAGCCCGGAACTGCTTTATTTCGTAGCTTTAACACCTTCAGCTTCCGCTCTGGGTCAGCTGCATGCACAGCTAGTATGTCTTCATTTAACCCTTGAAAAAGAGGAGTTGCACGTTTCATTAAGTCAATTGTCGGAAAAAATAGTAAAAAGGGTTCCTTTTGGTGTAAGCGCTCCTCCACCCACTTTTTTAACCTTTTAGGGATTTTACCTCGCTTAAAGCATTTATCATAGCCCCATAAAGAACGAACTTGTGGGACTGGTAATGGATGATTATGATAGCGTTTTGGAATAAAAGAGTAGCTTTCTTGCTGGAAGGTATGGAGTAATGATGCTGATGGGGTTGCTGTCACAAATACCAGAGGAGCATTTTCCTTTTTAGCCTTATCTACTGCTCTTTGTAAAGTTTCATCAAATATATATGGAAAAGCATCTGCCTCATCTACAATAATGACATCAAATGCCTTGTCAAATCGGTAGAGCTGATGCGTCGTTGCTATAATAAACTGCGCATAGCCCTTTTGGTGAGGTGCTCCACCGTATAAAGCATGAATAACTGTATCAGGAAAAGCCTCTTGAAAGCGTGGATACAGTTCTAACACTACATCTGTCCGTGGTGTAGCGATACAAACACGTAGCCCTCTCTTTAATGCATCATAGACAGTAGGAAAAAGCAGCTCTGTTTTGCCTGCACCGCA